>Ga0187781_10000436_pt1 | contig 29676 bp, 25 predicted proteins | sample 0715_SJ02_MP02_2_FD_132447 | JGI IMG/M metagenome (GOLD analysis project Ga0187781, IMG submission 132447) | Tropical peat soil microbial communities from peatlands in Department of Meta, Colombia - 0715_SJ02_MP02_20_MG | ecosystem: Environmental > Terrestrial > Soil > Wetlands > Peat | place... | reverse complement strand
TAGTGTATAGTTTTTAGCGCGATGTCTGCCTGAACCCCACGCCGGGTTCTGCCTGGGCCGGATGAAACCGCCGTGCGCCTGAGGCGATTCGGATGAGATCACATTTGGAAGTCATGAAGTTCGGGGGTACTTCCGTCGGTGATGCTTCCTGCATCCAGCGAGTGGCCCAAATTGTGGCGCGAGCGTCCGAGGAGCGCAGCGTGGTGGCCGTGGTCTCGGCAATGGGCGGCGTGACAAACAAATGCATCGAAGCAGCAAACCGCGCCGAAACGGGTGATCTCGCGCAGGCCGAAGCCATCCTCGAAGCCTTGCGCCGCCAACACGAGCAGGCCCTGGAAGCTCTGGTGACGAACACGGAAGGCCGCGCCAAAATTTCCGCGCGCCTGGATGACATCCTGGCACAAGGCCGCCGCCTGTGCGAAGGCACTTCGCTGCTGCGCGAGCTCACGCCTCGCGCGCTGGATTCGGTCTCGAGCCTCGGCGAGCAGCTTTCCGCGCCCGTGGTGGCTGCGGCGCTCGCGGAGCTCGGAGTCCGCAGCGAGGCCGTGGACGCCACCGAGTTGATTGTCACGGATTCCTATCACGGAGGCGCCGAGCCGCTGATGGAGCGGACGCGGGAGCGCGCCGAAACGCGCCTCCGCCCTCTGCTCGAGCGGGGCGTCGTGCCCGTGGTCACAGGATTTATCGGCGCGAGTAAGGTGGGGGTTCTTACGACGCTCGGCCGCGGCGGTTCCGATTATTCGGCAACCATCCTGGGCGCAGCGCTTGCTGCGGACGAGGTCACCATCTGGACGGACGTGGACGGCGTCCTGACGGCCGATCCGCGGCTGGTTCCCGAAGCCCGCACCATCCCGGAAATCTCCTACCGCGAAGCGGCGGAGCTGGCCTATTTCGGCGCCAAGGTCCTGCATCCGAAGACGCTGCGCGCCGTGATGCAAGCGGGCATCCCCGTGTGGATTCGCAACAGCTTCGCGCCCGAGCGCGCCGGGACGAAAATCACGCCGCAAGGCCAAAGCATCGGCGGAGGAGTAAAAGCCCTGACGGCCATCAGCGACGTGGCGCTGATTACCGTGGGCGGGCCGGGCATTGTCGGCGTCCCGGACGTTGTGGGCCGGACTTTCTCGACCACCGCGCAGGTGCGCGCCAACGTTCTGCTTATTTCTCAATCCTCCTCGCAGAACGACATCTGCTTCATTGTTTCCGCCGCCGATGCCAAGCGCACGGTGGAAGGCTTGCGCGAGGAATTCGCGCAGGACCTGGCGCATGAGACGGTCGAGCACATCACCATCGACCCCGAAATTGCGGTCGTTGCGGTGGTGGGAGAAAACATGCGCGGGATTCCCGGCGTGGCGGGGCGCACATTCAGCGCCCTGGGACGCGAGAATGTGAATATCATCGCGATTGCGCAAGGCTCGTCGGAATCCAACATATCGTTCGTTGTCGCGCGGCCGGCGATGAAAGCAGCGCTCGTCGCGGTTCATCGGGAATTCCATCTCGGCGAAGCAGGCGCCCACTAATGGCAGAACCAATCGCACACGCAACGAAAGAGGGCAGCGCTCAGGCCGTGCAGCGGTGCCTTTCGCCGGCATGCGGGGCTTCGTTTGGAATCCGGGAGCGAATTTACGTGTGCCCGAAGTGCGGAGGGCCGCTCGAAATCGAGTGTCCCGTCCCCTGCGCTGCGGACGCGGCTTCGCTTCGCGCCGGCTGGCAGGCGCGCCGCGCATCCTTCGAACCGCGCGACCGCAGCGGAGTGTGGCGCTTCCGCGAATTGCTTCCCTTCGACGAACGCGCCCCGATTGTCACGCTCGCCGAAGGAAATACGCCGCTCTACGACGCGCCTCGGTCGGCCGAGTATGCGGGCCTCGACGGATTGCGGCTCAAGCATCAAGGCTGCAATCCGACAGGCTCCTTCAAAGATACGGGAATGACCGCAGCCGTGACGCAGGCGGCGCTGCTCGGCGCCCGGCGTGTGGCTTGCGCGAGCACGGGGAACACAGCCGCGAGCCTCGCCGCCTACGCCGCGCGCGCCGGATTGCAGTGCGCGATTCTCGTGCCCCGGGGACAAATCACCTCTGCGAAGTTGGCGCAGAGCATGGATTACGGCGCGGCGATTTGCGAGCTCGATGGAAATTTCGACGATTGCATGCGCTTGATTCAGGAGCTGGGCGAGGATCCATCAATCTACATCGCCAATTCGATCAACCCCTTCCGCATCGAAGGGCAAAAAACCGTCGCGTTCGAATTGATGGAGCAGTGCGGCTGGCGCCCGCCCGATCACGTTGTAGTTCCGGGCGGGAATATGGGGAATAGCTCCGCGTTCGGAAAAGGATTCGGAGAGCTGCTGCGCCTGGGATTGATCGAGCAGCTTCCGAGGCTGAGCATCGTCCAGGCGGAAGGGGCGGCGCCGCTCGCGCGCCTTTTTGCCGGGCTCGATGACGCGCATCGCGCGCCGCGCTCGCCGCTTCCCGAATCCATCACGCCTGTAGCCGACCCGCGCACGCTTGCGACCGCGATCAAAATCGGCTCGCCGGTTTCGTGGGAGAAGGCGCTGCGCGCCGTCCTCGATTCGCGCGGGCAAATCATCAGCGTCAGCGAGCAAGAGATCGCGGACGCAAAAGCAATCATCGGGCGCGACGGAATCGGCTGTGAGCCCGCGTCGGCCACGACCGTTGCGGGTATCAAGAAGCTCGTCGCCGCCGGCGTGATTCGCCGCGACGAATCCGTCGTCGGAGTGCTCACCGGGCACGTGCTCAAAGACCCCGATTACGTGAGCCACTATCATCGCGGCACGCTGTCGATTGCTTCAGGAAACGCCGCCGCTGCGCAGCCGATCGCCGGAAAATTCCGCAATGCGCCGGAACGAATCGCAGCGACGAAGGCCGCAATCCTTGATTACCTGGAGCGGAAGCGGTAAATCCGCCTCGCGCCATGACGCTGCCCCGCCAATACTCGCTGGAAGTCCGAGCTCCCGCATCGACCGCGAACCTGGGAGCCGGATTTGATTGCCTCGGCCTCGCGCTCGAGTTGTATCTCACGGTGCGCGCAACGGTGCTTTCCGAGCCGGGCGCGCGCACGCATGCGCGGAGCCGCGGCGTCGAAGGCAGCGCGTCGCTCCCGGCCGCTCCCGAGCAGAATCTGATCCTGCGCGCCATGCGCCACACCGCGGAAGCCGAAGGACTGCGCCTGCCGCCCGTGCGCCTCGCCGTGCAGAACGACATTCCGATGGCAAGCGGCCTGGGAAGCAGCGCCGCCGCGATCGTCGCCGGAGTCGCGCTGGGATTTGCCGTGTGCGGGCGCAAGCTGTCGCAGGAAGCGGCGCTGCGCTATGCGACGGAGCTCGAAGGCCACGCGGACAATGTGAGCGCGTCGCTGCTCGGCGGCCTTGTTGTGACGCTCGTCCGCGCCGATGGAAGCGTCGCCGCGATCCACCGCCGCTGGCCGAAAATGATCCGTGCGATCGCCGTCACGCCGGAGATGGCGCTCGAAACCGCTGCCGCCCGCGCGGCGCTGCCGAAGACGGTGCCGCACGCGGATGCCGTGCACAACCTGCAGCGCGCCGCGCTGTTCGTGGCGGCGGTCGAAGAGCGCCGCTACGACCTGATCGGCGACGCCATGCACGACCGGCTGCACCAGCGCTACCGCGCGCCGCTGATTCCCGGCCTCGCCGACGTGCTCGCGATGCCCCGCATGCCGGGTCTGCTGGGCGTCGCGCTCAGCGGCGCCGGGCCGAGCGTCATTGCGCTCGCCACCACCGGCGACGATGAAATCGGCAAGGCCATCGCCGCGCAATTTGAAAAGCACGGACTTGCTTCCACGGTTCACCACCTGGCCGTCGCACAAGACGGAGTGATGCTTTCCGAGAAGCGCCAATCTCGAAGGTAATGCTATATTCCCGCCAACGAAAGGCTCTCGTGTGCCGGAAGGAGGCTCACGTGAAATTCACATTCCAATTTGCTGTGATTCTCGGATTCATGTTAGCGGCGAGTGTGCCTGCTCGCGCCGGAGGCGATGACGCCGCAAAGGCGCCTGCGGAGGGGAAACACTACGTCCTGCCGGCCACCAAAGAAAATGTGCAGTGGGGCTGGTTCGATATCCACGAGAAGCCGAAGCTCACGATTGAATCCGGTGACACGGTCTCGATCGAGACGTGGTATCACGCGCTGGACAAAATCAAGCCGGCGCCCGAAGACCACACGCTCACCGGCCCTTCCATGGACGAACTTGGCGAGTTGCGCAAGGAAAACGACGGCGGCGGCCCGCACTCGATCACGGGTCCTATCTATGTAAACGGCGCGGAGCCGGGCGACACGCTGGAAATCCGCATCCTGAAAATCGTCCCCAAGGAATACGCGCAGAATTTCAATCTTCCCGGAAAGCTGTTTCCCACGGGGCTGCTGCCGGGAGATTTTCCGGAGGGATTTGTCCGCTACTACAGGCTCGACCTGGTGAAGAACCAGACGGAATTCAAGCCGGGAATCGTGCTCGATCTTCAGCCGTTCCCCGGAGTAATTGCAGTCGGGCCGGATCCAAACGAGCCGAAAGAGAAGGCCGGCCCTCCGATCAAAGACGACAAGGGACGCACGAGCACGTTGCGGCCGTGGAAAAACGGCTCGAACATGGACCTGAATGAATTGCAGGCTGGCTCGACGCTTTATTTGCCCGTGTTCGTGAAGGGCGCGCTGATTTGGACCGGCGACTCGCATTGCCGCCAGGGAAACGGCGAGGTGAACTTGGAGGCTTTGGAGTGCGCCTACAAAGAAATCAAGATCCAGCCGATCGTCCGTAAAGACCTGAAAACCGAGTGGCCGTGGGCCGAGACGAAGGATGATTGGATCTTCACCGGCTTCGACGAGGATCTCACGCAAGCGATGAAAATCGCCGTCACGCAAACGATCAACTGGCTTTCCACGCAGAAGATGGTCCCCATGAGCCGCGAGGAAGCCTACGCGCTCACTTCGATCGCCGGGGACTGCCGCGTCACGCAGATGGTGGACATCCGCAAGGGTGTCCACTGCATGGTGCCGAAATCCATCTTCGTAAAGAAGTGAGGCGACCGGCCGGACTGGGTGGTCGGTCGCTGCCGGGCGACCTCAGGGGTTAAAACCCCTGAGGGGCAGGCCTTGTCGGCACGGCTGAAGCCGTGCCCTTCCGATCCCTTTTCACAGGGTTGCATCTCGCGTCGAACTCCGACGGGCCGCGCCGGGCACGGCATGCCGTGCCCCTACGGGAAAAAGCTGATGCGCGGTATCACGACAGCATGGGTGGGCAGGTCAGAAGAGAAAATAGCGCTGGGCGAGGGGGAGAACGCGCGCGGGATCGCAGGTGATCAATTGGCCGTCGACGCGGACTTCGTAGGTTTCCGGATCGACGTCGATACGCGGCGTGGCGCTATTGTGAATCATGTCTTTCTTGCCGAGGCTGCGGCAGTTTTTTACGGCCGCGATCATCTTTTTGAGGCCCAGTTTATCCGGCAAAGCGGTTGAGAGCGCGGCTTCCGAAATGAATGTGATGCTCGTGGCTTTGGTGGCTAGGCCGAAGCTGCCGAACATGGGGCGGTAAAGCACGGGCTGCGGCGTGGGAATGGACGCGTTCGGATCGCCCATCACGCTCCAGGCAATGAATCCTCCTTTCACCACCATTTCCGGTTTCACTCCGAAAAATGCGGGCTTCCACAGCACCAGGTCCGCCAGCTTGCCCGGCTCGATCGAGCCGATTTCGGCGGCCATGCCGTGCGTGACGGCGGGATTGATGGTGTACTTCGCGACGTAGCGCTTGGCGCGGTGATTGTCGTTCCGCGCGGAATCCTGCGGGAGCGGGCCGCGCTGAACTTTCATTTTGTGCGCGGTCTGCCAGGTGCGCGTGACGACTTCGCCGATGCGCCCCATGGCCTGCGAGTCGCTGGAAAGCATGCTGAGCACGCCGAGATCGTGGAGGATGTCTTCGGCGGCGATGGTTTCCGGGCGAATGCGGCTTTCGGCGAAAGCGACATCCTCGGGCACCTGCGGATTTAGATGATGGCAGACCATCAGCATATCGAGATGCTCGGCGAGGGTGTTGACGGTGAAGGGGCGCGTGGGGTTGGTTGAAGAGGGCAGCACGTTGGGAAACATCGCAATTCGAATGATGTCGGGAGCATGGCCGCCGCCGGCGCCTTCGGTGTGGTAGGTGTGAATCGTGCGGCCCTTGATGGCAGCGATGGTAGCTTCCAGAAATCCCGCTTCGTTGATCGTGTCGGTGTGAATCGCCACCTGGACGTCAAAATCGTCGGCAACTTCGAGGCATGTGTCGATGGCTGCGGGCGTGGTGCCCCAGTCTTCATGGAGCTTCAAACCGCACGCGCCGGCTTCGATCTGCTCGGCGAGGGGTTCGGCGGCAGCGGCGTTGCCTTTGCCGAGAAAACCGAAATTCATCGGCCAGGCTTCGGCGGCCTGCAACATGCGGGCGATATTCCACGCGCCGGGCGTGCAGGTGGTGGCCGCAGTCCCGGTGGCGGGGCCCGTTCCGCCGCCGATCATGGTGGTGATTCCATTCGAGATCGCTTCATACACCTGCTGCGGCGAAATGAAATGAATATGGCTATCGACGCCGCCGGCCGTGACGATCAGATTTTCGCCGGCAATCACTTCGGTGGCGGCTCCGACCACGAGTTGCGGGTCCACGCCTTCCATCGTGTCGGGATTGCCGGCCTTGCCCACTTTCACGATGCGGCCGTGCTTGATGCCGATATCGCCTTTCACGATTCCCCAGTGATCGAGAATCACGGCATTGGTGATGACGAGATCGAGCGCGCCGGGTTCACTTTCTCTACGCGCCGTGCTGCTCTGGCCCATGCCGTCGCGGATCACTTTGCCGCCGCCGAACGTGATTTCGTCGCCGTACTGAGTGAAATCCTGTTCGACTTCGATGAGGAGCTCCGTGTCAGCCAGGCGGATCCGGTCGCCTTTGGTGGGGCCGTAGAGATCGGCGTAGGTGCGGCGAGGAATCTCGAGGCTCATCGGTTTTTTTCCTCGGGTGTGGAGCGAAATCCGGCATCCCGCGCGCGGGCGATGGATTGTTCGCGGGCGCCGGGAGCGTCGAGCTCGCTGCCGACCAGGGCGCTGAAGCCGAGAACCACGCGGCGCCCGGCGAATTCGGCCAGCATGATTTCTTTTTCTTCGCCCGGTTCGAAGCGGACGGCCGTCCCCGCGGGAATATTGAGGCGCATGCCGTAAGCGGCGGGGCGGTCGAACTCGAGCGCGGAATTCGCCTCGAAGAAATGAAAATGGCTGCCGACCTGGATGGGGCGATCGCCGGTGTTTTTCACGAGCAGCCGAGCAGTGCGGCGGCCGGCGTTGGCGCGGATGGGGCCGGCAGCTTCATCGAGAAAATATTCGCCGGGGATCATTTCTTCTCCTTGCGCCTGAAAAAGGCGCCCGCCCAAGGGCGGCCGCTACAAAAACTCCTCCGATTTGACGGCTTCGAATTATTTGATTGGGTCGTGGATGGTGACGAGCTTCGTTCCATCCGGGAAAGTGGCCTCCACTTGCACTTCATGAATCATTTCTGGGACGCCTTCCATCACCTGTTCACGCGCCAGAATTTTCGTGCCGGAACTCATAATTTCGGCGACGCTTTTGCCGTCGCGCGCGGCTTCCAGAACTTCGGCGGAGAGAATGGCGACGGCTTCCACGTAATTGAGTTTCAGGCCGCGTGCTTGGCGTCGGCGGGCTAGATCGGCAGCGACTACGATCATCAGCTTTTCTTGTTCACGCGGTGTTAGGTGCATGGGTGCGGCCTTTCTGGAGTCAGTTGAAACACAGAGGGCACGGAGAAAGGCATGAGGGCACGGAGAATTCGTGCGGAGGCGCCTCCGTGTTCTCCGAATTTCTCTGTGCCCTCTGTGTTAAACCAATCGCCCACTCTGCAACCCTCACTGCCACTGCCCCTCAATAGACTTTGCGCGGCGGCACGGCTTCGCGATTGTACAGGCGATTTTTTGCGGCGCGCCAGAGCGCGTGCAGGCCGCGCAGGACATCGCGGCTCGAGCGCGCCAGGCAGCGAATCGCCAGGCCATGAGCGACAAGCGTGCTGACGCTCCAAAGCGCCTCGCCCGGCGGCGCGAGTTCGCGAGCGAGGCTGCGCAGTTCGTCCTCGAGCGCAAGCCAGGCCTTTGCCTCCACTCCGACCCGGCAAATGTAAAAAGTGGCCCAGGTGCGATAGGGCCCAAGGCGCGCGAGCGAATTCATGGCGCGGCTGCGCGGTTCCAGGCGGGCGCGCTCGGCGGCGATGGGGCGAGCGTTTGCGACAATGTCCAATTTGAGGTCCAGGCACTCGTAGGCGAAAATTTCCCCGCGCGCTTCGCGGCCGGGCACGAGTATTTCCCACCAGAACAGACCTGCTGCCGGTGCGAGCCGAATCGAGGTGCGCTGGGAAAAGCGGGAGCCGGCATAGGGAATGATCGCATCGGGGAGATATTCCAGCAGCGCATTTGCACCGACCTCGATTTCATTCGTCTGGGAAGCCGGCGCTGCTTCACGGCGTGGACGATAGATGCGTGTGGCGCCGGTCGTGGTGATCTGAACGGACGCGCGCTCGCCGATTTGCGCGCGCAAAGTCAATTGATCTCCGCCCAGAAGGCCGCCCGAGACGTTATGCAAGTGCACCAGTGCGGCGCCATCAGCGAGAGAAAAGCTCCGGACGACTTTGAGCGGCGGCTCCTGGCGGCTTGCGGCGAGAATCGTTTGGCCGGTGGCAGTGCGGGTGAAATGCAGGTCAAGAGACGCCTCGATCCGGAGAAATTCGGCGGGTGCCGAAATTGGTTCGCGTTTGGTTGCGGTCGCGTGTGCCATGCGAAAACCAAAACCTCAGGTCTGGAGACCTGAGCTACATTTCCTCTTCATCAGCTCACAAAAAGGCGAGTCAAGAGCGATGGATGCTCCATGGCGCCCCAATCGGGGAGCGGCAGAAAAGAACAGGCATCGTCGAGCGCGCAAGCGGCGCTGCGTTCGGCGGTCTCGATCATCGCGGGCTTGAGATTCCATAGAATGTGCGTCGCTTCCGTCTGGCCGAGCGGCATGAGCCGCTGGCAAGCGCTAATCAAGCTTGTCGCTGACTGGTGCAGGAACGAGAGGACGGCGCGATCTTCATCCAATCCGAGCGCGCCGCTCGCAAGGCCGAAAGCGGTGGAGTGGTGAATCAACCCGGCCGAGTCTTTCGAAGTCCGCAGGGCCTCACGGAGAATCGGGAAATTGCCGAGTGTGGCGACGGCGTTCAGGAAATTTTGGCCGAGCGAAACACTGCCGTTGCGGCTCTCGCGAGCCGGTTTTCGCGCGCTCAGCAGGTCATTGAGCTCCAGCCAGCGATCGGGAGAAAACGCTCCCTGCTGCGGAGCCGCGAGACAGTAGGAGCGCCGGAAAAAGACCGCTTCCACGAGGCCTGCTTCCAGCAGAATTTCACGCAAAAAACTCGAGAGGCCGCTCGCCTGGAGCAATTCAGTTGCAGCGAGCGATTCGAGTCCAAAGGAATGAGCCAGCGCACCGATGGGCATGGCGCTATCGGCGAAATGCAGAAGGCGGAGATCCGCGAGCGATGGAAGCATTCGGGTTGGATCGCTCGGGGCCATCGGCATTCTGTGTCAGGAATGCTGGCCGAGGGCGCAAGGAGGTTCGTGCGCGCCGTCGTGAGCGTGCGCCTCCGCGCGGGAGTGCTCATGTGAGTGCGAATGAGAATGCTCATGAGGATGGGTGTGGGGATGGCCCATGTAAGGAGCATGCGCATCGATGAGGGAGCGGCGGGCGTCCGCCGGGAGACTCAACTTTTCATCGAGCCACGCGATCACGCGGTCGAGGCCCGCATCTTCGCGGAGGTTGGTGAAGAAAAACGGGCGATCGCCGCGCATCCGGCGCGAATCGCGCTCCATCACCTCCAGTGAAGCGCCCACGTAAGGAGCCAGATCGATCTTGTTGATGACCAGCAGATCCGAGCGAGTGATGCCCGGGCCGCCTTTGCGCGGGATTTTGTCGCCCTCGGCCACGTCGATGACGTAAATCCAGACATCGACCAGCTCGGGGCTGAAAGCGGCGGCAAGATTGTCGCCGCCGCTTTCGACGAAAATCAGCTCGAGCCCGGGGAGCAAATTTTCGAGCTCCGCGATCGCCTGCAGATTCATTGAAGCGTCTTCCCGAATGGCGGCGTGCGGGCAGCCGCCGGTTTCGACGCCGCGGACGCGTTCGGCGGGAAGGACGCCCTGGCGAAGGAGAAACTCGGCGTCTTCTTTGGTGTAGATGTCGTTGGTCACGACAGCGAGATTGCGGGCCGGCCAAAGTCGGCGAGAGAGGCGGTCGATGAGGGCGGTCTTGCCGGAGCCGACCGGGCCCGCGACGCCGACGCGAAAGGCTCTCGATGAATCGGGGATGGTCATGGATGGCCTCGCTGCTTGCGGTGCAAAATTCCCGGGGGATTCCTGGCCCGGAATTTTCGAAAGTATGAGCGGAAAAGGGGAATCGTCAAGCGGTTTTGCAAGTTATTGGAAAATGTGATGGGGAGTTTGGCATTTGCAAGCGCCGGCATCTTGCTTGTCCCGAGCGAAGCCGAGGGGCCGGCTCTGTGCCTTTCCCTGGGAACGCCGATCTCCCGATCGGCTCTTGCCGTTTGCATCCCGATCCTGAAGCTTCGGGATTCGGGAGCCGCCCGTCGCCTTCCCTCTTTCGTCGTCATCCCGCGCCGGTTTCCAGGGAGGGATCTGCTTTCCGCCTTTCTCTTCGCCTTTGTAGCGCCGGCTTGTCCTGAGCACAGTCGAAGGGCGTCCCGTTTATCCTGAGCGGAGCCGAAGGGCCGGCTCTGTGCCTTTCCCTGGGAACGCCATTCTCCCGAATGGCGCTCTGCTGTATGGGCATCGCGCATTCGCCCGTCATTCTGAGCGGAGCGAAGAATCTCTCTTCGCTTCCTTCTCCGGCGGGTGTCATCCCGAACCCAGCCCTCCCGTCCCGAGACTTCGGGACTCGGGAGGGATGGGGTGAGGGATCTGCTGTCGTACTTCCGCGCGTTTGTAGCGCAACTTGTCCCGAGCTTGCCGAAGGGGCCGAGGTCTACGCTTCGCGAGCGGAGGAATCAATCACAGGAAATACGCGCGCGAACGGATCGGCTACTTGCCTCCTTCCTTAACTGGGAATAAACGTCAAGGGTAACCACCACAGTGCTATCATCCCGAGAATATACAGCGACATAGGCCATCAACTGGCGCGGTGGCTTACTGGCTGGCAAATCCAAACATTGGGCCAGCCTAAATTCTGGGAGTTCGTGATCGATAGTCTAACTATCTTCGATCGGCTGAAGGCTCTGCAGAGCAGGACCGCGCCCGGAGATTTCCTGTTCCTTGCCTCACTCGTCGACGAGCTTGGAGACGTCGGGGAACATTTCGATCGGTTGGCTGGCCGAGCACAAGCAGATGCGCTGCTAAGCTACGCTTTCGTCGCAAGCTTGATTGACAAGGCTAGCAGCGAGTCGCACGCGAAACTGATGCTTCAGGACATTGGTAGTACGGCCGGCACAGAATCCCGTCAAGACGAACGGAACCGGACCGTCTCTCGCGCGTTACATACATCCGATGCCCGCTGGAAGTATCTGACCTTAGCCACCGGTATTCTGAGGGCATCACTATGCGTTGTCGCCCTTGGGCGGCAGCCGTTGATGGCTACGGCATGGAGGGTCCTAGCAAGGGCAGCATTGGATGCACCCACGCTTGGCCTCTTAGCGCATGGAATAGACATCCGGCAGTTATGCATGGCCCACGCAGACGAGCCGATTCTTCGCGCGAACGGGGCCAGGGCCCTCGGCATCAAGCTCATCGAGCTAAACAAAGTGCCCGAAGACCTCCTGGTATCCGCAGGCGGAGAACTCGTGAAAAGCGTGAATTGCGGGTTTACACCCGAGCGCTTCAGCCGATGCCTTGCGAGTCTCAAGCTGCTCGCAAACTTCCTGACGAGAACCGAGGGAAGGACTTGGACCCTCTCACCCATCGTCCGGATTTCAACCGAGGATAGCTTAACACTCATTGTGCGGGAGTTGCTCTTACACCGTTTGCGGCGCTTGCGTCCAACTGACGCTCCGCTGAGAGAGCTTGTGAGTCGCGAGAACTGGCAAATATTCGAAGATACGGGAACCTTTTACTTGCTCCGAAAGGGCATCGTCGGCAGAGAACGATACATCGTGACGCTCCCGGGGCACGCGTACCTGAGTCCGCATCCGACGCTGACTGAATACTACGACTGGGAGGAGGATCCTCGGCGGTTTCTGAAGCACCATGTGAGAGAAATCGCCCGCTCCGCGGTCGTTAGTTGTGTTCAATTGCGGTTAGCAAGATTGGAGTCCCTGCAGATGAATCAGCAAGCACAGAAACTGGTAGCGGATGTTTTGGCGGAAGCAACGACCGAGGGATTTGCGTTAGCCGGCTGCAGGCTCTCGGGGTTACCCGATGAAGCGATTCCGTTCATTGCGGCCACGCTTCGCCCATTCATCAAACGCCTGGCCCTTTGGACTTAGGGAGTAGGCGGTTCGGGCGTCTTGGTCTTAGATCGAGTCCACGCATCACGTAATGCGAGGAAACAGCACATGAGTGCACCGCAGACAAATCTGGGAGGTGAACCCCCGGGGACGCTCCCGCCAAACCTACCCTCTTCGCTATACCACTACACCTCTATTCGCGGAGTGGAGGGAATCCTAAAGGCGAGGGCAGTGTGGGCACCACGACTCCAGTTCATGAACGACTCAAGAGAGTGGCTCTATGCCCTCGATTTGGTGAAACAGGCCCTGCACAAAAGGGGAACGCGTCGGACGGATGAGCATTGGCCTTCTTTCATCGCACAATTGGCTGGCTCCTTGTGGAGAATCGAGGGCCTTTTCATCTGCGTATTCTCCCTGACCGCGATGCCCAACCAGCTCAGTCAGTGGAGGGCATACTGCCCACCTGAAGGAGGGTATAACCTTAAGTTCCAGGTGGACCTCCTAGCTCCGCATTTAGATCGCCACAACTTTCAACTGAGACAGTGTGTTTACGAGTTCACGGAGCAGGAGCGTTTGATTGGAATTGTTGTCGACGAGGTGTTGACGCTAATCGGAACGATTACGGACGATAACTCGATCGACAGTGCCGTCGACAGCTCGATCACTGGCTTCGTCCAAAGGCTGCCGCCCGTGGCCGCAATCCTAAAGCACCCCGACTTCAGCGAAGAACAAGAGTGGCGAGCTACGGCGCTCGTATCTTCATACGACGAGCGTATGGAGTATCGAATAAAAGGTTCCGTGGCAATTCCACATTGCGTGCTCGGGCTGGAGAGCCCTTCCCTTCCGTTTCCGATAACGGAAATAACCATCGGACCGAACGCCTATCAGGATTTAGCACTCACGGGACTGCATGCACTGATCCAAAGGACGAAATTGCCGATCAACGTTTTGAAGTCGACCACTCCTCTCCGGAACCTCTGACGATTAAGGGCGGGTGCCCCAGCCTTCAGGCGTGCGTAATTTCCACAATTGATTCCCCACCCCGCGAATAGTATCTCTCAGCCATCTCATCGAGTGTTTGTTATCGCCGCCGTCGGCCCCCGAGCGAAAGGACGCCGGTCGCTAATTTGTAATTTATAAGTTACAATGAAAAATAAGGACCGGAAGGCATGAAACGTAAAGCGAGCGTAACCCACCACGAGGCCATCGTTCGCCGGCTCCGGAAGGACCCGAAATTCGCCGCGGAGTATTTGAAAGCGGCGCTCGAAGATGACGGTGGCCCTCGCGTTCTGCTGATCGCACTGCGTCATCTGGCGCAAGCGCAGGGAATTGCGAAGGTCGCCAAAGCCGCGGGCATCGAGCGAGAGAGCCTGTATCGGGCGCTGTCAGTGAACGGGAACCCCCGTTTGTCCACGCTGGTGGCGGTCACAAAAGCGATCGGGTTGAGGCTCACGGTGGAAGCGGCATAAACCGCCTGCCAATTCCAACCCACCTCGAAGCCGAACATGCAGGATAGTGCATGTTGTGACAGGCGACCTGCACTATATTGCATCTCGGGATTCCGCAGGGAGCGCGCCGAGGGGCGGCGGTCGCGTCAATCTACCCCCCGGACGCGTCGTTTTGAGGCCTTTTTTGCGTCCAAAACGGCCAATTTTGCGCGGTTTAAGGTCATAGTGCTTGACCTAATTGGGTCAAAGTATTTGACCATTTTAGGTCAAGTATTTGACCAAGTCTTTGACCCATTTTTTCGCCGCGGATTCGCCTGAAGGGATCGGAGGAGGGCGGCCAAAGGCGAGAGAAAGGCGAAGAGGGAAACAGAGCGTGACGGCGAAAGCAGATCCCTCGCTTGAAGTCGCTTCGGGATGACGGAGAGGGGCGCGGAGGAGGAGCCGGCGGGACGCCGGCGCTACAACGGCCAAGAGGGTCGGCCCGCCCCGGCGCAAAGCGCCGGGACGCAAACGGCGCGCCTCCCCTTCGGAGCCTGCACGGCAGGCTCCTCAGGACGAGAAGGTGGCCGCTACATAAGCAGGGCGGCGGCACGGCCCGTCAGGGGATAAGGCCCCTGAAGACATAGGCCTGGAGGAAGGCGATCAGGCCAATCACCGCAGCGCCCGCGACCGAATGCCACCACACGGTTCGGAAAATCGGCCCCAGAGCATGGGTCCGCTCGTAGGGATCCTCGTAGCAGGCGGCGCAGGCCACCATGATTGATTGGGGATCGATCATCTTACCCATGACGCCGCCGGTGGAGTTGGTTGCGACGATGAGCGTCTCGTTCAAGTGGAGCTGCTGGGCGGTAATCCTCTGAAGGCTGCCGAACAGCGCGTTCGAGGCGGTGTCGGAGCCGGTGAGGAACACTCCCAGCCAGCCCAGATAAGCGGCAAAGAAGGGGTACAGCATCCCCGCTCGGGTGAACGCCAGACCAAGCACCGCGTCGGTCCCACTATAGCGGGTGAGGAATCCGAGTCCAAGCACCTGTGCGATCACCAGGATCGGGACCACCAGGCGGCGGGCGGTTCGCTCGACAGCTTCGCGCCACTGTGCGGCACTCAACCGCAGGGCGAGCCCGGACAACAAGGCCGCCACAAACACGCCGGTACCGGACGCCGACAGCCAGTTGATAGTAAAAATAGCCGCTTCGGGCTTGGCGGTCGCAGGGACGACCGGCGGCACGCGCTGGACCATGTTATGCAACGCGGGCATTTGCCAGGTCGGCAGGGATAGTTTGCCCGCAAATACGCCGCCCAGGATGGTGGTCTTGAAGGTGATGCCCGCAAAGAGGTTATTCAAGTAGAGTCGCCATGCCGGCATGCCCCAGATGGCGCAGCAGATGATAAGGATTGCCCACGGCACCCAGGCATACGCGGTCTGGGCGGCGGTGTACTTGTACACCCACTCCGTCCTGTCCGTGGTCGCCGTTGCTCCACCCTGCCCAGCTTTGGCCAGGGCTTCGCGCTCCGACCGCAGGAGGAAGCGCGTCTTGGGATGCCAGACGAAGCGCAGGAACAGCGCGGTACAGATCACGGAGAAGACACCCGAGACCACATCGGTCATGAGGTGCAAGGACGGCGTCGAGGACGTGAACCACTGCATGACGGCGAAGGAAAGGCCCGCGCAAAGCGTTCCCGGCCACACTTCCCAGGCATCTTTCCACTTGCCCCCCTCCATCAGCACGAACGCGGTGACGAGCCAGAAGGGCACAAGGACGGAAACGAACGGGAGCTGATGCCCGGCCATAGACGAGACCTTCAATTGGTCGAGACCGCTTACGGCCGCCAGTGTCACGATGGGCGTGCCGATGGCTCCCCAGGCGACTGGGGCGGTGTTGGCTAAGAGGTTGAGAACGGCCGATTGGAAAGGTGGGAATCCAAGTCCTACCATGACCGCCCCGGCGATGGCCACGGGTGTCCCGAACCCGGAGGTCCCCTCGATGATGGCGCCGAAGGAGAAGGCGATCAGCAGAACCTGAAGGCGCCGGTCGAAGGAGATGTGAATGATGGATTCCTTCACGATCTCGAACTTGCCGGAGAGGAGAGTCATGTTGTAGAGGAAAATGGCTCCGACGATGATCCAGATAATCGCCAGGAACCCGGACAACACCCCGAGGCCGAAGGCCGAGAAGGCGGGCCGAAGCGGCATCCCGAAGGCCACGCAGGCGACCAGGAACGCCGCCAAGACCCCGTAGAACGCCGCGTACGGAGCACTGACGCCGAGATGCCTTACCCCCTGCTTGTCGCGATGCGGATGGAGAGCGATGAAATACAGCAAGGTGCAAATGGGAATGGCTGCCACGAGCGTAGAGAGCAGGACGTTGTTGAAGGGGTTATAAACCTGGTGCCAGACCATCAGCTTCTCCTTTCGATTTGCCCACCCCCCGGTAGGGCGGCGCCTTGTTTACGCGGCGTCAGCAGGAGCGAGGAACTGGCTGAAAAGGGCACTCTGGAGCGGTCGTATAGCGCCGAGAAAACGGAAAGTCAAGGATGAACAGAGGCGGAGGCCGTGAGGAAGCTCGAGACCCGGTACAATTTGATAAGCCAACCAGGCCGTTCCAGCACCGTCCGGCCACGATCGGTGTGAATGTTCCTATTAAATGACCCTAGTCCGGGTCTTCCGAATTGGCCGTGGCCACCATGGAATTCATTTGATGCGTTCCTGCGGAGGCCGAGCGGCGGTGTGGAAGCACGCGAGCAGGGATGCCCCCGACGCTGGCGCCATCCGGGACGTCGTGCAGGACCACGCTATTCGCGCCGACGCGCGCGTTGTTTCCGATTCGGATGTTTCCGAGGATTTTTGCTCCTGCGCCGATCAACACGCCATCGCCGAGGGTGGGGTGGCGCTTTCCTTTCTCGAGCCCTGTGCCGCCCAGAGTGGAGCCGTGGAACATCGTCACGTCGTCGCCGACGACGGCTGTTTCTCCGATCACCACTCCCATGCCGTGATCAATGAAAAGGCGGCGTCCGATCTGTGCTCCCGGATGGATCTCGATGCCGGTAGCGGCGCGCGACAGGTTCGAGAGAAACCGGGCGAGCAAATACAGATGATGCTTCCAGAGCGAGTGATTTATGCGATGGGCCCAGATGGCATGCAAGCCCGGGTAACACAGGAAGACTTCCAGACGTGACCGGGCAGCCGGGTCGCGCTCGAGAACCGCGCGAATATCTTCACGAATCGAGTTGAGAAATCCGGCCACGGCTCAAACCTCGACGGCCTCCATTTGCAACGCTTCGTTGCGCAGGTTTTCAAACAGGATGCTGCTGAGGTAGCGTTCGCCAAAATCGGGGAGAACCACGACGATCAGCTTGCCTGCGTTCTCGGGCCTTCGAGCCACCTGAATCGCCGCTACCACGGCCGCTCCGGATGAAATGCCCATCAACAACCCTTCTTCGCGCGCCAGCCGCCGGGCCATTTCCACGGCGTCTGCGCTCGTCACCTGGATGATTTCATCGATGAAGTCCGCGCGAAGAATTTCAGGCACGAAACCGGCGCCGATGCCCTGGATTTTGTGCGGGCCGGGCGCGCCTCCGGAAAGCACGGGACTTTCCACAGGTTCCACGGCGACTGCCTTGAATCCGGGCTTTTTGGGCTTGATGTATTCGCAGACGCCGGTGATTGTCCCGCCCGTGCCCACGCCGGAAACAAGAATATCCGCTTTGCCGTCGGTATCTTCCCAGATTTCCGGTCCGGTGGTGGCGAAGTGGATTTGCGGATTTGCCGGGTTGGAGAATTGCTGAAGGATGAAGCCGTTGGGGGTCTCCGCCAGAATGTGCTCGGCTTTCTTTACTGCGCCGGTCATCCCTTTTGCTCCGGGAGTCAAAACCACTTCGGCTCCGAACGCCCGGAATAGCACGCGGCGTTCGAGGCTCATCGTGTCAGGCATCGTGAGGATCAAGCGGTAGCCCTTGACGGCGGCCACAAAAGCAAGGCCGATCCCGGTGTTGCCGCTCGTCGGTTCGATGAGGACGGTTTTTCCCGGCCGGATTTTTCCGGCTTTTTCGGCCGCTGCGATCATGCTCACGCCGATGCGGTCCTTCACGCTGCTGCACGGGTTGAAGCTTTCGAGTTTAGCGACGACGGTCGCTTTGCAACCCTGCGTAACTTTGTTCAATGCGACCAGCGGAGTGCGTCCAATGAGTTGGGTCACGTCTGTGGCGATTTTCATGTTTTGTCTCGCGTGGCTTAGCGCCCCTGCCCCCGATTCGGCTGGGGACAATACTATCAGGATTGGGCGCTCCTACGAGGGAGTGTCGACGGATCGGCAGGAAAGCTAGCTGCGTAGGGCGGTTCTCAGCAGCAAGGCTGTGGAGACGCCGGCAGCAACCATAAACAGAGTGCCGGGTTCGGGGGTCAGAATCGGAGGCGTCGAGGCAACCGGGTTGACTGAGCCGCCGGGACCTGAAGACGTCCCTCCCCAATAAATTGGGAGGATCGGCGGAAAGAAAGTCTCGCCTTGATGCTCCGCGACCTGAATTTGGGTTCCGGGCGGCGCATCGAAGGGAAGTTCAAAAGATGGGATCGGCTCGGCAAGGAGTCCGGGATTCTGGGCGGTTTCGAGCGCTTGGGGCGTCGGCTCTGCTGGGGACATCGGCTGCATCGGCGTCTCCGAAACACGGTTGCCGCAGCGAGTGCGGGCAATATGAGCGCCGTCGGTGATCAGGGTTTCGCCTTTTGAGATTGTCAGCGGCTTCTTCGTCCAGAAGATTTTTTCGCCGATGCGATACGAGACATAGACGGAGCGGTTGCGGTCGTTGCGCCGAATGCAAGCGTTCGGGAGATCGAAATCAGCATAGTGCTCCGCGACAATCGGGTCATGCGCGATCGCATTCCGCAACTCCTGCGCGTTTTGCACTCCGCCTGGAACGATTGAATACGGGAAAAGCGGACGCGCGATGAGGAGCGGGCGCTGGGGGAAATCGGGAAAGGAATGGGAGCGGAACAAGTCGATGCGCGGAGTGCGGGAATTCGAGCGATTGGCCGATGAAATTCGGCCGCGATAGACGGGAACTGCCGCGCCCAGCAACCAAAAGCAGGCGAGGCAAAGTGCAACGCAGGCAGCCAAATAGTGCGGCAACTGCGAATCCCGGAATTTGCCGTCCCCGCCCATCTCACCGTTCCCACACTGAAAACACAATGGCCAGCAGGGACGTAATATGGGAGCAATCCCTCGACCAACGGCGACGCATTGATTTCAAGCGGAATGCAGGAATGAATGGCCACGCGATACCTGTGGAGAGAAGAGAAATTTATCCAGAGTGTGCAGGAGATTAGACGACCGGTAACGGTTCGATCGATTCGCGAGGAGGCGAGTTTTCGAAAAAGGGTACTCGCGGGCCAGTACGCGCCTTTCTGAATTGGCACGGCGATTTCGCTTTCTTTTCATTCACCAAAAATTCGGCTCGTACCCCCGATATGAGTGAATCCTTTCCCTTCTGCAACGAAGCGGCGATTTTCGGGCAAGGCTTTCGCCTGCACCTTATTTGAACTTGAGGCCAGTAGTTTCTTTCTACGTTCGCGCCTATCTTCAAGCACCTCGCGGTCGCATCGCAGCCGCAGCCAAAGGGCCCTCGCGCTGGCCCGGTCGCGGCGGCCAAGCGACTCCGCAGACGACCGCCGGTCCCAGACCCGAAGGAGAAGGTAAATCCATGCACGAAGAAAGGTGTGTTCGAGCGCGGTCTTTCGCGCCGTTGCGCGGAAGGCTCCAACTGACGGCTCAAGCCAAGCGGATTGCGGGCACTGTGGCGTTGCTTGTCCTGGGATGCGCGGGTGCAGCGATCGGCCAATTTGCGGTTCACGACCCGGGAGTGCGCGGCGGCACGGTGGACGCGGGCCAGCCGCTTGCTTCTCTCTCGCAAACACCGGGCGCGACGGAATTCTTCAACAACGGATTCGGGCGGTTCCAGGAAATCGAAGTGGTTCAGGGAGGGACGAACAACGGCCTGGGTCCGCGATTCAACTCCAACCAGTGCTCCAGCTGCCACGCGCAGCCGAACGTGGGCGGCAGCAGCCCGAGCCTCAACGCATTCCCGAATCTCGGTCCAAACCCTCAAACCCAGGTTTACAACCTCGACGGCGCCAAAAACACGCTTCCTCCGTTCATTACACCGGAGGGTCCCGTGCGCGAAGTGCGGTTCAAATTCTTCTTGAATTCAAACGGGACGGTGAACACGTCGGCGCCGGATGGCGGGGTGCATGACCTGTTCGTGATCACCGGGAGGCCGGACGCAGGCAATTGCCAGATTCAGCAGCCTGATTTCGCAACCAACGTGGCTCTGGGCAATGCGATCTTCCGGATCCCTACGCCGGTATTCGGCGCCGGGCTGATCGAAAACATTCCGGAAGAAGAGATCCTGGCGAACATGAACGCGAACGCCGGGGTGAAGGCTTCGCTCGGAATCTCAGGCCATCCCAACCACAACGGCAACGACGGCACGATTTCGCGGTTCGGCTGGAAAGCTCAGAACAAATCTCTCGAGATTTTTTCCGGTGAAGCCTACAACGTGGAAATGGGCGTCACCAATGAGCTCTTTCAAAACGAACGGCCCAGCCCCGATGAAGAATTGCAGGGCGGCTTGCCGCGGGCCTGCAAGTTGAATCCGACGCCCGAGGACACGACCAACTTCATCGTTCCGTCGAATTCCGATGCGGCGGCGCAAAACGCGCAGGTGCCGAGCGACGTGGTGCAGTTCGCGATGTTTATGCGGCTGCTCGCGCCTCCGACGCCTTCCACCAGCAATCCGGGCGGGGCCACATCGATTGCAAACGGCCGGGTGGCGTTTATAACCGCCGGATGCAACCTGTGCCACACGCCGACGTTTCGAACGGCGCACTCCTCCTTCACGCCGGGCCTGGACCATGCGGACGCAAATCTGTTCTCGGATTTGCTTGTCCATCACATGGGAACCAACCTGGCGGATGGGGTCTCTCAAGGAGGCGCGGGCCCGGATGAGTTCCGCAGCGCTCCTCTGTGGGGCGTCGGGCAGCGGGTCTTTTTCCTGCACGACGGACGCACCACGGACCTGCTCGACGCGATTCAGCAGCACGCGAGCCAGGGTTCAGAGGCAAACGGTGTGATCCATCGGTTCAACCTCGCGCTCAGCCCCGGGCAGCAGCAGGATCTTCTGAATTTCCTGCGTTCGCTCTAGGCGGGTGCGAAAAGGGTTCTCGCTCGCGAGCGCGATGAAACGGCCGGCCAGCACCTCAGACTGGCCGGCAGGGCGAGAGAGGCCGATCAGCGGCCTGTACGGGTCGTTTCGGGCAGGGAGTTCGGCGATCTGCGCGCCGCCCTGCCCGCCGGCCTCTCCGAAGCAAGTAGGCCATTGAGCGCTGGTGCGGCGAGGCGTTCGATGCGGCTATCCAGTCCACGAGTCTGCCGCCGCAAAAGCAGCTGCAGCAGGCCCTCACCGCTGTGAGGCGCCTGCGGAGGAGCCGCCGTAGCGCCGGCAGGGCCGTAGAACGGGCTGCTCGAGTAGTCCCAGGGCGGAGCGAAGACGGCCGCACGGCGATCCCCCTTCCCGTGCCGGCCGTCTTCCGCCCGGCCACGCCGGCTCCATTTCTTGCGCGGGGCCAATCAAACTCCGCCCGCCATCTGGCCGCGATTTCGGCAAAGGCCTCCCTCTGTGTTCCAGCCTGGTTCGCGGGCAAAATCCGTTGACACCTGTCATAGGCGTGCAGATAATACGCCGGTTGGATCGTCCGTAAGTGCCGGGGAGTCCAGCGATGTTTCAGGCTATGCCAGGCAGCCGTTCCCTCCCACTACCTGTTTGCATTGAGCGGTTTGTGCACCATGTACGCCTGGATGTGACCCCATCACGACCGAATCTTCTTGAATCTTTGAGCGATCACAGGTGGCGCGGGCGCGTTCCGCTCGCGGACTGAGTTCGGAGGATCAAAACATGGAGACGAGTCGTCGAGACTTTCTGAAAGTCGCCACCATCGGCGGAGCCGCGGCGTCCGTATTCGGATTTGATCTCGCGCCGGCCTACGCGCAGTTGCGCGAGCTGAAGATCGCGCGCGCCACGGAAACGCGCTCGACTTGCCCCTACTGCTCGGTGAGCTGCGGCGTGATCATCTACACTCTGGGCGACAAAGCCAAGAACGTCACGCCGCAGGTGGTCCACGTCGAAGGCGATCCAGACCACCCCATCAACCGCGGAACGCTATGTCCCAAGGGCGCTTCGCTCGAGCAGGACATACTCAACGACCGCCGCCTCTTGAAGCCGCAGGTGCGCCGGCCCGGCGCCACCGACTGGGAAGACATTTCCTGGGACAAGGCGCTCGACGAGATTGCCGCGCGGATGAAAAAGACCCGCGACGACACCTTCGTCGAGAAGGACGCCAACGGCAAAACCGTGAACCGCTGCGAAAGCATTGCTTGGGCCGGCGGCTGCACCGACACCAACGAATTCAACTACCTCGTCGTCAAAGCCATGCGCAGCCTGGGGGTCTGCTACCTCGAAAACCAGGCCAGAGTTTGACACGGCCCCACGGTCTCAAGTTTGGGACCAACATTCGGACGCGGGGCGATGACCAATGGCTGGATCGACATCAAGAACACCGACATGATGTTGATCATGGGCGGGAATCCTGCCGAGAATCATCCCTGCGGGTTCAAGTGGGCCGTCGAAGCAAAGCGGAATCGCAACGCCAAAATGATCGTGGTGGACCCGCGCTTCACGCGCACCGCCTCGGTAGCCGACCATTTCTGCCAGATTCGCGCCGGTTCGGATATCGCTTTCCTGGGCGGCGTGATTCACTACGCGATCGAAAACAACCGCTTTGCCAAGGATTACCTCCTCAACTACACGAACGCCGCCTTTGTCATCAAGGAAGGCTTCAAGCTTCCTGAGGACGGCCTGTACTCCGGTTTTGATCCCGCCACCAAGGTGTACGACAAGTCCACCTGGAATTATGAAGAAGGCGGCGACTTAACCGGCAAGCACGCGGCCGAGCCGGCCCATGTAGTGGCCGCGCCGAAGCCAGCCCCTCCCGGCCAGGCGCCCGCCCCGCCGTTGCTTCCCCCGAATGTGGCGTACGATCTTGCGCTCGAACATCCGCGCTGCGTCTTTCAACTCTTGAAGAAGCAATACTCGCGCTACACGCCCGAGACTGTCTCCAGCATTACCGGTATTCCCAAGGATCAATTCCTGAAAGCCGCGGAAATGTTCACGTCGGTCCGCAAGGACGGCGACATGAAGAAGGTCGCCACGATTATTTACGCCGTGGGCTGGACGCAACACACCTACGGAACCCAAATCATCCGCACCGCCGCAATGCTCCAGCTCCTTTTGGGAGATGTCGGACGCGCCGGCGGCGGCGTGAATGCGCTGCGCGGGCATTCGAATATTCAGGGCGCCACGGACATGGCGGGAATCTTCGACAATCTGCCGGGTTACCTGAAAGTGCCGAACCCCAACGACGCGGATTTGGCTGCCTACTTGAAGCGAATCACACCAACCGCATCCAAGCCGGCGCAGTGGGATTCGTTCAACTATTGGTCCAACACGCCGAAGTTCGCTATCTCGCTCTTGAAAGCGATGTACGGCGACGCCGCCACCAAGCAAAACGATTTCGCCTTCAACTACTGGCCGAAGATCGATCGCAACTATTCTTGGACGCAAATCTGGGACGCCATGTACCGCGGCAACGTCAAGGGCATGATTGCGTTCGGGATGAACGGCGTGGCGATCGGCCCGGACTCCAAGAAAAACATCGATGCGCTCAAGCGCGCCGACTGGCTGGTGGTGGGCGAAATTTATCCGGATGAAACCAGCGAATTCTGGCGCGCGCCCGGAACTACGCCCGAAGAAATGAAGAATATCCAGACCACCGTCTATCGCTTGCCCTGCGCTGGGTTCGCCGAAAAGGACGGCAGCTTCACGAATTCGGCCCGCTGGCTCCAGTGGAAAAACGTCGCCCTGCCCCCTCCCGCCGATTGCCGCCTGGACCAGGACATCGTGGCTCAGATTTTCCTGCGCGTCCGCGCGCTCTATAAGAAAGACGGCGGGAAATTCCCGGATCCCATCCTGAATGCCACGTGGAGCTACACGAGTCCCGAGCATCCCTCACTCGCCGAAGTTGCGAAGGAAATTAACGGCAAGGCGCTCGCGGATTTGAAAGACGAGAAAACCGGCCAGGAAATCAAGACGGGGCAGCAACTGCCCGGATTCGCCTGGCTCAAAGACGACGGCACCACCGCGTGCGGCAACTGGCTCTACAGCGGCTCTTGGACCGAAGCGGGCCCGCAGATTCAGCGCCGCGGCACCGACGATCCCTCTGGACTCGGGATTTATCAGAACTGGGCGTGGTCGTGGCCAGCGAATCGGCGGGTAATGTACAACCGCGCATCGTGCGATCCATCCGGCAAGCCGTGTGATCCCACCCGAAGGCAAGTGTGGTGGAGCGAGGCGGCCAAAAAGTGGGTCGGCAACGATGTCCCCGATTTCAAGGCCGATTCCGACCCGAAGGACCACATGGGTCCCTTCATCATGAACCCGGAGGGCGTGGGCCGGCTGTTTGTTCCGTTGGGCGCCGTGACAGATGGGCCGTTCCCGGAGCATTACGAACCCATCGAAAGCCCGGTGGTGAATCTCCTGCACCCGAACCAGTCCAACAGCCCGGTGGTGAAGAAGCTGATGACGCCCGACGACAAGTTCGGGACTCCGGAGCAGGGCTTCACCATCGTCTGCACGACGTACCGCCTGACCGAGCAATATCACTACTGGACGAAGAACAATCCCATGAACGTCCAGCTTATCCCTGAGCCGTTCATTGAGATTCCGGTCGAGCTGGCTGATGAGATGGGCATCCGCGGCGCGGAAAAAATAAAAGTGACGAGCGCGAGGGGCACGTATGTGGCCAAAGCCTTCGTCACGCGGCGAATCAAGCCGATGAACATCCAGGGGAAAAAAGTTTTCCAAATCGGCATCCCCATTCATCAGGGTTTTCGCGGGATTGCCGAAGACGAAAATGAAGTTGCGCGCACCCTGGCGAACTTCCTCTCACCAACCGTAATTGACCCGAATGCTTACACCCCTGAGTTCAAGGGCTTCCTTGTGAAGGTCGAGAAGGCCTAGGGGGAACGCCGATGCCCAGCACAACGATGGAAATTCGAGCGATTTCGGGCCATGCCGGTTCTGTCCCCGGGGCGGGGATGAGCCGCGAATACGACGTCTGCAAACTCATCGACGTAACCACCTGCATCGGGTGCAAGGCGTGCGAGGTGGCCTGCCTGGAATGGAATGGGTACTCATTCACCGAAACCACCTTCAATAATTCCTATCAGACCATGCCCGAGACGGCCTGGAATTATTGGAACCTCATCAAGTTCAACGAGCATGAGCACCCCGACCACGGGCTCATGCTCTTGATGCGAAAAGACCAGTGCATGCACTGCGAGGAGCCGGGGTGCCTGGAAGCCTGCCCCGCGGACGGCGCGATCGTGCAGTACATGAATGGGATCGTGGACTTCCAAGAGGAGAACTGTATCGGTTGCGGTTACTGCATGTCCGGCTGCCCGTTCAATATCCCGAAATTCAGCGCTGAAGCTCGCAAGGTTTTCAAATGCACGCTTTGCGTGGATCGCGTGAGCCAGGGCCTCGAGCCGGCGTGCATCAAATCCTGCCCCACCGGCTGCTTGCACTTCGGCAGCAAGGACGACATGAAGGATCTGGCCGAACGCCGCGCCAAACAGTTGCGCGAACAGTCCGGCTTCAGCAAAGCGGGTGTGTACGATCCGAAGGGCGTGGGCGGCACGCACGTGATGTACGTGCTCCACGATACGAGCCAGCCGGAAATCTACGGCGGCTTGCCCGCCGATCCGCGCATTCCCTGGGCGGTGAAGCTCTGGAAGAATCCGCTGAAATGGATCGGGAACTTCGGGATCATTGCCGGTGCGCTCGGCATCTTCGCGCATTACCTGCGGTTCGGCCCCAAGCTCGTGAAGGAAGATGAACAGACGAAACAGGGAGGAAAGCAATGAGCAGCGAACCCTACTTCCTTCCCAATGGCCGGGTGTTGCGGTATTCGTTCCACGAGCGCTTGATTCACTGGATGGCGGGGATATCGTACGTGTACTTGCTGCTGACGGGCTTGGCTTTCTGGTCGCCCTGGCTTTTTTGGATTGCGGTGATCCTGGGCGGCGGCACCGTTTCGGCCAATCTGCATCGCTGGATCGGCCTCGTCTTCGTGCTGTCCACTTTCTTGATGTACCGGCTGTGGGGCGCACAAATGAAGGGAACTCCCGCAGACAAAGGGTGGTGGGACGCAATCGGGCATTACATCCGAAACGAAGATGAAAAAGTGCCGTCGGCCGACCGATTTAATCCAGGGCAGAAGCTGCTGTTCTGGGGATTCTTTATCAGCGGACTCGTGCTGCTCGTCACGGGGCTGGTGCTCTGGTTCCCGGAGTATATTTCTTGGAGCGCCGGCTGGGTGCGGCCGCTTTGCGGCATCCTGCATTCGATCGCCGCGCTCGTCACCATTGCGCTGTTCATGATTCACGCGTACATGGGCACGGCGATGGAGCGCGGGGCCTTCGGTTCGGTGATCCGCGGCGACGTTTCGCGGGCGTGGATGCAAACCCACCACCGCACATGGTACGACCAGCTTGTAAAGAACGCGTCGGCGAGGAAATGAAGAATGGCAAGTGGGATCTCCGGATTCGCCGCGCGAGCCAGCTAGCCTCCGCCCACCCGTTTGCTTCCGAAGGACTCGAGTTCTACCGCCACGTCCTCCAATTCCAGAAATCCCTGTACTCCGATCTCCAGAAGGAATGCGGCACGGCAAAAGAGCCGCGTCCGGCAGGGGCCCTGCGGCAGGAGTTGGACCTCTTTCTGCTGCTGCCGCGATTCTCCGCGTTCCTGGCGGTGATTGAAAAATCCGCGCCGGCGGCGCTCGCCCGTTCCGCCGGCGCCTTGCGGGGACTGGACGGGGCGCGCTGGCAAGAATTGCTCACCGAATTCTGGGGAGCTGGTCCGAGCTTCGTGGGGACGCTCGCGGCGGCGGACGCACTGATTTCCTGGATCTTTCTTCAGCCCTACGCGGAATACCTGGCGGATTACACCCACCAGCCTCCCTTGCACTCGACCCCATCGGTATGCCCGCTGTGTTCGAGCAGGCCGCAGGTGGGCGTGTTGCGGCCGGAGGGCGACGGCGGGAAGCGCGCGCTCATTTGCGCGCTCTGTGCCAACGAGTGGGCTTTCCGGCGCCTGGTTTGCCCGGCGTGCGGAGAAGAGGACGTGCACAAACTCGCCGTGTACACGGCCAAGGAATTTCCCCATGTGCGCGTCGAGGCCTGCGACGCCTGCCGCGCTTACATCAACACGGTCGACCTCACCAAAGACGGCCACGCCGTGCCCGTCGTGGATGAACTCGCGACAGTCCCGCTCAACCTCTGGGCCGTCGAGCACGGCTACACCAAAATTCAAACCAATCTACTGGGAATCTGACGGGCAAGTGAAGAGGAGTCAGGAACCGGCGGGCAAGTCCTCGGGGCAGCGAACTCGAGCTCATCCGGCTCTGTTGAAATCCGATGTTTCTAAGCGCTGCCCACGAGACATTTGGAGTGCGGAAGCTTGCTTCCGCTTTGTTTTCGATGGTGAGGTAACGTACGCCAACATCCGGCCGGAGCCACCGGTGGCAGGATGTCAACAGAGCCAGCTTATCTCTGTACCGCGCTCGCGGGGGGCGCCTCCGCAGCGCGGGCGGACTCAGCGTGATTTGATTCCCGGTACCATTTCCAAAAAGCGGCGAACAGGGCGAAGATCGGGGAAAAAATTCCTACGAGGACGGCGGCTATGATGATCCCAAGCATGACGACGTTGATCACCGTCTCTGACATTTTTCTTTCCTTTCGGGCCGGGCGCCAGCCTCTGATGTGGCGCTCACACGATTAGACGCGCACAACCCTCCCGAGGTGACAACAAAATTTGCCCGAAGCCCGTCTCGCTTCTTAGAAACCCGCTTCTCCAAAAAATGTTGCGCACCCTCTCCGTCCACGCTGCACAGGTGCTCGCAAGCCGCCTCGCCTGAAACCGCCGCAGTTTGCCTTGCATCCAATGGGTTCAAATACTCGCGTAGCCGAACCGAATTTGCGTGGGATAATAGGCGTCTCAGTGTCCTCTGGGCGCCCTTCCCGAGCCGCCCTCTTTCGCGGCGCTGAGGGGTCTGGGAGCGAACGATGTGGATTGTCAGGCTGGCGCTGCGCCGGCCCTACACATTCGTGGTGGCCGCAATTCTCTTGCTGATCATCGGCCCGATTGCAATTCTGCGCACGCCCACCGACATCTTCCCGAATATTGACATCCCGGTCGTGACCGTGGTCTGGAACTACACCGGGTTGTCTCCCGAAGACATGTCGACTCGAATCGTCTTCAATTTCGAGCGCGCGCTCACCACCACCGTCAACGATATCGACCACATCGAGTCGCAGTCCTATGCCGGGCTCGCGATCGTCAAAGTCTTCTTTCACCAGGGCGTGCAGGTGGCCAACGGGATTTCCCAGGTGACCGCAATTTCGCAGGCGATTCTGCGGGGCTTGCCCCCGGGTACCACGCCTCCTTTCATCATCACCTACAACGCTTCCACCGTGCCGATTCTTCAATTAGGGCTTTCCGGGCAGGGGTTGTCGGAGCAGCAGCTCGGCGATCTGGCCATCAATTTCATCCGGACGGGGCTTGTGACCATCCCCGGCGTGGCGATTCCTTATCCCTACGGCGGCAAGATGCGCCAGGTGCAAGTGGATCTCGACACGGCTGAGCTCCAATCGAAAGGGCTTTCGCCGCTCGACGTGGTGAACGCCGTCAGCGTGCAGAATCTGATTCTTCCGGCGGGCACGGCAAAAATCGGGCCTTTCGAGTATCAGGTGGACATGAACGGGGCGCCGCAGTCGGTGAAGGAGCTGAACGACCTGCCCGTAAAAACGGTGGGAAACTCCACGATCTACATCCGGGACGTCGCGCACGTGCGCGATGGGTTTCCGCCGCAGACGAACATTGTCCGTGTGGATGGAAAGAGGTCGGCGCTTCTTTCTATCCAGAAGAACGGCGACGCTTCTACGCTCGACATCATCGCCGGCATCAAAGCGTTGCTCCCGCAAGTCTTGGCGGGCCTTCCACCCCAGCTCGAGGTGAAAGCGCTTTCGGACCAGTCGCTGTTTGTGAACGCGGCCATCCGCGGAGTCGTGCGGGAAGGGATCATCGCCGCGTGCTTGACGGGTTTCATGATTCTCGTGTTTTTGGGGAGCTGGCGCAGCACGCTGATCATCGCGGTCTCGATTCCGCTTTCCATCCTTACCTCGATCATCATCCTCAGCGCGCTGGGGCAAACGATTAACATCATGACTCTCGGCGGGCTGGCGCTGGCCGTGGGAATTTTGGTGGACGATGCCACGGTCGAAATCGAAAACATCAACCGCAACCTCGATCAAGGCAAGGAGATCATCCAGGCCATTCTCGATGGCGCGCAACAAATCGCCGTGCCCGCCTTTGTTTCCACGCTGGCCATCTGCATCGTGTTCGTGCCGATGTTCTTTCTGACCGGGGTCGCGCGCTATCTGTTTGTGCCGATGGCGGAAGCCGTGTCGTTCGCCATGCTGGCCTCGTACTTGCTTTCCCGGACGCTCGTGCCCACAATGGCGCGCTATCTGCTCCTCTCGCAGACCCACGAGACCGGTTCGGACGGATCGCGAAACATTTTTGCGCG
>Ga0187781_10000435_pt1 | contig 29759 bp, 25 predicted proteins | sample 0715_SJ02_MP02_2_FD_132447 | JGI IMG/M metagenome (GOLD analysis project Ga0187781, IMG submission 132447) | Tropical peat soil microbial communities from peatlands in Department of Meta, Colombia - 0715_SJ02_MP02_20_MG | ecosystem: Environmental > Terrestrial > Soil > Wetlands > Peat | place... | reverse complement strand
GCCTTAACGTACGATGTGCGGTGGAGGTGCGGGTCCGACGCAGATTCCTCCCGATGAACCTCGACAAAGCGTCACCGTCTTCGCAACTGCCATCGACCGTTTCCGGAAGATCCCGAGGCCGGGTGACGGATTATTGACCGGGTCTCTCGGTGTCCGGTCACTTCGCCGAGAACGTTTGGATCGACGCTCGGGAAAGCGTCGGAGCGTTCCCCTCGCCGGCGATGAGGGGACCGCTCTCCTCAGATTCCGAGACCCCGGCCCTGGACCCCCTCACAGGGTAATCGGTCCGAAGCCGTGCCGGCCCTCGCTCGCCCGTCCCCCCGATGTCAGTGCGAGGCAGTCACATCGGCAATGGGGGCATCGACTTCCCGGCCGGCTTGGGGCATCCATCGAGCTGGAGCGACATTCCGTCACGGAATAGTGCCCGCACATCGGACAAGGATGCGCCGGTCGCACGGAACCCTCGCCCCCGGGGAAGGCCGTGGACCCGCCAGACCCGCCCGGCCCATCGGACCTTGTAGCCCTGAGGTTTCGGCGCGTGGGCCCAAGAGAGAACCGGCCGAGGTCCCCGTCCTTCCGCACGCATCGAGGTAGGACCGTCTACATACAGGGCCTGTCAGGCACGCTTGACCTTCCGTCGAGACCCGGGGCTTGCCCAGCCTGTCCCAGAACGATCCGGATGGTCCAGCTAATCTGCCCTCGTCGGCTCGATGTGGGAGAGTCGATGGCGAGTGTGTGTCCCTCCTGCGGCGCGGAGATGGAGTTCTCCGAGCGGTCCGTAGTCCTCCGCGCGGGCACGTGTCCCTCGTGTGCGAAAGAGGTAGCCTACGTCGAGGGCACGACGCTGACCGACCATCTCCCCGCGATCGGAGAGACCTCGGACGCGACCCCGGTGGGGGTGCCGGTCCGGGTCGCGGAGGACGGCCCGACGTGCGAAGAGTGCGGAGCCCCACTCGAGTTCCGGGCCGGTCGGGGCGGTCGGCTTCTGGCCGTGTGCACGGACTGCGAGGCGACCATCACCTATCGAGCGGAGCGCGGGAGTGACGTGGAGGAAGCTGCAGGTCGCCCCGCACGGTCCGCGGGACGCGGCGCGGCCGAGGGACCTCGCGGTCGTCCATGTCGGAAGTGCGGAGCCCCGCTCCGGTTCACGACGGACGACGAGGGCCTGCTCGTCGGAGAGTGCGATTCCTGCGGCAACCGGTTCACCCTGCCTCCCCGTCCTCAATCCAACCGCGGGCGCGGCTTCGCGGAGCGCCCCAAGTATGGCGGACGGGGGTATCGTGGCCCTGCAGCGCGCCGCCCGTACTATCGGGACAGCCGGGCCCCCGGGTACCGATCGAATCGAAGGGACGAACGACGGGAACCGAACTCTGACGAGGATCGGGCCCGACGCCGCCGGCGAAGAGCAGAATAGAGAACCGTCCCCGAACTCCCGAACGTCGGCGTTTCCGGGGTTCCGGCTGCGGCGTCAGGGTGGCGAGAGCAGTCCGTTCACGACTCGATTGAAGGAACCAGGAAGGGGTTCGCGTGTGCGGTCCAACTGTTCTGCCTACGCGGGCAGCACCTTCCGGCCGTAGTTCCAGTTGGTGAGGTCCGCCGTCGCCACGTACCACGCCAGGAACCCGTCGAAGATGATCTCTCCACCGACCGCCCAGTTCGCCGAGCCGGTGGGACCGAACGTGGTGCTCCCCGACGCGAGGCTCCAGAACTTGATGACGAGCAGGAGGAACGCGATGAACAGGAACAGGAACACCATGAAGATGCCCCACCCGTGCTTCGGGGAGTTGATCAGGAACGCGAAGGTGAATAACATCCATATGAACGCGAATCCAGCGATGCCGTAGAGGGCCGGAGCTGCGGCGGGGATTCCCGTCCCGGCGGCCACCGGGACGAAGATCGAGCTGTTGTAGAGCAGGATGAGGGTGAAGGCCCACCAGAACGCCCCGTATCCCATGAACGCGGAGCCGGCGAACATATTCCCCTTACGGAGTGCGACGACCCCTGCGATCAACTGGGCCGTCCCGCCGAAGGCGATCGCCATCCCGAACGTGATGGCGTTGTTGGCAAATCCGTCACCGTAGGGCGTTGGCAGGTTCGCGAGCCCCGCGGCCATCGTCGTGGTCCCGAACCCCATCAGGCCTACCACGGCTGGGCTTGCCCACCATTCCGGTTTTTCTTCCATTTTGGGTGGCGCCTCCCTCAACCCATGAGCCGATTCCATCGTCTCCACTGACGCTGGCATGCTAGGCGGTTGCCACGGCATCCCTGTAGATAAAACCCTATCCTCGACTCCCCGATTTTTCTATCGGTGGAGACGACGGCCGTTCGTACGGTAGAGGACAGTTTTCCGCGCTCTCCGGGGTCATTCTTATGGGCTCCCGCGAGCCTCGGACCGCACGCCATGGAAGACCGCAGCGACCTCGAGAAGATCGTCTTCGGCCAGACTCGGGTGATCCTGACCCACGATCTCTCGGTGATGAACCCGAATCTGGTGGTCGGGTCGCAGGGCCTCGTGATCGGAAAGCTTGCGAACTACACGCTCAAGGTCGCGTTCCCCAAGGTCACGGTGGGGGTCAACTGGAAGGATTGCGACATCGTCCCGGGGAAGACCGGGATGCCCACGGACGCCGACCAACCGAAGGTCATTCCCAAGCCGCGCCACATGGGCGAGGAATAAGGTCGACGGGATCCCCTTCACTCATTTCGACGGAGCCGGGGGCAAGAGCGTCCGGACCATCTCAGGGACCTCCTCGAGCCGGGCCGCGCGGTAGGGCGTCGGCGGCCGGTCCCAGTCGTCCGGCAGGAAGAGCGACTTGTACCGGGCGCCGTACTCATGGAGTCCGGTGTAGAGGATCGCGGCCCGGAACCGTGCCCGTCGAGCTCCCTCCACGTCCGACCAGCCGTCGCCGACGTGGACCGCCCGCACGGGGACCTCGCCGAGCGGCTCGAGGGCTGCGCGGAATATCTCTGGAGAGGGCTTGGTCCAAGGATGCTCGTCGCTGAAGACCACAGCACCGACGTAGCCGTCGAAGCCCATCTCGCGGAGCACGGGGCGGAGGAAGGCGCCGGGTTCGCCGACAGTGTTCGAGATGAGGGCGAGCCGGTACCCGTCCGACGTGAGGGCCTTCAAGAGATCGAGGGCGCCGGGCGCGCGCTGGAATTTGGTCGACCGGATCTCGAGCTCGAGACCCCGCAGAAATGCCTCAGGATCCGGGACTCGGCCGGCGAGTCGGGCGGCCTCCACGATCTGGGCGACCGGTGTCACGGTCCTGCCCTCGTTCGCCGCGGAGACCGCGTCGGCGAGGACCTTTTCGTAGATCTGGCCGAGCGCCTCCTCACTCAGGTCCGGGGCTCCCGGAAGCCGTTCGGACCGCGCAAGGACCTCCCGTGCGATCTTCGCCTGGCCCTCCATGTACTCCTCCTCTGCGCCCGGTTCGAGGTACATGAGCGTGTGCCAGAGGTCGAGGGTCACGGCGGGCACGGGTGGCGACCCCACCCGGGCGAGCCTATTACGGTTCCGAGCCGACGCGATGCGATGGTCCGGGGGCGTGCGGGGCATTGGTGCTTGACGTGGGCCACCGAGAAGTCCTTGAGGCCGGCAGGTTTCCCGCGGTCATGGATGGCCGCCCGCACCCGCGCCTTCTGGTCGCCCTCAAGCCCGAGGCAGAGGTTGCCGAAACGATCACGTGGGAGCTGCCTCGGGTCCCCTGGACATTTGCACGGTCCCCCGAGGGGACCCCGTGGGATGCAGTCGAGGCAATCCTCGTCGGTTCCGTGGGCCGCGAACTCGGGCCATACGAGGCCGCCTCGACCCCCCGGCTCCAACTCGTGCAACTCATTTACACCGGGGTGGACCGGTTCCCGTTCGACCGGTTCCCCGAATCCGTCGTGATCGCCGCGAACGTCGGGGCGTACGCCCCGTTCGTCGCCGAGCACGCGGTCATGCTTGCCCTCGCGGCGGCTCGGGAAGTCGTCCCTGCGCAGGCCCAGGTCCGTGCCTTGACCCTCCGTCCCGCCCCGAAGACCCGACTTTTCCGCGGGCGGACCGCCGTCGTCCTCGGCTACGGCGCGATCGGGCGGGAGTTGGCCAAGAGGCTCACCGGATTCGATCTTCGGATCGTCGGGGTCAATCGCTCGGGCCGCATGGCCCCCGGTTGTTCGGCGATGTATTCGGCCGATCGACTGCGTGAGGCGGTCGCGGAAGGGGACCTCGTGTTCGATGTCCGTCCTCTCACGCGAGCCACGGAGCGGACGATCGGGGCCGCCGAGTTCGAGGCGATGAAGCCGAACGCGATCTACGTGAACGTCGGGAGGGCTGCGACCACCGACGAGGAGGCGCTCTATCGACACCTTGTGGCCCATCCGGAGTTCCGCGCCGCGTTCGATCCTTGGTGGGACGAGGACTTCCCGAACGGGGCGTTCCGGACCCGATTCCCGCTCCTCGACCTCCCGAACTTTCTCGGGACCCCCCATAGCGCCGGCTTCGGGCCCGCGACCCAGCAGTACGCCCTCACTTGCGCCCTTCAGAACCTCCGACGGTTCTTCGACGGCGAGCCGCCGCTCTACCGTGTCGACCGGCGCGACTACGTTGTCCCCGCGGGTACGGTCTAGGTGCCGAGGGCCTCGCTCAGCGGATCCGCTCGAGGGCGAACGAGCCGATGATGAGCGAGCGCTGGGTGGCCCGACACTCGATCCAATCGCGGGTCTGAACGTCCCCGAACCCTTTCACCGAAAGGAACGTTCGGTCCCGGTCCTGGCGGAAGACGATCGCACCATCCATCCGGGTAAGAAGGGTCTCCACCTGTGCATCGGAGAGCGCACCTCCTTCGAGAGAGTACATGGCGAGGGCTTTGCGAGGTTTCAGGAGTCCGACGACATTCTGAAGGAACGAGAACCCGACCCGCTCGTCACCGTGAGCGAGGACCGCAGAGAGTCCGAGGAACCCGACCCGGAACCGTGTCGCCCCCGTCGACTCGATCGCGTTCGCAGCCTCGGTGAGCGAATGGAGGATCCCGTCCAAGTCGTCCGCGCCGCTCCCCGCGACACGGCGGGAATCCGCTGAGGTGCCGGAGCCCGAGGCATCGATCCAATGGACCATCCCCAATTGCTCGTACTCGCGGAGTTGCGGAAGGACGACGCCGAGGCTCTCGGAGACCTCGGCGGGAGACCGGAGGGCGGTCACGACGGCGACCGGCTCGCCTCGCTTCAATCCTTCTGCGAGGAACGAGTAGACGACCACCTCCTTTCCGACGAACGGATCACCGAGGACGACGACGTGACCTGCGGACGGGAGACCACCAAGGAGGAGGTCATCGAGACGGGGCGTCCCCGTCGGAAGGCGGTCGGCAAATCGACGGCCGGCGGGGACCGAGAGGGTGTCGGAACCCAGTTCCGCTTCGGGGGTCGAAGCGTCGGCGCCGCTCTCGAGCCGCAGGCGCCCTCGGCCCGTCGAAGGGCGACCGTTCGAAGGGAGAACGGGCCGCTCGAGTCGATCGGCCACGGCCATCGCCGCGAGCCCAGCCATCGGGAGATCGGCGGAGCGTTGCGCGGCCTCCTGTCGGCGCAGGCTGATCTCTGCCTCGGCGGCCTCGAGGGCTCGCTCGCGGGCGGTGAGTTCGACATCGAGCTGCTCGAGCACCGCGGTCGATTCGGCGAGCCGCTGTTCTCGGCCGGCGAGCGCGGCCTCGCGCTCTCCGAGGGAACGGAGCGATCGGTCCAGGTCGGAGCTTCGCTGGGCGAGCTCGACCTGTTGCTGGCCAAATTCTCCGAGTCGGGACTGGTACTCCCGAGCCGCCGTCTCGTACTGGGCCCGGCGTGCTTCGGCGGTCCGGCTGAGATCGTCCAGCTCGGATTCCCGGTGGGCGATCGCGGTCTCCCGCGCAGCGAGAGAGGCCTCGCGTTCCGCGACCCGCTGGAGCGACTCGTCCGCGGCCCGGGCGCGTTCGACCACCTGGCGGGCCTTGAGCCCGAGGGCCACGTTCTGCTCGTCGAGGCTCGACTGTAGCTTCTGAAGGTCCATCTGGCGCGCCGAGAGCTCCGGTGCCAACCGAGGGGTGAGGAGGAGGCCCGATTCGCCGGCCGACACCCCCATCGCAAGATCCCCCTCCCGGCGGAGCACGTCGGTCGTCTTCTGATCGAGCTCCTGGGAGCGAGCGTCCAGACGCGATTCCGTTTCGGAGGTCGCGGCCGCACGGTGGTCGAGGTCCTGCTCCCGATGGATGAGTTCGACCTCTCTCTGGGTGAGGCGGCCCTCCTGCTCGACGAGGCGTTGTTCCCGGGCCGAGATCTGGGGAACGAGTCGCTGGACTTCCTGTTCCCGAAGCTCGAGGGACTTCGACTTGTCGTCCACGAGACGCTCCCGTGCATCCAACCGGGCGATCTGCCCGGCCCAGTCCCGCTCCTTCGCGACGAGTCCATCGGAGCGCTTCCGGTAGTCGAGTTCGAGGTCGTCGAGCTGCTGGCGACCGACCTTGAGTGCATCGCCCTGACGCTTGATCGAGATCAGGCTGTTCTCGACATCCGCCTCTCGCTTGACGAGCGCGGCCTCGCGGAAGTGGAGTGCCTCTTCCCGCTGGCGCAGGTCCTCCGCGAGTCGGAACATCCGGCTTTGCCCGGCGGTGATGAGCTCCCGCTCGTGCGGTCGGGTGCCGGAGGTGATCAGGTGAAGGAACGATCCTGACGTCTGGTAGAGGATGGCCGAGAGGAACAGGCTGACCGCGAGGGCGGACGAAGCGCCCGTCGTGGTCGAGGGGGGGAAGTACACGAGGAGCGCGGTCGCAATCGGAATCACGGCCGCTGCGGCGCTCGACCACTGGCGGAACGTCCAGGTATTCCACGTGAGGACAATGCCGAGGAACGCCGCGCTGATCCCGACGAGCTCGACGGGGTAGAACCAGGGCATGAGCGCGAGTCCCGCGAACGGGCCAACTCCCGCGAGTCGGAGTCCGTAGACGACCGCGATGAGCCCGTTCCCCGCCAGGGCCCCGACCGTCACGGAGAAGTGAAGCTCCCAGGGCCAGAGCTGGTAGACCTCCCACTTGGTCCACAGCCCGATCACCGACACGGCCAGGGCGGCGAGGACCGGCAAGAGGAGGAAGAACGATTCAGAGAAGGCGGTCGCGCCGGTCGAACCGGAGGCGAGCGAGGGAAGGCTTGGGTACAAGAAGAGCAAGAGGACTCCGTCCAGCGCAAGAGCCGCCGAGACGAAGACCGCGTAGAGATGGGCCCCTCGTCCGATGCGCAGTTGAAGGAGCGCGTCGTCCTTGGCGAGCTCGAGGTCTTCCGGTGCGGGAACGGTGACCGATCGGGTCGCGGGCGCGGGTGGCCGAGTCGCGGAATCGGTCTCCTTGGTCGTCACCGGCGGCGATGGGGCAGTCTCCTCGGGCGAAAAGGTGGAACGACGCCTAGTTAATCGTATTGTCGCACGCGCGCCGTTCAGCTGCGAGCAGGACCGACGCCGCGGACGTCCAGCGAAGGGCGTCGCGGCCGATCTCTTCCTCGAGTTCGAGAAGGTGGTCCCACGCTCGAGGGTGCGACTGGACCGAGGCAATCCGATCTGCGTCCGGACCCAGAGCGGGTGCGACCGCGACGGTCTCGAGCACCTGCCAACCTCCCTCGCGAAGTCGGTCGCCCATGGGTCCAGCAGCGATTCTGCGGAATGGCCCCGGCAACGATTTACGAACCGGCTCCGCATGGAACCCTTCCCGCTGGATGCGAGGGAGGAGAGCCCGGATGGGTGCCTCGAGCAGCCGTCCTACGGCGGTGGCCGGAAGGCGAGCGAGATAGCGCGAACGCTCTCCCGGACCGGGCGCGAATTCGAGGAGGAGGCGACCTCCCGGCGCAACCAGCTCGCTCGCGGCGGCCAGCACGGAGTCGCTCGAACTCCCTGCAAAACCGAGGGAATTTCCCAGCACGGCCACCGTTCCGAACGACCGCGGGAGGAAGGGAGGCCGACCCCCATCCGCGCGGACTCGGTCCGGGGCGGGCGGGGCGCGGTCTCCCCGCGGCCACCATTCGGTCAAGTAGGCCAGCGAAACGCGGGAGAAGTCCAGCGCGACCGTGCGCGTACCGGGCGGTCCCAGCCACCGGGTGAATCGCCCAGGACCTGAACCAATGTCGATCGCCCAAGCGACGCGTCCGGCGTGCCGGAGGATGAACCGTTCTCGCAGGGACCGAAAGAGCTCGCGTTGGGGGGTCCCTTCGTACCGCTTCCACTCTCGTTCCACCCGGTACCGGTTCGAGTGCAGGAATCGCGTGCGGGCCGAGGCAGCGCTCGGGCCAATGGCACCGGCCTTGGTCGTCACACAGGGATCAGGGCCCGGACGTACGGGACCTCCTTTCTCCGCTCAATGGCCCCCTTTATATGGAATCCTCCTACCGGAATGCGGATCGTTCCATGCCGTACTACGAGTGTCCGAAGTGCGGGGGCGGTTACGTCATCGACGGGCCGCCCAGTGCGCGACCCGCCTGCGATCGTGACGGGGCGCGCCTGAAGCGAACGAGCGATGCGTCGTACGTGCGAAACGCGCGAGAGGACTAGCGTTCGTGGAGCCCGAGCCACCCCTAGCCCCGGTTCAACCGGGCGAACGGTACGGTCCGCTGGTCCATCGTACGGTGCATCACGGGGCCACGCTGTGGCTCCTCGGGGTCGTCCAGTTCATTTTCGCGATGATCGTGACCCAGCTCGCGTGGACTGCGCCGTACAGTCTCGCTCACAACTACATCAGTGACCTCGGAGCCGTCCACTGCGGGACGATTGCGGGCCGGTATGTGTGCTCCCCGTGGCACGACGTGTTCGACGCTTCGGTCGTTCTCCTAGGGCTCCTCCTGATCGTCGGCACGTTCCTGATCACGTCCGCATTCCCGCCGCGCGGTCTGCGACGGATCGGACTCGGCCTCCTCGTGCTTACCGGGCTCGGTGCGATCGGGGTAGGCCTATCCCCGGAGGACGTCAACCTCACCGTGCATACGCTCTCCGCATTCGTCGCCTTTGCCGGGGGAAATGTTGCGTTGATCGTCCTCGGGATCGTGATGTTTCGCGACACGCGATGGTCCGGGTACCGTGCGTTCACCGTTCTCTGTGGTCTCGTCGGTTTCGTGGCTCTCGTCCTCTTCGCCGGGCACGCCTACGACTGGGGCGGCTTCTTCACTTCATGGGGGGCGGGGGGAATTGAGCGGACGGTCGTCGCTCCGGTCCTTCTCTGGGCCTTGCTGGCATCCATCCACCTCCTGCGGGTCCCCGCGTATGCCAAGCGAGTGTTTCCCGGAGCCACCGCGACGTAGCTCGTGAACGAGTTGGAAGGGGCCGCCCTTGCCCTGACGTGAGACTCCCGAACGGAAATTCCGATGGACCCACCCACGAAGTCTTCGTGCCCGACGTGCGGGGGCTCGTTGAGTGAGCCGTTGAGCGGGGACGTCCACTGCTACGTCGAATGCTCGGCGTGCGGAGAACGTTTCGACCTCAAGGATCCGAGGATCAAGGTCGGGTAGGTCGCGTCCGGGGGTGCCCCCCGCGCATCGACCCGGTCCCCAGTGGTTCGCCGAGCGGCGGCGACCGTTATTCCTTCCCGCCGAACGTGCGGATGTCCTCGGGAGCGGTCTTCTTCTCGACCGGGCCCTTCCCCTGAACCTGCACCCGGATCTGCTCGACCACCTCGGGGTTGGCAAGCGTCGTGATGTCGCCGTAGTCCATTTGGTTCGAGATTGACGCAAGGACCCGACGCATGATTTTCCCGGAGCGAGTCTTCGGCATGTCGGGGACGATCCGGACGACCCGCGGGCGGGCAATCTTCCCAATGGTCGTCTCGATCGCCTTGGTGACGCGATCCGCGATCGCCGGGTCCGACTTGATCCCGGGCTTGAGCGCGATGTAGACTTCGGGGACCCGACCCCTCTCGGCGTCGACGATCGGGACGACCGCCGCCTCCGCGACCTCGGGAACCGTGAGGCACGCGCTCTCGATCTCCTTCGTCCCCAGGCGGTGGCCGGCGACGTTGATCACGTCGTCGACGCGGCCCAGGATCCGGATGAAGCCATCGCCCGCCCAGACAGCCCCGTCGCCGGAGAAGTACGGCCAGTCGCGCCAGTCCTTCGAGTTCCGGTTCTTGTTGTACTTCGCGTAGTAGTTGTTCACGAATCGGTCCGGGTCTCCCCAGATCGTCTGGAACATCCCGGGCCACGGATTGCGGATGCAGATGTTGCCGGCCTTTCCAGATCCGGGCGGGATCTCGTTCCCATGCTCGTCGTAGATGACGGGATAGATCCCGAGCATCGGAGGTCCAGCGCTGCCCGGCTTCATCGGATCCAGCGCGGGCTTGGTGCTGCACAGGAAGCCCCCGGTTTCCGTCTGCCACCAAGTATCGGTGACGGCGGCCTTGCGGCGCCCGACGACGTCGTAGTACCAGCGCCACGCCTCGGGCTCGATTGGCTCGCCGACCGTGGTCATGCACTTGAAGTCGTAGTGGTACTTTTTTGGCTCGTCCGGGCCCATCTTCCGCAGCATGCGGATCGACGTCGGCGAGGTGTGGAAGATGTTCACTCCGAGCCGCTCGGCGATCCGCCACGGCCGTCCCGCGTCGGGGTACGTCGGAACGCCCTCGTAGATCACCGTCGACGCGGCCAGGGCGAGCGGCCCGTAGACGATGTACGAATGGCCCGTGATCCATCCGATGTCGGCAAGGCACCAGTAGGTGTCCGAAGGGTGGATGTCCTGGATGTACTTCGACGTCCCGGTAACGTACGCGAGATATCCTCCGGTCGAATGCTGACAGCCCTTCGGTTTCCCGGTCGATCCGCTCGTGTACATCAGGAATAGCGGGGCGTCCGCAGGCATCGAGACCGGTGGAACGAGGTGACCGTGGTACTTGGGCAGGAGATCGTCGACGATGAAATCCCGTCCCTCGACCATCGGCGTGGGCGAGGCCGAGCGGTCGCGGAAGCGCTTCCAGACGAGGACCTTCTCGACCTTGACGCCCTCGGACTCCGCTTTCTTCACCGCGACATCCGCGTTGATCTTGTGGTCGAGGAGCTTTCCCGACCGGTAGTATCCGTCCATCGTGACAAGGACGTGGCTTTGGGAATCGACAATCCGTGCGCCGCATGCCTCGCCGCTAAATCCGCCGAAGACGACCGAATGGACCACCCCGAGACGGGCACACGCGAGCATCGTGATCGGGAGCTCGGGGACCATCGGCATGTGGATCGTGACACGGTCACCGGCCTTGAGGCCGCAGAAGTCGCGCAAGAGCGCGGCCATCTCATTGACCCGAATGTAGAGCTCCTGGTAGGTCAGCACGATGACGGGGTCGGTTTCGATCTCGGAGACGAAGATGATCGCGGACTTGTTCCCATACTGGGCGAGGTGACGGTCGACGCAATTGTACGAGACGTTGAGCTTGCCGCCCACGAACCACTTCCAGAATGGCGCGTTGCTTGTGTCCAGGGTCGTCGTCCAGTACTTGTCCCACGTGAGAAGGTCCGCGTACTCACGGAAGCACTCGGGGAAGTTCTTCTCCGAGAACCGTTCGTTCACCGAGGGATCGGTGAGGTTCGCCTGTCCCACGAACTTGGGCGAGGGATAGAAGTAAGCCTCCTCTTTCCAGTGGACGGCAATCTCGGCCTCGGATAGACGCATCTCGTCTTCTTTCCTGATCGACTCGGCCTCTGCCATGGTCCCGGCAACCCTCGGAAAAGTCGACACGGCCCATGAATATACCCCTTACGACTTCTGACGACCCATTCGCTCTCCGGTGGCGATCGAACGACCGCGAGGCAGGGGTGCGCGGGATCCGGAAGCGGCCAGTTCCGCGTCCGGCAGTTGGTCCTGCGCAAACGAACGCCTTTTACACCCGTGCCACGTGCCCCCTCCCTCGGTGCCTCATGCCCGGGACGGGCCACACTGCCGGACGACCCGAGAAAACAGTGCACCTCAGGATCGATCCCAATGACGAGTCCACGACCCTCGAAGACGTCCTCACCCGCATCTCCGAGCTCCAGCGGAAGCACCCCGACCGAGAGGTCTTCTTCGACGGGGACGAGTACGCCATCTGTTCCCGTCCGAAGCGGGTCCGCCCGGCCCCCAGCCACTGACCTCGGGGGCCTCGGGACCCCGCTGCTGCTCGTTAATCTGAAGACGTATCCGGGGCACCTCGGCCCCGCGGCAGAACGGACCGCGCGGTTGCTGGAGGAACTCGGACGGGCTCGCGGAGTGTCCGTGGCGCTCGCACCCGCGATGCCGGACCTGGGTCGGGTCGCGGCGGCGGTCTCGATCCCCGTACTGGCCCAGCACGTCGACGCAGTCGACGCGGGCCCGCGGACCGGCTTTGTTCCGCCGGAGGCTGTCCGTGCCGCCGGCGGGTGGGGGAGCCTCGTCAACCACTCGGAACACCCCCTTCCCCCGCGCCAGATCCGGACCACCGTCGCTCGGCTCAAGGAGCTGGGGCTCGTCGCCGTCGTATGCGCCCGCGACGTCGAGGCGGTGCGCCGCCTCGCCCGGTTCTCCCCTCCCTTTCTCGCGGTGGAACCCCCCGAGCTGATTGGAGGGGATCGAGCCGTCTCGACCGCGCAACCTGAGGTGGTGTCGGGAGCGGTCGAGGCGGTCCGGGGGGTTTCCTCCACGACACGAGTCCTGTGCGGCGCGGGAGTGCACGACCGACGCGACGTCGCTCGCGCCCTCGAGCTCGGAAGCGCGGGAGTCCTCGTCGCGAGTGCCGTGACGCGTGCGGCCGATCCCCGGGCCGCCATCGACGAGCTGCTCGCCGGCTACTGAGACGGGCCCTCGCTCGGCCTCTTGCCAGCAACGAACCTATCTGCCCGACGTCTCTGCCTTGGAGGACAGAACCGGGCGGGAATCAGGACCATGAGCCGAACCGATCCCCCCAAAACCCGACGGAGCCGCCCGGCCCGGCCGAAGCGCCGGCACACCGGTCGTGGACGAGGCAAACCTCGGGTACGACGGGAGCGTCCGGTCCCGGTCGAGGCGACGTCTCGCCTCGACGAGCTTCAGGTTACGGGAACGGGCCTTCGACCCCCGGCCGCGGGAGCCGCACGGAGGATTGAGTCCGCTCCCCGGCCCTTGCATATCGTGATGGTGGGGTGGGAGTTTCCTCCGAACCACACTGGCGGCCTCGGGGTTCACAGTTACGAGATCACGCGGGAGCTGACGCGACTTGGCCACAAGATGACCTTCCTGACGCCGTTCTCGGGTCCGTTCACTCCCGTTCCGGGCGTCACGTTCCGTTTCCCGGGTGAACCGACGTCGGGAACCACCCTGCACTACCCTCCGGCGTACTGGACGGGGTCCGCCCCGGGGAGTCCCTTTACCGACTCGATCGACGGATACAACGCCTGGGTGTCGGGCCTCACCGACCTTGGCCCCGTGGACGTGGTCCACGTTCACGACTGGTTCGGCACCGTCGGCGCGCACGCGCTGGCGACCCGCTTGAAGCGACCGCTCGTGATGACGGTGCACTCCACCGAATACGACCGGTCCCTCGGCCACCCGTGGCAGCGCATTCTCGACCGGGAGCAGACGGGGATCTCGACCGCGACGCGGAGCATCGCGGTCAGCCGGCACCTGCGCCAGCAATTGATCGACCGATACTCCGCCGACCCCCGACGGGTCCACGTGATCTACAACGCGGTGCGCCCGACGGAGCGACTCGAGCGGATCGACCCAACGAAACGGTTCGTTCTCTATGTTGGCCGCCTCGCGGCGATGAAGGGCGTCGATACGTTCCTCCGGGCCGCCGCTCGGATCGCGGAGAAGATCCCGGACGTCCTGTTCGTCATCGCGGGGGAAGGTCCCGAGTACGCCCGTCTCATCCACCTCGCCACACGGCTCGAAATCGGCGAACGTGTGATGTTCCTCGGCAAGGTCTCCGACGAAGAGCGCGAGATGCTGCTCTCGGGTGCCTCGGTCTTCGTTCTCCCCAGTGTCGTCGAGCCGTTCGGGATCGCTGCGCTCGAGGCGATGGCGGCGGGAGTTCCGACCATCGTCTCGAAGACGAGCGGGGTCGCGGAGGTGAGTTCCTCGTCGTTCCGCGTGGACTTCTGGGACGTCGATGAGTTCGCGAGTCGGATTGCCGAGCTGCTCGAGTACCCGACGCTCCGATCGACGATGGGGGAGCAAGGCCGCTGGGAGGCCCTGCGCGAAGGGTGGCCCGAACGGGCGCGCGAGACCGTCCAGGTCTATCTCGAGGCGATGCGCGCGGAGGGGATGCCGATCTGAAAATCGTCCTCTACCTGCACCTCCACCAGCCGTGGCGACTCGCACGGTTCCGCTACCTGGATCTCGGCTCGGGCCGCTCATACTTCGACATCGATCGCAACCTCGCGATCTTCCGGGGGATCGCCGAGCGATGTTACCGTCCCGCCCTGGACCGGCTGTTGCGCCTCGTGGAGTCCCGCTCCAACTTCCGGTTCAGCCTCTCCGTCACGGGAACGTTCGTCGAACAGGCACGGCTCGCGGCTCCCGACGTTCTGGAACGGTTGCGCGCGTTGCGCCGCACGGGGCAGGTCGCCTTTCTCGCCGAGACGTTCTACCACTCGCTCGCGTTTCTCGTGCCGGCCCCGGAGCTCAGTGAGGAGGTGGCCATGCACCGGGAGATGCTCCGCACCGAATTCGGAGCGGTGCCGAAGATGCTCCGGATGACCGAGCTCGCCTACTCGGACGACCTCGCACGATTCGCGGAGTCCGAAAAGTTCCGAGGCATGCTCGCGGAAGGATGGGAGGGGATTCTGCGAGGACAACCGCCGACCTATCCGTACTGCGCGGCCATCGCCCCGACCGTCGCCCTGCTCTTGCGGCACTACCCGCTCAGCGATGACGTGGGGTTTCGATTCTCCTCCTCGGGGTGGAGCGAGTACCCGCTGACGGCGGACAAGTACGCCCGGTGGCTCGCCGCGACCCCGGGCGAGGTGGTCGGCCTCTTCATGGACTTCGAGACATTCGGCGAGCACCACTCGGCCCGGTCGGGGATCCTCGAGTTCCTCTCGGCTCTGCCCAATCAGGTGTCCCACCATCCCGGCCTCGGTTGGGCGACGGTCGAGGAGGCAGCCGAGATCCCCCCGAGGGCTCCGCTCAGCGTGCCGTATACGATGAGCTGGGCCGACCAGAATCGGGATCTAGGTGCCTGGCTCGGGAACGACCTCCAGCGCTCGGCGTTCGAGGCGGTGAAGAAAGTTGGGGTCGTCGCGCGGCAGGCCGGGGATCCCGCCGTCCTCGACGATTGGCGGAAGCTCCTCACCTCGGACCACTTCTACTACATGTACGTCAGCGGCCACGGCGCCGACCAGGGTGTCCACCAATACTTCTCGAGCTACGAAAGCCCCTACGACGCCTACGCGAACTACATGAACGCGCTTACGGATCTAAGGCGCCGGGCTCTCGAGCGCCTCGGCGTACCAATCTTGAAGTAGGTTGTCTCCGCCGTCGCCCGCCGGACGCCCGCCGAGCCCGATTCGAAGGCTCAGGAGATCCCAAAGGAATCGAGGAACGACCACCACGCGGCCAACGACTCTCGAACCCCGCGCACCGCCGCCGCCCCGTTCGACGAATCCCCGCGCAGATAGTGAGCCAAAACTCGGCGCTCCGCGGTAGAGTGCTCGACGTCCGCAAACGTGTGGACGCGGAAGAACTCGTGCGCCGCTTTCGAGCGGATCCCATAGCTCTCTCTCAGTCCTCTCGACTTCTCCGCCGCGACCTTCGGGAACTGCGACTCGTAGGCGTACAGCGCGCCCAACGCGGACGGCGCCGTTCCGTTCACTGCGTTCTCCTCGTAGGCACGCAGGAGGCCGCGAGTGGCCGGGGTGGGCCGACGAGCGAACACCGACGCCCCGATCGAGCGCGCAAAGTCCATCCAGAGCTCGGGATGCGTTGGAGAGCGGCCCTCTTCGTCGACGAGGTTCTCGAGAAGCACTCGACGGTCCTCGGGGCGTTCGAGCCGGGCATAGGCTCCGGCCACGAACCGGGGAAAGTTCACCTCAAAATGGTAGTACTGCCCGGCATAGTCCCGAAGCGTCTCGATGGGCACCTCGCCGCGAGCCCACGCGGTGTAGAAGGGATGCTTCAGCAGGTGGCGGCGGTCGACCAGTCGGTCCAGGTCGCGGACGGAAACCATGGCGGTAGGAACACGACCGGATAGTGAAGTTTTCGCCAAGGGCATTGCACGATTTCACGAGCTATTGCGCGTCGCGCCGGTCGCACCCATCGACGCAACCGGCGGACGGCCGACTCCAAGCCAAGCGTTAAACGCGGCGAACCGTCGTCCCGGGATGGCGAGACGGTCCGAGCCTCGGAGGCGGATCCGTCGCCGCGGACCATGATCACGGAGGTCGCCGGGAACGGTCGGATCCTCCTGACCGTCAACGAGAACGGGGACTGGAACGAGCTCTTCTACCCGTTCCCCGGGCAGTTCCAGCAGCTGCGTGAGGCCCGGGTCGGGCTGTTCGACGTCTCGAGCTCGAAGTTCGCCTGGCTGCGCCGGGGCAACGGGTACGCGGTCCGCCAAGCGCCATTTGGACCCGGCCACCTGCCAGAGTCGGTCTGGACCGATCACGGCGTCGAGATGTCCGTGCGAGACCATGTCCATCCGAACCACGATCTCATCGCGCGAGTCTTCCGCATTCGGGCGAACCCCGCGCGAACCCTTCGCCTGTTCGCCTACCATGCCTTCCAGATCGCGGAGTCGATGTACCAGGACACGGCGTACGTGGATCCCGCGACCGTCTCCCTCGTCCACTACAAGCGGGGGTTTTTCTTCGAGTTCTTCGCCGATCCGCCGTTCAGCCGGGCGGTGTGCGGGGAGCATACGCTGCGAGGTCTCCGGGGGACCTACGTGGACGCGGAGGATGGACGGCTCGAGGGCCGGCCCGTTGCGCACGGAGCGGCAGACAGCGTCATGGAATGGGACCTCGAGGCGACCCCGGATCGCGACGTCGAGATCCGGCTCTTCCTCGCCGCAGGCCGAAGCCTCCCCGGAGTCCACCAGATCCGAGAGTACGTTCGCACGGGAGGGTCGGACCGGTTCGTCCGCGAGTCGGAGGCGTTCTGGGAGACCTGGGTGCAGCGTCGACTCCCGAACCCTCCCCGGGGATTGAGCGACCTCGGAAGTGCGGTCTACCGCTCGAGCGTCCTCCAGCTTCGCCATTGCACCGGCTCGAACGGAGCGATCATCGCCTCCCCGGATACCCGGTCGCTCGTCGCGGCCGGTGACACGTACAACTACTGCTGGTGGCGCGACGGGGGGTACGTCGCGAAGGCGATGGATGAAGCCGGCCTCTACGAGAACTCCGGACGGTTCCTCGAGTTCGCCCGCCAGTGCCAGAACCCGGATGGTTCGTTCTTTCACCGTCACTTTCCCGATGGCGCCATCGGGAGCACGTGGCACCCGCCTCCCTTCCTCCAGATCGACCAGACGGCTACCGTCATCGCCGCCGTCTGGCACCACTTCAAGCGAGGAGGCGATCCGGACGTTCTCCTGGAATTCTGGCCGGTCGTCAAGGCCGCGGCGAACTTCCTCACCCGGTTTCGCGACCCTGGAACCGGTCTACCCGCTCCCAGCTTCGACCTGTGGGAGGAGCGGATGGGGATCCACACGTACTCGACCGCGGCGGTGGCACACGCGCTCGAGCGGGCGGGACGGATCGCGACGGAGATCGGGAAGGATCCCTCGAACTGGCGGACTGCGTCGAAGGAAATCGCCCAGCGCGCGGTCGAGCAATTCTGGGACCCGGAGCGTCAACGGTTCATCCGCTCGATCGCGCCGAAGGACGAGCGCATCGACGCTTCGATTCTCCTGGCCATCAAGCTCGGACTCGTCCCATGGGAGGATCCGCGAGCCCGAACCGCGGTCGACGCGATTGAGCAGCGCCTGTGGTGCGCGGAACAGGGAGGGCTCGCCCGGTACGAGGGCGACCAGTACTACGGCAAAGAGAACCCGTGGATTGTCTGCACCCTCTGGCTCGCCGAGGCACGCCTCCGTCTCGGCAACCGGGACCGCTGTCACGAGCTGATCGAGTGGGCCGCGTCCCACGCGACCTCTACCCGGCTTCTGCCCGAGCAGATCGACCGTGCGAGCGGAGAGCCCAAGAGCGCGACGCCCCTCACCTGGTCGCATTCGACGTTCGTCGACGTGGTCCACAAGTATGCCGAGTCTGAGGCCCGCGGGGCGCTCCCCGACGAGTAGGCCGGCCTCTCGAGCGAGCTCGTCGGAGCTTGTCCTCGGAATCGATCTCGGAGCGACCAAGGTCGTGAGCGGTCTCGTCGCGCCCGATGGGACCATCACGCGGCACAGCGGTCGTCACGTGCACGCCAACGACGGGCCGGGCCACGTGATCCGGACCCTCGCTCGGAGCGCACGATCGTGCCTTGAGGATTCATCGGAGAGACCGGTTGCGGTCGGTGTGGCCGTCGCGGCCCAGGTCGACCCCCGGACGGGCACGGTGGTCCACGCTCCGAACCTGGGGTGGCGCGACGTCCCCCTCGCCCGCCGTGTCGAGGAGGAACTCGGGATGCCGGTCGTCGTGATCAACGATGCCCGGGCCGCGACGATCGCGGAATGGAAGTACGGCGCCGGCCGCGGGGCCCGGGACCTGTTCTGCCTCTTTCTCGGGACGGGGATCGGCGGCTCGGCCGTCGTCGGAGGTCGCCTCCTCGATGGCGGGACCCACGCCTTGGGCGAGGTAGGTCACATCACGGTCGTCGTTGGGGGCCGGCGCTGTCACTGCCCGAACTGGGGGTGCTTTGAGGCGTACGCCGGAGGATGGGCCATCGCCGAACGAGCGCAGGAAGCCATCCGTGCGGACCCAATCGCAGGGAAGAGCTTGGTCGAGCGTGCCGGCAGCCCGCAAGCGATCACCGCCCAGACCGTCTTCCATGCCTACCGAACGGGCGATCCCCTGGCGGGAAGGATCGTTCGGGAGACGGAGCGGTTCCTTGCCGATGGCGTGATCAGCATCGTTAACGCGTTCAACCCGTCGGTCCTCATCCTCGGGGGCGGATTGCTGTCGGGGATGCCCGAGTTCGTGCCGGTGGTTGAGTCTGCGATTCGGGCCCGGTGCCAACCTCCGGCAGCGGGCGCGCACGTCCTTGTGGCGCGTCTCGGGGAGAACGCACCCCTCGTCGGAGCCGCCAAGTTCGCCCGAGCGCCAAATCTGGGTTAGGCCGTACCGCACTCAATTCCCCAAACGGAGGAGCCGCGGCGACGCGCATATACAAATTTACCGCACGTCTTATACACCTCGAGGCGTTTCCGCGCAGCATGGAAACACCGTCTACGGAAGGGACGCCTCCGTCCACGGCTCCGTTGCCGCCCAGCGCGGGCCAGGAGTACAACCGGAGACTGCGACGCATGTCGGCCGTCTGGGCCATCATCGTCGTGGTCGTCGCTGTGGCCGCTGGGCTAGGGGGCTATTTCGCCGGAAAGAGCACGACCTCGAGCACGTCGACGGTCACGGTGACCTACTACGATGATCTCGCGAGCTCCGAGGCATCGTTCATGACCGGGACGCTGATCCCTTTGTTCGAAGCCCAGTACCCGAACATCAACGTGAACTACGTGAACATTGACGCCGGATCGATGGTCACCAAGATCTCCTCGCTCGTCCAAGGAAACGACGTCGGCACGACGATCATTGGCGAGGACAATCTCGACATCGGCGAGCTGATCTACAGCTCGAACGGAAACGAACTGATGAACCTCACCACGATCGCTCCCCTCATGGAGCCGACCACCATGATCCCGAGCATGGCGGGGATCACGAACTACGAGACGACCGCGTTTGGCGGCACGTACTTCCTCCCGTACCGCGCGAACACTCCGCTCGTATGGCTCAACGAGACGACCTTGAAGTCGCACGGAATCTCCTCGCCCCCGTCGGACTTCCTCGGCTCGAACTCGCTCATGACCGACGCGCAGAGGCTCGGGTCGAACTCGGTGATGTTCCAGGGCGGCGCCGGCGACGACACGGCGACCGAGATGTTCCAGTGGGACGTACAGTTTGGCGGGAATCCGATGGTCTACAACGACTCGGGCGACCTCGCTGCGATGTCGTACCTCTACAGCCTCAGCAAATACATGAACCCCGGCTACAAGCAGGCGATCTACAGCGAGTACGCGGGTCTCGCCGAGGGCAAGTACTCCATTCTCGATTACCAGTGGCCGTACGTCTATTCGCTCCTCACCACCGGCAACACGACGGTGCCTGCGATGCCGGCCGACACCCTCTGGGTCTACCCGGGACCGAACGGGACCGGCGCACATGCTGCCGCCCATGTCATCGGAGGCGATGTGATCGCGATCCCGAAGGGAGCGACGAACGTGTGGGCGTTGCAACTGTTTGGCCAATTCCTGCTCTCCGCAAAAGCCCAGCAATTGCTGATGGTCGACACCGGCAACCCCGCGGTCAACGCCGCGGCGTACATCGGACTTCCGGCGAATCAGACCGTGGTTGATTCGGCGATCGAGGCGGCTCTCGAGAACCCGGTCTTCCGACCCCCCGTGCCATGGATCGAGACCTGGGTGCAGAACTTCTACAACGACATCTTCACTCCCGTCGTCCTGAACGGAGGGGGCCTTTCCGCCATCGCCGGTGACGCGGCGCATGCGAACAGTCAGATGGAAAGCTACCTGTCCAGCACCTACGGGCCCACCGTAGCCAGCGAGTACTCCGCTGGCGATTTCGGCCCACTGTACGTGTGAGGAGCGTCCCACTCCACCGCTAAAGGGGAGGGGTCCAACCCATTCATGGACGGGGCCCGCCGGAACTCGGAGGCCCCGCGCCACGTTCGCGACTTCTGGCATCGCCACACCGACCAACTGATCGCCCTGATCTTCGTCGCGCCCGCGCTGGCCTACGTCGGCTACTTTGCGTTCTATCCGGCGCTGGACACGATCGTCCTGAGCTTTCAGACGCCGATCCATCCGTTCACGACGTTCAACTACGAGTACAATGTCGGCTCGGGACTCTATACGTGGATCGGAAACACGCTGTGGCTCACCGCGGGAGCGCTGGCACTCCAATTCGGGCTCGCGCTGGGGATCGCATCGATCCTGAGCCGGCCCTTCCGCGGAAGGTCGATCTTCGCGACGATCGCCATCCTGCCGATCGGCATCGCGACCGTGGTCGCGGGTTTCACCTTCAGTCAGATCTTCCCGGGTACCGGATCCGGATACGCGAACAGCATCCTCGAGTTCTTCGGATTCGGCCCCTATTACTGGTTGAACTCGACCTCCGGAGCTCTCGCAGCAGTCGTCATCGCCGATAGCTGGAAGAACACCGCGCTGGTCGTCATCATCCTCGTCGCGGGCTACGCCTCGATTCCGCAATCTCTCTACCAAGCGGCCGCGATCGATGGCGCCGGACCCCTCCGCCGCTTCCGCTACGTGACGCTGCCCGGTCTTCGCAGCTTCATCGTGATCGCGCTGCTCATCCGGGGGGCGCAGGAAGTCAACATCTTCCAAATGGCGTACATCATGATCAGCTCGTATCCCCAGCTCCTGACCGTCCAGATCTACGTTCTCTACGAGACGGCCGGCGGGCTCTACCTGGCGAGCGCGGTCGCGTCCGTCCTTCTTGGCATCGTCGCGGTGTTCATTGTTCTCGTCCTGGTAATCGGCGGTCGGCGATGATCGACCCGCGGCCTCCCGCTGCGACTCACGTCAAGCGGCGTTTCACATGGTCGAACATCGGACTCTATGCGACGGTCGTCGTCCTGTCGATCGCGCTGCTGTTTCCGATCTATCTCATTTTCCTGATTGCGTTTGTCCCCGACAAGTACACCCTGTTTTCGGGACGGCCCCCTCTGATCCCGCCCACCCTCACGCTCGCGAACCTCCAGACGGGACTCACCCTCTCCACCACTCCGTTCATTCCCTCGATGCTGCTCAGCCTGGAGATCGCGTTCATGGTCGGCGGCATCGCGATCGGCCTCGGGATCCCGACCGCCTACGGGCTGAGCCGCCTCCGACCCACCGTGGCCTACGGGCTCACGACGATCCTCTTCGTCGTCAACATGCTGCCGTCGATCACGATCGCGATCCCGATCACGGTGCCGTTCATCAAGGCCGGACTCTATGGGTCTCCCATCGCCATCGCGCTCACCCAGGAGCTCCTCGCGCTTCCGATCACAACGTTCCTTCTCGTGGGCGCGTTCCAAGCGCTTCCGCGAGATCTCGAATCGCAGGCCCGCGTCGATGGGGCCAATCGAATGCGCGCGCTCTACGGGAACCTCGTTCCGCTGGTTCGGCCGGCGCTCGTCGCCGCGTTCCTCCTGTCGTGGATGCTGAGCTGGGACGAGTCGACGTTCGCCCTCATCCTCTATAACCCCGCGAATCCCACCCTGCCCGTCGAGATCTTCCTCGCATTCACCGGCCGCGGCAACCCGGATATCGCGGTTGCCTTCTCCTTCATTGCAACCGTCCCGGTCATCATCCTGACGATCTTCCTGCAGAAGTACCTTAAAGGCGAGGACCTCGCCGTCGGGGTGAGAGGATGACCGCGAAGCTCGAGTTCGAACGAGTCTCGAAACGGTTCGGGAACCGGATGGTCGCGGACGACATCTCGTTCACCGTCGACCAGGGTGAATTTTTCGTGATCCTTGGACCCTCGGGCGAGGGGAAGTCGACACTCCTCCGGATGATTGCGGGGATCGAGCCGGTCGACGCGGGGACGATCCGGATCGATGGCCGGGATGTGACGGATCTCGCTCCCCACCTGCGAAACGTCGCGATGGTGTTCCAGAACTATGCGCTCTACCCGAACATGACCGTTTACCAGAACATCGCATTCCCTCTGAAGATGAAGTTCTTCTCAAGGGAAGAGATCGAGCCGAAGGTGCGGGACGTCGCGAAGACCCTCGGGATCACCGAGATCCTGGACCGGCGGGTGCACCAGATCTCCGGCGGCCAGCAGCAGCGCGTCGCGCTCGCCCGCGCGATCGTCCGCTCCCCATCGATCTTCCTGCTGGACGAGCCGCTCTCGAACCTCGACGCGCGGGTACGGTTCGGCGCCCGCGCGGAGCTGAAGAAGATCCAGCGAGACCTCGGCCAGACGTTCCTCTTCGTCACGCACGACCAGAAGGAGGCCGAGAGTCTCTCCGACCGGACGGGGGTCCTTCATCTCGGTCGGTTCGAGCAGATCGGGGCCTTCCACGAAATCTACGAACGGCCCCTCTCCCGGTGGGTGGGGGACTTCGTCGGCGATTTCCCGATGAACTTTCTCCCCGAGGCCTCGGGGGACGGCGAGCTCGGATTCCGTACCGAGTGGATCGAGGTCGGCGATGGCCCGTATTCCGCGGTCGTGGAGGTCGCGGAACGTCAGGGGGACGTGGTCTCGCTCCTCTGCCGCGGCCCCGCGGGCCGGCGGGTCTTCATGACCGCCCTCCAGCGACCCGCCGTCGGTGAGACGGTTCACTTCCGCCTTCGACAGTCGCTCCATTTCGCGGCCGACGGGCGGTTGATGGACGGCGGCTCGCTCCCGTCCCCTCCCGGTCCGCTGAGTCGTGGCGTCCCATAGCGTGGACTCCGACCCCCCATTCCCGGTGGATGCCCGACCGTCGCTCCAGTCACCGGAGTGCGCGTCGCCCCCATTCCGAAATGCGGGAGCTGGACTTCCGGGTCCCGCTGGAACGTATTTTTAACTAGGGCGGGTTTCCGTCACAATGGCCGGAAAATCCGTTGCATCCTCTCGGTCGTTTGTGGTCTGGATCGAGGGGATTCCCTGCTCGGGTAAGACCACGATCGCCCAGGCGGTTTCCGAGCGGCTCCGGTCCACAGGACAAGAGGTCCAAATCCTCGACGGGGACGAGGTCCGACGCATGTTCGCCCCCGAGCTCGGATTCTCTCGCAAGGACCGGGAGGTGCATGCCCGACGGGTGAGCTACGTGGCTCGGATGCTTGCGAATCACGGTGTCTCCGTGATTGTCGCCATGATCACACCGTACGAGACGTCGCGCCAAGCCGCGCGCGCGGAAGTGGAGGAGAAGTTCGTCGAGGTCTGGTTGCGCTGTCCGGTCGAGGTCTGCCGGGAGAGGGACGCGAAGGGACTGTACGCCCGCGCGGCCCGTGGGGGACTCGCGAAAATGACCGCGGTCGACGACCCGTTCGAGGAGCCTCTCAATCCCGATCTGGTGGTGGATACGTCCAAGCTGTCCGTCAGGGAGACGACAGATCGGATCCTGAAGTACCTCGCCCAGCAGCACCTGATCCCTTCGGTCGCCGCGGCCTAAGAGCGGGACTGTCGGAGCCACTCAGCTCCTGGCGTCAGGTGGATCGATCCCCTTTCCCATGCCCGGGTGCGGTTCGCCCGTAGATCCTCGGCGCACTAGCCGAACCGGCCCGTCACGTAATTCTGGGTGAGCTTCTCCATGGGTCGCTGGAAGACCTGGTCCGTCGTGCCGAATTCGATGAGCTTGCCGAGATAGAAGAACGCCGTGTGGTCCGCCACCCGCGTCGCCTGGGCAAGATTGTGGGTCACGATGACGAGGGTGAACTCGGACCGGAGTTTGGCGAGCAAGCCTTCGACCTTCGCGGTGGCAATAGGGTCGAGGGCGGAGCAGGGCTCGTCGAGGAGAAGGACCTCTGGACGGACCGCGAGGGCACGGGCGATGCACAGCCTCTGCTGCTGACCGCCGGAGAGGCTGGTCGCCCCCGCGTCGAGCTTGTCTTCCACCTCATCCCACAACCCCGCGTGGTTCAGCGCGTCGAAGACACCTTGGTCGAGCTCCTCGCGCCGGTGGATCCCGAGCAGGCGCAGACCCGCCGCGACGTTCTCGAAGATCGAAAGATTCGGAAACGGTGTGGGCTTCTGGAAGACCATGCCCACGCGGCAGCGCACCGCGACCGCGTCGAGATGGAAGAGGTCCTCGTTGTCCAGCAGGATCTTCCCCCGGACCCGCGCACCCTGAACCTCCTCGTGCAGCCGGTTGAGGCAGCGCAGGAACGTCGATTTCCCGCAGCCGGAGGGGCCGATGATCGCGGTCGTCGCCCGGTCCGGTAGATCGAGGGTGATGCCGTAGAGAACCTGTTGTGAGCCGTACCAGGCGTCCAAGTCCTCGACCGTCATCTTGGACGGCACGATGTCACACCAGCCCGCCGGCCCCCTGGGCCCGAAGGGCCAGCCGAGCGGCGAGACTGACGGTCGCCATAATAAGCAGGAGTACCAGCGCCGCGCCCCAGGCGTCCACCGTCCAGTTCGGCGCGACCGCGATCGTGAGGCTGTTGTAGATCAGCGGGCCGAGCGCCGCGATAGGGGTGTGGAGGCTCGAAAACCAGTAGGTGCTCGTACCTGCGGTGAACACGAGGGCGGCGGTCTCACCTCCGGCCCGCCCGAGCGCGAGAAAGTTTCCCGTCAGGATACCGCTCTTGCAGTTGCCGAGGACCACGCGCAGCGTGACTCGATGACGAGGGAATCCGAGGGCGAGCGCGGCCTCCCGGACCTCAACCGAAACCGTCTGCAGCGCAGCCTCCGTGGCGCGGGTGACGATCGGCACCATCAGGAGCGCGAGCGCGGCCGAGCCCGCAATCGCGCTCTGGGCATCGAACCGGTCGACCCGCAGGAAGAGGGCGAACACGAAGACGCCGAGAAGGATCGACGGGACTCCGACCATGGCGTCCACGAGGAGGCTGAGGGTCCGACTGAACCGACCTCGCCCATACTCGGAGAGGTAGATACCGGTGAGTAGACCGACCGGGACGGCGATCAGCGACGCCAGTCCGAGGAGAATGAGGGTGCCCTGGATCGCCGGCCCGATCCCCCCCAGTGGACACGTGGTACTCGAATTCGTTTGCAGGCAGTACGGCGGTGGTTCCGACGTGTAAAACGAAGGAGTCGCCACGGCGCGCCCCCCCTGGCCCGCGGCCGTTGCGATCAGACTGACGAGGGGGATGGCAGCGGCCGCTGCGGCCGCTACGACCAGAGCCACGACCACGAGATTGAGGATTTTGCGCCGCCGGAGTACACGCGCACGGCGCGCCATCGCGCGGTCCCACCACGGCCGTCGGTGCAGCGGATCCGCCGGTTGCTCCCCCTCTTCGGGGAGGGCATCGGTCTTCGGGGTGTGCCGCCGGGCGAAGAATCCCTTGCGAGGCCCGGTCCGTCGTTCGGCTCGACGGATGAGGAGCCGAGCTCCGAGATTGATGGAGAACGAAAGCGCGAGGAGGATGAGGCCGAGCTCGATCAGGACGTTCTCCTGGATTCCCAGCGCCCCGCCGAACTCGTTCACGAGGATGCTGGGGATCGTGCCGCCCTGGGAGAACAGCGAGGTGGGGAGGCGGTAGATGTTCCCGATGACGAGCGCCACCGCAATCGTCTCGCCGATCGCCCGGCCGAGGCCCAGCATGACCGCAGCGAGGATCCCCGGGCTCGCCGGGCCCAGCACCGCCATGCGGGTCGCGTCCCACCGGGTGGCCCCGAGACTCAGGGCTGCCTCCCGCTGCGATCGGGGGACCGCGAGCAGCGCCTCGCGCGAGAGCGCCGAAATCGTCGGAATGATCATGATCGCTAGCACGATGCTGGCGGTGAGAATGTCCCTGCCGAGCGGAAGGCCGGAAAATGGTCCGGAGCGCCCGGTGATCGCGCCGAGCCCGGGCTCGACCGTGCTGGCCATCCAGGGCGCGAGCACCTCGAGCGCCCAGAACCCATAGACCACGGACGGGATCGCCGCCCCGAGGTCCACGAAGTACGCCAGGGGGGTCCGAAGGCGGCGAGGTGCCACTTCCGCCGAAAGGATCGCGACCCCCAGTCCGACGGGGACCGCCAGCAGGAGGGCGAGGGCGCTCGTGACCAGCGTGCCGACAATCACCGGAACGACGCTGAACGCAGGATTCGTGAAGAACGAGAAACCGTAGGTCTCGATCGAGGGAAGCGACTCATAGAGGAGAAGCCCCGCGAACGCGAGGACGATGAGCAGGACGAACAGGGCGACGGCCGTCGATCCGACGCGGAACGCGGCACCGAGCTGCCGCAGGCGACGGATTCGACGGCCCAGATCGGTACGGACGCCGGTTGCCACGTTCGCCCGGACCGGTCCTTATGCGGGTCCCCCTTTACTTACAGGACGGGATCGTGGACCCCGTGAATTCCATCCCACCGATGGCGTTCAGATCCTGGGTGACGATGTTCGCCGGCGGGTTCACATAGTCCACACCGCCCGACAGGCCCTGACCGGTCGTGAGGACCCAGTGAAGCCACTGGACGAGCGCTTCCGCATGAGCGAGAGTCGGAGTGTACCCCAGCGAGGTGTCTTGGAGAACCACGAAGTAGGACAGCGTCGCCAGCGGGTAGTCGTAGCTTCCCGGAGAGTTGACCCAGCTCACGTTCGCCCAATTCCCGGTGGCCGGGGGGATCTTCTGTCCGGAGAGATTCTGGATTGCGCCCTCGGTGGCCGCGATGGTCGGCTGAACGTAATGACCTGCGAGATTCAACACACCTGCGGTGGTAAGCTTGTTGTTTATGGCGTCCGGAAGGTCGACGTACCCGATGGAATCCTTGGTGGCCACGACGGCTTTCGCCAGCGCGGAGTTTCCCTTTTCTGCCATCTCGGTCTGGCTCGGGGTCTTCGGCCACGGGGTGGGAAGGACCGTCGTCCCGACCGCGCTCGCCCACGTTGTGTTTACGTCCGTGAGTAGGTTGGTGAGCACATACGTCGTGCCGGCCTGGTCAGAACGGTGGACCGAGATGATGGGGGCGCTCGGTAGACCTGGGTTGTTCGACGCGAGCACCGGCGAGGCCCAGTTGGTGATCGTCCCGAGGTAGATCCCGGAAAGTTGGTTTGCGGTCAGATTCAGCGTGTGCGTGTACCCTGGGATGTCGTACACGATCGTTACCGGCCCCCCCGTGACGGGCAGCGTCAGGATGGATCCCGGCATCGCCGCCACGTCGGACGCGTTGAGCGGCTCATCCGTTGCAGCGAAATCGACCTGCTTGTCGGCGAGCGAGATGATCCCTGCGCCAGCACCGCTCGGATTGTAGTCGATCTGGTTGGACGACGCGGTCGAGTAACCTATCGTCCAGACGCTCATCACGGCGTTCAGGAAGCTCGCACCAGCCCCGCTGAGGATCTCGGAGGTCGGGCATGGCGTGGACGAGGTCGAGGACTTCTGGAGACCGTACCAATGGGTCCCGAATCCGGCCCCCACCACGACGATCACCACGACCACAACCCCGACCACGATCCAGAGCCCACGACTCGTCTTTCGACGAACGACCGGAGCCTGAGTCGTCGACCCGGGAGGCGTCTCGGGCGGTGGTGCCGCTTGAGCCGGAGGCGCGTTCATGGTCGCGTCCTCCCATCCACAGCCGACTCGATTCCCGATCCTTCACTCGCCGGCCGTGGGGCACGGCGGACCTGTGAGGGAGAGGCGCAATCTATCACCCGACGAGCTCCTCGCATCGATTGCGGCGGCATCGACAATATTCCGGCGTCTCCGCATATAAGTCGGTCGCTGGACCATTAATCCAATACTTTATCCCTCTCCGACCCATGCGGTATCTATGCGTCGGGCTCCCTCGGTTCGCCCCCATTCGAGGGAGCGAAGGGAGCTCGTCGCTCTCGTCCAGGACCCGAGGACACCGAACCGGATTCGCTTGCGGGCCCGCATTGTACTCCGCGCTGCGGAACGAGCGCGGAATCAGCAAATCGCCCTTGAACTCGGGACCAGTCCGGGGACCGTCGCCCGATGGCGACGTCGTTTCGTACTCCACGGTACGCCGGGAATCCTCAAGGACGCTCCACGACCCGGCCGTCCGCCGTCGATCCCCGAATCGAAGGTCGGAGTCATCCTTCGATCCGCCCTGTCCTCTCAGTCTCCCGAGGCCCGTCCGTGGTCGACTCGAACGCTGGCGCGTGAGATCGGCGTGAGCAAGTCTACGGTCCAGCGAATTTGGAAGGCCCGGGGAATCGGTCCGCATCGAGTCCCGCCGCCCTCCCCGAGCGACCGAGGAATGCGGTTCCTCGAGAACGTCACGGACATGGTCGGTGTCTTCCTGAATCCTCCCGAGCGTGCCATCGCCCTCTCGACCGATGAACGGGCCCGACCCGTGGCGAATCGCTCGGCCGGGATACCAGTGCTCACCAACCTTCGGAACCGAAGCGAGGAGATGGAATTCCGGGCGTTCCTTCAGATCATCGACCGCGAAACCCCTGCCATGCTCGATATCCACCTGCTCCTCGACAATCGGTTCGCCCCGATTCCTCCGCCCCTGGAGCGGTGGCTCACCCGGCATCCGAGGTTCCATCTCCATTACCTCCCATCCGACCGAACGGGCTCGACATTGATCGATCGATTGGTGGCTGGCTTCTCCCGCCGGAAGGCGAGGCCGGGGGAATCCCCCAGCGCTCGTCGATTGCGCCAGGCGATCCGAGACCATCTCCGGGTGCGCCGAGGTGTCCCCGGGCCCTTCGTCTGGACGACCTCCGCCGAGGAGGTTCGCCTCGCCGACCAGCCCTCGTTGTTTCAGTAGGGAATTAGTGGGACGCGCCCGCCGCGTCGTGCCCCCGGTACCGAATTGGCCATCGCGGTCGGCATCGGGCCTGGAAGGCGCTCGAACTTCGCACACTGAGGGGGCGCCGCGCACCGTGGGAACACCTTCTACCTCGAGAGGACGGACTTCCTTCCGTAGCCAGGATTCCTACCCCCGGGGCAGAGCAGGGTGAACTCCCGGGGGCCCGCATGACCCGCAGCGCGGACGCTGCCGGCCACGTGCCATTCGACTGCGGCCTCCCATTCCAGCGTCGCCGGAGTCTCGAGTCGCAGAAACCT
>Ga0187781_10000434_pt1 | contig 29800 bp, 26 predicted proteins | sample 0715_SJ02_MP02_2_FD_132447 | JGI IMG/M metagenome (GOLD analysis project Ga0187781, IMG submission 132447) | Tropical peat soil microbial communities from peatlands in Department of Meta, Colombia - 0715_SJ02_MP02_20_MG | ecosystem: Environmental > Terrestrial > Soil > Wetlands > Peat | place... | reverse complement strand
GCGTCGAGGAACATGCGGGTACCGAGATTTTCCGTGTACCAGCTCGGCCGCGGCAGCGAGCCGGTAATCGTCGTCGGCAGCATGATGTCCTTCGTCGCGCGATACATTGCAAAGCCTCCCAAAGTTCAATCGCACCAGCATTTCCCGCGGCGAGAAGCGTCACTCGAAGCTTCGCCGGTCTCGCTCGCTTGTATAGCGGCAGTGGGTTAAGCAGCAAACTGCAACGGCCGCAATGGTCTGCGCACGCGTCATGCGGCGTTTCGGTTCGCGTGGGCGCTCGCCCCAGAGTGGGCGGGAATGTCTATTTGATCGGCCGACGCAGATAGCGTCCGCGCGGCGCGCCGACCACGTCGCCCTGATGATAGATCAAAGCGCCGCGCAGGAACGTGCTCTTGACGCGGCCGGTGAGCTCCTGGCCCTCGAACGGCGAGTAACCTTGCTCGGACTCCGACTCGGCGGCGTGCACCGTGAAGCTTTCGTTCGGATCGAGGAGAACGATGTCGGCATCGTAGCCGGGGGCGATGTCGCCTTTGTTGAGCAAGCCGAAACGCCGCGACGGATTGAAGCTCAGCAACTCGGCCATGCGGTTATAGGACATGCCGCGCTTGCTGCCCTCGCTGACCACGCCGGACAACAGATATTCGGTGCCGCCGAAGCCGGATTTGGCCAGCCAGATATTGTTCGGATCGTCCTTCGACCATTTCTGCTCGGCCGAACAGCAGGCGTGATCGCTGACGATCCAATCGATCTTGCGGTCGAGCACGGCCTGCCAGAGCGCCTCGACATCCTCGCGCGGGCGGATCGGCGGATTGACCTTGGCGTGCACCGCGCATTCGCAATCGGTATCGAGCAGAAGATGCCCGACGGTCACCTCGCGCCGGAAGGCGATGTGCGGAAAGACCTGCTGCATGGTCCAGGCCGCGTCCACCGCCTTGCGCGAGCTCAGGTGCAAGAGGTTGATGTTCATGCAATTGGTTTCGTTGGCGAGATAGGAGGCGATCCAGACCGCAAGCCCTTCCGAGTGGGGCGGGCGCGCGGCGCTGTAGGCGCGCAAGCCCGTGAGCTTGCCCTCGCGCTCGACCAGCGTCGTATAGGCATTGAGGATATCGGCAAGCTCGCAATGCAGGCTGACGCTGATTTGGTCGGCAAGCTCCGGGTGCTTCTCCACGATCGCACGCGCCGAGCGCATGATGAACTCGAAGTGGGCGATGTCGTAGCGGTCGTCCGGCCCGAGCATGAGGAATTCGTTCTGCGAGGCCGATTTGCCGTGCAGGCCGTAGCCGCCGTAGAACATGAAGATCTTGAACGAGGTGACGCCGTGCTCGAGCGCCAGATATTCCATCTCGCCGAGATGGCGGTTCTCGATCGGCGCGATGTGATAGCCGTAATCGACGAAGAAGCGCCCGTCGGACAGCTTTAAGACCTCGGGCATGACTTCGCGATAGGGGCCGCCGCGATTGAGATAATAGGCGCCGGTGCGGATGTAATTGAGGCTTGAGGTGACGCCGCCCATGGCGGCGGCCTTGCTTTCGCTCACCGCGTCCTGCGCCAGCGGCCGGTAGATGCCGACATGCATGTGGGCATCGACGCAGCCAGGGAAGGCTAAGAGTCTTTTGGCATCGAACACCTCGTTGCCATCCTCCGCGCGGATTTCCGGCGCGAGCCGCGTCACCTTGCCGTCCTTGATGCCGATGTCGAGGCAGTCCACGCCGGTCTGATTCGGGCGGACAACGCGCGCGTCTTTGATGACGAGATCGAAGGTTTTCATTTTAGTTTCTCACTTTCATAAATTGCGTGCTTGGGCGGTGCGCGCAGCGTTTCGCGCTGCGATCGCCGTTTTATCGCCGGCCTGACGTACGGCCAGGCTGCTCCCCTGCCGCTGCATAGTGCTTGCCGCGCTCCAGCATTTCGCGCGTGCCGATCAGGCCGTTGAGCGCGTCGAAATCGAACATGCGCGCGCGGAACGGCTCAGTGCTGCTGTGCGCCTTGAGCGAGGTGTAGAAATCCTCGGCCGCCTTGGCGAGCGTGCGCACGATGGCGCCGGGAAAGATCACGAGCGAAAAGCCCAGGCTTTCAAGCTCGGCGGCCGGCAGCATCGGCGTCTTGCCGCCCTCCACCATGTTCACCATCAAGGGGGCAGATTTGGAGGCGCCCTTGCCGAGCCTTTGGGTGATGCGGCTGAGCTCATCGTGCTGGCGCGGCGCCTCGACGAACAGCACGTCCGCGCCCGCTTCCCGATAAAGCTGCGTGCGCGCCAAGGCGCGGTCGAAGCCCTCGACGGCCACTGCGTCAGTGCGCGCGATAATCAGCGTCTCGCGTGAGGCGCGCGCATCGACGGCCGCCCTGATCTTGCCTGCCATCTCCTCCGCCGGGATCAGCGCCTTGTCGTCGAGATGACCGCAGCGCTTGGGAAAATCCTGATCCTCGATCTGGATCGCGTTGGCGCCAGCGCGCTCCAGAAGGCGCACGGTGCGCTGCACGTTGAGCGCATTGCCATAACCCGTGTCCGCATCGACGATCAGATGCGCGCCGACGCGGTCGCGGATCAGCGCGACGGTTTGCACCACCTCGCTCATGCCGACCAGGCCGATGTCCGGACGGCCGAGCCGCGTATAGGCGATGCCGGCGCCGGAGACGTAAAGCGCCTCGAAACCCGCCCGCTCGGCGATGAGCCCAGTCAATGCGTCATAGACACCGGGCGCGATCAGGATCGGCGGGCGAGCAAGGCGGGCAGACAAGGCATGTGTATTCATGTGCAAGATTCCCGAATTCAAAGTCCCAAATAAGCGCGTCTGAGCTGCGGATCGGCGCCGATGGCGGCGGCGGGTCCCGACATGACGCATTGCCCTTCGGCGAGGATGTAGGCGCGGCCAGCGATATCGAGGCTCTGCACCACATTTTGCTCGACCAGAAGCACGGCGACGCCTTGCGCGTGGATGCGCGCGATCAGCGCAAACAATTCCTCGACCAGAAGCGGCGAGAGGCCGAGCGACGGCTCGTCGAGAATGAGCAATTTCGGTTCGGCCATCAGTCCGCGGCCGATCGCGAGCATTTGCTGCTCGCCGCCGGAAAGAGTGCCGGCAGCCTGCGCGCGCCGCTCCAACAATCGCGGAAAGATCGCAAACACGCGCTCGCGGTTTACGGCGCGGCGCGCGGCGGCGCGGCGATAGCTGCCAAGATCGAGATTGTCGCGCACCGACAGGTTCGGGAAAATCCGCCGGCCCTCGGGAACGTGAATGAGCCCGCGGGCCACGATCGCCGCCGGCTTCTCATGGTCGATGGCGGCGCCTTCGAACCGGATCGTGCCACTGCGGGCGCGCACGATGCCGGAGATGGTGCGATTGAGCGTCGACTTGCCGACGCCGTTCGAGCCGAGCACGGCGACGATCTCGCCCTGCTCCACTTTCAGATCGACGCCGCGCAGCACGTCGGTGTCGCCATAACCCGCGCACAGCGCGCGGATGTCGAGAAGCGGCCCAGCGGACATCGTCTCGGTGGACGTGGTCTCAGTGGACATGCGCGCTCCGCATCTTGGCCGCAGCGCCATGGCCGAGATAGGCCTCGACGACGATCGGGTCGGCGACCACCTGCGGCGGACTGCCCTGGGCGATAATGCGGCCTTCCGCCAGCACGAAGACATGCCCGGCGAGGCTCATCACCGCCTGCATCACATGCTCGATCATCAGTACGGCGATGCCGCGCGCGGAAAGTTCGCTGATCACCGGCAGGATGTCGCGAATTTCCGACGGGTTGAGCCCGGCCAGAACCTCGTCGAGCAGAAGAAGCTGCGGCTCGGTTGCGAGCGCGCGCGCAAGCTCGAGACGCTTTCGCCCCGCGACCGTCAACGCATGCGCGGGGCGGTCGAGCATGTCGCCGAGGCCGACGTCGTGTCCGACCCGCTCCGCAAGTTCGAGCGCCGCAGCGCGGGCCGGGTGGCGCAGATGCGCGCCGACCAGAATATTCTCGCGCACCGACAAGCCGGCGAACGGCTGCACGATCTGGAAGGTGCGGGCGATGCCGCGCCGGGCAAGCCGGTGCGGCGGCTCGCCGGTGATATCGTCGCTGGCATAACGAACCTTTCCGGCGCTCGGTTTCAGGAAGCCCGAGATCAAGGAGAAAAGCGTCGTCTTGCCGGCGCCGTTGGGGCCGATCAGCGCCGTGATGCGGCCGGCCTCGGCCGACAGCGACGCGGCATTGACCGCCAGCAGACCACCGAAGCGGCGCGAAACGCCTTCGACCGAAAGAAGCGGCTCAGCCACGGGCCACCTCCCCGATCGGCGCGCGCAGCTTGGCGCGACGCGCCAGATGCGCGCGCATGTCGGCGAAGGCGCCGACCAAGCCGCGCGGCGCGAAGCGGATGACCAGCACGAGCACGGCGCCATAGATCATCAGATCAAGTCCGGGCACATCGCCGGTCACAAGCTTGATGCCTTCGCCGAGGAATTTCACCACCAGCGCGCCGGCCAAAGCGCCGAACACGGTGCCGACACCGCCGATGATCGGCGTCAGCAGCGCCTCGATCGAGATCCAAGTGCCGTAGGCGATGCCGGAATCGACGAACAGAAAATACTGCACGTAAAAACATCCGGCGGCCGCGGTGATAGCCGCCGACACGACCATCGCCGCAAGCTTGACGGCGAATGCATCGACCCCGAGCGCCATGGCGGCGTCCTCGTTCTCGCGCACCGCGATCAGCCAAGCGCCGAAGCGCGAGCGCTCGAGCAGTTGCGCGATTACGAGCGAGACGGCGACGAACCCGAGGATGACGAGATAAAAGATTGCCCGGCTCTGAAACTGAAACGCCTGGGCGCGCAGATCGAGCCTGACCAGAAGGCCGACGCCTGCGCCGGTGATCGGCGTAACACTGGCAACGATACGCAGCACTTCGGCGAAGGCGAGCGTCACCAGCGCGAAGTAGGAACTGCGCAGGCCGGCGCGGAACGCGAGTGCGCCGATGATGGCGCCGACCGCGGCGCCGGCGGCAATGCCGGCGGCAAAGCCGATCCAGGCGTTGACGCCGTAATGCACCTGCAGGATCGCGGTGGCGTAAGCGCCGGTGCCGAAGAAGGCGGCCTGTCCGAAGGAATATTGCCCGCCATAGCCGCCGAGGATGTTCCAGCCCTGGCCGGCGAGCCCTATCAGGAGCGTGACGACGAGGAAATTGAGCACGACATTAGAGTGAACAAAAAGCGGCACGGCGGCGAACGCCGCCACCACGATGAGGATCGGCACGAACGCCCTCATGCGCTGGCTCCAAACAACCCGCGCGGGCGCACCAGAAGAACGACGATGAAGATCAGAAAAATGCCGACCTGGCCGAGCGACTCGCCGAAATAAAAACCGGCGAGGCTCTCGACGATGCCGATGACAAAACCGCCGACGAGCGCGCCCGGCACCGAACCCATGCCGCCGAGGACGACGATGGTGAAGGCGACGAGGACGAAGGCGTTTCCGGCGCGCGGATTGGCGTAATAGGTCGGAATGAGCAGGCAGGCGGCGATGGCGACGCAAGCGGTGCCGAGGCCAAACGTCATCGCATAGATGTGGGCGACATCGATGCCGGAAAGTTGCGCACCGAGCTTCTCTTTGGCGACGGCGCGGATCGCTTTCCCGGTGTCGGTCAGCGCCATGACGAGCCACAGAGCCAGCGCAACCACAAATACCGACGCGAAGGAAATGAGCCGCGGCAAGGCAATAAAGGTGAAGCCGAGATCGACGCTCTTGAAGCCGTATGTGAGATCGACTGTGCGGGTGTCGGCGTGGAAGGCGTAGAGAAGCGCGTTCTCGATCAGCACCGCCAATCCCAGCGTCACCAGCAGCATGTTGCGGTCGTCGCCATGCGAAGCCGGCCCGATGACGAAGCGCTGCAGGCCATAACCGAGCGCAAAGAATGCGGGCGCGATCACAAACGCGGCGAGATAGGGATCGAGGCCGAATTTTTGAAAGGCGAAGAAGGCTGCGAACAGCGCGGCGCTCAACAGCGCGCCATGGGCGAAATTGATGATGTGCAACACGCCGTAGATCAGTGTCAGCCCGAGCGCGACCAGCGCATAGACCGCGCCGGTCATCAGGCCGTTGACGACGGCGGTGAGCAGTATGATGGGGGAAAGCACGGCGTCATTGCGAGCCGACGGGTCCGGCCCGAAGTGGCCGGCCCGACGGCAAGCTCCGCGAAGCAATCCAGAGCCCCCACCCCACCCTGCCCCGCGAGCGGGGGAGGGAATGGGCGGATGGATTGCTTCGTCGCTTCGCTCCTCGCAATGACGACGCCGATCGATGTGGAGCCGTGGTCCTAACGCAACACATGCGGTCCCTACGCCGGCATCGGGAACACCGCCTTCGCATTGGCGAATTCGGGCGGCAGGATGGCCTTGATGTCGTTATCGAGCACCTGGGTATTGACCGGCGCCGCGCCCTGGTTCTGGCCGTTGACGAACTTCGTTGGCCCATACGGCATGATCGGGCTTGAGAAGGTCGAGCTTTCCAAGGCCGCGATGATTTTCGCGCGATCGGTCGAGGCGGCGCGTTCGAGCGCGTCGGCGACGAGCAGCACGACGCTGTAGTTCAGATAAAGCTCGTAGGTGAAGAACTGGCCCTTGTCCTCGACTTTCTTTTTCAGTTCCTGCGCCTTGGCGCTGTTGGGATTGAACCAGTGATTGCAGTCCATGATGTACTTCGCTGCGTCGGGAAAGTCCTTGACGAATTTGTAGGACGACGCGGCGCCGCCGAGCACCGAATAGATGCCCTTTGGCCGCACGTGCTGCTCCCGCATGGTGCGGGCGAGCAGCACATATTCGTTATAGTAGTTGGCCGGGATGACGATGTCAGGATTTTGCGCCTTGATCTTGAGCACGACATTGGCGAAGTCGCGCATCGGGGTGGGATGCGGGATGGTTTCGAGAATCTCGAACCCTTTCGTGGGCAGCTGCGCATTCAACAGCTTGGCGAGACCGGAGCCGAACAGCGAATCCTCGTGAACGATGATCACGGTCTTCGCGGGCTTGCCGGCCTGATCGTTGATGATGCCCAGATTGTCCAGCGCGGTCTTGGCGATGACGCCGAAGCCGGGGCTGAAGCGGAAGGTGTTTTTTAGTCCGCGGGTGACGATGGAATCGGCGACGCCGACATCAACCACATAGGGCAGATCGTAGCGCGCGGCGGCCTGGCTGACGGCGAGGCAGATGGACGAAGCGTAGCCGCCGATGACGCAGGAGACTTCCGCCGAATTCATCTTTTCCAGTTCGGCGGTGCCGCCGTCGGGCGTCGATTGCGCATCGCCGAGCACCGGTTCGATCTTGGCGCCGTTGAGCGACTTGATGCCGCCCGCGGCGTTGATTTCTTCGACCGCCATGGTGGCGCCGATGCGGCCCTGCTGGCCGGAATAGGACAAGGCGCCGGTGACCGGGTGCAGAAGCCCAAGCTTCACACCGCCGCTGTGCGCGCGCAGGATGGTCGGCATGGCGAGCGTAGCGGACGCGGCGGCCGCCGCTCCCAGCGCCGAGGTAGCGAGAAACCGGCGGCGGCTCGGCACCATTTTTTGTTCTGACATGGCGTCCTCTCTTTCGATTCGGCGGGGCAAAATGCGCTTCGCCGTGTTCTCACTTGCTCTCATTCAGATCCGCGGATCGCGCCGCAGCGCTCCGGCTCGCGCCATTTCTGGTCGCGACCGGCGACCACGCTTTGGTGCCGCTCGCCCCCGAGCGTACGAGATCCATTTCGAATGCATAACGGTCGGGCCGATAGAGTGCATGCAGATGCTCGACCGCGCGGCCGGATTGGTCGAACACGACGCGCACAAGCTCGATCAGCGGCGAACCGGCGCGGATGTCGAGCGCTTGCGCGACATCCGGCGTGGCAAGACCAGCGCTGATGCGCTGGCGCGCATTCTCGACCTTGACGCCGGCGCGTTCCAGAAGCTCAAGCAGCGGCCGCGAGGCCAATTCTTGCTTGGTAAAGGTCACGGCGACGCTTTCCGGCACGTGGGTCGTCAGATAAGAGAACGGCACGCGGTCGACCGCGCGCACGCGGATGGAGCGCTGCAGCAAAGTATCCGCATCGACTGCGAGGGCCTCGGCGACGGCGCCGGACGCCGGCACATAATCGAACGAGAGGAGCTTGACTGCCGTGCGCCGGCCCATGTCGGCGATATTGGCGAGCACGCCCGATATGTCCGCCACCACCGGCGCCGGTGCCGCGCGGTAGACCACCCGCGTCCCGGCGCTGCGGCGTCGCTCGATGAAGCGCTCACGCGCCAATTCGCCGAGCGCCCGACGCACGGTGACGCGTGACACGTCGTAATACGCGGCAAGCTCGTTTTCCGTCGGCAGCTTGGCGCCAAAGCCGAGCGCACCCGAAAGAATGCGGTCGCGCAGGATGAGATAGACCTGCTTCGCCTTTGCCTCACCGAGCCAATCGCGCAATTGACGCTCCACCGGGCGCCAGCGGCCGACGCCTTTACTTGGTATTCTTTAGCGTACAATATTGTCCCCTTACAAGCCCGGGGCCCAGGGACTAGCTGTCGCGCATGAGCGCACCGCAAACCATCATCGACAAGCTCTGGTCGGCGCATGAGATCGCGCGCCGCGAGGACGGCGCGGCGCTTCTTTGGGTCGACCGTCATTATGTGCATGAGGGGTCGTTCCTTGCCTTCGACCAGATCCGAAAGCGGCGGCGAACGGTGGCCGAGCCGGCGCTGACCTTCGGCATCGCCGACCATTACGTGCCGACGCGGGGACGCGGCCGCCCGATCGCCGACCCTTCGATCGCGGACATGGTGACCAAGCTCGAAACCAACACCTCCGGCAACGGCATCGGCCTTTTCGGCCTCGGCGATCCGCGCCAGGGCATCGTTCATGTCGTCGGTCCGGAACAGGGCCTGACCTTGCCGGGATTGCTGATCGTGTGCGGCGACAGCCACACGTCGACCCACGGCGCCTTCGGCGCTTATGCCTTCGGCATCGGCGCGTCCGAAGTGGCGCATGTGCTGATGACGCAGACGCTGTGGCAGAAAAAGCCGAGACGCATGCGCGTGACAGTCAGCGGCAAGGCCGCTCCCGGCGTCGCCGCCAAGGATATCGCGCTCTCGGTCATCGCCCGCATCGGCGCCGACGGCGCGCGCGGCCATGCCGTGGAATTTGCCGGCAGCGCGATTGCGGCGCTGTCGATGGAAGGCCGCATGACCTTGTGCAACATGTCGATCGAGGCCGGCGGACGCTGCGGCATTGTGGCGCCGGACGCCGTCACCTTCGCTTACCTAAAGGAGCGGCCGTTTGCGCCAAAGGACGCGACGTTCGATCGCGCGGTGGAAGCGTGGCGCGCGCTCGCTTCCGACCGCGACGCGATTTTCGATCGCGACGTCACGCTCGACGCCGGCGCCATCGCGCCGGTCGTCACCTGGGGCACGACGCCGGACGACGCCTTGCCGATCGATGGGAGCGTGCCGGACCCTTCGCGCGAAACCAATCCGGTGCGCGCCAAATATCTGCGCGACGCGCTCGACTATATGGGCATTGCGCCCGGCGAGAAGCTGACCGACATCGCGATCGACCGCATCTTCATCGGCTCATGCACCAACGCCCGCATCGAAGATCTGCGCGCCGCCGCCGCAGTGCTCTCCGGGCGCAAGAGCAAAGTGCCGGGACTGGTCTCGCCCGGCTCCTCGACCGTCAAGCGGCAGGCCGAAGAGGAAGGCCTCGACCGCATCTTCCGCGATGCCGGCCTCGAATGGGCGGACTCCGGATGCTCCATGTGTGTCGGCATCAACGGCGACGTGGTGCCGCCCGGCGAACGCTGCGCCTCGACCACCAACCGCAATTTCCGCGGCCGGCAGGGCCCCGGCGCGCGCACGCACTTGATGTCGCCGGCGATGGTCGCCGCCGCCGCGGTCACCGGCCATCTGGCCGACGTGCGGCCGCTGCTGGCCGAACGAAAAGCCGAGGGCTGAGGAATGGAAAAATTCGCTCGCCTCGTCACCAAGGCCTGCCCGCTTCTGCTCGCCAACGTCGACACCGATCAGATTCTGCCGGCGCGCTTTCTTAAACTGCCGCGCTCGCGCGAGCTCGGCCGCGCGCTGTTCCACGATCTGCGGCGCGACGCCGAGGGCAACGAAAGACCGGATTTTCCGCTCAACCGTCCGGTCTGGCGCGACGCCAGGGTGCTCATCGCCGGCCGCAATTTCGGCGGCGGCTCCTCGCGCGAGGCCGCGGTCTATGCGCTCTACGAAGCCGGCATCCGCTGCGTGGTGGCGCCGTCCTTCGGCGACATCTTCGCGCAGAACTCGGTCAAGAACGGGCTCCTGACCGCCGTGCTTGCGGAAACCGACGTGGCCGAGCTCGGCGCCGCCATCGCCGCCGATCCGGATATGCCGGTCACCGTCGATCTCGAACAACAAACAATTTCGCGCGGCAACCGCAGCTTTTCTTTCAGTATCGACCCGGTCAGCCGCAACCAATTGCTCAACGGCTGGGACGATGTCGATCTCACCGACAGCTACGGCGCGCGCATCGCCGCCTTCAAGGCCGAAGACCGCGAGCGCCGGCCGTGGGCACGGCCGGCGCGGTCGTGACCGCAGAGCTCTACGGTTCGATCAGCACCTTGAGCGCCCGCGTGCTCGCCGCGCGGGCGAATGTGTCGTAGGCATCGAGAATCTTGTCGAGCTTGAAGCGGTGGGTAATCAGCCGCTTCGGATCGATCTTGCCGGACTGCACGGTCTTGAGCAGCATCGGCGTAGTCACCGTGTCGACCAGCCGCGTGGTGATGGTGATGTTGTGCGACCACAGACGTTCGAGATGCAGGTCGGCTTTGACGCCGTGAACGCCGATATTGGCGATAGTGCCACCGGGCGCGACAATGTCTTCGCACATGACGAACGTTTCGGGAATGCCGACCGCCTCGATCGCGGCGTCGACGCCGCGTCCGCCGGTCATCTTCATGACCTTTTCGGCCGCTTTGCCGTCTTTGCTGTTGACGGTGGCGGTGGCGCCGAAATGCCTAGCCACCTCCAGCCGGCCGTCGTCGAGATCGATCATGATGATCTCGGCCGGTGAATAGAACTGCGCAGTCAATAGCGCGGCAAGCCCGATCGGGCCGGCACCGACAATGCCGACGACATCGCCCGGCTGAACCTTGCCGTTGAGTACGCCGCATTCGAATCCGGTCGGCAGGATATCGCTGAGCATGACCAGCGCATCTTCCTGCGCGCCTTCAGGGATGCGATAGAGGCTCGTATCGGCATGCGGGATACGCACATACTCGGCCTGCGTGCCGTCGATCTCGTTGCCGAGAATCCAGCCGCCGGTCGTGCAATGCGAATACATGCCCTTGCGGCAATATTCGCATTTGCCGCAGGCCGAGATACACGAGATCAGGACATGGTCGCCGGGACGGAAGCTGGTAACGCCGACGCCGACGCTGTCCACCACGCCGACGCCTTCATGACCGAGAATGCGGCCGGGTTTGCAGGTCGGCACGTCCCCCTTGAGAATGTGCAGATCGGTTCCGCAAATTGTCGTCTTGGTGATCTTCACGATCGCATCGGTCGGAGCGGAGATGACAGGCATCGGCCGTTCCTCGAGCGCCTTCTTTCCCGGACCTTGATAGACAAGCGCCTTCATGACCGTTGGGGTTTTGGTTTTCTGCTTGGGAGCGTCGGCGACGAGCGTTGTCATGATCGTCCTCACAGGCGTTGATTTTTAAACTGGGCCGCAATCCGTCAGCGAAATTGACCCGTTGGAGAGATTTAGCTTCAGTAATTACTAGAGCCGCAGCGCAGCGCGCATGTTGATCTCGGTCAAAGGAACCGCGATCAAAATTAAGCGCGATTTTTAGAAAGTTCCGAATACTGCCCAGCCACGCCGGCATTTTTGCTGAGCCGGCGCTCCGGCCGAGACGTCAGACGGCCTGCGCCGAAGTCGAGCGGAAGCGCAGAATGGCGATCGCGAGGAACAGCGCGCCCACCACGGCGACAAAAACGAATTGCGGCCAGACCACCTCGATACCGGCCCCGCGGTAAAGGATAGCTTGCGCGAAGGCGACAAAATGCGTGGATGGCGAAGCCTGCATCGCGGTCGCCAGCCAGTGCGGCATGCTTTCGAGCGGCGTATTGCTGCCGGACAGCAAGTTCATCGGCAGAAAGACCAACATGAACAGCAAGCCAAGCTGCGGCATGGTGCGCGCGACGGTGCCCAAAAATATGCCGATGGCGCCGGTGAAGAACAGATAGATCGACACGCCGAGCATGAACAGCGGCACCGAGCCGACGATCGGAACGTGCAGCAGCGTGCGAACGACGAGATAGATCGATAGCGCCGAGGCCACGGTAATCACCAGCGCGTTGGCCCAGACCTTGGACATGGCGATCTCGAACGGGGTCAGCGGCATGACCAGGAGATGATCCATGGTGCCGTGCTCGCGCTCGCGCACGATCGCGGCGCCAGCGAGAATGATGCCGAGCATGGTGATGTTGTTGATGATGCCCATCACGCTCGTGAACCACGCCGTGTCGATGTTGGGATTGAACATCACGCGCACGTCGATATTGACTGGCGGCAACGGCGCACCTTCCTTGCGGGAGAGGAAGTCCCCGATCTCGGTGGTGATGATCTGCTGCGCGTAGCCGGAGCCCAGGCCCGCCTGCACCATCGCTGTCGCATCGACATTGAGCTGGATGGCCGGCGCGCGGCCGCCCAGCACGTATTTCTCGAAGTCGGGCGGTATATCGATGATGAAGGTGTAGCGGCCGGCATTCATCAGCGGAATGATGTCGCGCTCGGCCACCGGTTGCGGCGTGTGAAAATAGGGCGGCAGAAACGCGCGAATGATCCGGTGCGATAGTTCGGAATTGTCCTCGTCGACATAGGCGATCGAGGCGTTATGCAGCTCCTGCGAGTTGCTCTGCGCCTGCGCGATGACCGCGACCGAAAATGCGTAGATCATCAGCGCGACCAGAACCCAGTCGCGCAGGAAACTGCGGATTTCCTTGGTGCCGAGCCAGAAGATGTTGCTGATCGCGCGCATGGCCGCCGGGCTTCTAGGCTTCCTGCTTGTGCAGCAGCAGCAAGCTCAATGTGGTGAGGACCGGGATGAAGATGACGAGCCCCATCACATCCGGCCATAAATCCTCGATACCCAAACCCTTGGTGAAGGTGCCGACGCTGATCGGAACGAAATAGGTCATGGGGAATCCGCGGCCCATGAGCTGGGCGACGCCGGACAGCGCCGATACCGGCACCAGCATGCCGGAGAACTGCGTCGCCGGCAGCACGGTCAGGATCACCGTCCCGAACATGGCGGCGATTTGCGTGCCGGCGAACGCCGAGATCAGCATCCCCCAGGAAGTGGTTGTCGTCACATAGACGAGCGCGCCGAGGAGGAGCGTGAGAAAGGATCCTTTGAGCGGCACCTGAAACACGAACAACGCCATCAGGAACATGGCGAAGAAATTGATCATGGCGAGCCCGATATAAGGCACCTGCTTGCCGAGCAGGAATTCGATGCGCCGCACCGGCGTCACATAGAGGTTGGTGATCGAGCCGAGCTCCTTCTCGCGCACGATGGCGACGGCCATCAGAATCGCCGGGAACAGCGCCAGCATCAGCGACATGCTGATCGGCACCATGGCGAATACGCTCTCGAAGTTCTGATTGTATTTGAACCGGATCTCGATCGAGGCGGGCGCCGCCGTTTGCGCGCGCGTCGTCTTGACCGCCGGATCGCTCAGATAGAGCTCGTGCATGGCTTCGAGATAGCCGCGGATGGTCTCCGCCCGATAAGGCATCGCCCCGTCCACCCAGGCGCCGACCCAGACCGGACGCCCGGCGGCGAGGTCGCGTCCGAACCCCGGCGGAATTTCGATCGCCGCTTTGATGGCGCCACTCTTCAGGCGCTTCTCGAGATCCACGTAGTCGGCGAGCGGCGGCTCCTCGGTAAAGTAGGCCGAGCCGCGCAGCTCTTCGAGATAGGCGCGGCTTTCGTGGCTCTGATCGTGATCCATGACCGCGAACGTCAGATTGTTGACGTCGGTCGAGATGCCGAAGCCGAACACAACCATGAGAAACACCGTGCCGAACAAGGCGAAGGTCAGCCGGATCGGGTCGCGCAAAAGCTCGATGGTTTCGCGGATGGTATAGGCGCCGAGCCGCTGCCAGCTGAAGGCGCGCCGCCATGCCGCTTGCCTTTGCGCGGGCCCTTCCGCGGGCCCCTTCCCTTCGACGGCTGGAACGAGCTCTCCCCCGTCTGCAGCGGCGAGCGGCTCGGCGGCGGCTTCCAAATAGCTGATGAAGGCGTCTTCCAGGGTGGCGACGCCGCGCGCCTTGATCAGGTTTTGCGGGGTGTCGGTCGCCAGCACCCGCCCTGAATCCATCAGCGATACGCGGTCGCAGCGTTCCGCCTCGTTCATGAAATGGGTGGAAACGAAGATCGTCACGCCATGCTTGCGCGAAAGATCGATCAAGAGCTGCCAAAAATAGTCGCGCGCCAACGGATCGACGCCCGAGGTGGGTTCATCGAGAATCAGCATCTCCGGCTCGTGCACGACCGCAACGGCAAGCGAAAGCCGCTGACGGATGCCGAGCGGCAGTTCGGAGGCGTCCTGATCGAGATAGTCTTCCAGGCCGAAATTCCTGACCAGCTCGGCAAGACGAGCGGCGGCCTTGCGCGGCGGCAGATGAAACAGCCGCGCATGCAGCTCAAGATTCTGCCGGACGGTCAGCTCGGTGTAGAGCGAAAAGGATTGCGACATGTAGCCGACGCGGCGGCGCGCATTGATGTCACGGGCATCGAGCGGCTGGCCGAACAACAGCGCCTCGCCCTCGCTCGGGGCCAGAAGGCCGGTCAGCATTTTCATGGTCGTGGTCTTGCCGCAGCCGTTCGAACCGAGAAAGCCGAAAATCTCGCCGCTTTCGATAGTAAAGCTGACCCGATCGACGGCGGTGAAATCGCCGAACCGGCGGGTGAGACTGCGCGCGGTGATCACCGGCACGCCGTCGACGATGCGCCGCGGCGGCACTTTGAGCCGATCATGCCCGTCGCCGATCGCCCCGGGCTGCAAAAGTGCGACGAAGGCATCCTCGACCGACCGCGCACGCATCTGCGCCTTCAACGCAGCGGGCGACCCGGCCGCCAGGATTTTTCCATCGTTCATGGCAAGCAGCCAATCGAAGCGCTCGGCCTCCTCCATGTAGGCGGTGGCCACAATCACGCTCATGCCCGGGCGGCGCAGCCGAATGCGCTCGATCAATTCCCAGAATTGCCGCCGCGACAGCGGATCGACGCCGGTCGTCGGCTCATCGAGGATCAGCAAATCCGGGTCGTGGATCAGCGAGCAGCACAAGCCGAGTTTCTGCCGCATGCCGCCGGACAGTTTCTTGGCGGCGCGGTCGGCGAACGGCGCCAAGCCGGTGCTGCGCAATAGTTCGGCGATCCGCCAGTCGCGCTCTGACCGCGATTGTCCAAACAGGCGGCCGAAGAACTCGATGTTTTCGCGGACGCTCAGGTCGGGATAGAGATTCTTGCCGAGCCCTTGCGGCATGAAGGCGATTTGCGCGCAAATCGCGTTGCGGTGGCGCGCGTCGGCCATGTCGCCGCCGAGCACGACAACGCGCCCGGACTGCACGCGGCGCGCGCCGGCAAGCATGCTGAGCAGCGTCGACTTGCCGACTCCGTCCGGCCCGATCAGCCCCACCATGCACCCGGACGGCAGCGACACGGTCACGTCGTCGAGCGCGACGGCGCGCTTGTAGCGCTGGGTGACATTTTCGAATTGCGCAATGAACGCGCGCTGCGTTTGCGACCGCGCACTGGCCATGACCGGCCGGTCCATCAGGTCGCCGGCGCTTGCAGCGAAGGCGGCCACTTCGTTGCCGGATCGGTGAGCACATAAGCGACGCCCGGCAAGCCGCTGCGCACGATCTCGGCACGGCCGCGCAAGCGATCGGGATCGATGCGCACACGGATGCGGAACATCAGCTTGTCGCGCTCGTTCTGGGTTTCCACGATTTTCGGCGTGAATTGCGCCTGCGAGGCGATAAACGAAACCTTCGCCGGGATCGCGACATTCGGATAGGCGTCGAGCACGATGCGGGCGTCGGCACCGAACCTCACCTTGCCCGCCTGCTCGGTCGGCAAATAGACGTCCATGTACACATAGGACGTGTCGAGCATGACAAAGACATGGCCGCCGGCGGGCAGGACCTCGCCGACATTGGCGACACGATATTGAATGCGGCCCTCGCGCGGCGCGACCAGCGTATTGTCGGCGATCTCCACGCTGTAGAGCTCCACATCGTGAGTAGCGGCGTCGAGCGCGTGCTGGAATTCGATGACCCGCAAATTCGCTGCGTTGAGCGCGGCCTTGGCGCCATCGAGCTGCTGCTGGCGCTGATCCATGACTTCTTTTGTTTGGAACCCTTTTTGCACCAGATAGACGGCGCGCTCGTATTCCTGCTGGGCGAGCAGCGTCTGTGACTGTTGCTGTTTCACGTTGGCTTCCGCTTCCTCGACCGCGCGGCTCGCCTGCTTGACTTGCGCCTGCGCCTTTTTCAGCGAGGCGGCGAGGTCTTGCGTGTCCATGCGGGCGACGACCTGTCCGGCCTTGACGAGATCGCCCTCGTCGGCGAACAGCTCGGCAATGCGCCCGGCATATTTGGTGTCGATGTTGATGGCGTCCGCCTCGAGCCGGCCGTTGCCGTAGGCAATGCCGGGCGGCAGTTGCGCGCGCATATGCTGCCAAAAGGAATAGCCGCCACCGCCGGCGCCGGCCAAAACCGCGACCGCCACGGCGATGCGCAGCCACCATCTTTTTTTCGGGGTTTTCTTGGCGGCGCGCACAGGAGCGGTTTGCGGAACCGGCAGGCCGCCGGCCTGCTGGAGCGGAACAAGATCGTTTGCAGTCGGCGGCGCTTGGCCCAGATCGATCACCTGAGGCTCGGGCGCGTCGTCGGTCTTGTTGGTCTCAACCATGTCCAACCCACACACATTTCACCCGCATTCTCCTCGCCCCGATGAGAAGACGCGATAGTGATCAAGTGCCCCGCTCCATGATGCGATGCAACACTAGTTGCGCGGGACGCCGGCAAAAATTCCGGGATTGGCCCTAAGGGATATTACGGGTGACGGGCGATCCAGCTGTTCCCGACCTTGACAAAGGAACGCTTGACGGCGGCCCAGGCGATCCGATGCGCCGCCTCCTCCTGCCGCGACTCGCCGGCATGCGCGGCAAAGGCATGGTTGAAAGCCTCGCGATAGATGTCCTGGGCGCGCTCGGGCAGATGCGACCGGACGGACGCCGGGAGATCGGCGTTGGTGGGATAGGGCATGGGTTCCCTCCGCGCTCGGCGACCCGCAACTATGGCGCGTGAGCCGTTGGTTACATTTGATACAAATCAAGGCACGGGCGCTGCCGGTGGCTAGCCTAATTGCAAAGACAACGCTGGAAGCGGCGTGGAGGAGCGGTCCCGATGCAGCAGGACATACCCGGTACGACGATTTTCGACGGTACTCAGGCGCAGAAGGGCTTGGCGCTCAACCGGATGTGCTTCTCCTTCAACAGCGCGGAGAATCGCGCCGCCTTCCTCAAGGATGAAGACGCCTATTGCCGCCAATACGGCCTTAATGAGGAGCAGCGCACGGCGGTGAAAAGCCGCAGCGTGCTGAAGATGATCGAAGCCGGCGGCAACGTTTACTACCTCGCCAAGCTCGCCGGCATTTTCGGCCTTAACGTGCAGGATATCGGCGCGCAGCAGACCGGCATGAGCGTCGAGGCGTTCAAATCCAAACTTCAATCAGCGGGGGCTTGATCATGGCAACGATCGTCGGCGGCATCGGGACGACGCACGTCCCTTCGATCGGCAAGGCGATCGCCGAGGGAAAGCAGAACGATCCCTATTGGAAGCCGTTCTTCAAAGGCTTCGACTACGTGCATTACTGGCTGGCGCGCGCCAAGCCCGACGTTGCCGTGGTGTTCTACAACGATCACGGACTGAATTTCTTCCTCGACAAGCTGCCGACCTTCGCCGTGGGTGCGGGCGCCGAATATCGCAGCGCCGATGAAGGCTGGGGCATTCCGGTTTCCCGCCCGATTGGCGGCGATCCCGATCTGTCGTGGCATTTGATCAACACACTCGTCGCCGACGAATTCGACGTGACCATGTGCCAGGAGATGCTGATCGATCACGCGGTGACCATACCGCTGGCATTGATGTGGCCGAGCGCGGCATCGTCCACCAAGCCCTGGCCGGTGAAGATCGTTCCGATCGAGATCAACACGGTGCAGCATCCGCTGCCGAGCCTTGGGCGCTGTCTCAAGCTCGGGCGTTCGATCGGCAAGGCGCTTGAATCCTACCGGCAGGATTTGCGCGTGGTGGTCGTCGGCACCGGCGGCTTGTCGCATCAGCTCGACGGCGCGCGGGCGGGCTTCGTCAACAAGGAATTCGATGCACTTTGTCTCGACAAGATCGTTGCCGAGCCGCAGACCCTCACCCGCTATTCGATCCATGAGCTGGTGGAGCTGTCCGGTTCGCAGGGCGTCGAATTTCTCAATTGGATGGCGATGCGCGGCGCCTTGACCGGCCGCGTGAGCGAGCTCAACCGCAACTATCACATTCCGGTCTCAAATACCGCGGCGGCGACGGTCGTTTACGAAAACCAGGCCGGCGTCGAGCGCAAGGCCGCTTAGCGGCCGCAGGGGATTCCCCGGTGCGCGTGCGATGACCGCCGTGCGCGCCGGAGCGTTACTGCGGGACGGTCATGATTTCCAGCACGTGCCCATCGGGATCGCGGAAATAAAGGCCGCGGCCGCCGCCCCAGTCGTTGAGCTTGCCGTCGTCGAGGCTCCATGGCGCGCTGCCGAAGGCGATCTTGGCTTTCTTGATGCGGTTAAAGATCGCTTCGAACTCGCGATTGCTGACGTGAAAGGCAAGATGATGGCTTTCGAATTTGCTGTCGTCGTCGAACAATAGCGTCAAGGACTTGTTGACCCGCACCGGCGCGAAATAGCCGGTCCGTCCACGCTTGAGCCCGAAGATTTGCGCAAAGAATTTCGCCGCCGCGGCCTTGTCGCGCGCCGGCACGATCGTGTGGTTGAGCGTAATGGTCATGGGCCATTCTCTCGGGCCATTCTCGCGGGCCATTCCCTCGTCGTCGTCGGCAGCGGGCGAAAAGCACGAGGGTCAATGTCGAGAGCCAATTCGCCTTCGCCACCCATATCCGGGCTGCGGGAATTTAGAACGTCTGATACGACTGCCCGGCCTTGCCGCCGACCCGGGCGAAGCCCGCTTTCGCCGGTTCGTATTTATCGTTGATGTTAAGCGCCTTGGCGTAAGAGCCGGCGGCTTTCTCCTTGTCGCCCAGACGCTCGTAGGCAAGCCCGCGGCTCGCCCAGGCCTGCGTGCTCTGCGGCTGCAGCTGCACCGCCTCATCGAGATCGATGGCCGCCAACTTGGGGTCGCCGAGCGCCAGATAGCTGAGCGCGCGGGCCACGAACAGATCGGCCTTTTGGCTTGTCAGCCCGAGCGCGGTGGTGAAGTCATCGACGGCGAACTGGTATTGACGCTGACTTTGATACAAGAGGCCGCGATTGTAATAGGCCTGCCCGCCGTCGGGACGAAGCGCGATCGCTTTGTTGAGGTCGGCGAGCGCTTGAGCGCTGTTGCCCTGCTGCCGATGGACGATGCCGCGGCCGAGATAGGCGACGGCGTAATTGCCGTCGATGCTGAGCGCCTTGTTGTAGTCGGCCAGCGCCTGCTCGAGTTTGCCGGCCTGGCGGTGGAGGAGGCCGCGATTGGCGTAGGCCTGCGCGTAATTCGGATCGAGACTGATCGCCTTGTTGAAATCGGCGAGCGCCGCGTCGGCGTTGCCGGCGTCGGCAAGCACGGACCCACGCATATTATAGGCCTGCGGATCGTCCGGATGTTTTTGAATGGCCTCGCTCAGCGAGGCCAAATTGGACTGCGATGGTGCGATCGGCGCTTCGCTGTCCGGAGCGCCGATATTGCTCAGCCCCGAACAGCCCACCAGCGCCAGCAAACCGAATAACGGCAGCGCCAGTACCAAGAAATTGAGCGATCGGGATCGCTTCGCCATGCGCGGCCATTGCTGCTGGCTCTGTACCGCCGCGGCGCGGATGAATGCCTCAGCCGAAGCGAGGCGCGCGAGGCGGACCGGAGCGGCCGCCACCAGCGGCGGCAGTGACGGGCTTGGGCTTCATCGGCAGCAGGCCCTCGCGCTGCAACCGCTTGCGCGCAAGTTTGCGGGCGCGACGGATCGCTTCCGCCTTTTCCCGTGCCTTTCTTTCCGAGGGTTTTTCGTAATGACCGCGAAGCTTCATCTCGCGGAAAATGCCCTCGCGCTGCATCTTCTTCTTCAGCGCCTTGAGGGCCTGGTCGACGTTATTGTCGCGAACGAGTACCTGCACGCATCCTCCTTTTCAGTGCGCTCAGTCATTGCGCTCGGTAAATGGGATAGGGGGTGAGGGCTCAAGCGCCCACACCGCCTTGGCGCGCTCTCTACCAGAACGGCCGCTGAAAGTCCACCGGTTCGCGAGGCCGGGCAGCCTCAATCGGCAAAGACCCGTGTCACGTGCCCCATCTTGCGGCCGGGGCGTATGGCCGCCTTCCCGTAAAGGTGAACGGCCGCACCCGGAACGGTGAGCCATTTCCGGTAGCCCTCCACTTCGTGGCCGATCAAATTGACCATTTCGACCCGGCCCTTGCGGATCGGCTTGGCGAGCGGCCAGCCGGCCACGGCGCGGATGTGCTGCTCGAACTGCGATACCGAGGCGCCATCGAGCGTCCAATGCCCGGAATTATGCACCCGGGGCGCGATTTCGTTCACCAGGAGCGCGCCGTCGCGCAAGACGAACATTTCCACCGCCAGCACACCGACATAGCCGAACCGATGCGCGATCGTCTCAGCGATGCGCCGCGCCTCTTGTGCGGTCGAATCCGAGACGGCGGCGGGGACGCGCGAGACTTTCAGAATGTGATCGCGATGCTCGTTCTCGGTGAGATCGAAGCATTCGACCGTCCCGTCGGCGGAACGGGCGGCGACGACCGACACTTCGCGATCAAACGGCACGAAGGCTTCCAGGATCGAAGGCTGGGCGCCAACGTCCTGCCAAGCGGCTTCGGCCGCGGTGTCTTTGGTTATCGGCGCCTGACCCTTGCCGTCATAGCCAAAACGCCGCGTCTTGAGCACCGCGGGACGGCCGATGCGCTCGAGCGCGGCGGACAATTCGGCGGACGTGGCGACCGCCTCATAGGGCGCGGTGCCGATGCCAAGGCCGGTGATGAAGTCTTTCTCGGCGACGCGATCCTGGGTCGTCGCCAGAACTTTTGGGTCGGGCAACACCGGTACCCGCGGCGCCAGGAATGCAGCGGTCTCCGCCGGTATGTTCTCGAATTCGTAGGTGACGACGTCGACGTTTTCCGCGAAGTCCGCCAGCGCTTGTTCGTCGGCATAAGCGGCGCGGGTGGTCTCGCGCACGACATCGAATGCCGGCGAATCGCGGTCGGGCCCGAAGATGTGACATTTGAAGCCGAGCTGCGCGGCCGCAAGCGCCAGCATGCGCCCGAGCTGGCCGCTGCCGAGGATGCCGATCGTGGCTCCAGGCTCAAGGACCGTCGCCGGAACGCTCACGCGGCAGAACCCTTGTGCGGATCCCTGCTGGAATCCTGATGAGAGTCTTTGGGCTTTTCCGCGATCGAGGCGGTCTGTTTCTGCCGCCATGCCTCCAAACGGCGGCCAAGCGCCGGATCGCTCAGCGCCAAGACGCTCGCGGCCAAGAGCGCGGCATTGACGGCGCCGGCGTTGCCGATGGCAAGCGTGCCCACCGGTATGCCGGGCGGCATCTGCACGATGGAATAAAGCGAGTCCTGCCCGGACAGGGCCTTCGATTCGACCGGCACCCCGAAGACCGGCAAGGTGGTGAGCGCAGCCGTCATGCCCGGCAAATGCGCGGCGCCGCCGGCGCCGGCGATGATCACCTTGAAGCCTTCGTCTTTGGCCCCCTTGGCGAAGGCATAGAGGCGCTCTGGCGTGCGATGCGCGGAAATGATGCGCGCGTCGTAGGCAACGCCGAGCGCATCGAGCGTCTCGGCAGCATTCTTCATGGTCTGCCAATCGGACTGGCTGCCCATGATAATGGCGACGGATTTCGCTTCCGGCGGCGACAACGACGATCCCCTGCGCGAAGGAAGCGGCGGATTATAGGCTCGAGCTTTCGAGTGGCAAGGCGAGCCGCGTTTCACCGTTAAATTTGTGCCACGTCGCGCAGGAGCCGCGCGGCCGCCGCAGGCCGGCAGCTTTCAGCGTCGCCGCGCTTAAGCGGCCACGAAATCAGGGGCGCCTGTCCGCTGCATTCACCTGACACGTGTCGATCAGGGTCAGGTGCGAGCGGAGCCGGACCGGACGCTCGGGCCGCCGCCGGGCGGACTTGATTGCGGACCTGGTTACCGTCGCAAGAGCAGCCGCGCATAATCGATCCGCATTGCGTTCGCCCTTCGACGCCATGGCGATGATGCGGCGCGCAGCGACTTCACACATGCCGTGCGGCTGACCGCTTTGCTCGATGGCGGCCACCGCTCTTTCATAGGCTGTGATCAGAACCGCAGTGACTTCAGTATCGAAGCCTTTGTCGCGGCGGCAAAACTGCAGCACCTCGCCCATCGCTACACCTATACGGCTACCCTTATCAGACACGTCAAGCACGCGTTCGACCGCAAAACAGTGCTGCCGCGTCCAACGCAGCTTCGCTGTAAAGACGACGCGGCTTGGAAAGTTCCACTCAGTAACGCGCTTTTGCGGTCAATTTCGGTGCTGCTCGGAATTTTGCACATCGACGCTCAGCGCGTGGACTCTCAATGAGGTTGGCAGGCGCTTGGCCTTTTGGCTTATTCTGTCGAATAGGCAAGGCGGAGAATTCTGACGTGGCCGACAACGGCGATGACGTTGGAACAAGGGGAAATGGCAAAAGGGACCCGGTGATCGTTCTCATCGGCGCATCCGCCGCCGGTGTTCAAGCTTTGCAAAGCTTTTTCAACGCGCTGCCGCAACGCACCGGCGCCGCCTATGTCGTCGTCGCGCATCTCGATCCGACGCAGCGCAGTGAAATGCCGGGCGTGATCGCCGCACACACCAGGATGCCGGTTGTGAAAATCGGCGAGCAGCAAAAGCTGGAAGCCGATCACGTCTATGTCATTCCGCCGGACCACCGGCTGCAAGTGATCGATCATGAAATCACGGCGCTGCATTTCGACGAGGCACGCGGCGAGCGATCGCCGATCGACCTTCTGTTCCGCTCGGTGGCCGAGCAATTGGGCGATGGGTTCGCCGTGATTCTGAGCGGCGCCGGCTCCGACGGTGCGCTTGGCGTGCGCGCCGTCAAGGAAGCCGGCGGCATCGTTCTGGTTCAGGATCCGGACGAAGCAGAATATTCTTCGATGCCGCGCGCCGCCATCGCTTCCGGCGTCGCCGATTTTGTTTTGCCGGTGCGCGAGCTTGCCCAACGACTGCCCGACCTCATCGCGCGCGACATCGAGGCCGCCGGATCAGACGCCGCGCACGTGGATGAAGCGTTGTTGCGGCGGGTGCTGGCGCATCATCGCCGTGCTCTCGAACAGGTCGCGCCGCCATCCATGCTGGTCGATGGAACGCACCGCGTAGTGCATCTGTCGGAAAATGCCGGCCGTTTTGTCATGCCATCCGGCGGACCACTGAGCGGCGACGCCGTCGATCTGGTACGTCCTGAGCTGCGGTTCGAATTGCGCTCGGCGTTGAACCGCGCCTTCGAGCAGACCTTGTCGACGCTGAGCCTGCCCGTTCTCGTGCGGTTCAACGGCTCAAGGCATCGCATGCATCTGATGGTCAAGCCGGTGCAGGACGGCGGGTCCGATCCGCACGCAGCCGTCGTGATGTTCATCGAGGGCGGGGAAGTGGACGAATCTGGCGCGGCCGCCGATCGGCCGTTGAGCGATGACACGCTGCGGCAATTGACCCAGGAGCTGGAATTGACTCAGGCCCAGCTGCGCACCGTGCGCGAGGAATCCGACGCGGCCAACGAGGAACTGCGCGCCGCCAATCAAGACCTGCAATCGATCAACGAAGAATACCGCTCGACCTCCGAGGAGCTGGAGACCAGCAAGGAGGAGCTGCAGTCGATCAACGAGGCATTGCAAACCGTCAACAGCGAGCTGAAGCTGAAGCTGGAAGCGATCTCGCGCGTGCAAAGCGATTTGCAGAACCTGATCGCCGCGACCGATTTCGGTACGCTGTTTCTCGATTCCGGCCTGCGCATCAAGCGGTTTAACGAGCGGATCACCGAGCTGTTCAGCATCACGCAGGCCGACGAAGGCCGCCCGATCACCGATTTTTCCCATCAGCTCAACTATGAGGACCTGGCGAAAGATGCGCGCGCGGTGCTCGCCGATCTGGCGCCGATCCGCCGCGAAGTCAGTAGCCGCAGCGGCCGCTGGTACGACATGCGCATCCGCCCCTATCGCGCCATGGACGACACGATCGACGGCGTGGTCATTACCTTCGTCGATGCTTTCGAGCGTTCCGCGGTCGAAGACGCGCCCCCGCTTGCCTGACGGCATTTGCCGCGGCGAAAACCTCGTCGCGGAGAATCTCAAGCGCCGTAGCCGGCGCGAGATACTTGCGCTCCCTGCCGGCACGCTTGCCAAAGCTTCATTGCGGTCACCGGCATGTCGAGGTGGGCGCCCGCGCCGCCAGGCAACGCATCGGCGACGGCGTTCATCACCGCCGCGATCGAGGCGGTGGTGCCCGCTTCGCCGACGCCTTTGACGCCGAGCGGATTGGTGGTCGCGCGCACATTGTGTACGGCGTCGCGGATGTCGGCCGGCATGTCGGCCGCGCGCGGCATGGCATAGTCCTGGAACGAGCCGGTCATGAGCTGGCCGGTATCGTCGTAGAAAATCTGCTCCATCAGCGCCTGGCCGAGCCCTTGCGCCAAGGCACCGTGCAACTGGCCCTCGACGATCATCGCATCGAGCGTGTTGCCGCAATCGTCGACCGCCGTGTAGGCGACGATTTGCATGCGGCCGGTATCGGGATCGATTTCGACTTCCGCCACATGGACGCCGTTGGGAAAGGTGAGTGGCGTCTCCGTCGTCGTCTTGGTGTCGAGGTCTTCGGCGATGGCGCCGCCTTTTTTCAGTGCGGCGGCGCGGGCTGCAACTTCGAACAACGGCATGCGCCGGTCGGTGCCGACGATGCCGAAGGCGCCGCGCTCGTAGGCGATATCGCTCTCGGCGGTTTCCAGCAAGGCTGCCGCGATGCGCTTTCCTTTTTCGATCATCAGACCGATGCATTTGACGATCGAGGCGCCGGCCGTCATCGCCGAGCGCGAGCCGACCGAGGCGTAGCCTGCGATCTCCAAGGCCGAATCGCCGTGATGATGGCGAACCTTGTCCGCTGCAATGCCGAGGCGTTCGGCAATCAGGCGCGGAAACACCGAAGCGTGCCCCTGCCCGGTCGACTGCACATTGAGATTCACCATCAGCGTGCCGTCGCCGGGAAATGTGAGCCACGCGCCTTCGAGCGGCGAGCCGCCGGAATGTTCCAGCATGCAGGAGAGCCCGATGCCGCGGAATTTGCCGCGCTTTCTTGCCTCGCGCCGGCGCGCTTTGAAGCCGTCGTAATCGGCGAGCGCCAGCGCCTTGTCGAAGATCGGCCGGAAGTCGCCGCTGTCATAGGTGGTGCCGACCGCGGTTTTGTACGGCATCGCGGATGCCGGGATGAGATTGCGCCGCCGCAGCTTGGCCGGGTCGAGCCCGCTCACGCGCGCGGCCTCTTCGACGACCCGCTCGAGCACGTAATTTGCTTCCGGCCGGCCGGCGCCGCGATAGGGCGCGGTTGCGATCGTGTTGGTGAAGACGCAGCGCGCGCTGATATCGATGTGCTCGATGTCGTAGAGCGCCGGCAAACAGCGGGCGAAATTCAAGGTCGGGATGTTGGCGCCGACCGCGCCGACATAAGCGCCGAGATTGCCGGTGTTGCGGATGCGCAGCGCGAGAAAGCGACCCTTCTCGTCGAGCGCGAGCTCGGCTTCCGAGTAGAGGTCGCGCGCCTGATTGTCGCTGAGAAATGCTTCCGAGCGTCCCGACATCCAGTGCACCGGCCGGCCAAGCTTTTTGGCGGCGACGAGCTGGGCGATATATTCGGGATAGGGGCCGGTCTTGAGGCCGAAAGCGCCACCGACATCGTCGGTGAGGACGCGGAGCCGCTCCTTGGGGATTTGCATGATGGCCGCGATCGGATCGCGCATGGCCGTCGTGCCCTGCGAGCAGACCCGCAGCGTGTAGCTGTCGGTTGCCGCATCGTAGCGCGCGGTGGCGCCGCGCGGCTCCATGGAGGCGACCGCCATGCGCTGGTTGGTCACCGCGATGCGGGCGACGAATTTCGCAGCGGCGAAGATCTCGTCGACGCGCCGCGCATTGGCCTCCGGATCCGGCGCGAGGCCGGGCCAATCGATGGCGAGGTTGCCGGGGATCTCCGGCCAGACTTGCGGCGCGCCGGGAGAGAGCGCAGCGCGCGCGTCGATCACCGGCGTGAGCGGCTCATAGTCGACCGCCACCAGTTCAGCGGCGTCCTGGGCCGCGGAAGCGGTCTCGGCGACCACCAAGGCGATAGGCTCGCCGATATGCACCACCCGTTCGCCGGCAAGAGCGGGCCGGTGCGGCAGGACGAGCGGCTTGCCGCCACGCCCGGCGAGCGGCGGATGGCGTCCGAGGCTCGCGATCCCGGCCATGTCTTTTGCCGTCAGCACGCCGAGCACGCCTGACGCTTCGCTGGCGGCGCCTATGTCGATGCTGAGGATTCGCGCAAAAGCGTGCGGCGAACGGACGAAATAGGCATAGGCTTGGCCGGGCTCGGCGACATCGGCCGCATAGCGGCCCTTTCCGCGCACCAAAATGTCATCTTCCACGCGCGGCGTATGCGCCGCGCGGCCATCCGTTTTTGCATCCATGCCTTGTTCCGGGATATCTGTCTGGATAAGGCTCACCCCCTTATAACCCGAAACAACCGCCGGCGAAGGCGGCCATTGTTGGGTTTTTGCTCAGAAACGCTTTTTTCCTTACCGCCTCGCGCTATGGCGTGGCAGGAACGCCGCCATAGTGCCGGATAGCGGCTCCGGTCGTCTGCTGGAACCTTGCCTCATGCTTCAACCCGGCACGTTCGGGCTCACGCTTTTGCTGGCCATGCTGACGGCGCTCGGTCCGCTGTCGATGGACATGTATCTGCCGTCGCTGCCGGACATCGCCCACGTTCTAGGCGCGCCGGTCGCCCGCACGCAGCTGACGGTTTCGAGTTATTTGATCGGATTTGCGATCGGCCAGATGATCTATGGTCCGCTGTCCGATCGCTACGGGCGCCGCCCGGTGCTGCTCGCGGCGATGGCTCTTTACATCACGAGCACGCTCGCCTGCGCGGCTGCGCAGTCGGTCGATCTTTTGATCGTTGCGCGTTTGCTCCAGGGTATCGCAGGTTCTGGCGCCATCGTCTTGGCGCGCGCCATCGTGCGCGATGTGTATTCCGGTGTGCAGGCTGCGCGCGAGCTTTCGCTCATGGGATCGATCAGTGCGACGGCGCCGATCGTCGCGCCGATGATCGGCGGCGTCCTGCAGTCCGGGTTCGGTTGGCGCGCAAGCTTCATCTTCATGAGCGTGGCCGCGGTGATCGCCGCGTTGGTGGCGGCGCGGCTGTTGCCGGAGACGTTGCGCCGAAACGGAGCCGGACCGGTCTCGTTTTTCGCGATGGTACGCGGCTACGGCGCCGTGGCGCGTCACAGCGGGTTTCTTGTCTATCTCGGCATCATCACCACCACATATGCCGGGCTGTTCGCCTGGGTCTCCGGCGCTTCGGTGGTGTTGCAAAGCGTTTACGGCATGTCCGCCGTCACCTTCGGTTTTACTTTCGCGCTCGGTGCGGCCGGCTACATGCTCGGAGCCATGATCGCCACAAGGCTTGTCGTGCGCCTTGGATTGGACCGCACGATCGGCGCAGGCGTGGTGGTCATTGCCGCCGGCGGGCTTTCGCTGGCGCTGGCGGTCGCAACCGGCGTTCCCGGCCTATGGCTCGTCGCGGCCATGGCGCTCTATCTCGCGGGCGTCGGTCTCGCCATGCCGCAGGCAATGGCGGGGGCGCTGACGCCGTTTCCCGATCGCGCCGGGACGGCGGCCTCGTTGATGGGTCTGGTGCAACAGGCGGTGGCGGCGGTCATTGCTGCTGTAATAGGTGGGTTTCTCGTCCAATCCGCCTGGCCGGTGACGGGCGTCGTGGTGGCGATGGGTTGCCTGACCTTTTTGCTCTGGGTGCTGACGCGTGGAATGCGCGCAGGTGCGCGCTAGAAAAGTTCTCAAACGGGAACAAGGGGAAGGCGTGAATTGGGGCGTTGGCCTGCGGTACCCGCTTTGTTAGGATATCAGGCGCGCCGGCGCGCGGGCGACGCGACAAAGACCGGGGATCTTTTCTGGGGCGCCTTCACCCTCATACAGCGGTGGGGCCGAGGGAATGGCGATGACGTCAGGCGAGCTCTTGAGCCGCCGATCGTTTCTTGTTGGGGTGAGCGCCGTCGGCGGCGGTCTGGCGCTGTCGCTGGCCGTGCCGTTCGATTCGGTGCGCACCGCCGAAGAGGCGCCGGAGGTTACCGCCTGGCTTTTGATCGGCGCCGACAACGCGGTCGTCATCCGGGTCGCGCGCGCCGAAATGGGCCAGGGCGCGCATACCGGGCTCGCCATGCTGGTCGCCGAAGAGCTCGAATGCGACTGGGCCAAGGTCAGCACCGAGTTCGTCTCGCCGCAGGAAAATATGCGCCGCGACCGCGTCTGGGGCGATATGTCGACCGGCGCCAGCCGCTCGATCGCAAGCTCGCAGCTCTATCTGCGGCAAGCCGGCGCGACTGCGCGGGAGATGCTGATTGCGGCTGCGGCAGCGCGCTGGAACGTGCCGCCGGCGGAATGCGTCGCCGCCATGAGCCTGATCACACATCGCCCGAGCGGGCGCAAAGTCACCTTCGGCGCCGTGGCCGAAGCGGCGGCGAAGGTGCCGCCGCCTGCCGAAGTGAGGCTGAAAGATCCGCGCCAATGGAAGCTCGCCGGCAAGCCGCAGCGGCGCCTCGACGTGCCTGCCAAGGTCACCGCCCAGCCGATTTACGCGATCGATGTGCGGCTGCCGGGCATGCTCTATGCGGCGATCACCCATTGTCCGGTCTTCGGCGGAACGCCGAAGACAATCGACGAAAACGCGATTGCCAGCATGAAAGGCGTACGCCGCGTCGTGCGCTTGCCGAATGCCGTTGCGGTGGTCGCCGATTCGTGGTGGCGCGCCAAGCGGGCGATCGACGTGTTACAGATCGAATGGGATCCGCGGGGCAACGACCGAGTGTCGAGCGCCAGCATTGCTGGCATCGTTCGCGCCGGACTCTCAGCGGAAAAATCGCAGGTCGGCCGCTCCGACGGCGATGTGGCGGCCGCGTTGTCAAGCGCGGTCAAGCTTGTCGAAGCGGACTATGAGGTCCCCTTCCTCGCGCATGCGACCATGGAACCGCAGACCTGTACCGCGCACGTGGCCAATGGCGGCGTCGAGGTCTGGGTGCCGACGCAGGAGCCGATGACAGCCTTGGCGACGGCCGCCAGCGCTGCCAGCGTGCCCAACGAGAAGGTCGTCGTCCATGGCACGTTTTTGGGCGGCGGTTTCGGCCGCAGCCCAGCCAGCAGGGTCAGACACCTCATTCGCGGTCGCGGCGGCCGGCGGCAGGGGACAAGGGACCGGCGCGTCGCGGACAAGG
>Ga0187781_10000433_pt1 | contig 29808 bp, 43 predicted proteins | sample 0715_SJ02_MP02_2_FD_132447 | JGI IMG/M metagenome (GOLD analysis project Ga0187781, IMG submission 132447) | Tropical peat soil microbial communities from peatlands in Department of Meta, Colombia - 0715_SJ02_MP02_20_MG | ecosystem: Environmental > Terrestrial > Soil > Wetlands > Peat | place... | reverse complement strand
TCGGAATCCTGGAGCGTGAGGTCGGCTTCAGTAGGAACCAGACCGTCGCCGACATCGGCTCAGGCACTGGGCTCCTGACGAAGCTTTTCCTCGAAAACGGGAATAGGGTGTTCGGGGTCGAACCGAACTCCGGGATGAGGCATCATGCCGAAAGTAGCCTCTCCGGGTTCCGCAGATTTGTGAGCGTCAAGGGAACAGCTGAGCACACCACCCTAAGGGAGAGGAGTGTAGACCTGGTGACCATGGGTCAGGCTCTGCACTGGTTCGACCCGGACGGAACGGCTGCCGAGCTGGCTCGGATTTCGAAACCCGGTGGAAGCTTGTGCATCGCCTACAACGAGACGAGAAGGGGAAGCGAAGTTATGCGTGCATTTCGAAACGTCACAGTCAGGAACGAAGGCAGAAGGAGGAACGAACCCAACGTCGGACTGCGATACTCCAGGCGCTTCTTCAAAGGAGGGAGGCTCTCGAGATTCGTTCTCCCAAACGAACAGACGCTCGACTTCGAAGGGCTCTTAGGGAGACTCCTTTCTGGCTCCCACATGCCGACGCGAAACGAACCCACGAGGCTAAGGAAGCTTGAGAGAGATGTTCGCCGCCTGTTCGACAGCTTCCAGGAGGAGGGCCGGATCAGGCTTCTCTACGATACAAGGCTGTTTGTGGGCAGAATCGCGCGCCCCGCGAAATAGGCTTCTGTACTCTTAAGTCTCGGCACCCGAAGTGTCTAAATCTGTCACCCCTTAGCGACCAACGTGCTTCGGCGCACCCGCTCCAGGTTTCCTTCTGAATGGCAAGTCCCTGCTGAGGCGTGAACCCCACGAACGAAAACCTCCCCGGTCTCAAGGAAATAGAAGCGGCCTCCAAGAGAATATCCGGAGTCGCCAGCAGGACACCCCTCGTTGAATCCCCTGCTCTCTCCAGACTGACTGGTCACGAAGTGTACCTCAAACTCGAATGCTTCCAACCGATCAAGGTGTTCAAAATACGGGGCGCCTACAACAAGATTTCGCTCTTGAGCCAGTCAGGTGTTGTTGCCGCCTCATCTGGGAATCACGGCATCGCAGTCGCCTACAGCTCGAGGCTCCTCTCGAAGAAGTGCACGGTCGTCGTCCCGGAGACCGCGGTCAGGGAGAAGGTAGACACTATCGCGGAGTACGGGGCGGAAGTCGTCACCGCGGGAAGGTACAGCATTGAAAGGGAAGCCAAGGCCAGGAAGATTGCGGAAGCCACCGGTGCGGCGTTCGTCCACCCCTTCAACGACCCCGACGTGATTGCGGGCCAGGGGACGTGCGGGCTAGAGATAGCGCATCAACTCTCCGACATCGATGCTGTCCTCGTTCCTGTCGGGGGAGGGGGACTAATCTCCGGAGTCTCGACAGCCTTGAAGGCCATTCGGCCAGAGACCAGGGTCTACGGGGTGGAACCGCAGGGTGCCCCGAAGCTAGCCGAGGCTCTGAAGGCGAAGAAGGTGGTCACAATTCCTTCCCCTGCCTCAATCGCCGACGGACTGATTCCTTCTGCCCTGGGCGGGCTAACATACGAAGCCTGCTCCAGGAACGTTGACGGGACCTTCACAGTCTCCGAGGAAGACATCATAAGGGCGACCAGGACCATGATTAAAGAAGCGAGAATCTTCGCCGAGCCTTCGGGCGCGGCTCCACTCGCACCTCTCCTCAGTCCTTCAGGGGTAATCGGTAGGCGAGTGGTGCTGGTCGTCTCAGGGGGGAACCTCTCTCACGAGCTGCTTGCGAAGCTGCTCTCGCCGTAGTCCCCGCTCGCTCAAAGGAGAAGTTTCGCAACGCCACCATCGGGGGGTACTTCGGAGAGTCTTACGACACCGGCCTTTCAAGCCTCTCCCGTTCGAGGACTTTCCGTCCAGACGCTGGTTTCCGCCCTGCTAAATACGGAACAGGGTCCCTAATGACACATGTACCAGGCCCTGACATCGGCCCTCAATGACCTAGCTTGGCGGCTCCATTCCGCCTCCCAGGTTGTCCCGATTTCACAAATCTCTGTCGTTACATGGGCGATGTTTTTCATCACTGGCTCTTTCGATTCCAAGAAGGCGTTCAAGGCCGCTGAACACTGAACCTTTTCTCTTACAAAAGTGTCGCTTCAATAAGCAAATGGAGAATACCCCTGCGATGATCGACGGGATCAGGCGAAGGCTCGGCAAGTCCGCTGGGGGTCCCTGGGGCACCGGCGAGGAGCTGGAGCCCGAGATAGATGAAATCGCCGCGCGTCCGGGAGACAGCGTGGTCTTCGAGCCGATCTCTTCGGCTCTGGGAAGGTACGTCCCGGACGACACTAGCACCCCCGACTACTACAAGAGCCTGGTGCGGACTGCAATAGAGAACGGTGGGAGGCACGGCTATCACAGGATATCCATCCCGTGGCTCCGCATGATACTTGCGGGGCTCGAATCGAAGCCAATAGAGCCCGAGACGATGTGGTATGGGATAGAGGCGGGCGAAATTAGAAGGGAGTCGATGACTGAGATTCCGTCCTACGAGGACCTGTTCCAGTCAAGCTGAGGTGCGTGGGCTCGCATCTGGGTATCGCCTCGCCCGAACCGGCGAATACTTTGCTTGGGGGTGGGCAAGGGGGCATGCGACCCCCCTTGCCGCCGTAGCGTTACAGAGGTGCACATCCTCGGAGGCAGGCAGGATATTTCAGCGCTTCCGACGTAGAAGATGGTGCCTCATTACTCTCTGCAGTCGGAGGTAACCTGTCTCGGAAACACCAGTTCCCGGGAAGACAGGCGAACGGCCCCCTCACATGCGCGCAAGCGAGTTCCAAACACTTTGATAGGCGCCCCCAGAAAGCTCGGACCCGCACTTTGGCAGTCATAACCTTCGGAGCGAAGTCCGCAGAACAGGTTGTTGCAGGAAAGAAGTCGGCGACCTTCCGCAAGTGGCCCAGAGCCCGGGTGAAGGTGGGTGAAGTTTACGACGCCGCAAGAATGGGCTATCCTCCCCAGAAGTTCGCCAGGATCAGGGTCACGGGCTTGAGAAGGATAAAGCTCAAGGAGATTGACGACAAGCTAGCGAGGAAGGATGGCTCGTCATCTTCTACGGAGGCGAAGGCATACTGGTCAAAGCAGGGCTTCCGGGCAGACGACGGGCTGTGGCTAGTTGAGTTCGAGGTGGTCGGCCCGTCATCATGAAGAAAGATTCATGTTGCAGTCCAGTTCCCTCACGTCGTTTATGAAACCTGAAGACCTGGAAACCTGGGTGAGGGCGCTTGCTAGGACCCGGGCTGAGAAGGACCAGTTCTTCCAGACCATCCGGGGCTCGCCGCTATCTGGAGATGTTGAGGGCTTCCATGGCCTAAACTACTTCGACCCAGATCCCTCTTACCGTTTCGAGACGAAGCTCAAGCGTCACGATAGCCCAGAGGGGGTCATGTTAGCGACCAGCAAGGGGACCCGTCAACTCTTCAACCGGGTCGGCTACTTCGAACTGAACATAGACGGCGCCCAGGTGCGTATCAGCGCCTATCAATCGGCAGAGCGCGACGACCCGAACATGTTCCTTCCCTTCAGAGATGCCACTTCAGGAAAGGAGAGCTACGGGGCGGCCCGCTACCTCGACCTAGAGGTGGAACACAACGACGAGTATGTGGTCGATTTCAACTACGCCTACAACCCTTACTGCGCCTATTCAGAGGACTACGTCTGCCCCCTACCACCGCAGGAGAACTGGCTTAAGGTCCAGATTCGCGCCGGCGAAAAGAAATACCATGCCTAGCCACCGAGGATTTTTCACGAGAGCTGGATCTAGTACAGGGGCTCAGAACGCAAATCCCACTCGGGGGAAGGGCGGCCTCAGAATCTAGTAAATCATCGCGTCGCTCACCGCCAGCCTACCCGCTGTCGTCAGAAAGCTCGGCTCGGACAGTCTCGACTCGCGGGCTCTTCTTAGTACGGAGAGCTGACTCACGAACACTGCATGAAAGAGTCGCTTCGTTTCGGACCCCTCTACATCCGGGACTAGGTGCGTTTCGCATCCATCGTGAGCCAGAGCCTTGGCCAGCCTCCCAGACGTCCGGCTGGGGTCGAAGGCTGAGAACACATTCACTACATCTGATGGCACAACGGAAAAGAGCTCCAGGTGACTGAACTCTTCGAGCAATTGAGGATGGGCCTTGACACCAAGGAACTCGTAGGTCTTGGCGGCAGCGTACATGGCCACTGGATAGGCAAGGGAGTTGCCTAGAAAATAAGTGGTGCCCACCCCCCAGCGAACATTCCCTTCGTCCTTGCACGCCGAACGGAAGGCACCCTCGAAATCGCACTCCCGACTCTGGCCAGCAATACTCAGAACCGCAAGAAGGGAGAGAGAGTACGACAGCAGTCCCGGCGTCCGGGGAAGGCACCTGATTGGCAACCTAACGACATCGTCCACCAGGCCGGCGAGCCTGCTCCCCTCGTCCGACGTGATCGCTATGGTCCTTTTGGCGAGGCGCCGCACCCTTTTCGCCGCAGCCAGGTTCGAAGCTGTCCTCCCAGAGACAGAGATCAGGAACACGTCCGCTCCCGTCGCGATCCTTGGCGAACTCGCCAGGTGATAGGGATCGACCGCGATGCACGACCCGTTGGAGGCGTAGAATCCCGCCATGGCGGCGGAATAGGAATCACCTGCCCCGACGAATATCGAGCCCCTGTTCGCCTTTGGAAAGTTTGACTTCGAGAACCTGAGCAGAGCACCAGGTTGACTCTCAATCTCTGCACCGAATGCCTTCAGATTCCCGGCCACAGCCCGAGCCCCACCTGGGGCCTAATAACAACAGTCTAAGAGTGGCATCAGGCGACCGCAGCCTCGCATGCCCTGCAAGGTAGGCGTCCTCGAGGGGAAGGAGTTGCTTCTTTACTCGTTCCCGCCCCCTCACCCGTTCACCAATGAAAGGGCGGAGAGGTTCTGGGACGAGCTGCGGGAGCGGAAGCTAGAGGTGGATCGGCTCCCCCCGGAGAAAGCAGACAAGGAGTTGCTCGGCCTCTTCCACACCGACGAGCACGTGCGATACGTGGAGCTCGCCTCCCACCTCGGCTACGGTGCCCTGGACCAGGGAGACACTCCCGCCTACAAGGGTGTATTCGAGGCGGCACAGTATGTCGTCGGATCCACCGTATACGCGGTCGAGGAAGTGATGGCTGGAGAAGTCGACCATGCCTTCAATCCGGTTGGGGGGCTGCACCATGCCACCAGGGAGTCATCAGCAGGCTTCTGTGTTTTCAACGACATCGGTGTGGCCATCGAGGTTCTGCGCAGACGCCACAACGTGCAGAGCATACTCTACGTGGACATCGACGTCCACCATGGTGACGGCGTCTTCTACAGCTACGAGGCGGACCCCGAGCTCTTCATATTCGACATTCACGAGGACGGAAGATACCTATACCCGGGGACAGGCTCTTCGTGGGAGAACGGGTACGGGCCGGCGAAGGGGTCCAAGATCAACATCCCTTTGGAACCGGGCGCCGGCGACGCAGAGCTCGAGTCACGCCTCCCCAGGCTGGAGGAGTTCGCGATGTCGACGAAGCCCGAGTTCATCATCCTGCAGTGCGGTGCGGACGGCCTCGGGGGGGACCCAATCGCAGGCCTCAACTACACTCCGCGGGCCCACAGGCAGGTGGGAGAGCTCCTCCATCGTCTTTCCCACGAACTCTGCACGGGGAGGATGGTCGCGCTCGGAGGAGGAGGATACGTGCCCCAGAACTGCGCAGACGCGTGGTTGGAAGTAGTCCAGGCAATGACGGCGAGTGTCCCCAAGTGAAGGTTCTATCTTATCTAGAGCGGCTCCGATAGCTCGAGATCTCCTAAGGAGGTTTGGAAGACGCCCCCGACCATGAGCGTAGTGAGGAAGTACATCTTCGACCACTTCTTCGAATACACCACGGCGCCTCCCCTCGAGGAGGTAATGCAGAGGTTCAAGCTCACCCGAAGGGAGGCCTTTGAGTCCTTCGGGGAGCTAGAAGCAGATCACCACATCCTCCTCGTGCCTGGAACTCAGCGGATATTGATGGCTAATCCCTTCTCAGCCGTCGCGACGCCGTTCCGGGTATACGTGGGGAGCAAACGCTTCTTCGCCAACTGTGCATGGGACACCATATCCTTGCACGTGATGCTAGAGTTGGATGCAAGGATCGAGTCCTTCTGTCATCACTGCGCCGAATCCATCGAGATCTCCTTGAGCAGGGGGGAGATGAGATCCAGTAAACCCTCGTCTCCGCTCATCTTCCTCAGTACTCCCGTCGCCAACTGGTACGACAATCTGATCAACACATGTTCCAACAACATGGTCTACTTCTCATCGAAGGACCACCTGACCCGCTGGCTCGCTGAGAATCCGAACCTGCGGGGGGAGTCCCTCACCGTAGATAAGATGGTCGAGGTCTGCAGACCCCTGTCCAGGGGGAGGATGAACCTCGAATACAAGCGCCCCCCTAAGGAGGAATTGATGTCCTACTGGGATTCTATCGGGTTAAAAAGCAGCTTCTGGGACTTCTAGACCGACTAACGATTTAACCCTGGGCAATTCCATGATGGTCCGAGCCGAGACGAGAAAACGATCATCGCGACGAGAGCAGACGTTCAGGTTCCCCGTGCCATTGAAGCAGGGTAGAATCATCTCCAGACCGAACCGCTTCATTATGCTCATCAGGGCGGGGAACAGAACCCTCAGGTGCCACTGCCCCACCACCGGTAGACTGGGAGACCTAAGGCTCTCTGGACTGCCGTGCCTCTACTCCACCTCCCCCTCGAAGTCGAGGAAGACAGCCCACACGATCGAGGCCATTTCGTCTTCTCCGACGGGGGGCCAATGGATAGGCATCAATCAGACAGCCGCCAACAGGTACTTCGAGTTCTTTCTGAGACAAAAAGCGCTTAAGCGCCTGGCAAGTGGACCTGTTCACCGCGAGGTCAGAATCGGTAAGTCGAGGATAGACTTCCTTGTAGGAGACGCCTACGTCGAAGTGAAAACGCCCCTGATGACGCTTCCCGCTCCCGAAGGGACCCCCAGGATCAGACATAGCCGGTTCGAGTCCTTCGACAGACTGATCAAGCACATGGGGGAGTTGAAGGACTCGTTGGCGTCTGGGAAGAGAGCCAAGATTGTCCTCTGCTATCTGTATGACGCCAAGCCCTTCACCCCTCCCCCTCCGGACAGGACAAACGCCAGAATCCTCAAGGCCGCCCGGGTCGCCGAGGAGGCAGGGGTCGAACGATGGCAGGTGAACCTGCATATCGACGCCTCAGGAGTTTCGTTGATCAGGTACTTCAGGAGCAGGCCCTACACCTCTGGCCCCTGATCCCTCCTCCTGTTCAGCCTTCAGACTATTGACGTACTCGGTAACGACTCCATGGGCTGGGTTTGCCTTCAATACTTCCAGTCCAATTAATGGATTCTCTCCGAGGACGTCGCGTAGCCTCTTCATCAGCTCGCTCGGGTGCTTGGCAACGCTCCTCTTGGCCTCCGAGACGACCGACTCGTGGTCGCATACTATCGTGAACCGTTTGAGCTGACCCTTCAACTCTTTAATCGCGAACAGGATCGCCAGGACCTCTGCGTCATCGCTCTCTGTCGCTTCGACCCTCGTCGCGCCGTGTCTGTTGCCCCCTTCGACAACATAGCCGACGTAGGCCTCCCTCTGAAGCATAGGGTCATGGACGTTCAGTATCTTCGCGTCCACGTAGACTCGGGGGGGCTTAGAAAACCCTGGAAGGTGCAACGCGTTCCCTCATGACGAACTCGTAACCCCACTTAAATAGCGCACGACGGGGCAAAAAATCGGTCATTTTGATCTGTCCAAGCTGTGGCAAACAGGTTGCTGATGGCAGCGCCTTCTGTCCAAGCTGTGGCGCCGATCTTACGCGGGCCACCTCCAGTCAGGGCCTCATGCTCCTGACTTCCAACTACGCCCCGGGATACAAGGTGGACAGGGTACTAGGTATGGTCTATGGCATAACCGTCCGATCCAGGGGGTTGGGCGGGAACCTGATGGCGGGCCTCAGATCCCTCGGCGGTGGCGAAATCAACGAATACACGGAAATGGCCCACCAGGCCAGGCAGCAGGCACTTGACAGGCTGGCCGACCACGCCAAGAGCATGGGGGCCAACGCGGTGATCAGTGTCATGTTCGACTCCACCGAGATTGGGAACACAATGGACGAAATCATCGCCTTTGGTACCGCGGTCGTAATCTCACGAGTCGACACGTCCCAAGAACTCGTCAAGCTGAGCTGAAGGACGAAGAAGAGTTGGCCCATTCAGGGACCGAATCTGACTGGGAGGCGTTCATCGCCACGTTGGACCCGAAAAGCGGAGACAGGATCCTCGACGTAGGCGCCGGAAAAGGGGAAAAAGCCGCCAGACTCTCTCAGGCCTTCCCGGGGACCGAGGTGTTCGCCGTCGACCCAAACGAAAGACGAATCACCGAAGCGAAGCGAGATCATCCTAACATTAGAAGTACGGTTGCGGGAGCCGAGAAGCTCCCTTTCGACGACGCCTCCTTTGACAAAGCCTACTCGACGATGGCGCTCCATCACTTCGCCGACCTGGACAAAGCCGTCGGGGAGATCTGCAGGGTGGTCAGACCGGGAGGCTCCTACGTGATTCTGGAAGTAGAGCCGGGCTCACCCCTCGGGAAACTCTTCCGATTCTTTGGAAGGCTCCTGGGGGAAAAGACGCAAATCATGACTGAAGAGCAGCTCATGGCGAGGCTGGGGCGCGCAGCAGGATTCCGTGTAGCCCGTTCGGTCAACCTTGGCAGCAGGTACTTGGTTCAACTTACGAGGACCTAAATCCTCCCCTGGGCCTCAACCCTGCGTTCAGTCCTGCTACCGTCCCGGGCCTCACGGTTAACTACCCGAACGACCTCGTGCATATGTTTGCCCTCCTTCGACCTTGGGCCTCGCAGCATCGAATACGCCGTGATAAAGGGGACCAGCCGGCGGTACACCTACTTTCGGTTCAGAGATGACCTAACACTCGAAGTAGTGCTCCCCAGGGGGAGGCCGATCGATGTAGAGAAGGCCATCTCGGAGAGGGGCGCCTGGCTCCGCCGCCAGTACGACCGCCTCTCGAAAACGAGACACGTCTTTACCCGGGATTCGGTCATGTTCGGCGGCGAGCCCCTCAAGATTGTCTATGGAGGCCCGGGCGACGGTTTCGTCCCCGACCCGGCAGGGCGCCAGCTCGTTGTGCACACGAGCGACCCAAGACATTTGAAAGAGCTGGTACGGCGTTGGTTCCTCAAGGAGAGCTCGGCCTACGCCGTGAGAAAGGTGGCCGAGCTTGCACCGATTGTCGGCGCGAGACCGCGCAGGGTCGACGTGAGAGAAATCAGCAAATGGGGTTACTGCACCAGGGAGGGAAGACTCTCGTTCAGCTGGCAGCTCATCGCCCTCCCTGAAAGGCTCAGGGAGTACGTTGTCATCCACGAGCTCACTCATCTTCTCGAGTTCAACCACTCCGCCGCCTTCAAGAGGAAGCTCGCCGCCTTCTGCCCGGACTTCCTGGCGAGGGAGAAAGAGCTCGACCTGGTCGTCCCTTATCGCCGGCTGGGCCTAGGCTAGACAGATTTGCTTCGAAGCTCTCCGGTGTGTCATGGGCAATGTTTTTGTCGGGAACCCCCCCTCGTGACAGGGGGCACATCGCCCTGAAGTGCTACTGCGGCTTCGTCTGTCAGACGGAAAACGAGTTGAAAGACCACGTGCTAAAGACACATGGTGCCAGGGACGGCGATTGGAAGGGCTGGGTAAGTCGCTGACGAACTGCGAACCCCTTTGGCCCTCCTTCTGGGCCCGTTGCTGGGCGAATTTTCTTCTGTTGAACAGGCTCACCGCCAGCCAGGCAACGAAAATGATCGCGATGATTACGGGGCTGGAGAAGAGCTGAAAGTACACGAGCACTATGACGAAGACCCCTATGATTGGGAGCGCAAGAAGGAGCTTTGTCCTGGGGGTCAATTCAACCGTCCAAGGCCTCTCTTATCATGGATAAATACCAAAGTCGAATGGTCGCGTACATGAGCTACCAGCTTTCGGGGGCTCAGGAGAGAAGGAAGAACAACGAGGGCAAGGCCAACGAGTACTACGAAAAGGTCAGGAAGCAGGAGCTAGAGCTCAGGGACTTGCAGAGCAAGCTCGGGAGCACGGAGAAGCAGTACGCCGACCTGCAGGCACAGAAGTCCGAGATTGACGGCAGGCTAAGGCAGCTCTCCACCAGCATGGATTCCATGAACCGCGCCCTAGCTGACCTGAGGACCCAGATTTCAGGGAAAAAACAGGCCATAGAACGGGATCAGGCCGAGATGGCGAAATACCAGGACGAAGTCGTAAGGCTCGACAGGGAGATTGGAGAGCTGATGAAGCGAAGGGCCTAGCCTCTGGCCTCGAGACGGGCGCTGTTCCCGAGAATCTCAGATGGCCAGGCCGAAACCTTGAACAAACGATTCGGCTCGCCTCATTTCTATTAGGAAGCTTACCCCCTTCGGCGTGAGGTTGTAGGTTCTGTTCTCCCCTTCCTGTTTCATTTCTATGAGGCCCTTGCCCGTCAGGTCGTCGAGGTACTTGACGAGCCTCTCGTGCGAAAGGTTGGCCTTGTAGAGGATGTGGGTCGGCTTCGCCTCTCCTTCATCCCTGACCGCGTTGAGGATGTCCAGGTTTATTCTCAGGACGCTCCTCTGCTTCTCAGCCTGGGCCAACCACTTCGCTCCTTATTACGAATACCAGCAGGGAAAGGAAGCCTAAGAACTGGACCGCGGTCCCTATCAGCAAGAGTCCAGACCCAAGCACGAGCACCGATACCAGAAGCACACAGTGCGCCACGAAAATCAGGACAAACGCGAGCAGGACCATGCCCGAGAACCTGCCCCCATGTCCTGATCGGAGCAGCAATCCTTGGAATACGATGAAGGCGAGCAGGATAAGGGTCACGAAGTAGCTAAGGATCGAGAAGGTGTACAGGCTCACGAGGGCGAAGCCTGCAGCTGCGGCCGGGGCCACTGTGCCCAGCTGGCGGCCGTAGGTCGATCTCCCATACCCTATCGCTATAATCAGATATGCAACCATCTGAAGGGTCAGATACGTAATCGAAGCGAGGAGGGTGAGGACCCTGTCCGAGAACGGTTCCCCAGCCGTCTTCCCTGTAATCTCCACGAGTGTTCTCCCCGAAATGAGGGAGGTCCCGGCTTCGACGATAAGCCCGAACCCGAGGAGCATGAACCCAATGCTTATTGCCCACAGGACGGAGCTAGACACGAGCCTGTTAGCCTTGTAAGCGTAGTAGCTCGTGAGAAGCGCCACCAGGGCGCTCATAATGTTGAGGGAAAAGATGATGACGGCTCCCGAGGCCAACCTTCTACCATTGGGCCTCTGTATCGGCTTTAACCTTTCGGAAGCATCGTCTGGACGGAAGGTCCAGACGCTCCTTTCCGCCCCGCTATATATCGAGGGCGTACAGTAAAGCTCGAACGAGAATGAACACGAAGAAAATAGCAATCGCGTCCATAGTGGGGGCGTTCGCCGTGATGGCCCTGCTCATCGCGTATCCCGCGATGGCAGCCTCACCCTCCGCCCCGCTGAAAACCAGTCCCTCCCAGCTACTGCAGCAATCAGCAACAATGGCCTCGCAGAAAATCCAGCTCACCGACGGTCAGACCATCACCCTTTCGAGCGTCGCCGGCGGATGGTGGGTCGTCGGGGACCGCGCAACCAACGGGACAGCCTCTGGAACGATGACGTTGCAGGTTACAGGAGTCCTGAAGGGCGGATACATCATAAGCGTCACAGGCGGCAGCCTCAACATCAACGGAAGCACCTACAGCATCTCCAGCGGATCCGCAGAGCTTGGTCCACACCGGGTATACATGGTCGGCAATGGCCAGGCAGGCACTGCCCAGTTCCTCTTCCAAGACAGGAGCCTCGGCAAGTTCGGTAGCACTGGCTACGGGGTTCTCAGAGTCGATCTGAAGGACGGGACATCGGAGTACGCGGCGCGACTGCTTGTAACCGTGACCGTGACAAGTCCGACAGCATAAGGCGCGGGCATCCTGCGCCTTCCCCCTTTTTGATGCACAAGCCAAAGGGCGACAACAATATACCCCACCGCGGAAGCGTGGGTTCGATATGACGGTGTCCATCTTGCCGCTGGGTTCGCCGGCCCCGAACTTCGACCTCCCCGGGGTCGACAACAGAATGTACTCGTTGGCGTCCTTCGAGGACAAGCCTGTACTGGTCGTGATTTTCTCCTGTAATCACTGCCCATACGTAAAGGACTACGAGACCCGGATGGTCTCGATTCAGCGGGACTACTCTGCCAGAGGCGTGCAGCTCGTTGCCATCAACTCTAATGACGACAGGGCCTACCCAGAAGACAGCTTCGCAGAGATGGTCAAGCGCGCCAATGAGAGGGGATTCAACTTCCCCTACCTCAGAGACGACACCCAGGAGGTCGTCGAAGCGTACGGAGGCGTGTGTACTCCCCACGTATTCGCCTTCGACGGGGCCAGACTCCTCCGCTATCGCGGCAGGATCGACGACTCGCGCGACGCGTCGAAGGTTACCCACCCCGACCTTAGGAACGCACTCGACGACTTGATCGCGGGGAGCAGCGTCCGCGTCCCCGATACAAAGCCCTTCGGGTGCAGCATCAAGTGGTACTCAATGAAGCCTGGGTAGAGTGACGTACGATGGCAGTTGGTCGTTTCCAGATCATGAGTCTGTTACAGGCCGCTCGGGCCTATGCGCTCGGGCTCCCCCTCGAGTCAGCCTATTCATGGGGACTCAATAGGGCCATTTTCATAGCCGCGGCCAAAAGAGGTTTCAAGGGAGGGCCCTCTTCCGCCGAGGGTGGGACGGGGGTAAGGAGAACTTCGAAGAGAGAGGGCACCTACCTGCTCGGGGACGACATGGCTTACAAGACAGAAAAGGACGGTGTCCTCCTCTTCACGATCGGAGGAAGAGTCCAGACGAAGGACGAGTTTGACAAGCGGGTCAAGGCCCGGTTCGGCAAGGCGTTCCCGGCGGCCTGGAATGAGGCTCTGCGCTACGTCCAAAGGTTCGACAGGGATATCCTCCTCTCCTCTGAGGAGTTCTTCAGAGACGTGTACAGGCCGGTGAGAGACGAGATGGCGGATAAATGGTCTGCTGCTTCTGATCAGGCGTAGCGCTGCTGCCTTAGCCAGGAGTGGACTGCCAGCGAGGCAACAGCCTCCATCGTGGTGTTCCTCTCCTCGGCCGCTCTCCTCAGCCCGTCGGCCACCCTCGGGTCCAGCAGGATCTCTAGCTTTACGGCGTGCAGATATGCGACTTCTCTCTTGATGTCCTCCACTGGCCGCTGCGGTGCCATTACGAAGTGGCTCACGACATTCTCCGCCTCTGGAGTTGGTAGGGGGGCGATGGTCTCCGCCAGTTCCTTCAACTGAGTCGCCCTCTCCCTCTTGGGGAGCTCCTGCACGGTAGGCGCCTCCTCCGCCCTGTGAAGGAAAGTGGCGTGCCTGACCGGGAGCACTCCCTCCTTTCTCTCCTTGGGGAGAGGTGCCTGTTTGACGGCTATGTCCGCCCTTGCCTCCTTGCGGATGTTCCTCACCGCCTCTACCGCGCTTATCCTGTCTTCCACGTACCTCCTCGACTTTCCAAGGGCCTTCGCGACCTGCTCCGAGGACCCGTAGGCCCTCGCGTTCACCTTCCTCAGGGCGACGATGGCGTCATACTCCTCTTCGGGCTCGATGTCCCTCCTCTGGATGTTTTCCACCAGAGAAACTATGATCGCCTCCTCGTCTGTCATGGGTCTGACGATGGCAGGCACCCTCTTGAGCCCCGCGATCTTGGCCGCCTCTAACCTCCTCGACCCGACAACTAGTTCGTACCTTCCTCCGATGGGCCTCGCGAGCAGGGGCTCAAGAATCCCCTTCTCCCTAACCGAGTCCACGAGATCCCCCACGTCGCCGGGACTCTTCCTGACGTTGGTCTTACCTACGAAGAGCTTGGAGACTTCGACCGACATTATCGTCCCTGTCTGCTCCTTCCATCCCTGCTGTGCGGACGTGAACTTTGGCAAATTTCGGCCGCCTAAGCTGCAAGGCCGTTCTTAAAATTATCCGGCCCTTCCCGAACGGCTCCCGGAGGGTCAGTCGAGCCGTATCTTGGTCCTGTAGGCGTCCAAGTCGAGGAACCCGTGGCCGCTGATGTTGGCCAGTATGCACTTCTCTTCTCCCGCCGACTCGGCCCTCTTCGCCTCGTCTATGGCTGCCCTGACCGCGTGGGCGGACTCCCCTGCAATCAACCACCCCTCTGTTTCGAGGAAGGTCTTAGCGGCCTCGAAGACTAGTTCCTCGTCGCTCGGGTACGCTACCGCCCTGACGTACCCCTTGTTCCGGAGAGCGCTGATTATGGGGGCTGCCGCATGATACCTCAGGCCATCGGATTTGATGGGGGTCATCGCAGTCTCATGCCCCAGCGTTTACATCATCATCAGCGGCGTGTGACCCGCTGTATCCCCGAAATCGTACCTGTACTCTCCCCTGACAAGGTTCGGCGCTGCCTCCGACTGGGCCGCGAGAAATTCGCACTCTCTCTTCTTCTGCAGGACCTCTCCCATGAACGGGAGCGCAACCCCCCCGAAGTTCGAGCCTCCCCCAAAGCAACCTATGACAAGGTCCGGGGAGTCGTCCGCCTTCTCGAACTGTTTGATGCACTCCAACCCGATGATGGACTGGTGGATCAGGACGTGGTTCAGCACTGAACCAAGACAGTAGACCCTGTCAGCTGCGAGGTCCGTGTACTCGAGCCCCTCAGAGACAGCGATACCGAGGGAACCCGGGTGCTTGGAATCGACTTCAAGGAGCTTTCTTCCGAACGCCGTCTGGTCGCTGGGGGAAGCATAGACCTTTGCCCCGTACATCTGCATAAGGTACTTCCGTTCTGTCTTCCAGTCGTATACCGCCCTCACCCAGAAGACCACCGTTTTCAGACCTAGGAGGGAAGAAGCATACGTTAGCGCTGTCCCCCACTGCCCGGCTCCCGTCTCGGTCACGAGGGTCTTTTTGCCCTCCTTCGCGGCGTAGTAAGCCTGAGGTATGGCGGTGTTCACCTTGTGGGACCCGGTGGGACTAAGGTCCTCGCGCTTGTAGTAGATTCTGACCTTCCCCAGTCCAAGCTTCTGCTCTAGGCGTTTCGCTCTGTAGAGCGGCCTGGGCCGCCCGGCGTGGACGTAGAGCTCCATGACCTCCTCCGGTATGTCGATCCACCTCGACGTCGACATTTCCTGGCGCAGGCACTCCCCGACCATCCGCCTCTTCAGAGCCTCCATCCTCGACTCGCCACCTCCGGGCTCCTTCGGAGGGGGCAGGCCTCCGGGGATGTCAGGTACGACGTTGTACCACCTTCGCGGAAGCTCCTCTGGACTTAGCGCGATTTGGTCAGGATTCATCGTGACCATCAGATCCCATTTCTACATAAGACCTCTGCCGAACGACTTAGGGCACCTTCTGAGAGACGACGAAACCTTAAACTCGGCCCCGTGCCCTTCAGCGACTGATGCTAACACACGAGGAAATGGAGAAGCTCAAGGCAAAGCTGAACAGGGAGTCTGCCAACGTCTGTTTCAACAAGGGGACCGAAGCCCCATTCACCGGGAAGTACTGGGACAACCACGAGAAGGGTACCTACACCTGCATCGTTTGCGGCACACCGCTATTCAGCTCTGACACGAAGTTCGAGTCAGGCACGGGGTGGCCAAGCTTCTTCCAGCCAATCTCGAAGGGGATCATCAAGGAGGATGCCGACCGAAGCTTCGGCATGGTCAGAACAGAGGTCAGCTGTGGAAACTGTGGTGTGCACCTGGGCCATGTTTTCGACGACGGACCCAGGCCCTCCGGGCTGAGATATTGCATCAATTCGGCGGCCCTCGATTTCAAGAGGTCCTAGGCAGCACAAACCGAGACCCTCAGATATCGTTTCATGATGCGGCCGAGACCCCTTGTTAAACCCCCAACGGGAGAGGGCTCGCTCCCTGCCCGATAGGCCCCTCTCATGCGGCTTAACTTTGATTAACCAAAAAGGGGCGCCGAATTGACAGCCTATCCCATAGGGGGCCCCGGGCGGGCTTTGCTCCGATTCACTTGTCATCTCGCAACCCTGGTGCCGCCTCCCTGCGTCTTTCGGCGGCTTTCCTAAGGAATTCCAGGGTCCCCCGCCCCGGGAGGCTCGTTGCCATCAAGGACATCAAGCCAGTCTTCATGATCTCTCAGGTACCTCACAAGAAACAGAGGTACGAGACGGTGGGGGATTGGATACCCGGCAGGCCGGCGCATATCAGGGTAAGCAGGATGAAAGACCAGAGGTACGTTTTCTTGGTGGCACTTCACGAGATGATTGAATACGAGCTCTGCAAGATGCACGGCATCACAGACAGGGAGGTGGTGGCCTTCGACGTCAACTTCGAGGCTGAGCGTCGCATGAACCTACATCCCTTGGACGCCGAGCCCGGTAACCACCCGAAGGCGCCATACAGAAATGAGCACGAGTTCGCTACCATGGTCGAGATGATGGTTGCCCAGAAGCTGGGCGTCAGCTGGTCCGACTACGAGAAGACCGTTCTCTCCCTCGGCCCCAAGCCGAAGAAGATTACCGTCCGCCCCCGGGTCAGCCGTTCCCGGTAGGGAACCGTTTCAGCGAAACTAACCAGCGAGCCAGAACAGGCTCCCAGAGAAGGTCGGTGAGTTTAAATGAGTTCGACCGTGCCGGAACCCGAATGACAGGTGCCCCCGACGCTGCTTCAATGCTGGGATCAGTCCCCTTCTTCTCTGGCCTCGACGAGAAGAAAAGGAAGTCACTGGTGTCCGAAGGGAAGGAGATGACATACAAGGCAGGGGATTTCATCGTACGCGAAGGTACCATGGGGGTAGGTTTCTATCTGATTCTCGACGGGAAGGCAGAAGTCCGCAAGGGGGACAGGCTCCTCGCCACCCTTGAGAGGGGGCAGTTCTTCGGTGAGATGTCGCTCATAGACGAGTTGCCGCGTTCTGCAGATGTGGTCGCTGCTTCTCCGACCAAGTGCTGGGCGCTGACGTCTTGGGCGTTCGCCGGTCTTGTGAAGACAAATCCCGATGTAGCTCTGCACATGTTGAAGGAAATGGTGAAGAGAGTCAGGGCAGCCCAGAGCTCCCCCACCTCCTGACCACGAGCCCGACAGAACATCTGGTTTGGGAAATTGAAGATAGGTCTGAGCACTTGGTCGCTGCTCGGACTTGATGCACCCTCCGCCGTCCGTGCGATCGGGGACGCAGGATTCGACTACGTTGAGCTCTGGGGCGACGCCCCCCACGCACTCCCCGGCTGGGTCGACAAGCATGCCCTCAGCGAAGCCCTCTCCTCGTACGAAATGACCATAACCATGCATGCGCCCTTCACCGACCTCAACCCTGCCAACCCCTTCCAACCTGTGAGGGGTGCGGTGGAGAGGACTCTGGAGGAGTTCGTAGGATTCGGCGACTCCTTGGGGGCAGAGGTAATCACCATCCACCCGGGGAGCGTCCACAACGAGGCGATGGTGTCCGCTTCGGCTGCAAACGCTGCGTCCATCCTCCGCACAATGGTGAAGGCAGCCGACGGGAGACTCACCATAAGCGTGGAAAACCAGACCAAGAGCAAATCGAAGTATCACTATCCGCTTGGGTCCACAGTCGAATCTCTGAAAACCCTCATGGAGGCCGTCGAGGAGCTCAGGTTCACCCTTGACACGGGACACGCACATGCGAGCGCCCAGGTCTCCGACGACTTCGTCCAAATGGCAGGCCCGAGGCTCGTAGAGGTGCACCTGAGCGACAACACGGGCGGGTCTGACGCCCACCTGGTCCCGGGTGAGGGGACCGCGGAGCTCGCCAAGCTGATGGGGACGTTGGCCAGCTCGGACGTCCTAGTCTGTCTCGAGCTCAACCCACACGTCTACGAGCCGCAGCAGGTCCTCGCCGCGGCGTCGTCGTTCAGATCCAAGGCGTGATACGCGAAGGAGCGGGAGACTGTTAGTCCGCCCCTCGGACGTCAGAAAGGGGGACGGATGGGAGGGAGGGGCTCCCTGGGTCCTCCCGGCTGAGGAAAGTTGGGTTCCTTCGGGAAAGACGTCATCTACATCTCTGCCTCTCTTGGAGTGACTTCCAGTTCGGCAACCTTCTCCGCCCTCAGAATCCGAAGCGTCACGGTCTTGCCTACGACGTCTTCGGAGAGCGCCTTGTGGAGCTCGTATTCGTCAGTCGCCTGAACATCCCCGAGTCTCAGGATGATGTCACCCAGGGCAACCCCAGCGGCCCTTGCGGGCGAACCCGCATCTACAGATCTCACTAGGAGCCCATCCCCCTGGCCGACCTCAACAGACCTCGCAAGGTCTTCAGGTAGCTTGACCGGCTCGACGACGACTCCTAGGAATCCTTTCTTGACCCGGCCGTCCTTTGAGATCTTGCCGACCGTTTCCTTCATCGAGTCGACGGAGACGGCCACTCCCCTTCCGGCGAAGTAGGCCACGTTCATTCCCAGCAGGTTCCCAGACGCATCGACGAGGGGACCCCCAGAGTAGCCCGGGTTCAGCTTCGCGTCCGAGACTACTGCGTCTTCTATCATGACCCCCCAGAAGCCGCGCATGCTCCTTCGGTGGCTCGTTATGATGCCTGAAGTTGCGGAGGCCTTCTTGCCCGATGTATTCGCCAGTGCTAGGACGAACTGTCCCACTTTGATGCCGTCCGAGCTCCCTACCTTCACGGGCGTCAGCTCTGATGCACCCACCCTAATGAGGGCGATGTCAGTGTACGGGTCCCTTCCGACCACTCTGGCCTCAAGTTCCTTACCGTCGCCCAGCACGACCGTGGGGGCCGTCGAGTGCCCCACCACGTGACTCGCGGTCACGATTAGCCCATCGGAGGACCAGACGATTCCCGTGCCACCTCTCCTTCCTGCGTTCACGCTCACCACTGAGGGTGAAACGCTCTCAGCCAGCTCGGTTACAGCGTTTGAAAATGACTGCAACAGCTGCATTCCCTGTGTTCCTGTCATCTTGTCAGAATCACCACCTATGGCATGCATCGGTCGCTACTTGTTGAGCGGGTTCGCGAGGTAGCGGCTCACATCGCGTACGGCTTGAAGTACCCTATCCGCATCAGGGTCTGTCTTGCTCCAGGCCTGGGGCTGGCGTAGAGCCTGGAGATTCTCCCCATCAACTGATGGGCTGCACGGATGGCCTTCGGAAGGTCTGCTTCATTCGCAATCTTCGCGTCGACATCCAGCTGCCCCGCCGAGAACTTGGCATCGATTGTGGCGGTCCCGTCCTCGGTCACCCATTTCATCACGAAACCTTCGTCGGTTTCGGCCATGCCGACCCACCGGATGGTGTCGAACCATCTCCCCTTGAGAGCCGAAACGATTGTCCCCGTGCTCGCCTCGTAGGGGAGGAAGGTGTGCAGGATGGGCACTTTCCTCGCCCCGCCGTAGGTGGGCCTCGCTACGAAAGACTCTCTGGCCTTCTCCGTGACGCTGTATCCCTCAGGAGATTTGACCACGAGGCCGCCGTCCTCCAGCCTCTCCAACGACCTGGAGAGAGTCTCTGGATGAGCCCCCGTTATTCGTCTGAGCCCGTCGAAGGTGAAAATCGAAAGCCCCTCCTCCCCTATCGTCCGCACCACCTCTGCGTCCCTCGGGCTCACAGCAGCCGGCTCATCTTCGAGTTCAGCGTCCGGACTCATTTTTCCGTGATCTTACGGCTTCACTCCTTTAAAAAACACGCTCTCGGTAGCATGCATCCACTTAGCCTTACATCGTCGAGTGAGATTGCGCCCCGGCTATTCCTGCCCCCAATCGGAACTGCAGAAATATTCCCCCTGATGCCACTGCGAGCGTTGGCTCCTTCCGGGAAGGTGCTGGCTTTCGGCGTGATGGCTGTGGTTGCGCTTCTCCTAGTTTACACGGTTTACGAGTCAAGCACCTCCCCCGGTTCCGTCATCTCCAGCGTCCCCTCCAGATTCTCTGTGAACGGGCGTACGTTCGCATTCACCTACGTCGCTACCACCCAGCAGCAAAGGCAGGCAGGCCTCATGAACAGAAAGGTGACTAACACGACGACAATGCTCTTTGCCTTCCCCTATTCCAGCAAATGGGCTTTCTGGATGTACGACACGAACACGAGCCTCGACATGATCTGGGTGAACGCAACCGGTGACTCAGGCCGGGTCGTCTTTCTTATGGAGGGGGCCCCGCCCTGCTTCAACTCCTTCGGGTACGGGTGCGCAACCTATACGCCAAGCGCACCCGCGAACTATGTGATCGAGGCAAAGGCGGGCTTCGCTGAGGCGTACGGCATCGCCACCGGGACGTCCGTCCTGTTCAGCTGACTTCGCGCTTCTCACGTCCTCGTCTAGGAATTTCGACTAGGCCTTCTTTTGCCGTCTCTCAGGCCGGTTGGATGCCATGCAGGCCGCTCCCAAGCCCCCGATGACAAGGGCTCAGAAGCTCCGATGGTACGCCAACCAGCTGATGGCCGACGCGGCGGCCGACGAGAAGGCAGGGAACTCTGAGACTGCCGTGTCGGGATATCTCCAGGCGGCGGACATCCTTCTTCTGCTGTCCAAGGTGGAGGAGAACTATGCGGCCTGGAAGTACTACACGGACAACGCCGCCCTCTGCCAGCAGAAGGCTAGGCGCCTTATCGCCCTTGCCCCGAAGGGCGAGGCGGTGCAGTCCCCTAGGCCCCTAACTGGTTCGACCCCACGTTCTTAATATACCACGTCGACCCTTTACCGCCCAATGACCAAGTGGGAGTGCTACCGCTGCGGGCACATCTTTGAGGGCGATAACACCCCTGACGAGTGCCCCAACTGCCACTACTCGCTCACCTTCTGGATCGAGGCTGGCGAGTCCACGGCCCCGACGGTCAGGAACTTCGTGAAAACAGACCCTCTCATGATCGACGCCAACGAATCCGTGCTCAAGGCGGCCCAGTTGATGCGGGAAAGGGGGACCGGCAACGTCCTCGTCCTGATCAATGGTGAGCCGAAGGGGATTCTGACGGAGCGCGACATTCTGTACAGGATCGCGGCCGACGACTTGCTCTCGTCAAGCATACCTGCAAGGAAGATCATGACCTCGCCCATGATCTCTATTGAGGCTGACAGGCCTCTTTCCGAAGGCGTCCAACTGATGGCGAAGCACAGAATCAGAACGGTTTTCGTCACCGACCACGGCAAGCCGCTGGGACTCCTGAACATGCGGGCCATAGTCGGGGACCAGTTCAGGGTCGCGAAGGAGCTAGAGTCCTGAAAGTCCGGCGAAGCACTCGTTATATCGGGGAGGTCGCGGAATATGGCCACGAAGACAATCCTATTCGTCTGTGTTGAGAACACATTCAGGAGCGTACTTTCGGAGGAACTGTTCAACTCGAAGGCTCCGCCTGGCTGGCGCGCAGAGAGCGCGGGTGTGAGCCCATCCACTTCAGTTAACCCCCATGTCCGGCAGTTGCTGAGCGAAACGGGCATCACCCTTACCGAGAGGACACCAAGGGTCGTAACGCCCGCCCTAGTCGCCGATGCGTCCCGAGTGGTGACGTTCGGTTGCCTGGACAGGTGCCCCATAGGTGCAGGAGACAAGGGAGAGGATTGGGCTTTGCCAGGAGCCACAGGGAAAACGTTCGAGGAGCTCAGGGGAATACGGGATGAGCTTTCGAATAGGGTGGACGACCTGATCAGCAGGTTGCGCCTTCAGGACCAGGGGGTAACCGGTGCCCCTAAAGCGCGAGACCCTGCCGTCGAGGATCTCAGGCGAGAGCTCCTCAGGAAAGCCAGGGTCCGTGAGACCCTCACCTACGGAGAGCTGATGAGGATTCTCGGGATTTCGAGGGGACACCCCCTCTTCGAGGCAATATCAGCGGTGGACAGGGAGGAATACAGCAGGGGCGCCCCTGGATTCGCGGCGATAATAGTCAGGAAGGACACGGGCTTCCCGGGGGGTGGCTTCTTCTGTGACGACAGTCTCCCCTCCTCCCTCAGGAGGCCCATCTCTAGGGCTAGCGACCCCAAGCTCTCCGCTGCCGAAATGAACCACGTCAAGGAAGAACAGAAGAAGATCTGGGACTACTACTCTGGGGCACAGGCCTAGACGGAATCTGGATCTTCAACCGTAAGTTGCCTACGCGGCAGATTCGAGCCCGCGCTCATTCCAGGCACTCCTGAGCAGCCCCCTGACCTCCGAGTCCTCCACCTGCTTGAAGTCTTTGTAGAATTCTCCTATGGCGAAGAAAAAGCGGGGCTGCTCAGGGCACACGACCCTGACCCCTTCCCTGGCAAGTTCTTCCACCGACTCTGAGGGCGCCACTGGCACAGCCACGACCACTTCCTTCGGGGCTCTCTTCCTGACTGATTGTACCGCCGCCCTCATTGAGTTCCCCGTGACCATTCCATCATCCACGATGATGATGACTTTCCCCTCCAGGCTGGGATACGGCATGTCCCCTCTCAAACTCCTCATCCTTTCCTTCACCTCAGACCTCTTCCTCCGCGCCTCTTCCTGCAGGTACTCGGCAGTAGCCCCAACGGACTCGGCAGTCCCTCTGTCAACAATCAGGTCACCTTCTTGAGTGATGGCTCCCAGTGCAAACTCGGGCTCTCCTGGCGCGCCGATTTTTCTCGTCACGACGATGTCAAGCGGCACCCCCAGTGATTCGGCCACCTCCCTGGCGACCACGACTCCTCCCCTAGGCACTCCGAGGACTATCACGTCCCTTCCTCTGAACTCTGCAAGGGCGAGCGCGAGTTCTTTCCCAGCCTCTTCCCTGTCTTTGAAGGGCAGCAAACTGTCCCCCGGGCCAACTTCTCCCTCACATAACTAGTTGCATCGGCTGCAGGAACAATTCAATGGAAGACGGGGTACTTGTCTATCGTCGAAACTGTCCCAACCACCCAGACCTCCCAGGTGTCCCTTATTCGCAGGTCCACCGACCCCAGCTTTCCCTGGGGGACGGCGAGTATCCTCCTCACTGACCCATGCCGGAAGAGGTAGGGCTGAAACGAGACGCTGGAGGCGTTCTTCTCTCTGAGCCGCTTCATGTTGGGGTGAGTTTCGCACTCCACCAGCACCAGCTCTTCGGTTCCATTCTCGGATTTGTATCCCAGCAGGTCTGGCCTATACGAAGTCCAGGTGACCTTCTCTCCGGGAGGGACGAGGGGCTCCTCGACTACAGCATAACGCTGACGCTCAAGGTCCTGTCTGATCACTGTCTTCATCGACCTGTGGACCCGCGACTCCGCCACACACCACCTCTGGCTTGGGCGCAATTTCTTCCTTGGGCTTGGCGGGAGTGCACCCCTGGGTCATAGTTTCCGGACGCAGATTTGCTGGAGATGCCCGCTGCGCACTGGCTGCCCCCCCCGCGCACTCGGCATGTTGATATTGTGTCAACAGAAAATCTGTTCTTTGTCAGCAAGTGGAGTCAAGCTAGGATAACAGTCGCTCAATCTACCACACTGGCAGCTCTCTCGCTGTTGGCTCAGCCAATGGCTGGGGTGCAGTCACAGTCGACCCCGGAACCGCGCGAGGATCCGCGCGAGTCTGGGAATATTCAGGACTGCGCTCGAGTCAAAAGCAGAGCCTTGTGCTCGCCAGAGCTCGGTGTGGTTCGACGACCACGCCACGGGAAGGCAGCGAAGCGCAGGCGGGGGGTGGAACGCACGAGGGTCGAGGTACGTTGGAGGGAGGAGAACCCTTCTTCGGCCGAGCGCGGTGTGGAGCGCTATGCTTAGCACCGAACTGGGACGCAGAAGTGCTTGAATCCTAAAGGTGCACCGAAGCCCGAAGGGCGGTTCAACTCCCAAGTGCGATTCAAAGCCGGAACGTGACATGGAAGAAGGACTTCACCAGGAGCTGAACGAGCAGACGAAAACAGCGAGGGGCGGCTTTGTCTTCTTGCTTAATTACAAGCTCGGCACGGCTTCGATTTGTTGAGTGACATAACAGCGCAGAACGGCGACACCGTCTCAGTCCATTATGTCGGCAAGTTCCCCGGAGGAAAAGTCTTCGACACCAGCATGAAGGCGGAGGCCATCAAGGCGGGACTGTACAACCTCGCCCGGGACTACAAGCCCCTCCAGGTGGTTCTTGGCAAGCACCAGGTCATCAGCGGCTTCGAGGAGGCGCTCGTCGGCATGAAGATTAACGAAACCAAGGAGATCACCCTCCCGCCAGAGAAGGCCTACGGCAGGTCGGGTAACCACCCCATGGCTGGGAAGACGCTCCAATTCAGGCTGCTTGTCACCAGCATCAAGAAACCGTAGGCCTTCGGGTCGAACAGCGCTACGGGGCTCTCAGGTGCCTATCGTAAAACGTCCTAGACTTCGCCCTGTTTCCGCAGCTTTCCATGCTGCACCACCTTCGAGTCTGGCTCTTCGAGCAGTCGAGGAAAAGCGAGCCGCACCCCTCTTCCTCATTCGCACACTCCCTGACCCTCGCCAAGTCGCGCGATGTCAGCAACATGGCGGCGGATTCAGCTATTTGATACAACATCATGTCAGGAGCGACATCGCAACTCAGCCCCCACTCGTATCCCTCTCCGGTTTCCATCACCACCATGCGTGCAAGACTCTTTGCAAGGTACTCGTTCAGTATGTCCAGGTCCCCCGGAAGTGCTCTCTTCTTGTGGGCGATTGCTGAGAAGATTCGAAATATTGCTTCCCTGAGTCTAGATGCTTCGGTCAGGACCGGGGTCATGTCTCTCCGAGACGCCGCTCGGCCAAGGGCCTCGACCTGCTTTCTGTCCAGCAACCCCTTCTCACTGCTCCAGTTCAAAAGAGCTGCATACGTGTCCAATCTATCCTTGGCATGATTGCTTGTCCTCCAATCCACCGTGTCTGTGAAGTCTAGGCACAGTTCCAAATCGGTTCCCATAGCTCCCCGATTGGCTGCCTGCATGCGCGAATACTTTCAGAGAGCCCTATATCAACCTAACCACCATAGTAACTCTTGAGCGTTAGGTTAAAATACCCAACCATCTGGAGGTGTCGATGGTGGTTAGGGAAGAATTGAGCCAGTACATGCGCGCCAATGCCCAGAGTTTGGCGTCGGTCTCGGTGGCGAGGCAAGCGCCCATCGGCGAGAGCCCTGAAGACCTGGACGCGATTCGCGAGAGAATCAGGAGGGGACAGGCGTTGCTCAAGGTTGTCGAGTATCCTTGGGGCGTAGAGTTCGACGTTGTCAACGTGGAGGGAAGGCGATGAGCTCGGACGGAAAGGTCAGGGTGGTCGTGAGGAGCCGAAGGGTTCTTGCGGACGTGGTCGAATTTCATCAGACGTTGTATTCGCCCTCGGGCATGCCAATGGGGACGAGGTTGAACCGCCAGGTGCTGTATACCTACGTCCTTGACGAAGACCATCAGCGGACCATCAAGGAGGCAAGCAGGCTCGCTCGCAGCCTATGTCTGGACTTGGAAGTAGTCGATTCCGGCAAACAGGGCTTCCTCGGGCGGTTGCTTTCGTCGTTTGGCTGGAGGGGTGGTAGCTCCCCCTCCATTGTCGTTTCCCCTCCGTCTGCTGCAATGACTCCAGAGTCCTCCCCTGTCCTGAACCACGGCTGAAGACCTCAACCCAGGCGGCTGATTCCAGTGGATCGGCCCTGTTCCAAGTCTTCACCTTCCTTGTATACTCGCATTGACCCCGAAGCTATTTACCTCAGGGTGGGCATCCCGGGCACGGACATGGCCAAGCGAGCGTTTACGATAGACACCGGCACCGAAAAAATCCCTGTCGAGGGGCACGCCCACCAGAACGTCGCCGTGAAGTACCTCATGAAACGGCGCAGGAGCCTAATCTTCACCAAGGACCCTGCCAAGGTGGAGAAACTCTTTGCTGAGGTCCCGAAGCGGATAAGCATCATCGGGGCCAACGTGACCAAGACCTACAACGTGACATGGGAAAGGGTCAGCACAGGCGAGTTCGCAGGCGCGAGGTTCACTTTTACGCTGGAAGAGATCCAATAGGTCATCCTTTTCTGGTGGTCCCTGACGCCGGTGCTGCGATGGCACCCAGCTACCGTAAAGATGCCTACAGAGACGCAATAGAAAGGGTCCGTTCGCAGCATTCAGACTCGATCAAACCAGCCAACGTCACGGTCGAATGCCCAAGGTGCAAGACGAAGCAGGTCATCACCGAGACTCCCGGAATGCGCGTCTGTGTGAAGTGCGGGTTTGAGTTCAGACCTCTGCAGCAGCGCTAGCCGCTCCAGGTCATGGCCTTTACGACTCCTGTCTTCGAGCCTGTCCAGGCCACTTAGCTCGCACAGCAGGGGCACACGAACCTCCGGACTCCCATCGGCATGCCCGTGCTTGCTCCTCCCACTCACCCCTCGTCCAGCTTCACGCTCTCCTTGCGCACCCCGGGCGCTCGACCACGGCCACGGGTCACTCCTTCTTCTTGGCGAAGTACTTCTGCATGGGTTTCCAGTAGAATTCCTTCCATCCCTGAGCGTAATAATCCACCTGCTCATCAGGTACCTTCGAATGGACCATGGTCAGCTCCGTCTTATTCCCCTTCGCCTTGAGGGTCAGCTCGATGACGGACGGCGGGTACCCTTCAGGCCACTCCGTGGTCGTCCATTCATGCAGTATGCGCTTCCCCTTCTCGAGCGCCAAGTACTTTCCAGAGATGTAGCCGTCCCCCGCCGTGAATACCCTTCCGACCTTCGGTGTCCCGGTAGCGCTCTGCCCCGTGAAAGCCGCATGCTTCTTTGGGTCGACATAAGCTTCGTACACCTCTAGGGGGGTCGCTTCGATTACCACTGTCTGCTTGATAGTTCCAGATTTCATCCGCCCAGCTCCCTACAGGCTGATAATAAAACAGAACCCATCCTGCGCGCGGTCGGACCGGCCCACTCTCGCCCCAATCTCTAGCCGTTCAGCCCGACTTCTTCCACGCCTGCGCTCTCTTGCAAAAGTCTTCAGCCTCGTCCGCTGCTTTCTCGCACCTCTCGTAGTGGCTGATGACCTCCCGGAGCAGCTCCTCTATGGGGGTCGGTGCCCCCGGGCAGTCGGAGTCGAGCTGTGCCCTTATCTCCATCAGGGGCTGCCAGACGTCCGCCGGGACCACCACAGGCACTCCCTGCTTTCTCGTCGCCATGGCCGCACATACAACCCCGTAGGTATTTCTGGATTGGTAGGTGCAACCTTCGGCCCATGAGCGAAGCCAGCGAGTCGTATTCCGCGAAGTTCCGCAGACGTGCAGGATGTCCCCGGACGATATCATGCAGGCATTGTAGGTCCCGGCCACGGGACCTTCAGGTTGTGAGTGACGTCAGGGAAGCGTAGTGGACGATGTTGTCCTCGCCTATCGAGCTGCTATCGAACCCACCGAAGCAATAGACGTTTCCCGCTGAAGTAAGACATGTGGTCCAAGTGCTGTAAGGGAAGCTAGGCGCTGACTTCCAGCTCCCTATGCCGCCGGCTGTCAGCGGCGCGTAGTAGACAGCGTTGGTGTACGAAGGAGCGGTGCTGCTACTGCCGGGGGCGGTTTCGCCACCCACACAGTATATGTAGTCAGACGAGATGACGCAGGCCTGGCCGGAGGCTGCAACAGGGTAGGCTGTCGTTGACGCCCAGGGCCCCACGCCAGATGGGGAAAGTGTGGCGTAGTATGCGTCGGTCAGGGAGTTGCTGTTGCTGTCTGCGCCTCCAACGCAGTAAACGTAGTCGTTCGTCGCATAACAGCTCGGATAGTAGACGTCAGAGGGGTAGGCCGTAGTATGGACCCATGTGCCAATCCCCGAAGACGAAAGCGGGGCATACCAGACTGAGTTGGCCCCTGCTACGTCGGTCGCGGAGCCGTCAGTTTCGTTCTCTCCTCCAATGCAATAGATGTACGACGACGCTGTCACGCATGATTGAGTGTCTATTGGTATCGGATATTGTGTGGTGGAGCTCCAGTTGCCAACAGCGCCGGCCGGGCTCAAAGGAGCGAAGTAGCTCGAAGCTATGTCGTCTCCACCGCTATCGTAGGACCCCCCCACACAGTATACGTAGCCCGAAGAGACCACGCATGATTGGCCGTTTATGTACTGAGGATACGAATCAGAATTGAGCGTCCAACCGGTTACATTCGGGGAAGTGGAAGAGACAGGGGAGGAGAAGTAAACCTCGTCTCGGGGCCCGCCGTTGGCATCCAGCCCTCCGATGCAATAGAAGTAAGAAGTGCTGTTTACGCACTGCTGTCCAGCCACGGCGTAGGACCCTCCCACCTCGAGGGGGTACCCTGCCGCGCACTGCCAGGTAGTCGTACAGGTCGGAGCCGGGCCAGAGAAGACCCCCAAGGCGTAGAGTCCGGCAACTATTATGACTGCGACCACAACGACAACGATGATGATTCTTAGGAGCTTCATTTCATGCGCAACCTTCTAGTATACAGAACGGAGATCCTTTTGACCGCGGTTGTATTTGAACTCTTGGCCCAACGCTTCGCCGAGAGTACCGCCCCCCGGCAGCTACAGCCCTATGCTGTTGATTACACTGCCCGAGTTGGCGTCGAGCACCAACACAATCTTGTGTCCCTTGTGGTCGTACCTGGCGAACCAGATGGGCACGTGCAGCAGCTCGACATCTCCTACGTCGGACTCTGTGGTGAGCCTCTGTATCATGTGATACTTCGCGTGGGCCTTCTCTGACTGCAGTTGGTCGACCAGGGTCTTCGCCTGCCCCTTGGCCGCATCTTCTCCGATGTCCCCGTTGAGGACCTTCACGTTCTTGGGGATCTTGGCGATGTCGAAGTCCGTCCTCCCTTCGAGGTTGAACTGGTAGTCCCTAGGCTGATATTCTGTCAGGGCCTTGAGGGCTACCACAGGGAAGTTGTAGTTGGCGTCCATCTGCTCCGACTTCATCATTCCCCCTCCGTAGCCCATCCCCATCCCATACATGCTGAACCATCGCCCTAGCATGAACCCAGCGGGCAGGCGAGGAGCGTTCACCCAACCCAGGGCCCTCCTCCTTCCTCCCATCCCTCCGCCGAACCCCCCTCCTCCCATTCCGCCCAGGATGACCCCCATGAGGGCCGCCGTGGTGGCTGTCTGGCCCACTTGCGCTGCCGCGTTGGTGGCCACAACCGTCGTCCTGGCCGAGACGCTCACTATCCAATACGGGATGTAAGACAGCGTCAGCTCCTCCTGCTGGGAGTCTTCGTGCAGGTGCCTGTGGAGGAAGCCCTTGTCCATCATCGACGTGATTTCCTTGTTTGCGTCGTCGACGTTGCCCAGCTTGATGGGGAGCATCGTCTGTTTCTGGATTCCCGTCCACCCCTGGTCTCCCAGCGAGACGCTGCTTCCACAGTATTCGCACGTGATGATCATCTCTCCAAACTTCGGAGCCAGGGGGGCCCCGCAGTTCGGGCACTTCATCGACTTAGCGTCCATGGGGGCGACGACCGCCGCCGGCTTCGCTGTCGTACCTGCCGCCGAGTCGGACGGCGTCCCTGAAACCCTCGACCCGCACTTGTAGCAGAACGTCGCGTCATCCGGGAGCTGGGCGCCGCACTTTGGGCAGTTCATCTAGGTCACCTAGAATTTGGTCCCGCAGTTGTTGCAGAACTTCGCGCCAGCCTCTACGGGGCTCCCGCAGTTGGGGCAGAACTTGCTCGTGCCCGCCGGGGACGGCGGTCCCCCTGGCGCAGGTAGTGAAGCACCACAATTGGGGCAGAACTTCACGGAAGCGGGTATGAGAGAGCCGCAGTTGGGGCAACTCCTTTGGTTCATCCCCATGCCCATCCCCATCCCGGCCATCTGACCTCCTATCACTCCACCG
>Ga0187781_10000431_pt1 | contig 29867 bp, 25 predicted proteins | sample 0715_SJ02_MP02_2_FD_132447 | JGI IMG/M metagenome (GOLD analysis project Ga0187781, IMG submission 132447) | Tropical peat soil microbial communities from peatlands in Department of Meta, Colombia - 0715_SJ02_MP02_20_MG | ecosystem: Environmental > Terrestrial > Soil > Wetlands > Peat | place... | reverse complement strand
CGGGCGGAGAGCGAAAAACTGGGGTTCTTGAGAAACGAGGTCGCCAGTTGAATCCCGCTCATCGAAGCCGCCTCTTCCTGCGTCTCTCCATCGGCGATCAAGCGCTCGCAGAAACTGACTGCCGCGCGCGCCTCCTGGATGAGAGGAACGAATAGGACATCCGGATGGCCATAATTTCGCGTGTGCAGGACTTGTGGGAAGCCGGCAATTTCCACTCCGCCGGAGCCGGCCGGAAGCTCTCGATTCAGCGTGGGAAGAGTTAACGTGGCGACCTCTCTATTTGCATCACCGGGGAGGTTCCCCTTCCCGGGGAATGTCCGGGCACCAGGTCACGTCCGGCTGGAGAGTCCAAGCGCCCATGCTCCAGGCACTCGGCTCTTGCCTGACATGAATGATCTGGAACATCACCATCCGCGAATCTCCGGGAGCGCCAGCCAGCGTACGCAGCACTCGAATCGCAACAATCGAGTCTCTCTCGAGTTCTTTTGAGAGGCTGAAGCGGCAGCCGCGTTCACTTACATCCGATGTCACCGTGTTTTCGTGGAAGGGCCGGCCATCCTTGCCGATCCCGCTGACTTCGATAGGTATCAAAAGCGGGTAGCGGCGCTCGCGCCTCTGGTTCGGATGTGACTCCGCGGTTCCAGCCGCGCCGCGCAGGTCGGATTTCGTATTGTCCGGCATACTGGTCCTGAATGGATATGTGTGCAAGCTGAGGGCCAGCTAGAGTCTCACTTAGCCCCCGCAAGCTGCTGCTTGTTGCACCGGAGTTGTCCTCCGCAAGCCCAAAATGAAAATTCGTTCGAGATTGGAACTGATGCTGTGCCTCGACCACATGGTCGACCGCGGAGTGAAAGAGCAGCACCTCGAGCAGTAGGTCGAAGGCCATCGTGGAAGCATGACGAGGTAAACTTCACTTCGGCGAAGTCGGACGCGGAGCGATCCCCTCGTACACGATCTTGGTGTGATGAACGATCGCTGGGGATGCACGGACAACTCCGACTCCGGCGAGGACAACCACGCTGCCCAGAAAGCCGATTACAGCACCGCTGAATCCCCACGTTAGACCGTGAGGGGTTGGCGAATGATGTGTCGCGTCATACGCGCCCCCGGCGATCGCACCGGCCGCGCCCCCTCCAACCGTCCCCGCCAGAATCCAGGATTCGGCGTCCGGTAAAACTATTTCGCGGATGCGAGCCAGCCTCTGGATGTCCGCTCGATCCACTTGCTGCGGCTCAATTGTCCTACCGTGCGCTCTGCGGAAGGGGACGAACTCGAGGCCCGCATCGCTCACCTTGAGAAGATTCCCGGTAAGCCTCTTGCCGCCCCAAAACGCGATGAGGATTGGCGTGCCGTTCCTCAAATTCTGCACATTTTGCCAATCGTGGACGTCGCCTGCGGTGAGATGCGGTGCAAGCAGCAGGACTGCGATTATGGCAGCAAGCATTCGACGCACGGCATGGCTCCTCAAAACTGGCGGCGAGTCTAGAGCCATGCTGTGCGTCGGCGGTCGCGCCCTATGGCACTTTCCGAGGTGTCACACGCGACGGAGGTGTGAGGTTCGGGGCAACCTATCATGCCTCTGACGGCACAGCAATGCCGCCGGCAACTCGGTGGAACTGCCGACTCCGTGTCCGAATCTGCGACACGGTATCCTAAAAACGGGCACTACGGTTGAGCGTTTCCCGAGCTAAGTGATTTATAATGCTGGGATTGGCATCGGCACGCACCATGCTGCTGCCAGGGCAAAGGAGCGCAAGCGAATGTCATTCCTGCGCGATCTGAAACTCGCGGTCAATTCGCTCCTCCGAACGCGGGGCCTTGCCATTACCGTAATTCTCACGTTGGCGCTGGGCATCGGCGCCAACGCCGCCATTTTCACGCTCGTGCGCGGCGTTCTCCTGAAGCCTCTGGTAAACCGCGACGAAGATCGCCTGATCTACATCCGCCAGAGCGCGCCCGGCTTGCAAGACGAAAACACGACCTTCTCAGTCCCCGAAATCAAGGACATTGAATCGGGCACCCACTCAATCGAAGAGTTCGGTGATTTCTCCGTGATGACATTCACCATGGTCGGGCTCGGCGAGCCCCGCGTGGTACAAGGTGGCGTCGTCGGTGGATCCTATTTCGATGTGATGGGCCTTCGCCCCGTTCTCGGCCGGCTGATCGGGCCCCAAGACGATGGGCCTAACGCCGCAGGCGTCATCGTCCTCACCCACCGCTTCTGGACGACCGTTTACAAGAATGATCCCTCGGTCATCGGCAAAACCGTTCGCCTCGGCAGCATTGGTAACCGTTCGGCCACGGTCATCGGTGTCCTTGAGCCCTCCGTGCCTTATCCAGCAGAGACCGAAATCATGGCCAACATCGTCACCAGCCCGCACCACCTCTCTGCAACTATGGTCACCGGCCGCGTGCATCGCATGACCGAACTTTTCGGCAAGCTCGCTCCGGGCGCCACTCTCGATGAGGCTCGCACCGAAATCCGCACCGTTTACGCGAGCATCAAAAAAGACCACCCGGAAGCCTATCCCGCAAGAGATCAGTACTCAATTGACGCGAAAATGCTTCGCGACCAGATTACTTCGGGCGCGCGTACCGTTCTCCTGGTTCTTCTCGCCGCCGCAGGACTTGTCTTCATCATCGCCTGCTCCAATGTGGCCAACCTCATTCTCGCGCGAACCGTTCGCCGGGAAGGCGAACTCGCGATCCGGGCCGCGCTCGGCGCAAGTTCAGGCGCGCTCCGTCGCATGCTGCTGGCCGAAAGCCTTTTGCTGTGCGGTGTGGGTGCAGCCATCGGCGTGATGAGCGCGCAGCCGCTCGTCTTGATCCTCGCTCGCTACGCTTCCCGCTTCTCCGTCCGCGCTCTCGACTTGACCGTCGACTCCAGCCTCCTGTGGGTCGGAGCCGCTCTCGCCGTTGTCGCCGCTGTCATTCTCGCTTTCGTTCCGCGCCTGCCCTCTGCTGACAAAGCCAATGGCCTGAACGTTGCGAGCGGCAGCGTCCGCATCACCAGCAGCACCAGCCGCCGTCAGCGCGCCTTTGCCATTACGCAAATTGCTGCTTCCTTCGTTCTGCTGGCCGGAGCGGGCGCGCTCATCACGACCCTGCTCGCGCTTCAAGCCGTACGGACCGGTCTTGACACGCGCCACGTCCTTGCCATCGACGTCCCCGCGATGACTTACGGCAAAACGAACGAGCAAGTACTCGATTTCTACAAAGAAGTCATTCGTCAAGTGGATGCCCTGCCCGGCGTGTCGCGCACCGCTTTCGGCGGCGTGGAACCCTGGACCGATGCTCAGAATTTTGGGCCCGGTCTCCAATTCTCCGCCGATGGCCACGTTCACAGTACCGATGACCCTCGCGCGATGACGCGCTCCATCTCCCCGGGCTTCTTTTCGGCTGTCGGGGTACCAATCCTGGAAGGGCGCGACTTCAACGATCTCGATACGGAGAAGAGCGAGCCCGTAGCCATCGTCAGCGTGACGCTTGCGGAACGCATGTTTCCGGGCCAGGATGCGGTGGGTCGCCACGTGTACTGGACCGATCCCGTGTTGCAATTTCTGCCGGGCACCGACGCCGAAAAAGCGCGGTTTACTTCGCCACAGCGGATCATTGGCGTCGTGGCGGACGTAGATGATTTGCATGTTGTCCCCGAACCGACGGCCACTATCTACGGGACTTTCGCGGACGGTTTCATTTTCGGAGGCCACCTCTTCATCCACACCAATGGCAATCCATATGCCCTCGTCAAGCCCGTCACGCATATCATTCGCAACCTGTCGGCCGATCAACCTGTCGAACATGCCTCGACTCTCCAGGACATCCGGGCAAAAGTGCTCGCGCCGGATCGTTTGAACTCGCTCGTATTTAGCGTGTTCGCGGCTGTCGCGTTGGCGATCGCAGTGGTTGGCGTTGCGGGCGTGTTGGCATTCTCGGTGAGCGCGCGGACGCGCGAATTCGGCATTCGCCTGGCGCTTGGTTCTCAGCCGGAAGATCTGCTGCGCAGCGTGGTGACGGAAGGCGCAATCATTGCTGCTGTCGGCGTGCTGACGGGAGCGGCGTTTGGTTTCGTCGTCGCGCGCATGGCGGCTAGTTATTTCGGCGACTTGAAGATGCCTGGCGCCTTGCCGGTAGTCCTTTCGGCGCTCGTGCTGCTCACAGCTGCTGTCGTCGCCTCGATGCTGCCGGCCGCCCGCGCCGCCCGCGTCGATGTGATCCAAGCCCTCCGCTCAGAATGAGCGCATGGGTTTAAGTGGTACAGGCACTCATGCCTGTGCTCTTACGGCCCCAAACCAAGGCTCCAGGCAATCACGCTCGCTGCAACTTCTCGGCCGCGAGGGATCTCGTAGGTCGCGCTTCTCTTCTTAAGTGAAGAAAAGTCTAGTGGTGTCGGCTGTGCCACGCTACAGGTCAGGTAAATTTACGCCACGTGAAGGGCGGATCGCGGTCATCGCCGGCATCCAACAATCCGCCGCAATCAGCCCTTGAAGTGAGCACCTCACGCGCCGCTGCCGCATCTTCCTCTCGCACCAAAATCTGAAATCCGGCACCAGACCACGCGATGTGCTCGCGCATGCCTCCCACTGTGTCTGACTGTATCATCGCCGGGATCTCGACATTTTCAAGTGCTCCCCTAGCTAATTCCGCTTCCGCTTGGGCGCCATAGGATGCGACGATTACCAGCCTGGGGCCTTCCATGACCGCATTATATGCCCGGTGCGCACCCTAGGACCGGCGTTGAATTCTGACTCATACGTTAATTCGGTTGTGAAATCTACCCCTGCGGTCCCGTCGAGAAATGTATTCGCTTTTTCTTCGCCTTGTGCTATCCTGCCCCTCAGAAATGCCGGGTCAGCGGCTGCCGGACTCTGCTAGAATACGCCAGCCCCTGTCTCCAGCTAAAACCAAACGAATGCCCTTCGAGGTGGCAGCATGACGGACGAAAAAACAAAAAATCTGGATCTGGCAATTTCCCAAATCGAAAAGCAGTACGGCAAGGGCTCGATCATGCGGCTGGGGAACAGGGATGTGCTCGTCCCGGTCAACGTGATCCCAACCGGTTCCATCTCCATCGATGCCGCCCTGGGGGTCGGCGGGTTTCCCCGAGGACGCGTCGTCGAAGTCTACGGCCCGGAATCGGGCGGCAAGACAACTCTCACTCTTCACGTAATCGCCGAAGCGCAGAAGCTGGGCGGCCAGGCAGCGTTCATTGACGCCGAACACGCGCTCGATCCTGCTTACGCGCGCAAGCTCGGCGTGGACGTTGATAATCTGCTCGTCTCGCAGCCTGACAATGGCGAGCAGGCGCTCGAAATCGCCGAAACGCTGATCCGCTCGAACGCGGTGGACGTAGTGGTCGTCGATTCCGTGGCCGCTCTCGTTCCCAAAGCCGAGCTCGAAGGCGAAATGGGCGAGCCTCAAATGGGCTTGCAGGCGCGGCTGATGTCGCAGGCGCTGCGCAAGCTCACCGCCATCGTCTCGAAGTCGAAGACCTGCCTGATTTTCATCAACCAGATTCGCGAAAAAATCGGCGTGATGTTCGGCAACCCGGAAACGACCACCGGCGGCCGCGCGCTGAAATTTTATTCTTCGATCCGCGTGGATATCCGCCGCATCCAGTCGATCAAGGAAGGCGACCGCGTGGTGGGCTCGCGCACCCGCGCGAAAGTGGTGAAGAACAAGGTCGCCGCGCCATTCCGCGAAGCCGAGTTCGACATCATCTATGGCGAGGGCATCTCGCGCGAAGGCGACCTGCTGGATCTCGGCGTCGCTCGCGGAGTGCTTGAGCGCTCCGGCACCTGGATTTCCTACAAGGGCGAGCGTTTGGGCCAGGGCCGCGAGAACGCGCGCCTCTTCCTCCGCGACAATACGGACATCCGCGACAAAATCGAGCACGACCTGCGCAAAATGCTCAGCCTCGGCGTGCCCGGCGCCGCTGAGGACGCTGCGAAATCTGGCGCGGATGGGCAAAAACCCGCAGCCAAAGCCGCTGCCGCTGGCCAAGGCCAAGCTCGCACCGGGCGCTAAGCTGAGGTATTCGTCAGGGCACGCGACGAAGGCAGTTACGCGGGGTCACATGGTGGGAGCCCCCCGCTTCAGCGGGGGGAGGAGCGCTTCAGCGCTCCGTAAAATGCCTCCTCTTGAATCTCGCGCTTTAGCGCTGGGCCTTGAGAATTCCCGGGGCTGAAGCTCGCGAACTTGCGTGCGCTTTTTTCGCTGCCCGCCATACTTCTGGCGGGCAGCTCCCCCTGCTAAAGCAGGGGGCTCCCACCCAAGAAGGCTCCCACCCAGCGCCTACTTCGGAAACCTGGGGCACGCTTTCACCTCGTCGCTTTGCGCGCAATGCCGGTCCGTGTGGGCTCCGAGCAACAAAAGCCACTGATAACAATCGAGCTCGCCGAAAATAAAGTGCGGGATGAAATGCCGCCGCAGGTCCCCTGCGGTGGTGGCGGCGAACTCGCTGGTTCGCTCCCGAGTAGATTCAAACACCGCCGCGAGCTCCTCGACGGGCCATCGGTTTCTTGGGAGCGCTCGCTCGGGAGCTTGCACTCGTCGCACAACCGTGCCGACCATATGCAGCACGTCCGCGTCCGTCATCGAGCTTCGCTTGGAATCCTCCGCGGGCTCCTGCAAGCTTTTCTGGATGAGCCCGAGGATGAAATTCTCCACCGCCGTGATGTGCTCGATATTTTCGGCCACGGACCATGCCCCGGGCTCCGGGCGGTACACCATCTGCTCGCGCGAAAGCCCATGCACCGTCCGCAGCAGCCGCTCGCGAGTTTCCGCGAATCGCCGCACCACGAACTCGCGTTCGGCTGATGTCATCATCTCTTCTCCTTCAAGCCTGTCCTTTTCAATGGTACTTTCGTACAGGCATGGCGCTCAGGTCATGCTGTCCGCGTTTCCAGTTGCGCGGCCCCGCCGCATTTCAATAGACTCAGGATTGTACGGGCTCTGACGGGAAATTTTACGAGCCGGCTAAAACGCAAATGCGGCGAAACCCAGCCATCAAAGATTCGGTATCGATTATTTGTCTTTTTCTCGCAGGCAGCCTCGGGATCGCTCTCGGCGCCGAGCCGGGAGCTCCCGTGCGGCGCACCCGCGGCATACCCAGCTACACGAACCCCGCGAAAGACGATAACGCCGAGTACGACGATCCGATCGTCCGCCAGATAGCAGTTGATGCGCTGGGGCACGCAAACGGTTCCGTGCTGGCGATGGACCCAACCACCGGCCGCATCCTCACCATCGTGAATCAAAAGATGGCCTTCTCCTCCGGCTTCGAGCCCTGCTCGACCATCAAGCCCGTCGTCGCCATCGCCGGCCTTCAGGAAGGCGCCATCACGCGCGACACCATGATCCTGGTGGGCCACCGGCGCTATATGGACCTCACCGAAGCGATGGCGCACTCGAACAACAAATTCTTCGAGCAGATAGGCACCCGGCTCGGCTTCGACACCGTCACCAAATACGCCCGCATGCTCGGCCTCGGCGAACGCGCCGGTTACAACATCCCCGAAGAGCAGCCGGGCCAGCTTCCGTCGAAACCCCCCATCTTCGGCGGCGTCGCGCGCATGTCGAGCTTTGGCGGGGGCATCCGCATTACGCCCCTTCAGCTCGCGTCGCTTGTAGCCACGCTCGCCAATGGCGGCACGCAATTCTATTTGCAATATCCGCGCACCGAAACCGACCGCCAGACGTTTGTTCCTCGCGTCCACAATCAACTCGATATCGCCCCATTGCTGCCCGACCTGCGCGAGGGCATGCTCGCCGCCGTGCTCTACGGGACTGCGCGCCAGAGCTATGATCCTTACGGCGAGCAGGCGCTCGGAAAGACCGGCACGTGCAACGATGAAACTCTTGGTGGCCGCCTCGGATGGTATGTTTCTTACGCCGATCAGGCGCACCCGAAAATCGTGCTCGTAGTTTTGATTCGCGGCGGCGGCCGCAGCGTCAATGGCCCGCACGCTTCCGAAATCGCCGGGCGCATCTATCGCGGCTTGAGCGAGCGCAATTATTTCGCCAACGCCGCCCGCCAATCCGAATTCGCGTCTCGCACCCCCGCCTCGCAGTAGGTTCGTTCACGCAGACGCGACACACCTATCTGATTTCAATCCCGCGTTTCAACACCAGCACCAGAATCCGCCCATCCGAATGAAACTCTCCGCCGGTTGCCGTCTTTGCGGCCGTCACCGCATCAGCCGGCGCCACGTGTCCGCGTTGCATCACGAACCCCGTTGCCGAAAGCGTTCCGTTCACGTACTCGCGCTCGCCATCCACGGCTGGGTCGATCTTGTGCGTGACGCCGTTATTCCGCTGGTCCCGCTCGAAGCCCACATCATGCGTCGCCGCCACGCACCACACCGGCCGCGCGTCCACCGTGGCCCCGGTCTTCCAAACGCGCAGGTGATTCCGCGACATCGCCACGTGCAGCGGCTCGGCATGCGCGTACCCGTAATCCTGCGCGCGCCCGAAGAGATAAAGCGCGCTCATCGGCATCGTCAGGTAATCTCTCTTCTCGAGCGAATCGAACACCGCCGTGAAAATCGTTGACTTTACTTCCGTATCCACGCGCACCCATCCCGCCGCGGCGAACACATTTTCGAGCTCCGCCTGCTCGCCGATGATCAGCGCGTTCACCATGTCGCCGGGATTTCCTTGCGCGTCGCTCACGCGCCGCGGAATCAATCCCACGAGCGTGCGGGTGACCAGCGTGTCCCTCGACTCGGGCGGCCCGCCGGGATTCGTTGCCGCGGGCGTGTTTCCGCCGGGCGCGGTCACTTCGATCGTGACGTGGAACGCGCCGCTGGCGCTCTCGGCGTCCTGCTCGCTCTGGTTGATGCCGAGGAAGAGCCGCCCTGCCACCGGCGCGGTGTACGTTTTGCTTTCGCCCACAAGAAACGCCTGCGCAAAATCCGCCGGGCCCAGCCTGCCAATCAGCGCGCCTTGTCCCGCACCCGAAACGGCGTACTGATGCAGCAAATCCAAGTACGCGCGCTCGAGCCCGTCCGGGCCGAACGTTCTGCCTTCGGGATGCTTTTTATCGGGCGGGTACTTTGCGCTCCCGGTCGCCGTGATGCGCAATTTTTCGCCACCGCGCAGATCGAGATTCGTATCCACCCACTGCTTGGCCGCCGCAATCTCAATGGTCACCGTTTGCCCGCTCGCCGCCGCGCTTTGCGCCTGCGCGTTTGGCGCCCGCGCGCCGGCCGTGAACGCACACACCGCTGCGAGCCCGCCGCATAAAATGGCTGTGACTTGCGATCCGTTCATGGCCTCATGGTAATTTCTTTGCGGACTTGCACGGAACGATTTCATCCACACCCGGCTCGACAATTTCGTCTCGCACTTGCACCATCGCTCCATTTTTCCGCGTCTCAACGACATATTCGCCGCAACCTTCAATCGCGCTCGAGTATTCGCGCCGCCGGCTTTCGACCAGCACCAGTGCGCCTTTTTCCCATGCGTACAGCTCATCCACTTCCGGCCCGCCGATATAGTCGCGGTGCGAGCGAATCGTTTTCGTCGCGGGATCCGGCGTCGGGTCGGAAATGTCTCCCGCGCCCGGCAGCACCTTGAATTTTTCTTCCTTCGGCTCCCACAACCACACGCAGTAGAAGGTGTTGCCCAGATGCGGCGAATTCGCGTAGCCGACCAACATCAGGTCCTGATAGCCGTCGAAATTGAAATCGGCGGTGCGCAGCAATTCGAGATCGGGATAACGGTCCGTGGGAAACACTTCGACGGAGCTGTAGGCGCAATTCTCCATCGTCTGAAACGGCGCCGCTTCTCCGGGACGGTACACGCTCACGCTCTTCGGCACATTGTCGTTGTCGAGCGCGACGCGAAACACGAGCTCCGGCCCCTTCAGTGACAGCCAGAACGTGTACTCCGTCTTGATCTTCTCCGCACTTTGCGCGCGACCCCCCGGCGCGAAAGCCGCAAAAGCAAACCACAGAATCAGCAGGTACAACGCGGCGCTCCACTCAATCCATCGCAAATGTCTTGTCACAGCCTATTTTCTCCGATTCGAATTTCCGCCGCATCGAATTGGACGCCCCGCCCTGCCCTCCGGATGCCCGCCGTTTGTAGGACAGGCCTCCGGGCCTGTCCTCTTGACTTCTGCGGCGCCGGTTCGCCCTCCATCTCCCGACCGGCGCCGAGGGAAGCGGAGTCGCGAGTCGTCGTCGCCTCTCCTCCTGCATTCTGCCGTGTCAATCGCCGCAGCTGGACAGGCCGGGAGGCCTGTCCTACTTTCGCCTTTTCTGCTCATGCCTCATTCGACAGCGCGCTGGAAATTCGTGCGCCAACGCGCGTCAACCCTCGGCTACGATGGCTTCATTGGGTGTGATCCGGAGGCAACCACCATGACGCAACCTTACGCAACGCAACGCGCCGAGAATCGCGTGGACATGAAAGTCACCGCCCTGCTCATCGGCCGGCACGGCCGGCTGGGCGTCGAACGCGCCACAACGGAAAACGTCAGCTCGCGCGGGATCCGCGTGGTCTCTTCCAGCGAATGGTACGTGGACGATACCATCCTGGTCTCGCTCCCTGCAGGACACTACACTTCGGCCGCGCGCGTGGCCTATTGCGGCGCCTCCGGCAAAGGCCGCTACATCGCCGGCCTGGAATTTGTCGGCTCGAACGGCCAGCTCCAAATCTCCGCCATCGACGCCGCCGGCGAATACTGATCTGAGTAGGACGGGCCTCCCGGCCTGTCCACAGTCATTTCCCCCACGCTCGTGGTGTTCCCTTTCTGTTAGGTGATAATCTCTGTCAACAGACCTTGCAGTAGCTGGCGGTCGGAGTGACTGAAAGGGAGACAACCCGTGAAGCGCAAAATCCTCTACATCGCGGCCGCGACGGTTTTGATTCTCCTCGCGCTTTTTTTGCGCACGTTTTCGGCGTCGCCGTTGCCGAAGCCGGACTCTTATACCGGGCCGTTGCCCTCCGCGAATCCACCGGCTGAGCTGGCTGTCTTCAGCGTGGTAACGGGTGTGCACCACGCGGTTGCCGCCTACGGCTATCGCGGCGGCTCGTTCTTCGATCGGCGCAATTTTTCGATGGCCGGAACTTTCGTGAAACATCCAAAAGGCAACCTGCTGATCGACACAGGTTTTGGCCGCCAGATCGACGAGCAATCCAAAACCTTACAGCTTAGTCTCCGGATGATCATGACCTATGACCTCTACCAGCCGGCCGCGGATCAGCTAAAAGCCGCCGGTTACGGCGAGAATTCGCTGCGCGCCATTCTTCTCACGCACGCGCATTGGGACCACGTGAGCGGCTTGCCCGATTTTCCCGGCGTGCCGGTATGGGTCACGCCGGAGGAACGCGAATTCATCCGCACGGGCGGCCCAGGCCAATTCGGCAAACCACTCACCGGAATCAACTATGAGGAGTACGGATTCGAAGGGGGGCCTTACCTGGGATTTCCGCGCAGCCACGACGTGTACGGTGACGGCTCGATCGTCGTCGTTCCCGCTCCGGGGCACACTCCCGGCAGCGTGATCATCTTCGTGACGCTGGCGAATGGAACGCGCTACGCGTTTGTGGGCGACTTAGTATGGCAGCTCGAAGGAATCACGTTGCGTGAGGAGCGGCCCTGGATCGTCCGCAGACTGGCCGATATGGATGCGCAAGGAACGCGCGAAAATTTGCTCCGGATGATCGCGCTCAAAGAACGCATGCCCGAACTCATCATCGTGCCGGCCCACGACATCCGCGCCTTCGCCGAGATGCCGCCTCTGCTTCCGTCAATCCGCCTACCCGCCAAGTAGCCCGAAAAATTGAAGCCCGCGTGAAATCTTGAGGGGCTGCGGCTTTGGCTGCGCAGTGACGTAGTCAGCGCCGGCATCGCTTCCGTTAATCCACGCTTTCACAGCATTTGTGCGGTGCCTTGCAGATTGCCGCACTTCGGAGCTACAGGCCGGCCGTCTGCGCCGCGGGGATGCGCATCGGAATGAGGAATTTGCTGGCGAGGAGGTAAGCATGCAAGTGGCCGAGCGGCGGCGCGAGATGCACTTGATCGGCGGAGACCCATCCATTCGTTTCGGTCCATTCCCAGCCTGTGGAATGGATGTTTGGAATCGATTCCCGCAGATCTTTCGCGGTCATCGGGTAAACATAGATGCGGACATTTTGAGCGAAAAGGCGAGTCAACGCCTCAAGAAGGCTGCCTTGGAGCTTCACATAGCGATCTTCGAACACGCGAATCATGAGGGAAAGGCCGACGACAAAGCGAATGTGATTTTTCGTGTAGCGGTTCGCAAGATCGGTCATGGTGTAGAGTTCCCGCTCGCGAAACAGCAGGACGTCACCGCCGTTCGCTTGAAGCGCGTCGATCCGCCTTAACAGGTCCGCGGCTGCCGGAAGTTGGTCCTCCTCGTTCAGCGGGGAAGCCGAGAGGCAGAAGAAGCCGGCCGGCACGGGCTTTTCGTCGGTAAATTCATCGCGAAGCTGCTGAATCGCCGCGCTCAGCATTCGCTCGTGAATTTTCGCATGAGCCGGATCGGCATGCTCGAAGGACCCCGGCGCCAGCACGAGAGCCTTTTTGTAAAGAGCTTCCGTCGGCGGCACCGGAGCGCCGTTGCGGGGAAAACACACGCCTTCGGCCAGACCCGTGCGCACCAGATCCACCGGCAGCGTTCGCCGGTCCCACGACTCGAACGCGGGCCCGCGCAAGTCCACGTAGTCGATTTCGATGCGCTTTTCGACGTCCTGCGCGACTCCCTCGAGGAGCGATTCTCTGGATTGCAATTGATTGAACGCGGCGTAAATCAGATTGACCCCTAAGACGCCGATCGCTTCCTGCTCCTGCACGTTGGACGGGTCTCGCAGGTTGATATGCAGCACGATGTCGTTCGGCGGGCCGCCGGGCTGCGTTTGGAAGCGCAGTCCGACCCAGCCGTGAGGGTCGTTTGTTCCGGCGTAATTGCGTGCGGCGACGGTATCGACAAACGAGAAAAAGCGAGTCTGCGCTCCGCGAGTCTTCTGCAATTGATTGAGAAGCTGAGCCCATTCGTTGTCGAGCATGGCTTCCAGCCGTTCCTTGGAAACATAGCGCGCGCCGGAACCGTACAGGTCGTCGCTCACTTCCTTGTCATACGCGGAGATGCTCTTGGCAACCGTCCCGGACGCGCCTCCGACAATCAGAAACCATCGCACCACTTCCTGCCCCGCGCCGATTTCGGCAAAGGAGCCAAAGCTCGTAGGATCCAGGTTGATATTGAGCGCTTTCTGATGAGTGTCGATTTTTCCGATTGTCGGCACGGACCGGCCCTCCAAATCTAATAATTTTCCACGGGGGGGGAGTCCCCCGCGCGGAAAGAGCCTCCCTCGGGGGGATGACTCCCTTGAGCGGAATACATTCTACTCCCCTTTTTAGGGGCCCCTTCTGCACAACCAATCGCGCTCCACGGCTGCTCCTAACTCTCCTGGGCCGCTTCGAACCGCTTGGCTGACAATGCGTGGCCCGCCACGCTGACTCTCCTTCCGTCTTTGATTTTTCGTAGGGGCACGGCACGCCGTGCCCGCGCTGCCTATCTATGCCGCGCCTCCTATCTGCTCCGGACCCGTCAGCCCCCTTGCCTCGCGCGCCATCGATGCTGTAGAAATTCTCAGCAATGCCCCCAGCGAGCAACTCGAAACCCTCGCCCTCGCCCGCTTCCCTGATCTCGACAAGCATCCGGCCGAGCTCAAAATAGTTCGGAACGCACGCATCGGTGAGCCCGCATTGCATTTTTATAGAAGGTACTGGGTCTTGACGAGGTAGTTAACAATATGATAAAACGGTTTTGTTATGATTGAAATGGATGGACTTCAGCCGAGACATATAGCCCCCCGCAAAGTTGCGGACCCCTATGATTTCTTTAAGCGTCACATCCCGTTAGTAGAATCGAGGCTAAGTCCCGCCATATCAATCGCCGATCAATTTCTACTCGTCACACTTTCGCATTTTTTGCCTCCGCTTCAGACCGTCACCTCCAGAAAATGGAAGATGCACCGCGAGGGAGTCGGCTGCGCGCATGAACGGGTCCCTCACATCAACTCTGTCAGGATTCCGGGTTGCGGCCTCAACGCGCAGCTTGCTGCACGAATCACGAGCCTGCCCGCCAGGTTGATGGAGGGTCACAAGTCACGAGTCACAGAATCTCTAATCGCAACATTACCCATTTCAAGATTTGGCTCAACTCCTTGGGAATCAGCAACATCACACTTTTCTAACCGCAACAAAAATGGCGCTTCGAGGAAATCCGTCATTTCGCCAGGGCGCTCCAGACGGGAGGGCGGGGGTGCACGCGGAGATGAAATCTCGGAGAGAGATTCTTCGGCACAAAATGCGCGCCTCAGAATGGCAGCCAGCCCCTGCGCCAGCGGATCGCAAGCGCCTCTCCTGTTAACCATCACGGAGCGGGCGGATCTGTTGCGCCTTCCGCCGATAAACTCCCCCGCGCTATGCTGCGCGTCGGTCGAGACCTTCGACGAAGAAATGATGAATCGCGGCAAACTCGTTTTCTGGGCTGCGCTCACGGCCGCGGGCGCGGCGTCCATCGTGTGGTCGCAGCACGTTCGCGCCGTTGCGGATGAGCGCGTCATGGCTGAGGCGCGGCTCGCGAGAGAAGAAGCGCAGCGCCGGCAAGCGGAGCTTGTGGCGTTCACCGAGAAATTTGTTCCAGCGCGAGTGCCGTTCCGCGAGGTGCTCGAAGGATTCGGCATCGATCCCGCGGCGGCGGCGCGCGCGGCAGCTTCGGCGCAGAAAGTCTTCGATGCGCGTCATTTGCGCGCGGGCAATCGCATCGGCGTGGGCCGTTCGATGCTGGGCGAGCTGCGCGCGGTGCGCTATCGCGTCGATGCGGACCGGTGGCTCTGGATCAAACCCGAGGGAAGAGAATTCGCCGCCGAGATTCAGGTGATTCCTTCGAAGCTGGAAATCGCGGGCGTCGGCGGCGCAATCGAGGGCTCGCTATTCGAAAGCGTGATCGACGCGGGCGAGCAGCCCGAACTCGCGTTGCGGCTCGCAGAAATTTTCGGCTACGACCTGGATTTTTACACCGACCCGCGGCCGGGCGACACATTTCGCGTGGTGGTGGAGAAAAGAAAACTCGAGAACGGCGAGTTCGCCGCCTACGGGCGCATTCTCGCCGCCGAATATGTGAATGGCCGGCGGCCCTACCGCGCCGTGCTTTTCCACGACGCGGCGGGCCGCGCCGCATATTTCACGCTGGAGGGAAAATCGCTGAAGAAAGCGTTCCTGCATTCACCGCTGAAATTTGCGGCGCCGATTTCGTCGCATTTCAGCCTGCACCGCTTCCATCCGATTCTGAAGGAATATCGCGCGCACCCGGGAATCGACTACGCCGCGCCTGTGGGCACGCCGGTGCAGTCGATCGGAGACGGCCGTGTGACATTTGCCGGATGGAAAGGCGGCGCCGGCAACTTCGTCGAAATCCAGCACTCGAACGGCTACTCCACTTCGTACATGCATCTCTCGCGCGTGCTTGTGCGCGCTGGGCAGCGCGTGGAGCAGGGGCAGCGCATCGGGCTTGTGGGCATGACGGGACTCGCAACCGGGCCGCACCTCGACTTCCGGATTCAGAAGCGAGGGCAGTATTTGAATTTCGAGCGGCTGCCGCTGCCGGCCGCCGACCCTGTCTCGAAACGCGATTGGAATGCGTTCGCCGCCGCCCGCGACGAAGCGCTCAGCAAGATGCCGCAGGATGCAGCCCCGCAGGTCGCAAAAAACTCCGCCCGAGCGGACTGAAGAAAATTACATCGACAACAAATGAGAATTGATCACGCTAGAGAAAAGCGGGCACGGCGTGCCGTGCCCCTACAGGAAAGAGCCCGGACCGCGCTAGGCGCGGACTTCCCAGGTGTCGCCGGCGCGGAGGAGCTTGGCGAGGTCGCCCTTGCCTTTCTTGGCCTGCACTTGATGAATCTGCTCGGCGACCACGTCTTCGTAGCGCGGAAGATCTTCCCACGCACGAAGGACTCCGATGGGCGTCGGGAAGCCGGGCCGGTGCTCCATGTGCGCGAGCAAGAAGGCATAGGACGGGCGCGGGTGATGCTCATCGTGGACCAAGAGATCTTTTTCCGTGATGCCATTGCCGAGCTGAACGATTTCAAGCTCGAACCCGTTCAACCGGATCCCCTTGTCGCGATTCTTTCCGAAGATGAGCGGCTTGCCGTGATCGAGCTGAAGGACGTGCTCGCTACGCGCGTCCTTTTCGGTGAGCGATTCCCACGCGCCGTCGTTGAAGATGTTGCAATTCTGAAGAATTTCAACGTACGCCGAGCCGCGATGCGCGGCGGCTTTTTTCAGCACTTCTTTCAAATGAGCCTGGAAGACGTCCACGCCGCGCGCGACAAACGTGCCCTCGGAGCCGATGGCGAGTGCAATTGGGTTGAATGGCCGATCGGCGGTGCCGTACGGAGTGGATTTCGTTTTCTTGCCGTATTCCGACGTCGGCGAATACTGGCCTTTGGTGAGGCCGTAGATGCGGTTATTGAACATGAGCACCTTGATGCCCACGTTGCGGCGCAGCATGTGAATCGTATGATTGCCGCCGATCGAAAGCGAATCGCCGTCGCCGGTGACGACCCAGACGTCCAGATCCGGCTGAACCAGTTTGATCCCCGTGGCGATGGCCGGCGCGCGGCCGTGGATCCCGTGGAAGCCGTACGTGTTCATGTAATACGGAAAGCGGCTCGAGCAGCCGATGCCGGAAACGAGAGCGAATTTTTCCCGCGGAATTCCCAGCTCGGCAAAAACGCTCTGCACCGCGGAGAGAATCGCGTAATCGCCGCAGCCCGGACACCAGCGAATCTCCTGGTCGGTTTGAAAATCTTTTTTCGTGTAAACCGGCAGCGTTGCCGTGGTCATTTCCGCTCTCCTCAGAGGGCCCGAATTTCAGCTCAACAACTCCTCGATCTTGCGTTCGATTTCCGATTGTTTGAACGGCTTGCCCTGGATTTTGTTCAACCCCTGGGCGTCGACCAGATATTTCGCGCGCAGGAGCAGGACGAGCTGGCCCATATTCATCTCGGGAACGAGAATCTTCTTGTAGCGCTTCAGAATCTCGCCGAGATTTTTGGGCAGCGGGTTCAAGTAGCGCAGATGGACGTGCCCGACGCGGCGTCCCTTGGCTCTTTGCGCCTTGAGCGCAGCGGTAATCGGGCCGTCGGTCGAGCCCCACGCGACAATCAGCAAATCGCCGGAAGCGTCTCCCGCCGGGATCACGTCCGGCACCTCGTGAATCACCGCTTCCACTTTTTGGGCGCGCAGGCGAACCATGCGCTCGTGATTGAGCGGATCGTAGTTCACGTTGCCGGTCACGTCCTGCTTCTCGATTCCGCCGACGCGGTGCTCGAGCCCCGGCGTGCCCGGAATGGCCCAGGGCCGCGCGAGCGATTCCGGATCGCGGCGATAGGGCTGGAAATTTTCCGGATTCGTCTCGAAGCGCACCGGAATTTCCGGAAGCTCGGAGACTTCGGGAATGCGCCAGGGTTCGGCGCCGTTCGCGAGATAGCCATCGGAAAGAACGATCACCGGGACCATGTGCTTCACCGCGATGCGGCTGGCTTCGATCGCGGCCCAGAAGCAATCGCCCGGCGAAGAAGGCGCAATCACCGGAATCGGCGCTTCGGAGTTCCGGCCATAGAGCGCCTGCAAAAGATCGGCTTGCTCGGTTTTGGTCGGAAGGCCGGTGGAAGGCCCGCCGCGCTGAATATTGCAAATCACGAGCGGCAATTCGACCGCCACCGCGAGGCCGAGCGCTTCCGTCTTGAGCGACATTCCCGGGCCGGAAGTGGTGGTGATGGCCAGCGCGCCGGCGTACGACGCGCCAATCGCCGAAGTGACCGCGGCGATTTCATCTTCCGCCTGAAACGTGGTCACGCCGAAATCTTTGTATTGCGAGAGCTCGTGCAAAATGTCCGATGCCGGCGTAATCGGATACGACCCGAGGAACAAAGGAATTCCCGCCCTTTGCGAGGCGGCCACAAATCCCAGCGCCAGCGCGGTATTTCCGCTGATATTCCGGTAAATGCCCGGCGTCAGTTTCGCCGGCGGAATTTCGTAGCTGATGTAGAAAGCTTCGGTGGCTTCGCAATAGCTGTAGCCGGCCTGCATGGCCAGCCGGTTGGCCTCCGCCAGTTGCGGCTTGCCCTTGAATTTGTCTTCCAGATAGCGAAGCGTCGCGTCCATGGGCCGGTTGTAGAGCCAATAGCACATGCCCAGCGCGAAGAAATTCTTGCAGCGGTCCATGCTCTTGGCATCGAGACCGAGCTGCGCCAGCGCTGTGCGGGTGAGGCGCGTCAACTCGACCGGGAAAAGGCGGTAGGCGTCGAGCGAGTGGTCCTCGAGCGGGTTCGAGGCCATTTGCGCTTTGCGCAGATCGGTTTCCTTGAAGCTATCGAGATTGACGATCAGGATGCCGTTCTTTTTCAGGTCCGGCAGATTCACTTTCAGAGCGGCCGGATTCATGGCCACCAGCGCGTCCACCGCGTCACCGGGCGTGTAAACGTCCGTCGAGGCAAAGTGAACCTGGAAGCCACTGACGCCGGGAATCGTCCCGGCAGGGGCGCGGATTTCCGCCGGATAATCCGGAAACGTGGCAAGGTCGTTGCCGTATAGCGCCACGGTGTTCGTAAATTGACTGCCGGTGATCTGCATGCCGTCGCCGGAGTCACCGCAAAACCGGATGACGGCCTTTTCGATTACTTCGCGCTTTCGGCGCGGGACTTCAACTGTTGTCGTGGGCATAGCTCTTTGGAATCTCCGCTTCGATCAACAAGGTCTGCTGCGAGGAATCCCTACCCTCTCCCCCAAGTTTCCCGATTCAAGAGTAGCACGCCGAGCGAGAGGGGGAAACCGAAAATGGAATTCCGTCGCGATAGAACCAACACGGCACCGAATCCTATGCGACAGCGCATACCTATAGATATGATGCAAGTCGCGGGCGAGAGTGATGTTCGTCACCTGAAGGCTGGAAGGGAAGGAGGCAAAGGAAGCAGAGGAGGCAAAGGAAGCAAAGGAAAAGGCGAATCGCAGGAATCGAGCCCGATCGGGCTGATCCCTGAATTCGCCCCATCCTCGCGGAGTTCCGCAAAGCTACATCTGCTTTTTCGGCACCATGGCCTCGATCGCGGGCTGCGGTGCGGAATCGGCCGCGGGAGAGCCTGGTGGCATCGCGGCTGCGCCGGTGCTGCGCGTGCCGCTGCCTCCATTGCCGCCGAAGAAGCGCATGGCTGTGGCGGCGAGGCCGTCGAGCGCGCCGCCATTTCCGCCGCTCGTCACGAGAATATCCGGCACAAACTTTGCCTTGCCTTCCGAGAGCGAAGCGATGACGTTGACGAGCGCCGTGGCTGTGGAACCGAGCGCGTCCACTTGCGCCTGGAAACCCTTCGCGCGCGCCAGCTCGACGGCTTCTACTTCGGCGCCTTTGGCTGTGCCGGTCTGGCGAATGTACTCGGCTTCGCCGGCGCCTTCGGCAGTGCGCGCCTCGGCGTTGTTCTTTTTGATGTCGATGCCGACTTTCGAGCGCGCGAGCTCGGCTTGCATGTCCGCGGTGCCTTTGGCCTGCTCCATGGAAATGCGTTCGTCTTGCGCGGCGCGCTGTTTCTTGAACGTTTCAATTTCCTGGTTGGCGATCTCGCGGTGGGTGAGAACGGTCACCAGGTCCTCGGGCAAAATGACGTCCTGAATGTAAACGCCTTTCGTCTCCACCTGATACTGCTCGAGCTGCTGGCGGATGTGCGCGAAGGCGTCTTCCTGAACGTGCTTGCGCGTCTCGATGAAGCTGATGGCCGGCATGCTCTGGAGCGTGTCGCGGAAGTGGTTTCCGACGGCGGCCTGGAGCACTTCGTTCACCAGGTTGCGCATGGTCCCCACCATGGAAATCACTTTTGGAGCCTTCGTATCCGGAACGTGGATTTGCACCTGCAAATCGATTTTGAAGACGAAGCCTTCCTTGCTCTTCGCCACGATCTGCTGAAGCTGCGCGTCGAGCGCGTGAGCTTCGGAAACAGCGTCGGCCCAATTCAAATTCAAGATGGCCGTCGGCACGATCTCCGATTCGTAGCAGCGCGGATTGAGGGGATACTTGCCCGTACGCAACGGTTCCTGCCACACGCCCCGATGGCCCGGCCGCACCAGGGAGCCGAATTTGAATTCGATGCCGGAAGTGTCTTGCGCGGGCAAGCCCACGTAAGCCTTGATCACCGCGGTTTCGCCCTGGCGCACGACGAGCATGGGCACGAGCTCGACGCTGACAAGAAATGGGTTGAGGGCATAGGCACCGTACATCAGCGGATCGTGCTGGAGTCCGATGCGGCCGCCGTGATCGAGGAATGCCTGAAAGTCCTGATAGTCGTTATGCAGCGTGTTCTTGCTGCCCAGAAGGCGCTCGATGATGTCGAGATCGCCGGCTTCGGCTTTTTCCATGTCCTGCACATCGGCGTAGCCGCCCAGGCGGCTGGCGATGTCGCCGGAGGGAAGCGGATCGCCTTCGTACACGGTGACGATGCCGACAACGTCGATCGTCGTACCTCCGGTGCCTCGCGGCTGTGGCGCGATGCGCACCAGCCCGAGCTGCTCGGGCGAAAGCCCGAACGCGTCCGGCATCAAGCGGCCGGCGCGGCCAATCTTCGCGCGCAAGTCGGAGGAAACCGGAACGCCGTGCACCTGGCTGCGCGTGATGACCAGGAAGCCGATCGGATGAATCGGCACAAGCGTGCCGGGAGGCAGCACGGGGCGTTGCACGCCTTTCTGCCCGCCGCCCTGGATGAACTTGCGCAGGTCGGAAAAATTCGCAAATTCCTTTTTGTAAACCGCGGACTTCGCCCCGATGGGAAGCGGCTGGCCCACTTGGGCGATCACCACGCCGATCTCGCCGGCGGGCACTTGCACCCACGGATATTTTTCCACCGCGTACAGCGGCCAGAGTTTCCAGCGCAGGCCGGGCATGAGCAGGTCGGCTTGATAGCCCGCTTCGCCCGTGAAAGCGATGGGATTATCGTCGCAAAGTTTGCGCGAAGAAAAGCGCTTGGTGACCAATCCCACTTCGGTGGCGCCAATCCGATGCCACGATTGATACACAACGAAGAGCACGAGGAGCAGCGCAATGAGCTCCAGCTCTCGCTGGAAACGGGCAATAAAGTCGAACACGAAGGCGAGCATAGGCACCTTCCTGCTGCCGAAGGCTCCGGGCGCACTCCCGCGGACTCGCCATGCCAGGCGTTTACATCCGGCTTAAGTCAGTGGGAAGTTAATCCTCCGGCAGTCGAGCGTATGGTGCGCCGGGAGGGGGAAGCTGTCAAGGGCGGGCCAGTACTGTGGGGATTATCTGCCGTATTTTCAGCATACTCGTCTGCGACGTGGCAACAAGAGGCTTACGAAATCTTTATCAATTTTGATCGGCTCAACACAGAGGGCACAGAGAAATGCGCGAGCGCACTGAGAAATCACAGAGGGACGGGAGGGGAGGCTCCCACTCCATTCTCGGGGAGGGGGATGGAATGGGAGCCCGGGGGTGCATCACTGATGGCTGTGGCGCCAGTTCCAGTATTCCTTTTGCTCGGATTCATCGCGCTTGTCGAAATCGCGATGATCCCGGTGGGTTTCATGCTCCCACTGCGAGTAAAAGGCGATCTCGTGTTGATCCCAGCGATGATAATCGTCGTGATCGCGGTCGTAGACGCGGTAGGTATTGTGCTCGGCGCAGCCCGCGATCACGGCGGGCGCAGAAAGAGCGGCGAACAACAGCAGCACGGGCCAGGCTCGATTAAAAAGGCGCATGGAATTCGGTCCTCCTTGGATAGAGGGAAGATTTTGTGAGTGAAATTGGAAAAGAGTTTTATGTGGCATTTCGCCAGCCGCTCTCCGTCACGTCGCGCCGGAGAGAGCCGGAATTCTCGAAGGGAAGCACCTTTTTTGGTTCTGAAATCGACCGGGCAAGCGCTTCCAGATCGCCCACAGCTCTTTCGATATCTTTCCAGAGCCGCTCGCGAACCGCGCCTTCCGAGTGCTTGGCGGCGCGCGCCATCCAGCGCAGTGCCGACTCCTTCACGCAGAGCTCTTCCACCGCTTCCTGTGTGGAGGATTGCTCGGAAAGCAACGCGGCGCAGGCGGCATGTTCGAGGTTTTCAACGAACATCGTGAGCGCCTCCAGGCGGGTTTCCGTGATTGCTTCGCGGAGCCTTTGCTGCTGGAACGGCGATGAGTCAATCGGCCGAACTGTCAGTCCTAATTGCTGCTTGCGAGCTCTGTTCATGGCGACACTTCTCCTCGATGGTTGAAGACACAACACCTTGGGGTCCCCCTGGAAGAGCTGCGGCGCGCCTCAGATGCTTGCCCGCGCCGTCAACGGTGGAAATGCAAACACCGTACCAAGTGAACCGGCTCCCGGCGGACATCGGGAAGGCCTTACCAGAACTGGGGTTAACTCGGTTCTCGGCCACTCGGGAGATCGAGCGCCCGAGGTTATAGGACCGGGAAAAAATTACTCGGCCCGGGATATGGGCGTCGAGCGTCGTTCTCCAATCATCTGATACACCGGGCGTGTTCGGTTTGTTCGGAGTTGCCCGTCACCCACACACTTCCAACAATTCCTTCCAAATCGATTTGCTCTAGCTGATCTCGATACTGCGGGGCGACCAGAATCGCAGCGCCTGGTGTACCGCTTGCCGAAATGACTTGCCAATGGCCGGAGGATTGTGACTGAATAGGGGCCCATGTCCGCATGTCTCCGCGAACGGCCTTCCAGCGCCGGCTTCACTTGAACGCCCTCCCTGAGCGAGCCGTCGGCCGCTTCCTGATCTTCCATTTAACCTGCCATCGGAATTCAGAGAGGAGAGTTCGTATGCGGAAAAGAGGATTTTATCGCGCGGGTTTGCCGGCTTTGCTGATTTGTGGCTGCCTGATCGCTCTGGCGGGAGGCGAGCCGGGCACGCCGAAGCACGCGTCTTTCCTGATCAAGAACGCCTTCGTTGTGAAGATCCCGAAGGACGCGAAAACGACGCGCATCTGGTTTGCCGTTCCCCAAGAAGATGCTTCTTCGCAGATCGATGATTTCAAGGTGGAAAGCGATGAGCCGGTCACTTACAACTGGGACTCCTGGCGGAACAAGGTCGGCTACCTGGAAGTGAGCGGATCGGCCAAGCCGGAGATCCACATCACCGAAACGTTCGCTCTGACGCGCACAGAGATCCGCAATGCGGCCGATCCGAAGGCGACGCGTCCTCTGACCGACGCCGAGCGGCAGGCGCTGGCCCGCTACTTGCAGCCGACCACCTACGTGATCCTCAGCGACCCGATCAAAGCTCTGGCCGCGCAGATTACGGGCGGCGAGACGAATCCGATTCTCGCGGCGCACAAGATCTACGATTGGTCGCTCGAGAATATCGACTACTGGGTGAAATATCCGGATCACTTGAAGGCGTCGTCCACCGGCAGCACGGAATATTGCCTGCGGACAAAGACGGGGAACTGCACGGATTTCCACTCGCTGTTCGCGTCGCTGGCCATGGCCAGCGGCATTCCGACTCGAATCGTCTATGGTTCGCTGCTGAAACCGACGCTCGACGGCGCGCCGGTCGATGCCAGCTACCATTGCTGGATTCAATTTTACGCGCCGAATGTGGGATGGCTTCCGCTCGATGTCTCGCTCGCCAACATCTACGGAAAGGAATTCCCACTGACGGACGCAAACAAGAAGCTCGTCGAGCTGACCACTGCGACCGGCTACAAGGGCCTCGATCGAAGCAAGATCGACTACTATTTCGGAAATCTGGACGATCGCCGCGTTGTTTGGTCCATCGGACGCGACCTCATCATGCAGCCGCCGCAGGAGGACGGCCCGGTCAACTCGTTCCCGAAGTTGTACGTCGAGGTGGACGGCAAGCAATCGACGGATTGGACTCGCGCGCTCACCTACAAAAACCTGGCTCCCGAAGCCGGCGAATCAGCGGTTGCCGGCGCGAAATAAGGAGAAATGAACATGTCCATTTTGCCCGATCCGACGTTTTATCCTTCTCCCCGCATGGCCATGCAGGCCCTGCCGGAGCGCGTGGCTTACGTCGCGTTGCTCAACGTCGTCAAGAACGGCAAGCACGACGCGATGGGAGTCATAGATGTTGATTCAAATTCGAGAACCTACGGCCAGTTGGTCGGCCAAGTGGATTTCCCAGGAAACGATAACGAGCTGCATCACTTCGGGTGGAACGCGTGCAGCGCGTGCCTCTGCCCTCAAAACCCGCATCCTCATATGGAGCGGCGCTACTTGATTGTGCCGGGCATCGGGTCGTCGCGGGTCCACATCCTGGATACGAAGCCCGATCCCCGCCATCCGAAAATCGCAAAAGTGATCGAGCCGGAAGAGTTCATCCGGAAGACCGGCTACACCTCGCCCCACACCATTCATTGCGGACCCGATGGCGTTTACGGCAGCGCGCTCGGTTCCGCCAGTGGCGACGGGCCGGGCGGCATCTTCCTGATGGATGCGGAAACGTTTGAGCTGAAGGGCCAGTGGGAGAAAGAGCGCGGGCCGCAAAATCTGGCTTACGACTTCTGGTGGCACCTCGGGCACGACACCATGATCACTTCCGAATGGGGCACACCGAATATGGTGAAGGACGGCCTGAACCCGGAGTTGCTACTCCGCGGGAAGTACGGCCGCAAGCTGCACATCTGGGACCTGGACAAACGGCGCCACTTGCAGGAACTTGACTTGGGAGCGGAGCAACAGATGGTGCTGGAGCTCCGGCCCGCCCATGATCCCAAGAAGGCCTTCGGGTTCGCTGGCGTAGTTATCTCGCTGAAAGACCTTTCGTCCTCCATTTGGATGTGGTACCGCGAGGCCGGCAGTAAGAGCAGCCAATGGGCGGTGCGCAAGGTGATTGAAATTCCCGCCGAGCCGGCTGATCCGGAAAACCTGCCACCGCTGCTGAAGGGCTTCAAGGCGGTGCCGCCGCTGGTATCCGACATCAACCTTTCCCTTGACGACCGCTTTCTTTATGTTTCGTGCTGGGGGACAGGTGAGTTCATCCAGTACGATGTCAGCGATCCCGCCAGCCCGAAAAAGACCGGTTCGATCCGCCTGGGCGGCATCGTGCGACGGGCGGCTCACCCGAAGAAGCCTAAGCAGGCTCTCAATGGCGGCCCGCAGATGGTCGAGATCAGCCGCGACGGCAAGCGCCTCTACTTCACCAACTCGCTCTACTCTCCCTGGGATGAGCAGTTTTATCCCGATGGAATAAAGAGTTGGATGGCCAAGATCGAAGCGAGCCCGAACGGCGGAATGAAAGTGGATGAAAAGTTCTTCGTGGAGTTCGAGACGCTGCGCGCCCACCAGGTTCGATTGGAGGGAGGCGACGCTTCCTCGGATTCGTATTGCTACTCGGATTAGCTATGACGCACGCGGGACTCAGTTCGACGATGTTGTGGCTGATGGTGCTGCTCGGCGCGTACCACGGGCTCAACCCCGGGATGGGGTGGCTCTTCGCGGTGGCGCTGGGGATGCAGGAGCAAAAGGGGAGCGCAGTTGCCAAATCCCTGATTCCGATTGCGGTGGGCCACGCGGCGGCCATCGCCGGTGTCGTGCTGGCGGCGGCGTTTGTGGGTAGGACGCTGCCGCTCATTGTTATCCGCTACTTCGTCGCTGCTGCGCTGGCCGGACTTGGGCTCTACTACCTCGCGCGGCATTGGCACCCGCGGTGGGTCCGAATGCGGGTAGGCTTCCGAGATTTGACCCTCTGGTCGTTTCTGATGGCCTCGGCGCACGGTGCCGGTCTGATGGTTGTACCGATATTGTTGGGCGGCAGCGGTGTCGAAGCGCGTGGCTGGATGGCAGGCCATAGTCACATGTCCGCGAGCGCCAGTCCGATGGAAGGAATGCTCGCCACCGGTGTCCATACATTTGCCTATCTGGCTGTTACGGGCCTGCTCGCATGGATCGTCTATCGAAAACTGGGCCTCGCGTTACTTCGCCGGACATGGTTGAACTTCGAGCTGGCCTGGGCAGCGGCGCTGGTGGCCACCGGTGTTGTCACCCTCCTGATGTAGCCCGGCGGATGGTTGGCCATTCGGAACCGATTCCTAGGCTTGGTGAACGGGGCCCCGAGGAAATTGGGCCACTACCTGTTCGGGAGTACTACGAGATTATTCCCTTCACACAAAGAGCGGGTGTGGGTACAATCGCACCCATTCGGGAGGGCTAGATGGCTAAGCTCTCCCCAAGGTGGAGGAAACTCATGTTCGATTGGATGATGCCCATTTACAAGGCCGTTGGGGTCGGGCATCCCAAACTATCGCTCGTGGTGATGTGTTTTATTGGGGCGTTTGTGTTTGGTGGGTGGTGGTGGGTGACGGGCAGAGAGTACAACGAACGAATCCAAGAGAAAACCCACCAGCCCGTTGAACGCTACCCCTCGACAGATGTGGTCACCGTCGAAAAAGAGACTAGAGAGCAACGTGTAGAACGGCTGTCAGCCAAACTGCGGCAAAGCATCGTAGCGGACATGGCTTCCCAAATGGGATTGGTGTGCGAGCCCGCAATGATGAAGTACCTTGCGGGCGAAACTTTCAGCCAAGACGACTTTAATTTGATTGTTGCCAACCTAGAGGACAAGGGATTCCTCAAACGCCAGCCCGGATTCAAACAAGACGGACGCTGTTGGATGGTGCATTAAGCCGCCTTGCCATTGGTTAGCTGTTTGAAGGTGAGAGGGTCGGTGGTGAGAAGGCTCAAGAGAGTTTCGGAGAACAGGGCCGGATTTTTCCGCTGTGAGAAGCGGAAGGAAACTTCTTCGAGGTAACGCTGCAAATGCTTCACGCTCACTTTATGCCAAGAGCCGACGATGCCGCGTTTCAAAAGCGAAAAGCGATTTTCGATGCAGTTGGTGTGGACGTTTCCTTCCACGTAAGACCGCTTGTGGCTGATTCGCTGGTATTTGTGCCGGTAAATCGGGCCGATGGCGGGCACGTAGGCCGAAAGCTGGTCGCTCACGATGAGTTCGAGGTCTTTAGAAACCCACTTTTTCACGGCCTTTTGAATCGAATCGCTCGTCAAATCTTCCACCACCATCAACCGGAGCTTTCCGCCGCGCTCCGTGATCCCCACGATGCAAGACTTGTTTTCGCGTCCCGAGCCGGTGCCTTTGTAGTTTCGCCCGCCAAGCCAAGTATCGTCAATTTCGACCGTGCCGGTGAGTTTCGATTCGAGGCCGTTTGCGTTCATCATCGCTTGGCGAATCCGGTGGGTGAGGTACCATGCGGTCTTGTATCCTGTGCCGAGCAGCCGCTTGAGTTGGAGCGCGGACATGCCCTTTTTCGATTCGCAGATGAGGCACACGGCCAGAAACCACTTGGCGAGCGGCAGGTGGGAATCGTGGAAGATGGTGCCCACGGTGACGGTGAACTGCGCGTCGCAATCTTTGCACCGGAGAACTTCCTCGCGCCCGCCAACACGAACGACTTCGCGGCTATCGCACTTGAGGCACACCGGGCCATCGGGCCAGCGAAGCTCTTCCAAGTATGCGCGGCACTTCTCCTCGCAGTTATACTTTGCGAGAAGCTCCGAAAGGGTCATGCGCGGAAACACTCGAACGACGGGCATAGTCAGTCTCCTAGAAGGGATGAAGCGATGCGAAAAAAGCGGAAGCTCAAGCCTGACAAAAAGGTGATTCCGAACCTGTTCCCGCCCGAAGTGGTGGATGAACTGGAACGCTCGGTCGAGGAATACGACAGCGACACACAGGTGCGGGAGAATCCTACTGGGAAGTTGTTTCGCAGGCGGCGTCCGTATCGCATACCCAAAGAGTAGCAGAGGGCAGGTGTTGTGTCAAGTGAATAATCTCGGAGTACTATTGACTTTCGCTTTTAATTCGCCTACATTCCAGACGCTCGCAGAGGGACGCGTCGGGGACTGCCCAGTCGCGCGGCGCGGGAACTTCAGAAAAAGGGGCTTGTGATGGCACTGACGAAAAGGCAGAAAGAAGTTCTGAATTACCTGGTCGGATTTCTCAATAAGAACGGCTACTCGCCGAGTTTCGAAGAGATCGCGCACGCGCTGAAGCTCACTTCGCTCGCGACCGTGCACAAGCATCTCTCGACTCTCGAGAAAAAGGGATTCATCCGGCGCGGCTACAACCAGAGCCGGTCGATCGAAGTGGTGCAACTGCCGAAGCCGGTGCGCGAGCAGGTGCTCGACCGGCACGTGGTGGAGCTGCCGCTGGCGGGAAGAATCGCAGCAGGGCGGCCGCTCGAGGCGGTGGAAGACAACGAAACAATTTCGCTGGCGGATTTTGCGCGCGGGCAAAATACGTTTGTCCTCCAGGTGAAGGGCGAGTCCATGCGCGAAGATCACATCCTCGATGGCGATTTCATCGTGGTGGAGCAGACGCAGGTGGCGAATCCGGGAGAAATCGTGGTCGCGCTGGTGGGTGAGGATGAGGCCACCGTCAAGCGCTTCTACCGCGAATCGGGCGGGAAGATTCGGTTGCAGCCGGCGAATTCGACGATGTCGCCCATCGTAGTGCCTGCGGCCAACGTGAAGATTCAGGGCCGCGTGGTGGGCGTGTTGCGCAAATATTGAAAGAAGTTGAAAGTTGAAAGTTCGGAGTTGAAAGTTCCGATTTCACGGCTTCGCGTGGTGCGCGATTTGCGCTCGTCATCGAAAGAGCTTGCGCCGCGGAAGGCAAGCGTCTAATATCCGCTTTCCAGCCCCTGCATTACCTCGCAGAGCACAACTGTTCCATTTTGGATTTGGCACGGACACAACCGGAGAATAGATTTGTATCCCCAGTCTTCATCCGGTGCGCGATACCCGCTCTACTGGGCCCAAGGAGGATCGATGTGGGGAGACAAGAAGCCGGAAGACTCGGCGAAGACGCCGCTCCCGCAGCAGCCAAGACCAACCGAAACAAAACCAACTGCGACACCTTTTCCTGGGGAGGCTAAAAAGATGGCACCAATGGATTCGACGTATCCAGCAGCATCCGGCGGCACAACCGCACGGCTGGGGGCGAGCCTGCACATCAAGGGCGAAATCACCGGCAACGAAGACCTGCAAATCGACGGAACCGTCGAGGGGCTGGTCCAGCTGGAAGATCGCAAGCTGATCGTGGGCGCCAGCGCCAAGGTGACCGCCGATATCATCGCGCGGGAAGTGGCGGTATACGGCAACGTGAAAGGCAATCTGCGCGCGCGCGACCGCATCGAGATCAAGAAGGACGGCTCGGTGGTCGGCGACCTCACCACCGCGCGGATCATGATCGAGGACGGCGCGTATTTCAAAGGCTCGATTGAAATCGATAAAGCCGGCGAGCCGGGCGACGTCGACCTGGAGAAACCCGCTTACACGCGAGCCGGGCGCAGCGCCACTTCGAACTCGTAGGCGTCCATCGCACCGAATAACGCGGCGGGCCGCCCGGGGGCCCGCCGTAGTCTTACTTAGGGTCCGGCCCTTTTCCTGCTCCTTGTTCGCGTTCCCTGCTGCATGGCTCGCCCGAATTCGACGACAAAGATTTACAAGATTTCATATAACTTGGAGTTGACACCGAATGTCCGGGATGCTATCCAAATCTTCCGGCGAGTAAACCTCTCAGGGCGTCGAAGCATCTTCCTCGAAATCTGCTCGCAGCCAGGCGCGGAAGAAAAGGGGTCTGCCATGAAGCGGAATTATGGAGCCATTCTTGCGGGTGTGCTTTGCGCCGCGCTCTCGGCGTGCGGCGGAGGCGGCGGGATAGTGGTTCCCCCGATTCTGAACCTTTCGACGCAAGCGGTATTGTTCGGTGCGTTCGTGAGCGCGGGAAAAAACCCAACCCCGGCTGCCGTGAACGTCTCGAATATCGGCGGTGGCGCGCTG
>Ga0187781_10000430_pt1 | contig 29922 bp, 22 predicted proteins | sample 0715_SJ02_MP02_2_FD_132447 | JGI IMG/M metagenome (GOLD analysis project Ga0187781, IMG submission 132447) | Tropical peat soil microbial communities from peatlands in Department of Meta, Colombia - 0715_SJ02_MP02_20_MG | ecosystem: Environmental > Terrestrial > Soil > Wetlands > Peat | place... | reverse complement strand
GAACACGACCCAACGTGGCGCAAAGCGGACTAGGGGCCGGGGAAGGGCAGTAGGCAGTTGGCGGCAGGCAGTAGGCAATCGGCAGTCGGCAGTTGCGGCGTTGGAAGGATGAGCGGGGGATTTGGTTGGGTTACAAAGTGAAATTCGAATTTGGCCCCAGTCCCCAGCCCCCATCCCCCAGTCCCTATGCCTTTTGATTCTTTCATCGGAAACTCCAAAGCTCTCGCCGGCGTGCGCGAGATGGTGAGGGCCGGGCGTGTTCCCGGGAGCCTCTTGTTCTCAGGTCCCGAGGGGGTGGGTAAGAAGACTTTGGCGCGCATGCTGGCCAAGGCACTGGTGTGCGAACGGAAGGGGAGCGACTTCTGCGACGCCTGCGCGCGCTGCCGAAAGGCCGAGGAGATGTTCACCACGGCCGAACAGGACTTGGCGCGGCGGCGGGAGATCAAAGAATCGGTACGACGTGTGGAAGGGTTAGTCTATTTCGATTTCCAGACGATCGCGCCGCTCACGCGCTTCATTCTGACCGAACAGGTCCGGCAACTGCGCAACGTGGCCTACACTCGGCCCTTTGAATTCCCGCGGCGGATTTTTATCATCGACGATGCCCAGACGATTCATTGGCAGGCCGCGGACCTGCTGCTGAAAGTGCTCGAGGAACCGCCCGACACCACCTCCATCATTCTGGTTTGCTCGAACCCTTACGAATTGCGCCCGACCATCCGTTCCCGCTGTCTGCAGATGCTTTTCCAGCCGGTGGCCGAGACGGCGATCAGCGAACTGCTCACTCAGCAAGGACGCCTCAATAAGACGCAGGCCGCGCTGGCGGCGCGCGTCGCCGCAGGCAGCGTGGCGAAAGCCTCGAGATTCGATCCGGCAGGCTACGAACAACGCCGCAAGCCTTGGTTGGATTTTCTTGCCGCCGTATCTCGCCGCGCTCCGGCCTCCGCAGCGGGAGCAGACTTGCGTCCGCTCTTTGATTCGGCGAAGGCCCTGGCCGAAAATCGGGATGATTTTGAGGAGACGCTGGCGATCGGCTATTCCCTGCTGCGCGACTTGCTTCACGTGCTCCTCAAAGGTCCAGAGACGGAAGTGACCAACATCGACGTGCTCCCGCGCCTCCAGACCTGGGCGGCCGGCCTGCGGCTAGAGGGGATTGAACAACTGAAGTCCGGCCTCGACCAAGCCTACCGGCTGCAAATCCGGAACGTCAACCAGCAACTCGGGTTCGAGACTTTAGGGCTCGAAACTGCGCAGCGAGCGTGATTTCATTGCGACTCCTTCGGCTTCGTGCTAACATGTAAATCAGTAGCGGCTTTCTCCCTCGATTGGCTTTTTACCGACCGGGATGAAACCCGGATGCCAGAACGAGCGTCTATTGAAAGACGTCTGGTCGGCAATTTCACGATCTGTGACGGTGCCGCCTCGAGGGGACCCGCCCGAAGGAGCAAAGCAACATGAATCGACGACTCATTCGCCCGACACTCTCGGAAGTTCAGGACCAAATGGGCGCGCGGATGCAGCGCAAGAAGCCCGCTCCTCCCGAACAGACCAGCGCCGAGAATTTTTACTATCTAAAACAAATGCAATCGCGAACCCCCATGGTGGTAGTGCTCACCGGGGACGAGATTATTCGCGGCGTCATCGAGTGGTACGACAAGAATTGCATCAAGGTTCACCGGGCGAACGAACCAAATCTGCTGATTATGAAGTCGGCCATCCGGTATATCTATAAGGAAAACGAGAATAAGCACGCCGGCGGTGGAGACGGCAATCGCCTGCCTGGGAACGGGCAAGAGGACTTTGAGCAAGGTTGAGTGCACCGCCCTTGACACCGGAACCTTCCGCGCCTAGGATATCTTGCGTAGTTAATCCGGCTCGCGAGTCCAAATGTGATCTGTGAACCAAACGCTATTCTTCGACCCACTCAATGCTCAGTCAGGGTGAGAGTGACGATCCGTGATGCCGCCAAAGCGCCGCGCACCAAGGTTGCGTGGAGGCTTGCGGCAGGCCTCTATCTCGCTCTGCTTCTGTGGGGATGGTCTTTCGGCAGCACGCTCCAGGCCCAGGACGAACGTAAAAAGGTCCCGGTAATCGATAAGATCACTTCCGGGGGACCTTCGCAGCAGCAGATCGTGGGCGTGATCAAGTCGGTCGATTTAGAAAGCGAAGTTTTGAACATCGACAATGACAACGGAAAGTCGACCGAAGTTTTCCCGCTCAAGAAGAAAGTCCATGTGGTGACCGCTGATGGCGACAGGCTGAAGCTGGCAACCTTGAAACCGGGCACCAAGGTTCTCGTTTACTTCGACCAGAAGGGCGACCGCAGTAACATCACGCTCATTGAGGTCCTGGCAGGTGGCCCGCCAAAGAAGAAAGCTCCCCCCACTTAGCTCATGAAGATCGGGATCACTTGCTACCCCACTTATGGCGGCAGTGGAGTCGTGGCCACGGAACTGGGGCTGGAGTTAGCGGCGCGCGGGCACGACATCCATTTCATCAGTTACGCCGTGCCGGTGCGCATGACCGAATCTTCCGAGCGCCTCCACTTCCACGAAGTGGAAATGCTCAACTATCCCCTCTTCAATCACCCGCCCTACACACTGGCCCTGGCCACCCAGATGGCCAACGTGGCGGTGAATGAATCGCTGGATCTGTTGCACGTCCATTACGCCATTCCCCACTCCGTGAGCGCCTATCTGGCGCGGGCGATGCGCTATCCTCACCGCCTGCCGTTTGTCACGACCCTGCACGGCACGGACATTACCTTAGTGGGAGTGGATCGCTCTTACCTGCCCATCACGCGCTTTTCCATCGAACAGAGTGATGGGGTGACCGCCATCTCGGAATACTTGCGCGTCGTGACCCAACGCGAACTGAACGTGCAACGGCCGATCGAAGTGATCCCCAACTTCGTCAACTGCGACGTGTTCCAACCCGGCGGCGCGAACTGCCGGCGCGAGGAATTTGCGCCCCAGGGCGAGCCGATTCTGGCGCATCTGTCCAATTTCCGCCCGGTCAAACGCATTCCGGATGTGGTCGATATCTTCGCCGCGGTGCGGGCGGAGGTGCCAGCCAAGCTCCTGATGATTGGCGACGGGCCCGAGCGCACCATCGCGGAATGGCTGGTGCGCGAAAAGGGCTTGACGAACGACGTGCACTTCTTGGGCAAACAGAGTCAGGTGCAGGAATTCCTCAACTGCGCGGATGTGCTTCTCTTGCCCAGCGAGATCGAATCCTTTGGCCTCGCCGCCCTGGAAGCCATGGCCTGCGGCGTCCCTGCCGTCTGTTCAGAGGTCGGGGGACTGCCGGAGGTCATTCGCAACGGCGTGGAAGGTTTTCTCGTCCCGGCTCACGACACGAAAACCATGGCCGCGCGCGCCCTCGAGATCGTCACCGACCCGCGCCGGCGGGAGCAAATGGGCGCTGCGGCGCGAGCGCGCGCCTCGACCACCTTCTGTAGCCGAAAGATCATTCCCCAGTACGAAGACCTCTACCAGCGCGTGCTGGCTGACAGCTAACGCGGAATTTTCATCACGTTCGGCGATAGCTGGAAGGGCGGGGCTTCAGCCCCGCCGCGAATGCGGTTCCCCTCCGGGTTTTGCTTCCACGCCCCCTCCCAAGAGGGTCGTTCGTCTCTTATTGGGGGTCACCAGGTAAGCGGCACGGCCTTCGAGAAAAAGTTTACATCAACAAGTTACCTGCCAGCCTCCCCGAGCATCCAATCAGTGGCGGCCTGGGTTGTCCCGGAAAACAGCGGTAGTCTAAGAAGCGCCATTGGGGCAGGTGTCTCTAGTCCTCCTGGACAGCAGGGCGCATATCAAGGCCAAAACAAAATATCTGTGGAGGAGAAGCCATGAACACCCCTAAGACGGGCGTGTACTCTCTTTTCTTTTACCTGGGGATGGTGGTATTCCCCGGATTGCTCTTGGCGCCTTCGCGCGTCTCGGCTCAAGTTGTGAAAGGGACCATTGAAGGCTCGATTGTCGACAGTTCGGGTGCGGCGGTACCGGAGGCGCAAGTGGACGTGCTCGATCCGGCCACAAGTTCCTCGGCGCATACCGTCTCCGACATCACGGGAGCCTTCAGGCTCCCGTTGCTGGCCGTCGGAACTTACGACCTGACGGTCAATAAGCAGGGTTTCCACAAATTGACCTTACAGGGTGTGCAGGTGAATTCTGCTTCGACCACGAAGGTGGGAACGCTGACCCTGGAAGTCGGCCAGGTTTCGACGACCGTGGAAGTCTCGGGGCAAGCGACCATCCTTGAGGCCACGCAAGCTCAAGTCACCAGCACGATCTCCAACTCCATGCTCTCCCTGCTTCCTACGGTTGGCCAGAATGAGGGTCTCGATCTGCTTGCCGTGCTCCTGCCCGGGGTCAACAACACCCGCGACGGCACGTTCACCAACACCAATGGTGTCGGCTTCAGTTCGAACGGACTGCGAGGGCGCAACAACGATCAGCAAATCGATGGCGCGAATAACAACGACAACTCGATTGGCGGTCCGTCCGTTTTTATGGGCAACACCGACTGGGTGCAAGAGTACCAACTTACCACCAGCAACTTTGGGGTTGAATACAGCCGCAACTCCGGCTCGGTGGTTAACATCGTGACACGATCCGGGACCAACAATTGGCACGGGGATGCATTCGTGACGGAGAATAGCTGGCAGACCGCCACGCTCACGAACACCCAGAAAGCCTTTGAGGGCTTGAGTCAGGTGCCCAAGTACAATGACGAATTCAGCGGAATCAGCATGGGCGGCCCCATCAAAAAGGACCGAATCTTCGTGTTTGCCGGGTTTGACAACGAAATTATCCCGTCGTCCTCGGTGTTTACGACGGGAGACCTCGAGCCGACGCCCCTCGGCCTGCAAACCCTCAATGCCTGCCTTCCCAACAGCAATGTGATCCAGGCGTTGAATAAGTACGGGCCGTATGCAATCACCGCCGGGAACCCGACACCCCAGGTGAGTTCCCTCACCACGCAGACTATTTCCGGCGTGACGTGCGCGAACGGCAGCGCCCTCGGACCGGTTCAGTTTGCCGGCGTCGAGCGGACGCTATCCACTCCCTTCCACGAATACGATGTGCTGGGACGGGTGGATTTCCAGGGAACCAAGGATCGCGTGTACGCACGGTACATCCGCCAGACGCTACTTTACGTGAATACCAACGACGGCCCCGCCTGGGCCGGCTTCCCCGTCAATATCCCCAGCGCCACCCTGCAATCCGGCTTGGACTGGACGCGCACCTTCAGCCCCACCCTGGTGAACGAGGCGCGAGTGAACTTTTACCGCCTGGTCCTTCAATTCGGGGGTAACTCGATTGGAAACACCGTCCCTCCGGAAAACGAACTGGCAGACGCTCTGGCCGCTGTCAGTGTGCCTCCGGGATATGCCGGCTTCGGCAACTCGAGTATCCTCCCCGACGGGCGAATCACCAACAGCTATCAGTTCCAGGATAATCTTTCCTGGACGCGCGGCCGGCATACGGTGAAGGCCGGCACCAACATCACTTACCAACGTTCGCCTAACATCTGGCTCCCCAACTACAACGGAACCTACACCTTCGCCACCATGGCCGATTACTTTGAGGACATCCCTAGCTCAATCGGCATCACTCAGGGGAACCCGAATCTGGATTTCCGCGAGCACGACAACTTCTTCTACGTGGGCGACGACATCAAGGCCAGCAAGAACCTGACGCTGAATTTGGGCCTTTCCTACGCCTACTTCGGGCAACCCGCCAACCTGTTTTACCAGCATGATCTGGCCAATGAAACCAGCTCGGCGCCGTTCTTCGATCCGACCCTCCCGCTCTCCGTCCGGGTCTCCCCGCATATCCCATCCCACAAAGCGGATTTCGGCCCCAGCGCGGGGTTAGCCTATGCCCTGAACGGCGGCAAGACGGTGATTCGCGGCGGCTACCGGCTGACCTACGATCCTGCGTTTTACAACATCTATCTCAACGTGGCGACTTCCGCGCCGCAGGTGCTGGCCCAGAATCTCACGGGCGCTACGGCGGTTGCCAACCCCATGCCGGCGAGCCCTCTCGGATCCGTAGTGCGGAGCCAGTTGGCAAGCTTCCTGACGCTGGGTACTTCAGACCCGCGCAGTTTCAACGAGGATGCCGTGCCCACTAATTTCGGGCCCGATCATGTGCAAGGCTGGTCTTTCGGGATTCAGCGGCAACTCTCCGGGCACGCGGTCCTCGAGTCGCGTTATGTGGGCAACCACGGGGCAAACCTCTTCCAGGCCCTGAATGCCAATCCCTACGTCGCGGGCCTCGCCGCTGCCTTCTCCAACCAGGTCCCCGCCGGCGTCACTCCCTGCCCGGCGGCCAGCGCCGTCGTGGCCAATGCGGTCGGTCGCGAGAATTGCCAGGAGGGCATTCTCTATGAAGTAGGCAATACCGCTCGATCGGACTACAACGGGTGGCAAAACGAATTGCGCACCAATGATCTGTGGAATCAGTTGACGCTGCGCAGCTCGTTTACCTGGAGCAAGACAACGGACAACAGCAGCGAGATCTTCTCCACCTTTGGCGGCTCAAACACCTCCTGGGCAGCTCAGAACCCCTTCAATACTCTGCACGCCGAACATTCGCTGTCCGGATTGAACGTCCCGGAACAGTGGACCCTGAGTTTCGTCGAACTGCTTCCCTTCTTCCGGGGCGAGCACGGATTGTTGGGGCACGCATTCGGCGGATGGGCTCTTTCGGGCTCGTATATCATCTCCAGCGGCCAGGCGTACACACCCATCCAGTACTATCTGAACTATGCGACGGGCGGTACCGCGTACGACACCGCATTCGACCTGGCCGACGTTGGAACTTACGAGACCGCTCGGCCCTTCCTACTTTCTCCTGCGGCGCCCGCCAATCAGGTCGCGATTTATGGCGGGGACCTGTGCGCCTTGAGCGGTAACGCGTCGGTCTGTAGTGGATCGCCCAGCCAGCTCTATAGCTGGAATGCCTTCAACGCGCAGGGGGCGGTGCAGACAGTCTCAGCCAAGCAAGCTCGGTTCCTGGTAAATGGCGCCTACGCGGATTCCGTCTACGGCGAGCCATGGGGTAACGCCCCGCGCAACTCGCTCCGCGATGCGATCATCAACCAGGGCAATTTCCAAATCAGCAAGGACACCAACCTGACCGAGCGCGTGAAGCTCCGATTCGATGCGGCGTTCCAGAACGTCTTCAACCATCCCAACTTCTCCACCGTGGACCCGTTACTCGAAGATGCCGGCTTGACCTCGGAGGGTGTGGGATTCGCGACTCCGTCTCTCACTAGTGGCGGAAACCGCCTGATCAAATTCGGGCTGAAGCTTTTCTTCTAGCAGCGCTTCACTCTGCGCGGGAGTTCACATGGCACGTCAACTGACCCCTCACCCGTCCCGCTCCGGCTGGTCAAAACGCCGGAGCGGGACACCCTCTCCCCACGGGAGAGGGCTGTTCATTCATTGACACGACGAGGCGCTGACGCCGTCCCCTGCCACCCGGCACCTTGAGGCCTATTCTGTTCCCTGTTCCCTTGCTTTCTTAGCGGGTGTACACTTTGCATTTACCGGCTTTCAAATCTGGCCAGTTGCCTTGCAAGCTATTCTGTTGAAGAAGAGAGGGACCAATGATTGGAGTTCTCCGGTTAGGTAAGGTCTGGATCTTACTGACTCTCGCCGTTTGGGTCTTGTTCACTATCCCCATTTCCCTGGCGGACGAAGGCATGTGGACGTTTGACAATCCGCCCCTTAAACAACTCAAGGAGCGCTATGGTTTCGAGCCCACGCGCGAATGGCTCGATCAACTGCGCCTCGCCAGCGCTCGCTTTAACGACGGCGGCTCGGGCTCTTTCGTGAGCCCTCATGGGCTGGTCCTGACCAACCATCACGTGGCGCTCGGGCAGTTGCAGAAGGTCTCCACGCCCGCTAAGAATTATGTGAAGGACGGGTTTTACGCGCGCACTGAGGCGGAAGAGCTGAAGTGCCCCGACCTCGAAATCAACGTCCTCGTCAACATGGAAGACGTCACCGCGCGAGTGCGCGCCGCCGTTAAACCAGGCATGAGTGACGAAGCCGCCCTCAAGGCTCGCAAAGCGGAAATTGCCGGCATCGAAAAGGAAAGCCTCGACAAAACCGGTTTGCGCTCCGACGTGATTTCGCTCTATCAAGGCGGCGAATATTGGCTTTACCAATACAAGAAATACACGGACATGCGCCTGGTCTTCGCTCCCGAGCAGCAGATCGCCTTCTTTGGCGGCGATCCGGACAACTTCACTTATCCCCGTTACGACGTCGATTTCGCCCTGTTTCGTGTTTACGCGAACGACAAGCCGGTCGAGAACCACGCCTATCTGAAATGGAATGCCAAGGGAGCGGGCGATGGCGAACTGGTCTTTGTCTCAGGGAATCCCGGTTCCACTTCGCGGGACGAAACCATGGCGCAGATCGAAACCGAAAGGGATGTTATAATGCCGGTGGTGCTCAAGGCGCTGAACAGGTTGCTGGAATCCGCAAAGCAGTACGCCAGCCAAGGACCGGAACAGGCCCGGCAGGCGACCAACGTAATCTTTGGCGTCTCGAATTCCTTGAAGGCCTACGATGGTCGTGCCCAGGGGCTGGCGGACAAGAATTTGATCGACAAAATGCAGAAAGACGAAGCCAGCTTTCGCGCCCGGGTCGCAAGCAACCCTGCGTGGGAAAAAGCTTATGGGGGAGCCTGGGACGCCATTGCGCGAGCGGAAGTAGCCCACCGCCAAATGGCCAAAACCTCTCTATTGTATTCGATCCGCGGCTCCCGGCTATGGGGAATGGCGCTGCAGATTGTCCAATATACGGCCGAAGTGAAAAAACCCGACGGCGAGAGGCTTCAGGGATTTCACGATTCTCAAGTCGAATCGTTGCGGTTTCGGCTCTTTTCCCCGGCACCGGTTTACCCGGGCTTTGAGAAGGTCATGTTAACGGCAGGACTGCAACTCGCTCAAGAAGGCTTGGACCCGAACGATCCGTTCCTGAAGGCAGTGCTGGGCTCGCGTAGTCCCAGCGAGGTCGCGACCGAGGCCGTCGATGGAACCAAACTCGCGGACCCGGCCTTCCGCAAGTCACTTGTCGAAGGAGGAGTGGCAGCCGTTCAGGCTTCCAACGATCCCATGATCGCTCTCGCCCGCACCGTCGATCCCTTTGATCGCAAAAGAATCAAAGCCTTCGAGGACAACGTCGAGAGCGTGGAGACGCCGGCCGGGGAAATGATCGGCCAGGCTCGATTTGCGGTTTATGGCAAGTCACTTTATCCGGACGCGACCTTCACACTGCGGCTCGGATACGGCGCGGTGAAGGGTTACCCGATGAATGGCACTGAAGCGCCGCCCATGACTACATTCTACGGCCTCTACGACCGGGCCTACAGCTTCGGCCTCAAGTTCCCGTTCAATCTTCCGGCACGCTACATGGAACGCCGCACGCGCATCGACCTGACAGGGCCGTTGGATTTCGTCAATACCTGCGACATCATCGGCGGTAATTCCGGGTCGCCGGTCGTCAACCGGCAGGGCGAGCTGGTCGGCTTGATTTTCGATGGCAATATCGAAAGCCTGGTGGGTGACTTCGTCTACTACGAAGTGAACAACCGCGCCGTGGCCGTCCACAGCGGCGCCATCATCGAGGTGTTGCGCGAGATCTACGACGCCGCGCCCTTGGCCGACGAACTGGAAGGCAAGCCGGTCGATCCCAAGTAGCGCGACCATCGCCCTGTACGGGCCGCGCTCTGCGCGCCGAAGGCGCCTTGGAGTGCGGCGGCTTGACGCCGCCTTTGGACTTTTGGGCCGCGACGCGAAGGCGGCGTCGAGCCGCCGCACTCCAAGGCGCTTCGCGCATTTTGAGGGCCTCCCTACGCCCGCCAGACGAGGAGCGCGTGCGACTGACCTTCCTTGCGACGATAACACCAGCTTCTGACCGAACACACTTTCCATTGAACATCTTCCCGTGATAGTATTGCTCCAGTAGTCGAGTTCCCAAGGAAAACTCTCTCGATTGTCGTCAAGCGGTCATCCCAAGGCGCTGAGGTGTGCCCATGAGAAAGATCTTCAAGATTGCCTTGTTCGCAGTCATAGCGCTCGTTGTCCTGCTTTCCATCGCCATCAGCGTGAGCATCGGCTGGCGGCCCTTCATCGGTCCGCGGGCCCGTGCGCTCACCAATCGCACCTTCGAGCGCACGCCGCAGCGACTGGTCCGCGGCCAATACCTGGCCAACAACTTGGGATGCTTTGAATGCCACGGCGAACACGAGTGGACGAAGCATGACGCGCCGCTCATCGAGGGCACGCGCGGCGCCGGCTACAGCAGCGGAATCCCGTTGGCCGGACTCCCCGGCCACGTCGTTCCGCCCAATATCACGCCCGATCCCGACACCGGAGCAGGCCGCTGGACGGATGACATGCTGGCGCGCGCCATCCGCGAAGGTATTGGCCACGACGGTGCCGCCTTGTTCCCGTTTATGCCTTATCCGGACATGCGTAACATGTCAGACGAAGACCTGGCCTCGGTTGTCGTCTACCTGCGGTCGATTCCGCCCATCCGAAAAGCCCTGCCAAAGACGCAGATCATCTTCCCAGTGAACTACCTCATCCGCAGTGCACCCCAGCCCATCACCGAGACTGTACCCGAGCCGGATCTTTCGACTCCGGTCAAGCGTGGCCAATACCTGGTCACTATTGCGGGCTGCACGGACTGCCACACCCCACAGAAGAATGGCCAGCCGATTCGGGGCCTCGATTTCGCCGGAGGCTTTATCCTGGAAGGCCCGTGGGGTCGCCTGGCGAGCGTCAACATTACGCCCGATCCCTCCGGAATTTCCTACTACGACGAAGCCATGTTTCTCGACATGATGCACACGGGTTACGTCAAGGCGCGGAAGATCAACCAGATCATGCCTTGGGAAGACTTCCGGGGACTTACGGATGAAGACCTGAAGGGTATCTACGCCTACCTGCGCACGCTCAAACCCGTTAAGCATCGCGTCGACAATTCAGAGCCGCCGACCTTCTGCAAGCTCTGCGGCGCGAGCCACGGGGCGGGAAACCAGAATTAAGAACGAGTCACCCTGGCAGGATGCTGACAAACCCTTGAACGATGTCATTCTGAGCGAAGCGAAGAATCTCGGCAGTCGTTAAACCAACGAACTACGGAGATCCTTCGTCGCCTTCGGCTCCTCAGGATGACACTCAGGATGGTTTCTGACCATCCTGCTACACTTTCACGCGGTCGTAATCAAAGGGCTCGTTGACCAAGTGGAAAAGCGGCTCATTCGGCATCTGTAGGTAGTAAGTCTTGAGAGGCGTACGCGGGAAGTCGCTCAGCTTGCGGGGAACGGCCACCCCGGTCACCCATTCGTAGATGGGAATCTCCCAAGGATTGAACGTGTCGCTGAGGCCGCGCTCTTTGGCGATCCGAAAAAGATTGACGTTGCCTGGCTCATGCCCGCCCAGATACATGCCCACCATATCTAAGCGGAACTTGTCTTTACCGAACATCACCAGGTTCGTCAGGTAATCCTGGCCTTCCCCGAAGCCGTCGCCGTCCCGGCCGGTGATGCCTTCGATCATGGCCAAGCCTGTCTTCATCACACTCATGTGGTCGCAAGTCTTGTGCGCCCAGATCTCTTCGTGCATGGGGCTCAACTCGTGCGGGCTCGCGTAACGGTCGTACTGCAACTTGACATGCCGATCGAAGAATTGCTTCACCACCCGTTCCGCATTGGGATGCACGTCCGCCTTCATGAATTCGGGCACGCCGGTCACCATGCGCCATCCCGGACAGAAGCGAACGTAAGGCAGCACCACCAGGCCTTGCTCGTTTTTGACGGACAGGCTCATGCACATCCCGTGCGCCTTCCACTTCGCCATATTGAGCAGCCAGGTGTCCGGCTCATTGACCGGCGCATAGTGCGGGATGCGTGTGTAGACCACCGCGTCCGGCACCTTGCTCCAGTTCATCTCCCAGCCCTCCCGGAAATGGCGAACGTGGCGCTCGGGCTCATTCATCTGCACCCCGAGGCGCTGGTTGATGTCTACAAACCCGCGTATATTCCAATAGGGGTAGGAATTGGCCTCAATAAAGTGAAACTTCGTGAGCCCGATTTCCTTCAGGCCCATCACCATACCCTCGTAGAACTGAGCGTCCGTGCCCGTGCCCCAGTTCTCTTCGTCCGGACGATCGGGGTCGTGCACGCTGGTAAAGTTCGGTTTGAGAATGATGCGGTGGGTGAGGGGAGTTCCCGGGCGATCCATGGGCACGAAGATCTCGCGCGCCAGAGACAAGCCCTCCTGACGCTTGGCGCGCTCGTCCGTTTTGTTTGCCACGTGGGTGCGCCGGATAAAGACCGCTTTAGGATTGCTCTCAATGAAAGGGTGTAGCCCAAAGTAGGCCGGGGGAAGATCCAACGCGGAAACCAGCCGGACGCCAGGAATCGCGCCCGCCGCGGCCAACGCCCCAGTGCGGAGGAATTCTCGACGAGTAATCATTCCTACTCCTTCAAGTTGCCGCTGTAGGGGTAGGGCTTGCCCTACCCACCCGCACGAAGAGGACGGCATGCCGCCTACATCGATTCACTCCAACACCACAACCCCCAGTCGTTCCAGCCCGGGCAGCGTAACCTCCGTGGTCGTCTCCCGCTTTGCTGTGGCTAGCGGCTGTGCCGAAGACTCCGGCCGCAGCAGCGTGGCGCGCGAGTAGGAGCCGTAAACCGCCGCCAACACTTCACCCTCAAGCGGCGAACCGTAGTTAATCAGATGCAGCAAGGCCCGCCCGAGGTTCGCCCCCGGGGGACAGGAGGTCGCGAGCGCAATCGCAGTGGGGGCGTTCCATAGGCGCGCCGCGCGGCGCTTCTGCGTGACGATATCGATCACGTCAAATGCGAATTCAAAGGGGTCCGAAATCGCTTGCCGGTAAGCAAACACCCGGCCGCGTCCCAGCGAGTAAACGTCGCGGTCCTCCTGCTGCCGCTCGAGCTTCAGTCGCGGGTCTCGCCACCAGGCGTCATCGCCCCGCGCGTCCACGACAACAGCCGTCCCTGACTCCGCGTGGCTCAAAATGCGCCGCCGAACTTCCGGGCCGGGTGCTTGAATGTTGAGTGCCACCAGAGCCAGCAGGCGCGAAGGGTCCGGCGCAGGGGGATTGGCCGCGCTCGCGAGCGCGGGCGAAGCGTTTTGACGATAGAGCAGGTTCGTGATTTCGGCCAGTGCTTCATTCGCCTCGACGAGCACGGTGATTGCCGGAAAGGTGGGCTGACGAAACAAGCTCCTGTTCGCGCGTAACCATGCGGCCGTGCGGCCCAGGCGGCGCCAGGCGGCCAAGGCGTTCGCTTCGTGATGCAGCAGCCTCTTCTGAAAGCGCGGCTCGAGCGAAAGCAGGTAATTCCCGCCGTTCACCCAAGCCTCCACCAGCGCCAACTGGAGCGACTCGTAAGGCAAAAGTGTATCTGGCTTCACGCCGGCCTTCTCGTCGGGAAGATATCCCAGCAGAGCAGGCCGATTCGGATAGAGAGCACGCAGGATGCCGTACCAGTAACCGTTCGCATCCACCCAAGGTGCGGCGCTGGCGCCTGCCGCGAACTCATCTTCATCGGTTCGCGGTCCGCGACCCACTCCGGGCCAGATGCCGTTGCTGAGCGCCACGTCAGCATCCGGAGCGGCGGCAGCCAGCGACTCGAGCGGGCGGAATCGGATATCAGCCAATGCCGCAACCTTCAGACCGGCCTTGCGGCAAGCGGCCTCGAAATGCGCATTCTGGCTCGGCACTAGGACCGTCGTAACCCCTCCCGTCTTGAGAAGACGCACATGTTTCGGGTTGAAATCACTCCAGCGCACAACTATTTCTGTAGTCAAATCAAGGGACATAGATTTCTGTCGCGGACAGCTTTTCGGGCGGCGAACTGGGCGCTTCCAAAGTTCAGAAAGAGTATATATTATCCTTGCGAACGAAGAGGCGGAGATGGCGGCAATAATGTACGCGCGCCTTCGCGAGCTGTCTTCTCCGTGCCCTCTCTGGCGAAAACCCTCACCACAGAGGGCACGGAGAGACTCAGTGACCTCTGTGTTCAGTCTTTTCCGGATCTCGAGAGCGCGGAGAAGGCGAGACTTTCACAACCCAACAGCATCGCACTAACTCGTGTGAGATGAGAGGGTGGTATGTCAAACGATACGGAAATTACCCGGCGCGACTTTCTCGAGTCAGGCATGCGGAACGCAGGTCTTGCTGCCTGGAGCGGCGTCAGCTTCTTCCCTTATCCTGATCGAGCCGTGGGGGCCAACGACCGCGTCAGAATTGCGGTGGTGGGGGTCCGCGGCCAAGGGTTCGTTCACGTGGAAGGCTTTTCCTCCGTCCCCAACACCGAGGTGGCCGCCATCTGCGATGTGGATGAGAACGTTATCAGCCAGCGGCTGGCAGACATGGCAAAGCGTGGCTTGCCAAAGCCCAAGGTTTACATCGACTACCGCAAGTTGCTCGAGGACAAATCGCTCGACGCGGTCTCCATTGCCACGCCCAACCATTGGCATTCGCTGATGGGCATTTGGGGTTGCCAGGCGGGCAAAGACGTTTATGTAGAGAAGCCGTGCTCGCACACCTGGTGGGAAGGACACCAACTGGTCGCGGCGGCGCGCAAATACGACCGCATCGTGATGCACGGGACACAGGGCAGATCTGCGGGCGGCTATCGCGAAGGCGTGCGGAAGCTTCGCGAAGGAGTGATCGGCGAGGTCTATTTGGCGCGCGGACTCTGCTTCAAATGGCGCGCAACCATCGGCAAGGCTGCCGTCGAGCCCGTCCCGACTGGGGTTCATTATGACTTGTGGACTGGCCCTGCCCCACTGAAGCCCTTCACGCGCAACCGCTTTCACTACAACTGGCACTGGGTCTGGGACACCGGCAACGGCGATTTGGGCAATCAAGGCGTGCACGAAGTGGATCTGGCACGTTGGGGACTCGGCGTGAAGCTCCCGAACAAAATCACGGCGCTGGGCGGCCACTTCATGTTCGACGACGATCAGGAGACGCCCAACACGCTGAACTGCGCTTTCGAGTTTCGCTCGCCCGATGGTAAGAAGCGGCTGCTGGAGTTCGAAGTCCGCCATTGGATCACCAACACCGAAGCGGAGATCGGCTTGCCCGGCTTTGGAGCCGGTTCGGCTGCCCTGCCCCAGGCTGCCGCGGCTGGCCCCGCCGCCGGGCCGTCGTTTAGTCAGATCAAGGCCATGTGCGGCAATCTCTTCTACGGCTCGAAGGGCTACATGGCCATGACAGGGTACGAGTCTTATCGAACCTGGCTGGGCGAAGAGCAGGAACCGGGCCCCAGCGCCACCCTCGGCGAGAACCGCTGGGCCAACTTCGTCGAGTGCGTCCGCAGCCGCAATCGCGAACATCTCCTGGCCCCCATCGAGGAAGGCCACCTCTCCGCCACACTTGTTCACCTGGCGAACGTCTCGTACCGCCTCGGCCGCACGCTGAATTTTGATCCTGAGGCCGAACGAGTCATAGCAGACGAGGAGGCCAACCGCCTGCTGCGCGGCGAAGATCGCGGTTTCCGGGAGCCCTTCTCGATCCCTGAAAAAGTTTAGACCACAACCTTGTCCCCGATCCCCTGCGCCAGAAATCCCCCATCCACGGCGAGGATTTCGCCGGTGACGAAGCTGGCGCTGTCTGAAGCCAGGAAAATGGCCGCTCCCTGGATCTCCTCGAGGGTGCCGAAGCGCCGCATCGGCGTGCGAGTGAGAATGGACGCTTTGCGTCCCGGTTCATTGACAATCGTAACGTTGAGCGGCGTCTCAAACACTCCCGGCGCCAGCGCGTTCACCCGGATATTGTATCGCGCCCATTCCGCGGCCAGGCAGCGAGTCAACATCACTACGGCGCCTTTGCTCGCGCAGTAGGCGGTGGCTTCGTAGTTGCCCACCAGCCCGCCCAGGGAAGAAATGTTGATGATGCTTCCCTTCCCCTGCTCCTTCATCACCCGGCCCGCCAACTGGCAAGCGTACCAGGTGCCCTTCAAGTTAGTGTCAAGAACGCGATCCCAATCCTGGTCCGCCATCTCGAGCGAAGGAACTCGCTTGGTGGTTCCGGCGGAATTCACCAGGATGTCGATACGCCCCATCTCGCTCACCATCGAGTCAATGACGCGCTGGAGGTCGCCGCGGCTGGTCACATCGGCAGTGACTTCCAAGGTCTCGTGGCCCAGGGCGCGAATCTCCGCCGCCGTCTTCTTCACTTCTTCGCTGCGACGGCTCACCGCCACCACGTCCGCGCCCGCCTGCGCAAAACCCAGCGCGATCGACTTTCCCAACCCGCTGGTGCCGCCGGTTACCAGCGCATACTTTCCTTCCAAATTCAGCCCTTTGTAGTTGTTCACGATTGTGGCCCTCAGTTTGAAGATACACAGCGCGGCCGCCAGCCGCAACCGGAAAAGACGGCAGTAGGCAGGTGGGCAGTGGGCAGATCGGCAGGTGGGCAGTGGGCAGATGGGCAATCGGCTGATGGGCACCAGGCCGGCAGCGAGTGCGTAGGGCCGCTGCGTCCTTTCCTGCCTAACTCCTCTTGGGCACGGTTCTGAAGTTTTTCCAATCTTGAACGGTGAATGAAAGATTGCTTTTTGCTTTTTGCTTTTTGCTTTTTGCTTTTTGCTTTTTGGTTTTTTTGCTTCTTGAATTTTGAATCTGGAATCTTGAATCGCAGTTCTGCCGCGCCACTCCTGTGGCGCTGTGGTGTACTCCACCAACTAATGGTACGATTGTGGCGACGAACGCGATGAACTTTGCCTGAGGTGACGCCGGAATGGACTCGTCGGAATTGGCCCGTCTTTATGATTTCAGCGCGAAGACAATCGTGATCACAGGAGGAACAGGCACGTTGGGCGGCGAGATTGCCTGCGCCCTGGTAGGATGCGGCGCCAACGTGGCGATTCTCGACCGCAACATGGACCCTGCCCAGCGTATTCTCGATCTGATGGAACCGCGCGCCAATCACGCCGTGGCGGTGCACGCCGATGTCTTGGACGTCGAGAGCTTGCGCGAAGCCGCCAAAGCGATCCTGGACAAGTTTGGCGTGGTTCACAGCCTCGTGAACGCGGCGGGAGGCAACAATCCGAAAGCGACTACCACGCCCAATCTCTCCTTCTTCGATCTCCCTCCGGAAGCCTTGCGCTGGGTGTTTGATCTCAACATCCTGGGGACCATGCTGCCTTGCCAGGTGTTCGGCAAGGCCATGGCCGAGAAAGGCGAAGGCGTGATTCTCAACGTTTCCTCGATGAACGCCTTTCGTCCCTTGACGCGAATCCCCGCCTATTCCGCCGCCAAGGCCGGCGTCAGCAATTTTACTCAGTGGCTCGCCGTGCACATGGCCCAGGTCTATTCACCCCGGATTCGCGTTAATGCCATCGCGCCCGGTTTCTTCCTGACCCAGCAAAACAAGTTTCTTTTGACGGATGAGCAGACGGGCGAGTTGACCGCGCGCGGCCAGTCGATAATCGGCCATACGCCTATGGCGCGCTTTGGAGAGGCGGCGGACCTTTTTGGAGCCATCCTCTGGCTCCTCTCGCCGGCTTCGGCTTTCGTCACCGGAATTATTGTGCCGATTGACGGAGGATTCTCGGCCTTCAGCGGCGTCTAATAAATTCCCGGGAGCGCGGGCTTCCAGCCTGCATCTGGCATACCGGCAAGCGGGCTGGAAGCCCGCGCTCCCAGGCCCCCCGGCCCTCGTCCCCTTGGGGGAGAGGGTCGCCGGAAAGCAGAAGGCAGTAGGCAGAAGGCGGTAGGCAGTAGAAAGTGATCCGCAGGAGGAATGAAACCTATGGTGATTGGAACCGGCTTCGCCGACCGTTACCTAACCCGCGAGGAAGTCAGCCGCATCATGCAGCAGGGCCTGAGCGCGCTGCCCCTCGACGGTAAACGCGTGCTGATCATCATCCCTGACGGCACACGCACCATGCCTATGCCGCTTATGTTCGAACTCTTCGAGGCTCTGCTCGCGCCGCGCGTAGCAGCCTTGGATTATCTCGTGGCCCTCGGCACGCATCCTCTCATGACCGACGAGCAGTTAAGCAGGCTCGTGGGGCGGCCGGTGGTCAACGAGCGAGCGGGCAAAAGTCACGTCTTCAACCACCACTGGGAGGACCCGGCGAACCTGCTGACACTGGGCGTTATCCCCGCCTCCGAGATCGCTGAGTTGACCGGCGGATTGCTGGTCCAGGACGTGCCCGTCCGCCTCAACAAGCTGATTCTGGATTATGACCAGCTCATCATTTGCGGTCCGGTTTTCCCTCATGAAGTGGTCGGCTTTTCCGGCGGGAACAAGTATTTCTTCCCGGGCATTGCCGGCTCGGAAATCATCAACCTCACGCACTGGTTCGGCGCCTTGATGACCAACTACAAGATCATCGGCGCGGGATACACGCCCGTGCGCGCCATCATCGACCGCGCCGCAGGTTTTATCGACCGCCCCGCCGCCTGCTTTGCACTGGTCGTCACGCACGCCGGGCTGGCCGGGCTTTACTTCGGCGCGCCGCAAGAAGCCTGGCAGGCCGCCGCCGCGCTTTCCGCGCAGAAACATATTATTGCGGTGAAGAAACCCTTCCGCCGCGTGCTCTCCGTCATGCCCCGGCTCTACGACGATCTTTGGACCGGGGGCAAAGGCATGTACAAAATGGAACCGGCGGTCGGCGACGGCGGCGAGGTAGTGATCTTCGCGCCACACATCAACGAAGTCAGCTACACGCACGGCAAGCTGATTGAGGAAGTCGGGTATCACTGCCGCGACTATTTTCTGGCGCAGTGGGACAAGTTCAAAGGCTACCCGGGCGGAGTCTTGGCGCACTCGACCCATGTGAAAGGGCTGGGCCAATACGATAAGTCCACCGGGCACGAGACGCCGCGTATTCAAGTAACGCTGGCCACCGGCATCCCGCCCGACCGCTGCCGCCGCATCAATCTCGGTTATCTCGATCCCGCCAGCGTCCGCCCCGACGAGTGGGAAGGCCACGAAGACGAAGGCATCCTCATGGTGCCCCGCGCCGGCGAAATGCTGTATCGCGTGCAAGGATAAGCAGCGGTGTCTGCGTCCGCCCTAGATCCAATCGAACGCGCCGCGATTCCAGAGCCAGACATAACCGATGATCAGGATCCCGAGGAAGACCAGCATCTCCACCAGGCCATAGAGGCCCAGAACCTGGAACTGCACAGCCCAGGGATAGAGGAAGACGGTTTCAACGTCGAAGACGACGAAGAGGATGGCGACCACGTAGAAGCGCACGGTGTAGCGCCCGCGCGCGTCCGATTCCGGCGTCATGCCACACTCGTAAGGCAGGACTTTCTCCGGCGTGGGCTTGAAGGTAGGTCTAAAAAACTTGGCGAGCCAGAGCGTTACCGGTGCGATCATGGCCGCAATGCCAAAAAAGATTAGTATGGGCCCGTATTGATCCAGCATCTTCGTCGCACCTCCTCCCGCCGTTCACATGATACCATATGAATCGAGTCCGAAGCCCGGCAAGTTGCCGGATAAATTGTGGGTAGCTGCCGGATAACAAATTGTGTGCGGAAACGGGAAGGAAGTCTCCAGGAGTCTTAGCAGGCCGCGGAAAGAGTGCCCACGGCTGTCATCCTGAGCGAAGCGAAGGATCTGCATTGGCTTGTTTTGAAGGAGATATTGCAGATGCTTCGCTCCGCTCAGCATGACAGATAAGCTTTTTCACCAGCCTGTTAGAGAATCGTCGAATCCAATCCGGCGATTCTCCTGAATCCTTCGTCGAACGAGACGACGGTGAAGTTGTGAAGCAGGGCCAGGGCAGCAATGTACGCGTCCGTCCACAGGCCCGTCGCTGCGTAGGCGCTTTGAGTGAGTTTCTTCCAAACGGGTTCGATGTCTGCAGGTTCTTGGGCAAAGACAACGCGTGGGACGCGCGTGAGGTGATCGTAGACACCCCAAGCCTGCCGCTGGCTCACGACATCATCACCCATGACGCGTGAGTTGGTCAATAAACGCAGAAAGCCCATCTGCGTAACTCGGCAGAAGGCCGTGCCGCCCGCCCTTTGCTCCGCGAACCACTCCCGTGCCAGTTCATGATGGATGTGGCGATCCGACGCCAGCGCCACCCACACGTTGATGTCAGGCAAGGTGATTTTCGATGTCGGCATTGGTGAGGCAAAGCGTACCCGGCTGCTTGGAACGAATCAGGGGAAGCGTGACCTTGCGGCGCCGCGTTCTCCTGTCACTCGTGACTGCCTGCTGCAATGCGTCCTGGATAAACTCCTTCAGCGTAGAGCCTCTTAACGCAGCCACAGACTTCACTTGGCGAAACAAAGGATCAGGTAAATCCACCGTGGTTCTCATAAAAGCATATTAGCACGAATCTGTGAATCCGTAGGTTTCACCCACGGCTAATGATGTTCGTCCCCTTCGGGGATGAGGGCCCTTTTTTCCTTGACAAGTAGTCTGAGCTATTGTAGTATGGCTATGGGGTTGGTCGCCGGCCGGCGCTAACCACAAGGGTTGCGCCTATAAAGTCGAAGGAACAATCCGGGAATGTCTATGAAAACAAAGCACAAGGATAATAAGTCGCGGAGTTTGGAAGCTGAATCTTACTTATGCCATTCCAGCCCCAAATAGACGGAAGTCGCCACCCAGAGTTTCTCCAGTCCCGAGAGGCGCACGCGGTTGCCAAAGACGTTATAGCCTCGCTTCTCGATCCTTCCCAGAAGCCGCCAATATATCGCCGCCATGATTTCCGCGGCGATCATAGCGCGGCGGTCTTGCGGCGGAAGCAACTGCCGCGCGACGCGAAAGCACTGGCGGGCGCGGTCACACTCGAACTGCATGAGATCGATGAAGGGGTCGTTATACGCGCCCGAAAGCAGCTCCGCCGGACGCACGCCGACTCGCTCCAGATCTTCGCTCGGCAGGTAAATTCGCCCGCGCCGCGCGTCGCTCTGGATATCCCGCAAGATGTTGACGAGCTGCAGCGCTTTGCCGAGACTTACGGCATAATCACGCGTTCGAAGATCCGTATAACCAAAAATCTCAATAGCGATCAGACCGATGGTGGAGGCGACGCGATAGCAATAAAGAGAAAGGTCGTCATAAGTCTTGTACTGCGCGCCGGCGAGATCCATTTCGAGACCCAGGATGAGGTCCTCGAAAGGCTGACGGGGAATGTTGAATTGGCTGATGCTTTCGGCGAGCGCGGCCAATTCGGGGTCGCCCGTCGCCGCGGCCGGGCGGGCGAAGCAGTCGTCCAGCGCCTGGCGGTACAAAGCCATCTGCCGGGCCGCTTCCTCCGGCGCAAGGCCGCTATCCGCGATGTCGTCGCCGCGCCGTGCGAACCGATAGACGGCTTCGATGGCTCGCCGCTTATCGCGCGGAAGAAACACAAACGAGTAGTAGAAATTGGTGCGGTGAACCGCAGAGGAGCTCTGACCTTTCATGGCAGAGCTCCGGGCGGGCTCGTGACGGCTTGCGCGCACTCGGTCTGCACGGCCGGAAGAGGCCGCCGAGCGCGGAAATAGAGGCGCACCCAGTCAAGCTTCGAGAGGGACGGCCGACGCCGGAAAATGTCGTATCCCACGGACTCGATTTTGCGCAGCACGCTCATGCCGCCCAGCCACGTCAGCCGGAGCTGCAGCCGCAATTCGGGCTCGACTTTTTCCGGCAGCGTCCGCCCTTGCTCGAACAACGAGCGCGTGCGGCCTATTTCAAACTCGAGGAGCCGGCGCCAGCGGTCGTCCACTCGTCCGGCGCGCAAGTCATCGAGGGTATAGTCGAACCGATGCAAGTCCTCGAGGGGCAGGTAAATCCGGTCGCGCGCCAGGTCCACGGCCACGTCCTGCCAGAAGTTTGCGAGTTGAAGTGCCGTGCAAATGCAATCCGAAAGAACGAGCATTTCAGGGTCGCGGCAGCCGAATAGCTCGAGCACCAACCGGCCCACGGGATTAGCGGAGCAGGTGCAATACGCCAGCAACGAGGAGAAATCCTGGTGACGATTGACGCGCACATCGGATTCAAAGGCGCGCAGCAAGCCGTCGAGATTTTCGAAAGTCAGGTGGAATCGCCGCACCGAGTCTTCGAGCGCCAGGAATACCGGATGCCGCGCTTCCCCGGAAAAGCACTCGACCAGCAACTGCCGCCAGGCCGCAAGCTTTTCGAGCCGATCCGGCACTCCGGGCTCGTCGGCAACATCGTCGGCGTATCGGGCGAATGCGTAGATGGCCGCCAGCGCGTCACGTTTATCGCCAGGCACCAGGCGCGACGCCACCGGGAAATTCTCATAATGACGGCGCGCCAGGCGGCGGCATTCATCGTAGGCGGCCCGAATTGCGCGGTCGGAATCAAGCATGCTGGAATCAGTCCTGGGAGCGCGGGCTTCCAGCCCGCTTCCCCGGACGCGAGGGGCGGGCTGGAAGCCCGCGCTCCCAGCCCGATGGGCTATGTCTGCTTCGGCTCGGGCTTGCGGCGCCGAAGGAAAGCGGGCACGTCGAAATCGTCTTTGGGCAATTCCGCGCTCATCTCCGGCGGGTCCTGCTCCACGGGGAGCTTGTCTTTCTTGGCGAGCGCCGTCCGCACGCTCTGCTGCGCCGTGCGCACGGCCATGGAAGGACCGGAGAGCGGCTTGATGCCCAATTTCTCGGATTTGATTCCGGTGGCGATCACCGTGACCTTCACGGCATCGCCCATCGACTCGTTGAGCACCGCGCCGAAGATGATGTTGGCGTTTTCCGCCGCCGCCTTTTGCACGATGCTGGAGGCCTCGTGAACTTCGTACAAGGTCAGCTTGCTGGAACCCGTGATATTCAGCAGGATGCCCTGGGCTCCGTTGATGCTCCCGTCCTCGAGCAAGGGGCTGGCGATGGCGCGTTGGGTGGCCTCGACGGCGCGGTTGTCGCCCTCGGCTTCGGCGGTGCCCATGAGGGCGTAGCCCATCCCCTCCATAATTGTTTTGATATCAGCAAAGTCACGGTTAATTATTCCTGTAATAGTAATAATATCTGAAATGCCCTGAACGCCTTGGCGCAGCACGTCGTCGGCTTTCTTGAACGCCTCGAAGAAGCTGGTCTCTTTATCCACATATTGCATCAGGCGTTCGTTGGGAATACAGATCACGGTATCCACGCTCTGACTCAACTCCGCCAGGCCCTGTTCGGCCTGCAGCATTCGCCGCCTGCCCTCGAACGCGAAAGGCTTCGTCACCACGGCCACCGTGAGGGCGTGAAGCTCGCGGGCCAGGCTGGCGACGATGGGCGCGCCCCCGCTGCCGGTTCCCCCGCCCAGCCCGGCGGTGACGAAAACCATGTCGGCGCCCTCGAGCGCGTCGATGACTTTGTCCGTGTCCTCGAGCGCCGCGCGTCGGCCGATTTCAGGGTTGGCTCCCGCCCCCAGCCCTTTGGTGAGCTTGGCGCCGAGCTGGATTTTGACCGGCGCTCTCGACATACGCAGCGCCTGTGCATCGGTGTTGGCCACGAGGAAGTCCACTCCCGTAACGCCCGCTTCGATCATATGATTCACGGCGTTTCCGCCGCCGCCGCCCACGCCGATGACCTTGATCTTGGCGCCCGCGCGAAGGTCATCGGAAAAGTCTACCCGCAGATTGCTGTCAGCTTGTTCAATTTCCATATTGATTCCCCCTTACAATTTCACCCTTCCCGGCGCTCCGCAAAGTGATCCGGACTTTCGTCGGCAAGTACTAGTCTCCTGTCCCAGTGGTTCGTGATGTAAGTCGTGGCGATTCGGTCGCGTGCCGCAAGCCCCGCTAACGGGCTGACGAGTTCCTTAAGCCCCAACGGGGCGCTTTAACAAAGCCCAGGCCAACGGCCTGGGTGGGGATTTCCGGCGTCGCAACTGGCCAGCCCTGAAGGGGCGTCACAGGGCCCCCGGCGCGTCGGAGGCGGCGGTCTGTCGAGGCCCACCCGTGCCTATTCCGCCCTTTCAGGGCTTACTTCGAGTAAAGGTTCTTGTCTATCTCCAGACCCAGGCCGTTGGCCTGGGCTTTGTTAACTCGCCCCGTTGGGGCTCGAATCATCTCCGACGAAGGATCACGTAAGCACCATCGCTCGAAGGCCTGACCTGTTTCACAAACTTCTGGGACACAACACTAGGATGCCGCATCGTTCTTTCCCCGCAAGGCTCTCCACAACTTGGCCACGAAGCCCGTGTCCTGCGAGTCTCGCAGCAAGCGGCGGCGATTGGCGTAGACCACCAAGCCGACCAGCGCTGCGTATTCCGGCTCGGGCAGGTTCTCGCCCATGTTATCGAGTCCTGCGCAACGGCCGAGTCGCACGGGCAAGCCCAGGGTTTGCTCCGCCAGGCGCATCAAACCGCCCTGTTTCGCACCGCCGCCGGCCAGAACCACGCCCGCACCCAGTTGGCGCATGTGGCCGCAGCGCTCGAGCTCATCCCGGATCAATTCCAGCAGTTCCTGCGTGCGCGGCTGGATGATCTCGTCCAGCACTTCGTAGCTGACCATCCGCGCCGGGCGTTCTCCGACGCTCGGGACCTCGAGCATGCCGCCGGGCAGATTGGCAAGTTCGCGCTCCGCCCAAGATCGCTTCACACGCTCCGCATCGGGGATCGTGGTGCGCAGGCCGACGGCGATGTCATTGGTAAAGTGCTCGCCGCCCACTGGAATCGACGCCGTGTGCCGGACGCTGCCCTCCACGTAGACGATCAGGTCCGTCGCCCCGCCACCGATATCCACCAGGGCGGCGCCCAATTCGCGTTCGTCCGCGGTCAGGCAGGCGGCCGCGGCAGCGAAGGGCTCGTAGACGGTGTCGAGGACCTTGATCCCGACCAGGTTCGCGGCCGTCACCACGTTCCTCAGTGCCGTGGTTGACCCCGTGATCAGGTGCACGTTGGCCTCCAGCCGCGAGCCGCTCATCCCCACGGGGTTGCGAATCCCCTCGTGGGCGTCGAGCACATAATCCTGAGGCTCGAGGTAGACGATCTCGCGGTCTGGCGGCAGCGTCACCGCCCGCGCAGCCTGCAAGACTTTGACAATATCCTCCGGGGTGACAGCGGCAGTGCCGCTCGCAGTTTTGCTCAACGCCACAGCGCCGCGCGAGGTCAGGCCTTTGATGTGAGTGCCCGCTACGCCCACGTAGGCCGACGCAATGGAAACCCCCGCCGCGGCTTCAGCAGCTTCCACGGCCTTCTTGAGGGCCACCACCGTCAGGTCGAGATTCACGATCACGCTCTTCCGCCAACCCTTCGACTCCGCCACCCCAAAACCTGCAACTTGGAGTTTGCCGCCCTCCCCGGGCCGGCAAATCAGGACGCAAGTTTTGGTACTGCCGAGATCCAAGCCCACAAAAAGCTGATCGTTGCGTGCCAAGGGAGCTTATTCCTTTAGAGTCTGCGAACTCTCGACGCTTCCGACAGGCAGGGCCTGAGTTCGACCCTGCGGGTTCACCACCACCTGATTCCGGTAGCGCAAGTCCACCGAGTTAACGGGCGTTGGGGATTTGCGCAGCTCGGGAAGCAGCGCCAGTAACGTATGAAAGTGCTCGACGAAGTTGTCGCGCCCAAAGTGGACCTGAAGCGTCTCCCGGCCCTGGACGAGGAGAGCGGTGAGATCGTCAACGTCTGCAACGTCGGCTTCGGAGATGACCCAACCGGAGTGGGTAATCTCCTCTCCGAGCTGATGCATGAAGTCCTGGTAAAGCGCGATGCGGGTCCGGCACTGTTCGGAGCCCGAATTCGCGTCGAGCCCTGTGACCACCGGGAAATCATAGAAGGCGCTTTCCGGCTTGTCCAGCAGCACGCCCTCGCTGTCCACCAGGGCCACGTGGCCACCCACGTTGACATAAGCCACCGGCGTCCTCTCCACGACGCGAACCACCAGACGGTTGGGGAGCACTCGAGTCAAAGCTGCACTTTGCACCCAGGGAATTGTCTCCACTTGCTTTCGCTCGGCCTCCAAAGAAAGCCGCAGCACTCGTAGACCTGGACCGCCGCCGGCGCGCGAGGGCAAGCCCAGCGCGGTGGCAACGTCTTCGCGAGTCACAAAGTGATTGGCTACCAGCTCAATGTCGTCGGCGGAGCGCCATTCGAAGCGCGGGGACGAGAGAACATAGGTTGTCAGGAAATAACTCGAGACTCCCACTGGCGGCACCACCGTGACAAGGAAGAGCAGCCAGCGCCAGACCCACGAGAGCCCGCGGCGGCGCACCGTCACGGCCTTCTGCCGCCGCAAATAGGGAGATTCCTCCTCCCCGTCCAATCCTTGGGCCAGAAGGTTCTCTTCGTCTGGCAAGCTACGACTCATTTGTTCCATCACTCCTTGCGGGAGCGGCCACCGGAGGCCACCCGCGAACAAGCACCAGGATTGCCCTTACGACGCCCAATCGGACACCGAAGGCCGCTGGATCGACTCCGCCAGAGCTTCGCCGATCCGCCCAACGTTGCCGGCTCCGACCGTCAAAATCAGATCGCCGCTGCGCAGGTCCGCCAGAATTGCCTGAATGACTGCCTGTTCCGAGGGGGCATAGCGAGCCCGCGGGAAGCCCAGTTCCGCCATTCGCTCCACCAGTCGCTGGGCGGTGACGCCGGGAATAGGTTTTTCGCTGGCCGGGTAAATGTCCGAGACGTAGACCCGATCGGCAGCCCGAAATGACTGGGCAAACTCATCCATCAGGAACTGGGTGCGCGTATAGCGATGCGGCTGGAAAATGACGATGAGGCGCTTGGCGCCCAAGAGACGAGCCGCTTCCAGCGTGGCGCGAATTTCGGCGGGATGATGCCCATAGTCATCTACGATCGTGATGTCCTGGAATTTCAGCTTGATCTGGAAGCGCCGGTCGGCGCCTTGGAAACGCTCCAGCCCCTCGCGGATCTGTTCCGCCGCCAGATCGAGCTCCAAACCCACCGCGACTGCCGCCAAGGCATTCTGCACGTTGTGCCGCCCTGGAACAGAGACGCTAAAGTCGCCCAGAGGCTTGCCGCGAGCTTCGACTTCGAATCTCGATCCTTGCGGCCGGAGCTCGTGTACGCTACCCCGCACGTCAGCACCGGAATCGAGACCGTAAGTTACGACACGACGCCGAAGCCGGGGGCAGAGTTCCCGGAATCGCTCTCCCCAGGGAGCGTCTGCACAAGCCACCACCGCGCCATAAAACGGCACTTGGTTGGCGAACGAAAGGAACGCCGCGGTGATCTCGTCGAGGTCGCGGTAATGGTCCAGATGCTCGCGATCAATATTGGTGATCACGGCAATCGCGGGCAGAAGGTAAAGAAAGGAGCGGTCGCTTTCGTCAGCCTCAACCACCATCAGCTCACTCTTACCCAACCGAACGCTGGAGGCGAAAACGTCCAGCCGCCCGCCGATAACCGCCGTGGGATCGAGCCCCGCTTGCGTTAGCATCACCGCGATCATCGAAGTCACAGTCGTTTTCCCGTGAGCCCCAGCCACGGCGACGCAGAACTTCATGCGCATCAACTCGGCGAGCATTTCGGCCCGCGGGATGACTGGGATCTGCCGCCGTTGCGCCTCCAGCACCTCGGGGTTATCTGGCGGCACTGCTGAGGAAACTACCACCACCTGTGCGTCCTGAAGATGCGCTGCGGCGTGGCCGTCGAAAACCCGCGCACCCAGCTTGGCAAGACGCTCTGTGACCGGCGTTGCTTTGAGATCGGAGCCCGAAACCTCAAAGCCCAGGTTGAGCAACACTTCAGCGATGCCGCTCATGCCAATGCCGCCGATGCCCACGAAATGGATTCTCCGAATCTTGCCTAACATTGTCGTTAGTAGGGACGGACGGGTCGTGTCTCAGTTTGAATTCGTAGCGGCGAGTTTACCTCGCCAAATGGCGGCGTAAAGCCGCCTCTACTTCGGCGAGTTTGTCTCGCCCAATGGCGGCGTAAAGCCGCCTCGACTTTCAAACCGAGACGCTACCGACGGCCGTCATGACCGCGCCGTTCAAACACCAGGGTTGCTCCTACATCCTTCGAGCCAGGTCTTCGGCCAAATCAGCAATCCGCGCGGCCGCGTCCGGTGACTCCAGACGTTTCGCGGCTTGCTCCATCTCCGTCAATTTCGAAGGCTCCCCGAGAAGTTCATGAATCTCGGTCATCAGGCGCTCCGGGGTCAAATCGGTTTGAAGGATCACGCGGGCGGCGCCAACCTGCTCGAGAGCCCTGGCATTCGCGAGTTGATGCTGATCGGTGGCTGCCGGAAACGGTATCAGCAGAGAGGCGCGCCCCGCCGCAGCCAGTTCTGCCACCGCAGTCGCCCCGGCCCGCGAAATCACCAAATCCGCCTGCGCCAGTTCTTTCGGCATGTCATCGATGAAAGCCTCGACGCGGGCGGCTACACCATGTTCGGTATAAGCCTCGCGCGCCGCATGATAGTCTGCTTCCCCAGTCTGATGGACCACCTCGAGCCATCCCGCATCGCGCTTCAAAAGCGGGGCACAGTCGCGCATCGCCGTGTTGATCGCTCTCGATCCTTGACTTCCACCGACAACCAGAATGCTCAACGGCGACGTGTGCCTTTTGGGTGCGATGGCATGAAACGCCGCCCGAATCGGATGGCCGGTAACGCGAGCCTTCTCGCCATAGCACCGGGCAGCCTGTGCGAAGCCAACTGCCGCCAAGCGGACCACCGGCGCCAGGGCGCGGTTGGTGAAACCCGGCTGCGCATTGGGCTCAATCAGCAGCGTTGGAATATCGTGGAGGGCCGCCTCCAGCATCACGGGGCCCGCTAAATAGCCTCCTACGCCGATCACCACCTGGGGCTGAACGTCGCGCAAAATTCCGGCCGTTGCCACCGCCGTTCGAGGCAGCAGCATCAAGTTCCGGAAGCCCCGAAGCCCACCCATTCCCTTCAGCCCAGCCGCCCTGACGGTGCGAAGCGGGAAGCCGGCGGCGGGAATCAGACGCGCCTCGAGGGGCCTTTGAGTACCGAGAAACTCAATTACGTATTTCATTCCGCAGCGCTCGAGGCGCGCTCCACGGCCACGCAGCTCCTCCGCCACAGCCAAGGCCGGGAAGATGTGACCGCCCGTTCCCCCGGCGACAATCAGAAACGTCATGAGACGCTACCAACTCAGGCTTCATCTTGTGAGATGTTCAGCAGCACGCCCACCGCCGCCAAGGTGACAAAGAGTGATGACCCACCGTAACTGATCAGCGGCAACGGTATCCCCTTGGTAGGGAGTAAGCCGAGCACCACACTCATGTTCACGAGCGCTTGGCCAACCACCATAACGGTCAGCCCAATGGCCAGCAACCGTCCGAACTCGCACGTACATCGGGCACTCGCACGCAAGCCGCGCCAGAGAATAACCCCGAAAGCCACAATAAGGATCGTCGCGCCGATGAACCCCAACTCCTCGCTCACCACCGCAAAAATGAAATCGGTCTGGGCTTCCGGCAGGTAGAAGAGCTTCTGTTTACCTTCCATCAACCCCACTCCTGAAATTCCCCCGGTCCCCACCGCAATCAGGGACTGAATAATGTGAAAGCCCTTTCCAAGGGGATCGGAATAGGGATTCAGAAAGGCCAGCAGGCGGTTGTAGCGGTAGGTGGAATGAGATACCAACCAGTAGATGACGGGGCCCGCGCCAACCGCCATGAACGCGAAATATCTCGCACGCAGCCCCGCTACAAACAGCATCGCCGCAACAATCATCGCGATGGCCAGCGCGGTTCCGAAATCCGGCTCCACCACCACCAGCGCCATACTCACGCCACTCACCAACCCAATCGGCAGCAAGGTATGCTCGAGGTCGTTCGCCTTGCCCGCTCGCTGCTCGAGGAAATAGGCGAGGAAGATGACCAGGATGATCTTGGCAAATTCTGACGGTTGCAGGCTGGCAGGCCCCAAATGCAGCCACCGGTGCGTGTTGTGGCTGCGCTCGGCAAACAGAACCATCACTAACAACACCAATTGCAAAGCCAAGGCCGGG
>Ga0187781_10000429_pt1 | contig 29990 bp, 22 predicted proteins | sample 0715_SJ02_MP02_2_FD_132447 | JGI IMG/M metagenome (GOLD analysis project Ga0187781, IMG submission 132447) | Tropical peat soil microbial communities from peatlands in Department of Meta, Colombia - 0715_SJ02_MP02_20_MG | ecosystem: Environmental > Terrestrial > Soil > Wetlands > Peat | place... | reverse complement strand
GTTCACTGATCGGGATTATCTTCGCCATCGGGTGTAGGTCTCCTTTCCAGGATCGGCTTTAGCTTGCGAGGCCAAAGCCAACTTACACCCTCTTGCTTTTTACACAACCGAATTTACGTCACCCATTGCACGACACATGTTGACTCATAGTCATGAGTCATCTAGACTCATGGTATGGCTAAGCGGCTACAGGTGATTATGCAAGACCCGGAATACCGCGAAATCCAGCGCGCTGCGCGCTCCCGGCACATGTCCATCGCCGAGTGGGTCCGCCAGGCGCTGGCACATGCGCGCCAGCGCGAGCCTCTGGGCGATGTAGAGAAGAAGCTCCGGGCTATTCGGGCTGCTGCCGCTCATCAAGCGGGAGGGCCCGCCGTTGATATCGAAACCATGCTAGCTGAAATTGAGCGTGGTTACCTATCGGACCGCAGCTTTGATTCTGATTGATTCCAACATCCCGATGTACTTGATCGGCGGCCCGCACCCGCACAAGACCGATGCGCAGCGGCTGCTCGAACGGTTCGCCAGCGAGCGTCAGAGACTGGTTACTGACGCTGAAGTGATTCAGGAAATAGTCCATCGCTATGCCGCTTTGAATCGCCACCAGGACATTCAACTCGCCTTCGATGCGTTATTGAGTGTCGTCGATGAAGTCTTTCCTGTTGATCGAGGCACCGTCGAGCGCGCCAAGCAGATCGTTCTCGCTTATCGCCGATTCTCTGCTCGCGACGCGGTGCATTTGGCGGTCATGCAACAGCACGGGATCGGGCAAATTCTGAGCTTCGATGCGGGCTTTGATGGCTTTCCTGGAATTACGCGGTTGGCGTAGAGAACGCGCGGACTACTGCTGACCTGGAGATCGCGAAGTCCACCATGCACTCACTTTCCCTACTAGCTTTCTGTCTAGCTCAGTCCGCAGGCAAAGCCATATCGCTAGGCAGTAACCGATCCCAGCATAGAACGGCGCGGTGAACTTAAGCTGGGCTATTCCGCGCTCCATATCGGAGCTGAATGCTGTCATTGCCCAGAATTCGCGCCGATTACGATAGTCGGGAATCAGAAAATGCCCACCGAAGTATTGATGCAGCGCGGGAAAGGACTGGCTCTCGAACAGGACAGAGCCCGTGTTGGGAAAGGTTGCCAGCTTGTAGGCGAGAACCGCGGTTGGGACAAGCCACGCAAACTGCGCCACCTTGTGCCTGAATCTGGCGGTTGTTAGTCCTGCGACGAAGGCCGGGATGAAACTGAACGCAAACAGGTGTGAAAAGAGAAACTCTGGCCTGCTCGACGAAGTTCGTATCCCTAGCAATGGCATCAACTGTCCCTTGGTCCAACCCGCCAGCCAGGCAGTACAAAACTCCACGATTGCGTAAACTGCCGCGACGTGAAGGAGCAGCCACAGCACTTGCCATCCGATGCCCCCTTTCTTGACTGGCTCGGCTCGAATCTCACCTTCTTCTACCGCCCCGTCCACCATACTGGCCGCGTATACGCCGTTCTTTGTGGGGACGCAAGCGCCTTAGCCCAGAGCCCGCACGCTAGAATGAACCATGCAGCTTCTGCGTACTCTGGGATGCCTGGCCTGCGTTGCCTATTCTACCATTCCGTCGTTCTGGCTGATGATCCATCCGCGGGCGCATCGCTGGCGGGCGCGGGGGCGCTCGCCACTGCGCGTGCTGGTTCCGGCCTGGATTGTGATGTGGATCGGCGTGGCTCTGCTGACCGGCCCGTGGCGTAGAGTGGCTTTGTACTCGACATGGTGGACGTGGATTCCGGCGGCGCTGCTGTTTGCCGCGGGAATCTATCTTTGTCTGCATGCGGGAGCACATTTCAGCCTGGCTCAGCTGGGCGGCCTGCCCGAGCTTCGCGCGAATCATCACGATGACCGGCTGGTCAGGACCGGCATTCGCGCCCGCGTTCGGCATCCGGTGTGCGCGTTCCACCCGCGACATCGGCGAGACGGGATTTTTGCCATGGCAATAAATGGGCGTTATTGGTGGTTGGGTGCAGTTTTCATGAGTCTGTTCCTTTGCGCCAATGCCCAAACTTCCACTCCGTCTCAGGCAATCGCCCTGGAACAGCAGGGGAAGTTCGAAGAAGCCGCTGCCGCGTGGAAGTCGGTCACGAGGAGTAATCCGCATGATGCCGGCGCCTTCGCCAGCCTGGGAGTGGTGCTTTCGAGGTTGCAAAGGTATCCTGAGGCCGCAACTGCATATCGAAGGGCTCTCACCCTCAACCCAAAGCTGCCTGGAGTCGAGCTCAACCTGGGGCTGGCCGAGTTCAAGCAAGGGCACTTTCCGGCGGCGGCTATTGCCCTGCGCGCGGCCCTGGCAGCCGATCCTTCGAGCATGCAGGCACGAACCTTGCTGGGTATGAGTTATTACGGGGCGAGGAAATTCGCGCTGGCCGCCGAGTATCTGGAACCGGCCGCCAAAGCCGAGCCCGGCAATGCCGAGCTGCACCAAATGCTGGCGCAGAGTTGCCTGCTGGCGCGGAAGTTCTCATGCGCGCAGGACGAATTCCGCCAGCTCTTGGAACAGAATCCGGATTCGGCGCCGGTCCACATCCTGTACGGCGAGGCGCTCGACGGCGAGGGAAGAACCCCAGAGGCCATCACCGAATTCGCAGCCGCCGCAAAGATCTCCCCACGAGAGCCCGACGTTCATTTCGGCCTCGGCTACCTGTGCTGGAAGTCGCAACAGTACAACGAGGCAAGACAAGAGTTTGAGCGTGAGTTGTCTCTCGACCCGAATCACGCGCAGGCGCTGGCTTACCTGGGTGATATCGAATGGAAGAACAACCACGCGGACGCAGCACTGCCCTTGCTAAAGCACGCGATGAGCGTCAATCAAAGCCTGCGCATTGTCTACACCGACCTGGGCGCGATCTACATGCAGCAGAAAAACTACAAGGACGCCCAGGCGGCCCTTGTTCGCGCCGTGGCGCTCGACCCTGCGCAACCCGACGCCCACTACCAGCTGGGGCGTTTGTATCAGGCACTCGGGAATACCACCGCCGCCGAGAGAGAACTCCACAAGGCGCAAGAGCTGCACGCGAAGGCGGAGGAGGAATTGGTGGACAAGATTTCTTCGCCTCCGCCTGCTCTGAATCCATCCGAACCCAAATGAAGGGCCACTTCGACGCAGCGCCTGCTGGCTCTGCCTCTAACCCGGTAGTAGACTCCAGTGAAAGCTTTGGCTCTGCTGAAGTCCCAGAAAGACCAAATGTAATTGGCCAGCGGGTAGAGGCCATTGGCAGTGCTAGTATCCCCGCCTGGGCTACCCAGGCGAAACCAGCGCTGCGACCTACGACGCGTCCATGACCGACGACTCCGGCAAGAATATTATCTCCGAGCCGAAAATCGATAAGGGCCTGCAGAATCTCTTTGTCGAGGACCTAGGTTGTGCCTATTTAGGAGGCTGCACACCCTAACGGTCCGTTCCCGCGCGGGGCGGCCAAGCGGGCCGCCCCAGCCGGGCTCATCTGTCCGGAGTCGCTGCGGAAGTCGATGATTCGATGTAGGTGGAATCGCCGAAGACGTGAGAAGTGGAAGGTTCGAATCGCAAATCGGGGAGTGTTTTAGGAAGGTTTTGTCAGGCGCTGTTAGGACGTCAACAGAGCCAGTCAGCCTAATGCTGAGCTGAGCGGCGGCGTATCGCCCATCTGCGTATTCTCGCGAAAATCGCTTTCTTTTGGGACATGGAGCGATTAGAGTTCTTACTTCCAGTGGCAGCGCCTCGATGCGCTCCACGCAGTTTTTCGCATTGTGCAAAGAGGTTCTCGTGCATCGGCTTCGTGCTTTATATAGTCTTGCTTTCCTTCTCTGCCTTCCTCTTGGGTTGTCCGCCCAGACAACTGCTTCAGATCCGGTGTTGACGGCGATGGCGCAGGAGTTGAACCGATCATTCCAGAATCTGAAGAAGGCACCGACGCCACCGTACTTTCTCTCGTATCAGCTCACCGATAATCGCGCCATTCAGATTTCGGCGGCCTCGGGGACGCTGACAGCCAGTACGGACCGGACGACTCGGCTGTTGGATCTGGATCTGCGGGTGGGAGACTACTCGCTCGATAACACGCACCCCCTGCGCGAGACGGGAGGCTTCGGGGACTTTAGCGACCAGTTGGAGCGGCAGAAAATGCCGCTCGAAAACGATCCCGATGCGCTGCGGGTTGCGCTGTGGCGCGAAACTGAGCGCAAGTATCGCAATGCGGTGCAGGCGTTGCAGAAGGTCAAAGCCAATGTGCAGGTGAAAGTGGAAGCGGAAGACCGGTCGGGCGACTTTTCCCACGAGGCGGCGGAGAACCACTCCGAGCCCCTGGCGCCGTTTTCGTTCGATGCGGCTGCCTGGGAGCGGAAGATGCGATTGTTTACCGCGCCATTCGCCCTGCACAGGGAGATCATCGACAACAGCGCCGAAGTCATCGCGGAAGTGGAGACGCGGCGCTATGTGAACAGTGACGGCAGCCGGATTCGGATCTCCTCGCCGTTTTACCGCATCATCATTTCGGCAACAGCGAAAGCGGATGACGGCATGGAACTGCCGCTGCATCAGACCTATATGTCGTTTCGGCCCGAGGGGCTGCCCGATGACGCCGCCATTGTGGACGACGTGAGCCGGATGATCGAGACGCTGCTCGCGCTGGTCAAAGCGCCGCTGGCCGAGCCTTACACAGGACCGGCGATTCTTTCGGGACGGGCGAGCGCGGTCTTCTTTCACGAAATCTTTGGACACCGCATTGAAGGACAACGACAGAAAAATGAGAACGAAGCGCAGACGTTCAAGAAGAAAATCAACCAAACCGTGCTGCCCGATTTTCTGTCCGTCTATTCCGATCCGACCATGAAGTCGCTGGGGAAAACCGAGTTGGTCGGTTATTACCCCTACGACGACGAAGGGGTGAAGGCGCGGCGCGTGACGGTGGTCGACAAGGGAATTTTGAAGAACTTTCTGATGTCGCGGACACCGATCGAGGGATTCGACCACTCGAATGGACATGGGCGGCGACAGCAGGGATATAAGGCGGTAGCACGACAGTCGAATCTGCAGGTGGAATCGTCGAAGCAGGTATCGCACGCGGAATTGAAAAAATTGCTGATCGAGCAGATCAAGGCGTCGGGCAAGCCCTATGGATTGTTCTTCGACGACATCGAGGGCGGGTTCACCTTCACACAGCGGGTGTTGCCGAATGCGTTCAACGTGCGTCCGACTGTCGTGTACCGGATCTATCCGGATGGGAAGGAAGAGCTGGTGCGCGGGGTAGATTTGATCGGGACGCCGCTGATTGCGTTCAGCAAGATCATCGCGGCGGACGATCAAGTGGCGGTTTTTAACGGCATGTGCGGGGCGGAGTCGGGATGGGTGCCGGTGTCGGCGTCGTCGCCTGGGCTGCTGGTTTCGCAGATCGAAGTGCAACGCAAGGAGAAGTCGCAGGAGCGCGCGCCGATTTTGCCGCCTCCTCCGGCGGCGCGGGGGAATTGAAATGTCTCGACTCAGATCGGCGGTTTGGATGCGCAGCAACTTGATTCTCGCCGTGATCCTCGTCGCGGGATGGGCGACGGCTCAGGATGACGTGGCCATGCAGGCCATGAAGGATGAGCTGGCGCGGTCGATGTCGCAAATGCAATTGCAGAAGATGGACAAGCCCTATTTCCTGGCGTATCGCCTGGATGACATCCGCCGCACAATGGTTTCGGCGATGCTGGGCAGTGTCACGGAGGAGCAACCGTCGCACACGCGCATGGCTGGCGTCGAGGTGCGGGTGGGCGATTATGCGCTCGACAACAGCAACTATGTGTCGCTGCGGAATCTTACCGGCTTCGGGGCCGGGATGCTCGTCGGCCTCCGGCAGGCGCCGCTCGATGACAGCTATGGCCAAATCCGCAGCAGGTTGTGGCTCGCCACCGACGGTCAGTATAAGAAAGCCCTGGAGGACCTCTCTGCCAAACGGGCCGCGCTCCAGATGCGCAAGCAAACCGACAATGTGCCCGATTTCAGCAAGGAGACGCCCAACATCGAAACCGAGGCGCCCGAAACGACACAGGCTGACGTGCAACAGTTGAAGGCGCTGGCCCGGGCGATTTCGGCGGTGTTCAAGACTACGCCCGAGATTTACGGTTCGTCGGTGGATCTCGAATATCGCAACCTTTACACGCGCTACATCAACAGCGAGGGATCATCGTTCACGCGAGCGGAGCCGGTTTTCAAGCTGCAGATTAACGCGCGGACGCAGTCGACCGAGGGTGTGCCCATCTCCGATTCGATTGAGATTTATGGGCGCACGGTCGGTGACATTCCCTCGCAGGACGTATTGACCGCACGCACGCGGGCGATGGCGGACCGCATATTGAAGTTGAGGACCGCCTCGTCGCTGGACCGGTACAACGGGCCGGTCTTGTTTGAAAACGAGTCCGCCGGGGAAATCTTCGCACAGCAGTTTGCCTCGGGATTGATGGCGGTGCGCACGCCGCTGAGCGACGATTCACGGTTTGAAATGTTTTTCAACCAGATGATGGGACAGCTCGGCGGAACGTCGTTCGTCGACAAGATTGGGGGACGGGTGCTGCCGGAGTTTCTGAGCGTGTCGGATAATCCGCTGGTGAACGAGTACAAAGGAATGAGGTTACTCGGCGCAAGCAAGATCGACGATGACGCGGTAATGACGCGGGAAACCAAGCTGGTGGAGCACGGAATCCTGAAGACTCTGCTGGCGACCCGGGTTCCTGTGCGGACGGTGCCGCACAGCACCGGTAGCCGGCGGGGATGGGGACCGGTGCCGAGCAACTTGTTTGTTACTTCGGAAAGATCCTCGAGCACGGACGAGTTGCGCAAGGAGCTGCTGCGGCGAGCCAAGGATCGAGGCCTAGACTACGGCATTGTGGTGCGGCGCGTGGGTGGAGGGGCTGCGGCATCGTTTATGAAAATGGCCGCGCGCATGGCACAGCAGGACGGACAGGGCGGCTCATCGCTGGCTGAAGTTTATAAAGTTTTCCCGGACGGGCACGAGGAACTGGTTCAGGGGGTGGAAATCGCGGATATGCCCCCCGCGGCTTTTCGGGACATCGTCGCGGTTGGGGATACGCCGGTAGTGTTCACCGATGAATTCATCCCGCGGATTGGCGCGCTGTTCTCGATGGGAGTTCAGTCGTCGGATGTGCCGGTGGTTTCCTGTGTGGTGCCTGCGCTGCTGTTCGAGGAGGTCTCGTTGGTGAAGAGCCAGGGGCCGTTCCCGAGTCTGCCGATTTCGCCGTCGCCATTGGCAAAGGAGTGAGAGACCCACGCAGTCTCACTGTAGGCTCTTTGTCTTTTCTTCGATAAACCAATAGCTTAATAACGGCCGGGGATCAAGTATTCGCGCTCAAGCGGCCGGCGAAGTCGCGCGATTTTTCACCAACTGACCTTGCCAGACGAGCGCAGAGAGATATCTAGAACTCTCGGTCTCTTCGGTTTCTACATTCTGGAGTAGTGCAGAACAGTTCCACCTCCCTCGGCGAAGGGGTAGTACGCTTTCTGTCTCGGAAGCAGGAACGGCAGCACTGTCTTATGGCATCGCCCCTCTGCTATCATTCCTCCAGTCGCCGTTGCGTTCGCCGAAGCTATGTGTCCGGGCGTAATCAGCAAGCAGATCAGTGGTCAGATCGCGAGAATCCTGCACAGTCAGACCTTCGTAAATAAGCGACAACTCCGAAAGCTGCTGGAAGTCTTGGTTGCGAATATAGATTCGCAGGAGACGCTCACGGCTGAGCTGATAATCAGCGGACTCTGGCCGGACGAGATCCGGACAAAACGATCTGCGGACGTAGCTACAGAGATGAACCGGCTGCGCCGCGCGCTGAAGACGTACTACGAGTCCGAAGGGGACGGCGATCCGGTAGACATCCATCTCCCCAATCGGGCTGTTACCGCCGGAAACGGAGCACAACAACGGCCATGGATCGTGGCCAGGTCCCATCTGGACTTAGAGGACGATTCCGCTGCAAGTCGGCGCCTGAATCTGAGGGCATGGCCGCAGCTTGTTCTGGTCTCTGCGATTGGTGCGGCCTTCGCGATTACGAGCCTTTTTATTATCCGAATGCTCATGCCGACTCCACAGCCCCGATCCGGGCGCCTGGACGGTACGGTGCTGAGGATCATGGATCAAGACGGGAAGGAGCTATGGAGCGAGAACTTTCCCCAAGGATTTGGACCCGAGTTGTACTATAAGAAAAACAACGGAACGCGTATCTGGTTTGCGGATTTGGAAGGAAGAGGCCATACCAGTGTCCTTTTTTCTTACCTGCCCATCCCTGACAACCTGCCTCACTCGTCGACGCTGATTTGTTATTCCGATCGAGGCAAGGAAAAATGGCGCTGGTCTCCTGGAAGGAAATTACCGGAAGTCGGCGGGCCGGCTACATATCGGACCTTTTCTATTGGAGTACTGAAAGCGAAGGAAAAAAGATCTTCCCGAATCGTGGTTCTAAGTGACCTTGATCCCTGGTGGGCAGGGCCGAGCCAGATCGCCATCCTTGATTCAAACGGTAAAACTCTCTCCGAGTACTGGCATGCAGGGGGCTTGCGCGACATGGTGGTGGCCGACTTGGAAGGCGCCGGTAGAGACGAGATTATCGCAACGGGGACCGCCCACGGATTTGACGCTCAAGCGACGCTAGTGGTTTTGGATCCCGAGCGCGTCTCAGGGGCCTCCAAGGAGGTGCGACCTGACTCTCAAATCCACGGCGTGGGCACCGCCCAAGAGAGATTGCGCCTGCTGTTTCCCCGGAGCGACTTGAACCGAGCATCCTTCCGGTTCAATATGGCCACCGAACCTACGGTCGAGCATGGCAATCTTCGACTCACAGTCCTGGAATGCCTCGCTCCCGTTGGCTGCCCAATCCGATACGAATTCGACAAAGACTTTCATTTGATTGCAGCTAATCCAGCGAGCGATGAATTTATCACCGCTCACGACCGCTTCTATCAAAACGGCAAAGGTGCGCATTCACTTAGCGCGGCAGAACGGGCGGCATTCCTGAGAGTCCGGTGCCTGGTGGGATGCCAATCGGAGTTTGTCCCGGTAGCCGAAACCTACGACCCGGCGACCTCTTTCGAGAAGGGTTGGACCGCTCACAGCAATCCCAACAGGGTGTGGTCCTACGGCTATTCCTCTGGCCTTGCCGATCCAATTATTCTCTACGACCAAACTGTGCAGAATGGCATCAACGGGCCAAACGCACAGTACTGGTTATCACCGTCGGTTAACGCTGGCACGTCTCCCTCTGCGGAGTATAACAACGGCCCCGCCTTTAACGATGGGAACGTTGACTTCTTGCCAAACGAGTTCCTGCTCGTGGCTGGGATTCGCGGCCAGTACTCCGATCTGGTTTTCACTTCCCCGGCCGGCGGGGAGTATTCCATCGCGGGCAGCTTTCGAGGCGCCCAATACGGCATTGGCACGGTCGTCGGTATTGTTGTCAATGGCAAGGTTATCTTCAAGTCCAGCGTCACCGCTGTCGGCCAGCTTGCGCCCTTTAATCTCGTGCTTAACTTGGAGGCCGGAAGTACAGTGGCGTTCTCAGTAGGTCCGGGCGGTGGGAGCCAGAACACTGGACTCTCGGCAACAATTACAAAGCCGTGCTCCCTCAGCGACAAGCCCGCCTCCAGTGTGGCGGGAGAAATCAGCTGTTCTGAGCCTGGCAGGACGCAACATAACGCGCGTTCCGCTCGATAAACTGGCCCTGACAAGTCTGCCCACAATTTAAACAGCACGGGAAATCTGCTGCACCTCCCGCGATTTCATACCGACTTCATATCATCTCTTCGCCGCCCCTATTGACGCTACCGTCATTCGGTTGCAAACATCTGCCACGAGGGAAAAGAAGCACGAGCTAATTCGTCTCGGCTTCTTTCTTGGAGCATCGCTCGCTTGCGGTGATCCGCAAGCAGCAAGCGTTGGAAGCTGGGATGTACGGGCGGGTGGTCAACGTTATCGTCCTTACTTGTACTCTTGCGCTAAGCCTGATTCGCAGCCACAGCCCCGTCTATACCCTCGCTGCCTCAAGAAAAGGAGAATACTGTGACTACGAATCGTCTTGTGGCCGGCCTGTTGGCGGTTTTTCTCATTGGATGCTTTGTGGGGTGCAGCAGTTCGTCGTCAGTGCCGATCACGGTTGCGCTCAAGGCTGCCGCGAGCGCGATCGATCAAGCGCAAACCGACAACATCACAGCAACGGTTTCGAACGATTCCAACAATGCGGGGGTTACGTGGACAGTTTCAGGAGGAGGCACCCTGAGCAGTTCGACAAGCACAGCCGTCACCTACGACGCGCCCAGTTCGGTGACCAGCACGTTCACGGCGACGATCACCGCGACTTCCACCAGCGACACGACGAAGACCGCATCGGTGCAGATTACAGTCAACCCGCCGCCTGGTACGATAGCGGTCACACAGGGCAGCCTGGCGGCTACGGCCGGGGCGAGCTACTCGGCCACTATCGGAGTCGCTGGCGGCAGCAGCCCGTTTACCTGGACGGTCTCTAGCGGCTCGCTCCCGAGCGGTCTCGCATTGGGCACGAGCACAACAGATTCCAACACGATATCGGGAACACCGACCGGCCAAACCAGCACGTTCACGGTCAAGGCCAGCGACGCAACCGGCGTTGCTACCACGCAACAGTTCACGGTCACGGTGGCGCTGGCCGTTTTGACGTCGTCGTTGCCATCCAGCACGATGAACAGCTCCTACACGGCGACGTTACAGGCCGGCGGAGGCACGCCTCCCTACTCCTGGAGCGAAACGGGCGCGTTGCCCACAGGGCTCAGTCTTGATTCCAGCACCGGTGGGATATCAGGGACACCAAGCGAGGCCGGAACCTCGAACTTCACGGTCACGGTCACCGACTCGAAATCTGCCACAGCCACGGCAAGTCTTAGCATTACGATCAGCCCGCCGACAGGCTGCGCGAACAACGGGAACCTGAACGGCAATTACGCTTTCCTATTCCAAGGCTGGTACTCGGGTCAAGCGTACTTAAACTTCGCCGGCAGCCTGGTCGCCGACGGCAACGGCAACATCACCAGCGGGCAAGCTGACCAGAACGACCCCGTCAAAGGCCCGCAACAATGGACCCTGACCGGCACCTACTGTATTGCCTCGAACAATCTTGGGACGATGAGCATAAACAACGGCACGGCTTCCCACACCTACGCTATCGTCATCCAGTCCGATGGGAATGGGAGTGTCATGCCCTACGATGCCACGAACACCATCGTCATGTCGGGCGTTTTCTTCAAGCAGGATACGAGTGCGTTCTCAACGAGCAAGTTCAACGGGAGTTACGCGTTTGGATTTAGCGGAGTGGGCGGAGGCGAGAACCGGTACGCGGTGGCCGGGGCATTCAGTTCAGATGGCCAGGGTAACCTGACCAACGGGGAGCTGGACGCGGACGAGATCAACGGGAATCCCACAAATACAACATTCACCGCGAACGATTTCACAGTAGCGAGCAGCGGGCGTGGCACGGTTACGCTGAACATAACCGGCGTCGGCGCGGGCAACTTTGCGTTCTACGTGGTTGATGCCACGCACCTGCTGATGATTCAGACAGACGCGATCAGCGGTCCGCTCGGCTCGGTGCTTTCCGGACAAGTTCTGCAGCAGTCCGGTTTGACCGGAAACAACACGGACCTGGACGGCATTGTCATATTCGCGATGGAGCAGATTGACTTTACCTGCACTCCGGTATGTCCAGAAGTGCTGGTAGGACTGCTGACGACCGACGGCTCGGGGAACATCGATTCCCTTGCCGGCGATGATAATGACGGCGGGACGATTAATTCCGGCAGCTTTTCGGGTACCTACAGTGTGTCGGCGAACGGACGCGTGCCGACGACTCTGACGGGCATGAACCATTCCCCAATTCTTTATCTGACCGGCAAGAATGCGGGCTTCATCACATCGACGGGCCATGCGGCCCTGGGTATGCTGACGCCGCAATCGGGCAGCAACTTCAGCAACAGCTCGCTCTCCGGCAACTTTTACGGCGGCGGCTGGGAGCCGTTATCCCCCAGTGTTTGCGGGGACGTAAACGTGTCGACGCTGACTTCGGGCAGTTCGAGTTGGACTGACGACAGCATTTGCACGACCGGTCCGGCGAGCACGAGCAACACATCTACGTTTGCGATGGCCGCCAGCGGCAGGGGAGTCGCCACCGACAACAGCGGCAAGCAGACGATTTTCTACATCGTCACGCCAAGCAGCGGCGGGACGGGCGGGCAGTTTATCAGCCTGCCGGGGCAGGGAAATGGATCTTATCCGAAGGTGATGACGTACCAGCAGTAGGGACGATCGCGATAGTTGGCGAGCGTGCGCTGAAGCAACTTCCAGACTAATGCGGACTCTGCTGAGCGACGGTGCGCTGTTTGGCATCGGCTACGATCTTTGTGAATCGAGGATCGCCGCGGAGTGATTTAAGATCCGTGTCCTCACCCATACCAGCCAACTCATGCTCTGGTAACCCTTCATCAATGGACTCGCGCAGTAGCGAAATCGCCCGTTCCGTCTGGCCCTGCAGAGCGGCAAGGCAGGCCACGTTATAAGTGAAGGTTGCAGTGCGGGGATTCTTCAGCCCGTTCACTCGTCGGCTTAGCTCGAGCGTCTCTTCCGCAAGTTTTTCTGCTTCAACGTAGTGTCCCTCGTCCGAAAAGGTATCAGCGAGAGAGGCCATATTGGCAAGTGTCTGAGCGTGTTCTGGCCCAAAAATGCGTCGGCTTAGATCGAGCGCTTCACGGTTCATTTTCTCTGACTCCGTATATTTGCCTTCGTCCCCCAGAACTCCGCACAAGATCGACATCGCTATGATTGTCCTCCGGTCTTCCGGGCCATAGGTTTTGCGGCTAAGATCAAAAGCTTCACGCGCTAGTTTCTCTGCCTCTGGCCGCCCGCCCGAATCGTTCAGGGCCGAGGCCAAATGTGACTCCAATAAGATCCTGGTGGAACTCGGGAAACCGGGAACCGTCTCACTCTTAGCGAGTGCATCGCGCAACAATTTCTCCGATTCGCCGTACCGGCCTTCCCTCGCAATAACCCACGCCAACAAACCCTGTGCATCGAGAGTTTCGGGATTATTCGGGCCCAACACATGGGTGCGAATGTCAAGGGTCCGGGCGAACATGGGTTCAGCCCTCGCATAGATTCCAAGTCCTTCATATGCACGCCCCATGGCATTCATCAGTTGGGCTCGAACTTCCAGGTCAGTGGTTAGCCCCGCATCGATGTTCCCAGACGCCTTGTCGAGAACTTCGCGCACCGTGATTGTGTTCCCGCGGGCTTCGTTTGGGTCTGCCATCTGGAACATGTTAGTCATGAAATCAGTGATGCGGGTGGCGCGATCACGCTCCCGGTTGGCGCGGTCGCGTTCTCGTGTAATGCGCCGCAACTGCACCGCCTGAACTGCAACGAAGCCCGCCAGGAGAAGAACCAACACCGCTGCTACCGTGAGTCCAACTCGGTGCCTGCGGACGTACTTCTGCAGCCGGTAACCCGCGCTCGCTGGACGAGCGACTACCGGCTCGTGCTGCAGATAGCGCTGGATATCGGCAGCCAGTTCCCAAGGCGATCCATATCTACGGGCGCGCTCCTTCTCGATCGCCTTCATGGTGATCCAGTCGAGATCGCCGCGCAGCAGGCTGACCAGTTGTGCCGGTTCAGTGTCGCGCGCTTCGGCTGTAGCGGTGGAACGCTCGCGATCCGCGCTCACTTTGGTGGAAGGCCGCGCCGGCTCTTCCTCTCGCAGCTGACGCAGTACTTCGAGCGGCTGCTCCTGCCATCGCTTCGTGTCTAAAGGCAACTCCCCAGCCAACAACGCATAGAGAACCACGCCCAGGGAGTAGACGTCGCTACGCGTATCGATATCGTGGACACTGGGGTCGGCTTGCTCCGGACTCATGTAGGCCGGCGTGCCAACTAAACCGCCAAATTGCGTGAGTAGGCTGTCACCATCAACCCGCGTGGTTGCCTTTGCCAGCCCGAAGTCGATGATCCGGGGCATCGGCTTGCCATCCACTTCCACCACCAGAATGTTCGCCGGTTTCAGATCGCGATGGATGATAGCCTTCTGATGCGCGTGCTGTACTCCCTCGCAAGCTTTGATGAATAACTCCAGCCGCTGACTGATCGTCAGTTTTTTCTGATCGCAGTACTCTGTGATGGGCTGCCCCGGAACGTATTCCATCACGAAGTAAGGCTGGCCTTGCTCTGTCGTTCCCGCGTCAAACACTTTGGCGATGGCGGGATGGTCCATGATGGCAAGGGACTGCCGCTCCGACTGAAACCGCTGCACCACTGATTCGTCGTACATTCCCGCCTTGATCAGCTTCAGCGCCACCTGCCGTCGAACCGGAGCAATCTGTTCCGCGAGCCACACCTGCCCCATGCCGCCTTCGCCCAGCTTGCGGACAAGCCGAAACCGCTGCGAAAAAACCTGTCCCGGCTCCCAGCTGATGCCAGACTTAGCTCCGCCCGCGCCGACAAGCTCGTTGAGTGGGGGCGACTGCATGAAGCTGGTGCGGACTTGCTCTTCGGCAACCAGCAGCGACTCCAGTTCCGAGCGTAGCGAAGCATCCGAGGCGCAAGCCTCGTCAAGGAATGCGCTGCGACGTTCCGGCGAGAGCTGCATCGCCTGGTGCAAGATCTCTTTGACCGACTCCCAACGCTGAATGTCTTTGATATTCATGCTCGTGCCGTCCTGCTCATCTGGCGATGTAGCCAGACACGGGCTGTGGCCCACTCGCGATCGACCGTGGCACGCGAAATCCCCAGCGCTTGCGATATTTCTGGCGTCGACGATCCGCCAAAAAACTTCATCTCCACGATTTTCCCTGCCGTTCGTCGATGGGGGACAAATCGTTTAGGGCACGGTCCAGCGCGATCAGTTCCATATCCCGCTGGACGGCCAGCGCATCGGCTTTCTCTAATGCGATCCTGCATTCCCCGGCCCGTTTGGAAGCGGCACGGCTGCGGGCGTAGTCCACCAAAATCTGCCGCATCAGCCGCGACGCCACTGCGATGAAGTGTGCGCGGTTCTGCGGAACGGCCTCATTGGCAGCCTAAGATAGGTCCTCATGTACCAATTCCGTGCTTTGCAGGGTGTGATCCGGCCTCTCGGATCGCATGTAGTAATGAGCTAAGCGACGCAGCTCCTTGTAAACCACAGGCATTAAAGCGCGCAGTGCGCTTTCGTCGCCCTGCCTCCAAAGCCGCAAAAGCTCGGTGATTTGTCCGGGCCTATCGTCGGGCATGCTGCCCTCGCCGGCTCCAACCCCGGAGTGGGCTAACACTATAGTTCGGTGCCCACGTACAGTTCAAGCGATAGTGAAGTCCGGTAGTGGGTTGTTTGATTGGAGACATGGTGAATCTGGAATCCAATACTTTTGACCATCGCACAACCAGCCGGCACAGGTCCCTCCATGGATGTTCCCACAACGTTCCGCGCAGCCCCGCGAAAATCTCTACGTGGCGGATGGTTATATCAACCAAACGAATGGCCGCATTCTGCCATCGAACGCAGCAGCCGCAAAATCAAGACCATCGTCGAACCTGCATCAGCCCGCCGGACTCGCGTTTTAAACGCCTGATGCACTCTGTTTCTCGGAAGCCGGCGCTCACCAGGTCCGTTGCCAGAATTTGCAAGCGCGCGCGACCCACTTCACCGCCGGCACGGGGAAGCCAGGTTTGAGCGGCGACGGTGGCGCCGCCGAATGCGCTCAACTGAATCGTCCCATGGGCATCAGCTTCGATACGCAAAGCAATCTTTACGTCGCCGACACCGGTAATCGGCGGCATCCGACCGGTGCGTCCTAGCGCCCAACCGGCGGACTGCAATCCTTGACGGACCGGCGGCTCGCAGCCGGTAGCGACATTCGAACGTGAGCGTCACACTCGGCTACTAGATCAAGCCACAAGTTGTGATGTGATGGCAGCGGTGGATAAACTCGGGCAGATTTTGCTGCTCACAATCTTGGGAACACCAATCGGACAACTAGATCAGACCTCAGGCGCAATGCCCAAATCTGTAAACTGGCCTTTTCGAAGAGGTTAGCATGGAGCCGACGATCGGACTTGAACCGATGACCTGCCGATTACGAATCGGCTGCTCTACCAACTGAGCTACGTCGGCTTATGTTCGATTCTAAATGTGCAGGGAAAAAGGGTAAAGAGCGACAGGCTCACATTCGTGCAGTTCGTCCACTTCCCCGCTCGGGCTATGTCGTCGGTGATCTTCGCTCCGGTTTGGCGCCCCACTAGCATTTCCGCAGAAGGGCGTACTCCGGTCCTTTAGATTTCACAAATCTTTGGTTTGCTCAGGATCATGGGCTGTTAGGGATGCCGCCGAATAGGAGCAGAATCAGGCGGGGACGTTCTGCCGAGGATGGCCTGCGAGAATCCTTCGCTCGACTGGAAACAGCCCACGTCTTTCTTAAGATCTCAGTCTCAATCCATTGTGTGTGCAGGGCCGCCGGGGATCGCCACTCGACTCCCCTTCGTTGTGCTCAGGATCGCTCAAGGCAGGCTCGGGCGCCGCTGGTGAAAATGCGGCGCTTCGGTAGGACGCAGCAACTGCAATGCGACTTCGCTCGCGATGAGGCCGTCGGGAGAACCGTCAAACTCACCTAAGCCTCACAACATAAGCAGACGCGCTTTCGGGACACCACCTACGTCGCCTCCGCTCCCAGGGCCTCGTATTCCTGCTGCGACTGGGCAGGCAGAAGCACCCACAACGTGTAGACGCCAATCGCTGTGCCGAAGGGAACGTTGAACAGCGAGAGAAATGCCAGCACCAGTGCGAGGATGCGAGCCCATGAGTCATACTTCATCAATCCCCAGCCGGCTACAAATCCGCAAGCCGCTTTGGCCAGGATGAAGATCCCGATTGTGCTAAGGAGCGCACTCAGGAAACCGATGGGCACATCCGGCGGCACCTTATTCATTGCGCGCAGATGCGGAAACAAAGCCGTGCCGACAATAAACACCAATAGGCCCGCCAATGCGTGCAATGCGGAATAGGCGAACCACAAAATGGCGAGCAGGTGCGTGTGGGATTGCACCCGTCCGCGGAGCGGTGGCATTGCCGCAATGGCGCCAACGATCTGTTTGCCGCATTTGCTGCAAAAAGCTTGCCCCGGTTGTACTGCTGTGCCGCATCCATCGCAGAACATAAAGTCCTCCAGCACTCTCGAAGAATCTGCCGAACAGCCGGTTCGCAGAAATCCTCTACCAGATGATACGAAGCGCAGCCCGCAGGGTTCCATCTCGGGCAGCGCGGTCGTCATAAGCGCGGTCGTCATGAAAGTCTACTCCGCGTGACGCAGAAGCGAGGAGCAAAACGAAAAGGCCACCCGGCAACTGGGCGGCCTCTTCTTCAAGGGAGAATAGTTCCAACGGAGGTTGCAGGATTCCGTCAAAACTTTTCTGCCGAAATCTTATGAGCCGAAAAACGGGGGTGTCAAGGGATTTTTGTGAAATAAATGTCTTTGTTTTCAATAAGTTACAAAACGAATCAATAGCAGGAAAAAGTGTAACAATTTGAGACGGGCACCGCCGCAGCAAGGCCTAACCTGATATTTCTAAAGGCACTTACTATGCGTCCGGCAGGGTTCCAGACCCTCGATCGTCCTTCTCACGCCCGCCGGTCAGCGGCCCGCGCAAGATCGTTTCCGAGAGATGCAGCGAGATAAATTCCATATGTTCCGGGCGGTCAAAAATCTTGTCAGGGAACCACCGTTTCATCAGAATGCGGAATCCACCGAAAGCCACGCCCGCGATGATGGCGAGTCCGCCAAGAATCGCGCATAGGACAACTATGTTGAGGATCAGCTGGTACAAATCTCTGACCTCGTGATTATCGGTCGCCTGATTCCACGTGACACTGGCTTCCCAATTCACCATGCCGAGCAGCGCGTTGGCGTCGGTATCCGAAACCGGCCCGCTGACTACCGCAATAAGAGGACCAGTTCGTTTGCCGTGAAAGGTGCCTGTACTCTCGATCACTGAAACGCCGGCTTGCGGCTGCGCCAATTGATGCGCTTGGTCAATGCGGCGCAAATGCTCGGCTGCCAGCTGAGGCGTAGGGTACGAGATCAGCATCAAGGTCGCCTGGCCGCTGGAGGTGTTGTAGCGCGCCAGACTCACCTCGGCGCTCGAGCCGAAATCGATCAGATCCACGGAAACCGGGGGCGCCAAGGCGGCTAGAGCTATCGGCCCCTCCATGTATTTCCGCGTGTTGGCAACGTAGCCACGCTCCGGCATGAATCGGATGAAAGGCGGCAAGTTTCCCGCATTGCCGCCGGGACGGGGCAGCACTCCGGCAAGTTCGCGCAGTTGCGCGGCAGACATCGCCGTCTCCTGGCTGAATTGCGCGTCGACCAAAACGTGCCCGCGGAAGAACAAGACGCGATCGCCCAAAGTCGCGGCTTGATCGCCGATCTGCTCCAGCGCCATCTCCGGCTGCAGATAGAACGTGTAGGCGCCAAACGCGCCCGAGGCATCGGCAAAGCGCGCCGCGCGAATCTTTAGAGTGCGGCCATCATCGCGCGCGTATGTGGCAGTAGCGAAGTCGGTAAAGCCGTACTCACCGAGAATCGCGGCATTGGTGGGGTCGGCAGCTGCGGGGCTCTTGCTCATCTGGGCAGAGCCTTCCATCTGCCACCCTGCGAATTGCGCCGGCAACAGCGGAGAAACTTGAGTCGACGACGGCTTAACGGGCACCTCGCCCGCCAAAGCCATACACAGGGAAATCCCTAAGAACTGCGAAAACAGCGCCACACGGACAGAGCCGGAGAAGCTCATCAGTTTTTGGCCGAGCAAGGCTCCTGTCTCATTAGACCACAAGCGGCCGAGGAATGTTCCGCGGACCTGTAAGCGACTGATCTGGCGGCTTTTCCAGGTCTGGTTACCGTTGTGCCGTCGTGCTCCACACCGGAGCCATTCCCAAACGGAGAAGTTGGGGGCACACTGGCAATGGGTAGTCAGATGCACAAAAGCAGTACAAGCGACAATCAGCGGAGCGCCAGCCGAACCAAGGCAGTGCTTCCGGTTCGCGTCAGGGGAAGGGACAGTTCGGGAGTTCCTTTCGAGGAACTCGCCCATACTTTGGACGCGACACCGGGCGGGCTGCGCCTGGGCGCGGTGCGGCGCGAGCTGAACGTGCTGGATGAAGTCACCGTTTTCTATCGCCAGCGCAGAATTCAGTATCGGGTGGTGTGGACGAAAAAGTTGAAGGGAACCTCAGAATTTCAGATCGGGCTGCAAGCTTTGACGCAGGATGCAGACGCCCTGGGGCTCGCTTCTTCGGACATCAGGGTTCTCGCGGCACCGCGGGCGGAGTTTTCGCCCGCTTGAGCAGCTATCTAACAAGTGACGAGGATGAAGCATATGTCGAATCTGTACCGTAATCTTTGGTCGGACGAGCGGGGCCAGGACATCGCCGAATACTCGGTAATGCTGGCGGTCATTCTGGTTATCGTGGTGGGAACGGTCCGGCTGATTGGATCGAACGCGAACAACATCTTTTCTCAGGTCGGCAGTTCGATTCAGTAAACTGAGGAGATCCGCATCACTGGCTGGCGGGCTTGTCCATCTTGCTGGCCACTTTCACGCCGCTCAGTCCGTTTACGTACTTGGCGATGCCACGGTAGAGCGACTCGGCAATACGCTGGCGATACTCGCTGGTCTGGAGGCGGCGCTCGTCGCCGGGATTCGAGACGAAGGAAATCTCCGCCAGAATTGAAGGCATGTTAGCTCCGATCAGCACGATAAACGGAGCCTTCTTCACCCCGCGGTTGCGGATGCCGGGGCTCTTGGCGGCCAGGCCGCTGTGCAGCGACTGTTGCACGTCGCCGGCAAACTCACGCGATTCTTCAATCTTCTCTTTCAGCGCGATTTTCTTCACCAGATCCTGCAGCTCGTAGATGGATTTTTCCGAAACCGCATTCTCGCGCGCCGCCACTTCCAGTGCCTCCGGCGAAGACGTGAAATTCAGGTAATAAGTCTCCACGCCGCGGGCTGCGGGGTCGTCGCTCGAGTTGGCGTGAATCGAGATGAATAAGTCGGCACGCTGCTGGTTGGCGATCGCGGTGCGCGTTTCGAGCGGAATGAACGTATCGTCCTTGCGCGTGTAGACGACCTCGGCGCCCAGGCGCGCCTCCAGCAGCTTGCCCAGGCGGCGGCCGACGTCGAGCACCAGATTCTTTTCTTCCAACCCGTTCGGGCCGACGGTTCCCGTGTCGTGCCCTCCATGGCCGGGATCGATCACAATCTTTCCGATTTTCAACCCCAACGCCCGAATCAGTGAACGGTCTCCGCTGGCAGTTGGTTTTGCTTCACGAACGTCGATGTCAGCCGTGTTCGGGGTGTGGACGAGACGGGCCGAAGATTTGCTCGCGGCATTGGCGGCTGCCGACGGATCGGCTGCCGACTTTTCGTCTGGATTGGCAGAATCAGATTCGGGAGCGATTTCAGCCTTGCGAGCCGCAGTGGATGAGGAAGTGCGCTTCGCCGGAACGTCGACCCTCGCCACCTGAACTGGAGCAGAATCGTCCTCGTCGGCCTCGACGATGACCTTCTTCACTCCGGTTTTGGGGTCGATGATGGTGTGCACAGCCCCCGGCGCCGACGTGCGTGGCTTCGAACTCGCGATGCCGCTTTTCAGAGCAGCGTCCGCGCCGTCGCTTTCATCCTCGCTGTCGGCTAGTGCTCGCGGCTCAGCCTTGGAGTTCGCCGCGGTCTTCGAGCCAGCCTTGGGCGCAGCCTCAACGTCGGCTGAGGCCGCGTCGTTAGCCGGTGCGACTTTCACGTCCTTCCCCGGAGCATCTTTGCCGTGAAAATCCTTGCCGTGAATGTCAACGATCAGCCGGTAAGGATTGGGCAACAGAAACGCGTCGTAATCGGAAAGGTCGTCGACTTCGAGCACGACCCGCGTGCGGCCGGGCTGAAACTGAGCTACACGAATCTTCTTCAGGAAGCCGTCGTCCACGTCGAAACTCTTGCCCACGAGCGTGGAAGCCAGCTTGGTGTCGCGCAGATCGAAAAAGATGCGGTCGGGATTGGCGATGCGCTGCGAGGCGAATTTCACCTCGCTTTCCAGGTCGATGGCGACGCGGGTGTAGTCGGGCGTCGACCAGTGCCGGATCCCCGTCACCCGCGGCAGCCGGGTAGAATGCCGTTCGGCCTGCGTTGCTGAATCTTCCTCGCCAGCATCTGCACCTTTGTCGGTTGGATTCTTCGCGTCGGCGCTCTTGTCGGCCGAGGTCTTACCCGACTTCATCTCCGCCTCGGCTTTTCTGTCAGCCTCGGCTTGCTTATCTAATTCGGCGATCGCCTGCTCGGCATCCTCGGCCAAACGGTTGTGGGGATAACGATGGAGGAATTCCTTGAAAGTCGCACGCGCCTCGTCGGGATCGTTGAGATCGTCTTTGTAAATCTCCCCGATGGTAAACAAAGCGTTGCAGCGGTATTTGCTGCCCGGATACTCCCGGCGCAAGAACCTGTACTGGGCGATGGCTTCGTTCAGGATCTTGTCGTCGTCGAAGCGGCGCCCCATTTCGACCAGGGTTTCGGCCACTGCGACGACGCTGGGATCAGCCTTGCTGGAAGTTGGCGCGCCAAAATAGACGTTGCGATAAGCATTGACGACACGCTGATAATCGCGCCGAGTGCGGTCCGCCGGAGGACGTCCGTTAAGCGCTTCGCGCATGCGCTCGGCGGCGGCAAAGCGGTCGCGCGCCCAACTCTCGCCGCGATGCGTGCGAGCATGGGCGGGCAGTCCGGGAAGCGCCGCCAGCAACAGCAGCGCCGCCCAGCACAAACCGAGCTGGCTCCGTCTGGTTCTCAAAGTCTTCGGCCCGTCTGTCATCCTGAGGCCTGCGCTGTTTGCAGGCCGAAGAGCCTGCCCTGAGCGCAGCCGAAGGGACCTGGGCGAGCGGGTGCCCCATTTCTCGCGCGCCTTTTGCGCGAGAAGTGGGTTTTGCTTTCCACTTCGCCGTTATGGTTGAACTGCCCGTGCTACCTGAGAGACTGCTAAAACAGATGCTCAAAACTCAATCGGTGTTGCTGATATACAGCACGCCCCGCGCATCCCGCTGCACGCGTACCGGATCGCGCGAAGCTCCGGAGAAGCCAAAGTCAACCCCTCCGTAGTACAGTTCCGTAATCTTCCGCACATAGTCCTGCGTTTCAGCGAAGTGCGGAATACCTGCGCTGCGCGCCACTGCACCTTCACCTGCGTTGTAGGCGGCCAGGGTCAACTTCACGTCGCCGCCGTAGCTTTCAAGAAGCGATTTGAGATGGCGCACACCGGCATCCACGTTCTGCTCGGGGTCAAACGGGTTCTTCACCTTCAACATCTTCGCAGTCGAGGGCATGAGCTGCATCAGTCCCATCGCGCCCTTCTGGGAAATGGCGTGGGAGTTGAAATTCGATTCTACCTTGACCACCGCCCGAACCAGGTTGGGATCTACATTGTGCCGGGCTGCCGCCATCACGATGGCCGCGTCCACTTCTTCCGGCGTGGCTTGATGTCCGCGAGAATTAGCGGCCACGATGCGCGCATTCGCCGACTTCGACGATTCGTGCACAAAGTACTGGCTGATTTCTGCCGCCGCCGAGCGTGCTGCCTGCATCGAGGCCGTGTTGGCCGAAGGCACCGGCTTCCAGCGATTCTCTTTCGTGCTCCAATACATCCACGTGGTGCGTTTGGGTTGCGCAGCCGGCGTGGGCGCATGGGCCGGGGCCGAATCGTTCACGTAGATGGTGCGGCCGTGCTCGTCAGTGGTGGCAATCAACTGGGACGGATTGTCGCCTTCGGCGGCCCACACGCGCACGGGGTGACTGCACAAAGCCAGGGAGGTCGCGAGTGCCGTCGTCAGCATCGATGCGATCTGCAGGCTCTTTCGCATATCCGGGCGTTTCCCTTTTACCATTTCTTCGCTTTGAGGAGGCCTTCAAACAAAATCTCACCCTCCCCATGTTCTACCCGGAAACCTGACGGAGAACCGCTAACCAGAGTACGACGATTATAGGCGGCAGCCGTAAGGGCGGCAATCTCTCAGAAGGGAGTAGAACCAGCGGAGTAATTTTGGCTAAGCGCATGAAACACAAGTAGATTAAAGGATTCTAATACCAGGGAAGCAGATGTCGGAGGTAACCGTCGAAGAAGGTTACTGGCGGGTTGTTTGACCGGGTTGTGAGTCGCCCAACCGTATCAGCTAATGGAACGATCTGACACAGGGACCGATTCGGCTGGTCCAATCGGTGATTCCCGGACTCTGGCTCAGAAGGAATTCGTGGTCACCGGGCTGTGGTTGGTTGAATCGTGAACAACCCGTTTCCACTGCATGGCGGTACGAGGCCAGTGACAGTCCACACCCCGGAAATCGTGCCGTTGGCAGTCTTTCCCTGAAGATTGAGTGTCGGACCGCCCACGTTCAAAAGGACCTCCGACATGCCAAATGTCCCGGTAACCTTGCCGTTGGACCCTCCCGTCACAACGAACGAACCCTGCGCTGCGTGCATAATCGCCAAGGCCGAACAGGAATTGGTTGTATATGTGAGGTTGGTGATGCTGAGTTCGGAGCCGCTCCCCTGAGTAAATGTGGCTGAAAACTGGTAGGCAAGCGAACCGTCCGAGTTGGTCAGGGTTGCTGTCCAATTCCCATTGATGTTATCGATGCCGGCCAGCGGAGCGTTGCTGCTGCCGCACGCATCCAAAATAAGCGCAAAAGCCAACAGAGAAGCCAGTCCAATTGTTCTATACATGGCGCGCCTCCGCAACGTGCGATACTGAAACGGGGGAACCACAAAACTCTTCCAGGGTTGCCTGAACAAGAAAAAGAATAGCGTACAAGGAAGGCGAACCGAGCCTTCTAAGCTGCTGCAATGCGCAATCCGGCCGATCATCCAATTAAGAATGTTAGGACTGCAGGCAGTATAAGTCAATGAAGAATAACCAGTTGGAGTGTTCCTAGCACGATGATTCGTGCGTGCATTCTTCCGACCCCGCCGCGGACGCGTCCACACAGCGACCGCTGCAGAGCGACCCCGCCGACCTCTTCAGTTCGGGAAATGTCGATGTCGAAATCGCCCGGGTGCGGAGCCGTGCACTGCGGCTCTCGTGTTCTGATCGCCGCCGGCCTATTCGTAGCGCAACGCCTCAATGGGATCGAGGCGGGATGCCCGTATGGCCGGGATCATGCCGCTGACCAGCCCCACCAATGTCAGGATAAGGGTAGAAACCAGCACGCTTACGGGTGAAATCAGGAGTCGAATGTCGCCCACGTCCCCGTGTTGAGCCAGAGCACTGTAAAACGTAAGCTTCCCTACAGAGAGCGAAACAACATAGGCGAGCACAATGCCAAGCAAGCCGCCCAAGAACGTAATGGACAGCGCTTCGCAGAGAAACTGCAAAAGAATATCGAAGCGGCGGGCGCCCAGTGCCTTCTCTACGCCGATTTCGCGCGTGCGCTGCGTCACGCTCACCAGCATGATGTTCATAAGCCCTACGCCGCCGATACCGAGAGTCAGAGTGCCAATAAACGCAAGCAGGACTTGCAAAGCGATAGTGATGATGCGGAATTGCGAGAGCTGCTCCATCAGAACGAAAACCCTCAGAGCGCGCTTGTCGTCGGGACGGAAATTGTGTTGCGCTGCCAGCGTATTACGAATCCCCCGCTCGACTCCTTGATAGTCATAGCCGAGAAAGTCCAGCCAGATCATGTCGATATAGCGCGTATCGCGGAAGTCGCTCATGGTCGAGAAGGGGATATAGACCACGCGGTTGATACTGTTCTCGTTGCCCCCTTGCTGCGGTCTAGGCTTCAAAACGCCAACCACCTCGTATGGAATCCCGTTAATGCGAACCTTTTCTCCCAGGGCGAAGCGTCCGGAGAACAGCTTCTCTTTGGATTCCGAACCGAGCACGCAAACGTGCGCGCGCATCTGCATGTCTTCGGCGCTGAAAAAGCGTCCCACATCCACCTGCAGATTCTCAATCTCCTGCAGCGCGGAATTGCCGGCGTCGACTTGCCAGGTGTAAGAACGCCCCTCGTAGCTGACCGGGGCATTGTAAAACGAGTCCGGCGATATCCGGGTGACTTGCGGCACGTTGGTGACGAGACGGTCAATGTCATCGTTAGTCAAACGAACGTCGATACCGGCTTTGTTTCCGCCGGCTTGCATGGAAGTGCGCCCGCCCAAAATGCCCACCGCCTGCATGCTGGCAAAGGACTTGAATATGCTGATGATGGCGGTTGAAAAACCCGTGCCGTAGGCCATCAACAGCACCACCGTGGCGATTCCCCAAGCCATGCCGAGCATGGTGATCGCACTGCGCTGACGGTTATGCCGGAGTGCGCTATAGGTTTGCGAGAGCACGTCTTTCGCCAGGATCATGCGTTCACTCCTGACGAAGCGCTTCGACCGGCGTGAGCAAGGCTGCCCGCCGCGCGGGATAGAGTCCAGCAATAATGCCGGCTGCGGCGAGGCTTCCCGCGGCCAGCGCCGCGGTTGCCGGGTAGATGTGGGGCAGTTCGAATCCATCGATCGCGGGCACGAGTCCGAAGAGCTTGGTGGCCCCGTAGGCCGCTCCGACTCCAATGCCGCCGCTGATTGCCGTGAGCATCAGCCCCTCCAGAAAGAACTGGAACAGGATGCTCCGCCGGGTGGCACCCAGGGCCTTGCGCAAACCAATCTCACGCGTGCGCTCCGCCACAGAGACCAGCATGATATTCACCACTCCCATGGCTCCCAGAGCCAGCGTCACCAGACCGACGCCTCCCAGGAAAGTATCCATGGCGTCGGAGATTTTGCCCACCATCTCGGCTTCTTCGACGGTGTCCCAGTCGTCAAACGCATCGGGCGTCTCGGGATCGAAGTTGTGATTTCTCGCAATAATGCTGCGTACGGCTTTCTTGGCTTGCTCGTGCTGATCTCGCGTGATCGGCTGGTAGGCAACGTACTTGATCGCCTTCGCGTTGCCCTCCCCTTTCAGCGGGAAATAGGTGGCCATGGTGCTGAGAGGCATGACCAGCCGCATATTCTGGTCGTTGTTGTTGCCGTGGCCGATGTTTCCAATTGTCCCAATGACCTGAAAGGGCACGCCGTTGATCAGGAGCCTGGCGCCGATGACCGGCCGCCCGGGAAACAGCAAGCGCACAAATTCCTTGCCGATCACGCATACGTTGTTGCGCTGGTGTTCATCGGTCCAATCCGGCCAGCGTCCCTGGTCAATCGGCTGGTAGCGAATGTCATAGAACTGCGGCTCGGACCCGTCCACGTAACCGTTGCTGCTGCCATAATCGCTCACCAGGCGGAGATCGCCGCGGTAAATTACGGGCGTGGCATTGCGAACATAGGGTGAATTGCGAATGTCCAGATAGTCCTGGTAGTTCAGGTAGTATTGGCGAGACGAAAGCTGGCTGCCGCCGACCGCCGGCACCCGGCCATCGAAGACTTGCATGTAGTCTTCGCCGAAGCCCGCCAGACTTTTCTCGGTTCCGGCGCGAAAACCTTCTCCCAATCCCACCAGCAGCAGCAGCGATCCCACCCCCCAGGCGATTCCGAACATGGTGAGGAAAGAACGAAGTTTGTGCGCCCACATGGCGCTCAAGACTTGGCGGAAGCTGTCAGCAAATCGGCGCATACACTAATCTACGAGCATTAGACGGAGAAAGTTCCGGTTTGGATCGCCGATTCCGAAAGAATTGTGGCGAATTGGCGGCTAAAGTGGCTCTTAGTCGTAACAGGATGCCGCCGAGTTTGCCCATCGGGAGAGGCTTAGCTGTCTCACCGGCGTCAAACGGGGCAGCTGGCGTCGGTCGCGATAGCACTTACCGACCCGGCTTTAGGCGAATAAACGGCGCGAACCTGCGAGAACGCCTAATAGCGTCAATTGAGCAAAGTGATCCTGATCACGGACACAACTGACCGAGTCGCGGATACTCTGGACATATCGTGTGAACAACTTCGTGGAGAGGCAACCTTTGTCCTCACCCTGCACTCTGTATTTCCGGGAGTACCCAGCCCGAAGTCGCTTGTTTCATCGGGACCCGCGACAAGCAAGCGGCCTCAAAGACTAGTTATCCTGAGCTCGGTTAATCTAGGAGGAAACACGATGCCGAGACTTGTGCCAGTAGTTCTCATCGCTTTGAGTCTTTCGCTTGGATGCGGAACGACGCGCAGTGTGATCTGCAACTTGCCTGCCTCTGCTTCCACCTCAACCTGTAGCTGTGGCGCTTGCCCGGCGCAGTTTTATGCCGACGTTTACGCCTTGGGGAGCAATGGCGAGATTGCCGCATTCCCGGTCGAGACCCCCGATTTCAGCTTAGGAACTCCTACCACGATGCCTGGACCGGCGTCGACCATGGGCATGGTCCAGATTGGTGACGAGTTTCTGTACGCTTCCGACCCTCAAAACGCGGGCGGCCCGTCGATTGATGCATGGACGATCAACGTGCAGACGGGGGCAGTGACAACAGTTGCGGGCTGGCCGTTTGTCTTGGGACCATCTGCAGAACCGAAAGGACTGGTGGCGGCGCAGGGTACTGAGCCGGCAGGGGAGTTTCTCTATGCTGCGGATGCCGGCACGATTGATGCCCTAAATTTGAACGCTGGCACGGGAGGACCAGCGACGATTGTGCCAGGTTCGCCATTCACTTCAGGAACGAATGTCTATCTTACGGTCGATCCTCTGAGCCGCTTCGTCTTCGCTGCAGACGAGGATGCTCCGGGAGGTGTTTTAGCGTTTACCATCCATCCAAGCACGGGAGTCCTGACCGCGATCCCTGGGTCGCCGTTCGCCATAGGTTCCAACTCAAACCCAGTATCGGTAGGTCAGATTGTAGTCGATACCACGGGTAACTTTGTCTACGTGACGCTGCCTGCGACGGGCCAGGTCGCGGGGTTTTCGATTGATGCTTCCAGCGGGATGCTGACGCCTATTCCCGGTTCGCCGTTTGCGGCAGGAAGCGGCGCTTTTGCGATTGCGGTCAACCAGGAGCCCCGCGCTAATTCCCCTTACATCTATGTCGCAAACCAGATGGCCGACTCGATTTCCGGCTACAGCATTAACGAGACGACTGGAGCCCTGACTCCACTGACGTCGTCGCCATTTACGGCTGCCGGCGTGGCAGCGCTCGTGACTGATCGCCTCGATCATCTCTATGCTTACGGCGCGAGCGGCATGACGGTTTTCAGCATTGGCCCGAACTCGGGCGAACTCGCGCCGATCGGATCGCCGGTTGCTTTTTCCGGCGCAACGGTGCTGACCTACGTAGGGCCATGACGAACCAGCGCTCGAACCCCGGGTTTTACACTTCCCCTTTGGCGCGCCGGACTGTTCGCACCCGTTTCGGTCTCCTGAACACGCATTCGGGAGGTATAGCATTTTCCCCTCGGGTCAAAGTACCCCGTCAATGAAGGTGTGGAAGTTGGCCGTGCGGCAAAGGGTCAATTAGCGAAAAATCGCGATTGCACTCGTTGACGCCCGGCACGCCATCTATTTCTCGATCGCCGCTGCGAACGCGTCCAGCGAGAGCGAGCGCAGCAGGTTCCGGCGCATGCCGCGTTCCACCTCGGCGAGACGGTCGGCGGCAGCGGTGATCCACTCGAAGTCCGCCGACTCGGCCAGGCGTTGAAGCTGGGAGGCAACGGCCGTATTGCGTATCGCCTCGGGCGCGCCGGAGTTGATAAACATAAGATCGCGCAACAGGGAATAGAGCGTCCGGATCAGCTGCTCGGTCTTCTCCCGTCCTTCGGCGCCGGGGCGGTAGGACTCGGTGATCTTGAACAGTTCGCTGTGCTCGCCGCCACGCAAGGCAGAATTCAGAATCGCGAGCGCGTGGTCGCGAGCCGCCGTGTAGGCTGCGAGATCAAAATTGCGCGCCCGTCCGACCGCGCCTTCCGATAACCGTGCCACGAGCGCCCGTTGCGGCGGTTTCCATTCCGGCCGATGTTCAGCCAGGTCGCGCTCGACCTCCTCTGCCGACAACGCTTCCAAGGTAAACACCATGGACCGCGAGCGGATGGTGGGCAGCAGTTCGCCCGGATTTTCGGTGAGCAGAAAAATGGTGGCAAACTCCGGCGGCTCTTCCAGCACCTTCAGCAGCGAGTTCGCCGCCTCTTTCATGAACGCCGAATCGGTGAAGATGTAGACCCGTTCCCTGCCATCGGCCGGGCGGTAGTAAATCGTCTCGATGACGCGCCGCACCTGGTCGACCTTGATCATCATCTGTGGCGGGTCAGGCGGGACGATCAGCACGTCCGGATGGGTCTGGACGAAAATGCGCGTTTCTTTTTTGTCGGTCTCGCGCAGGTTCTCGCGGGCCTCGACGGCTTCGGCGAAGCGAGCATCGAGGTCAGCGGACTGCGCGATGCGCGTACAGTTGGCGCATTTGCCGCAAAAGTCGGGCAGGCCATCGTTCTTCGATAAGGCGAGGCAGTTGAGCGCTTGCGCCAGCATCAGGGCGAGCGTGTACTTGCCCGAGCCTTGCGGGCCGGAAAGAACGATCGCGTGTGGCAGCCGCTCCCGCCCGAGCATGTCGCGCAAGCGATGAACGATGTCGGCGTTGCCGTGAAAATCAGAAAAGGGCATGAGCTTTGGACTTGGACAAGCAAAATCTACCACAAGACACCGAGGCACGGAGGAGACGTGGGGAGTTTGATTTGAAAGGACGCGGCTTTCAGCCGCGTCGGTCAAGAAGGTAGAAGAATCGGCCTTTAGGCCCTGAGGTCGTGTTTCCCTCAGCGGCTAAAGCCGATCTTTTTTGGCTCGACTTTCCGGCATGGCTGCAAGCTGTGCCCTTTCACAACCACTATGGAAAACCGCAAGAAACAGAGAGTCATATGCGACCAGCCCATGACTGAGGTAACTGCATTGCCCTCCGATGCAAATAGTAGAATCCAGACGATGTCGCCGGAGACTGCCATCGCTGTTGCGCACAAGGCCAAGGCCCTGGAAAAGG
>Ga0187781_10000428_pt1 | contig 29995 bp, 27 predicted proteins | sample 0715_SJ02_MP02_2_FD_132447 | JGI IMG/M metagenome (GOLD analysis project Ga0187781, IMG submission 132447) | Tropical peat soil microbial communities from peatlands in Department of Meta, Colombia - 0715_SJ02_MP02_20_MG | ecosystem: Environmental > Terrestrial > Soil > Wetlands > Peat | place... | reverse complement strand
CGTCCCGACGGCTGACGAACGCATGGGAAATTTTTGCAACGACATCCCGACGCTCCAGCTCTACAACCCTTTCTCGAATCTCACCGGTCCGCGAACGCTTCTCAATCCCGCCAGCCCCTGCCAGTTTCCCGCAGGCCTGCCGACACCCGTGCCTCCTCCGAATCCGCCCACGGCGCCGTTCCTCGATAATGCCGCGCAAGTGCTTTTGAACTCGTACCCGATGCCCAATCTTCCCGGCACGGTGCAGAATTTTCTTTTGCAGGGCTCGACGCCCTTCAACGCGGACACGCTCAGCCTGCACGTCCTGCACACGATCAACTCAAAATTCAGCGTCACCGGCACATACAACTTGAATTCTCAGCGCCAGGAGACGCTCGGAAATTTTCCGGGCATCGTCGGGCATCAATCCACGCTGAATCAAAACGTGGATCTCGGACTAACACAAACCTACTCGCCAAAGCTCGTCCACGACACGCACATCAATTGGAGCCGCAGCCGTGTGCTCGTCTCGAGCGAGAATTCCTTCACGAACAACGTCGGAGGGCTGGCGGGAATCACCGGCACGTCAACTTCCGCAATTGACTTCGGAATTCCTGTCCTGAGTTTTACCGACTTTTCCGGCCCCAACGATCCCATCCCTTCGCTCGTGCGCAATCAAACCGTGCGCTTTCTCGACAACCTCACCTACATTCACGATAAGCACACCATGAAATTTGGCGGTGAGATTCGCCGCATTCAACTGAATTCACAGTCCAGTCCGATGCCCCGCGGCGATTTCACGTTTACAGGCCTGCTCACGAGCCAATTGGATGCGAATGGAAATCCCGTCGCCGGAACCGGCAATGACTTCGCGGATTTTCTCCTCGGGCTGCCCTACAGCACGCGCGTCCAGTTCGGTCCCAATCTCTATCTCCGTAGCTGGGACTTCATCGCCTACGCACAGGACGATTGGCGCGTCAACAAGCGGTTCACGATCCTCTATGGCTTGCGATACGAAGCCGTCACGCCTCCCATTGAGCTGAACAATCAGATCGCAAACCTGGATTTGAATACGCTCGGTGCGCCGGTGACCGCAGTCAATGTGGTCACTCCGGGCTCAACGGCCAATTTTTTCAACGGCACATATCCGCGCGCGCTGGTTCATGGCGATTACGGAAATTGGGCGCCGCGTCTCGGCTTTGCATGGCAGCCAATCGATTTCAAACCGAAAACAATCCTGCGCGGCGGCTATTCGATTTTTTACAACGTCTCCGCCTACAACACTCTTGCGCAGCAATACCTCGCCTACGAACCGCCCTTTGCGACGTCGCAGAACGTAATCACATCCGCCGCCAAGACCCTCACGATCGAAAACGGATTTCCGGGAGCGGCGCAGCCCATCTCCACGGTTGCCTGCACACTTGCCACTCCCTGCCTCAACACCGGCTCGGTGGACCCGCACTACAGAGACGGCTACGCGCAAATCTGGATGCTCGGGACCGAAACCTCCTTCACGCAGAATTGGATTCTGGACCTCACCTACACCGGCACAAAAGGCACCGATCTGGATCTGCTGCGCGCTCCCAACCGCGCCCCGCTCGGCACTCCGCCGACGGAGACACAGCAAAATCTTGCCATTCCGGGCGCTCCGGTTTTTTACTTCGACCAGTCCGGCGCGAATTCCATCTACAACGCATTGCAGGTCAGAGTTGTCCACCGCTTCACCCGCGGCTTCACTCTCCAGGCGATTTACACTTTTTCGAAATCACTTGACAACGCCAGCTCCATCGGCGGCACGACTCCGGTCGTCGTGCAACAGGACGGTAATTTCGCGGCCGAACGCGGGCTTTCCTCATTCGACATGCGCCAACAGCTCCGCGTCTTTTCTGTTTATGAGCTCCCGTTTGGCCAGCACCACCGTTACGCGACACACGGCTGGGCCTTCCACGCCTTCGGAAACTGGCGGCTCCAGAACATCTTCACCTGGCATACGGGGACGCCTTACACTGCCCTGCTCGGCGGCACGGCTTCGGATAACGGAACGGGCGCCGCATTTTCGCTGCGTCCCGACCGCATCGCCGATCCGAACTTCGGAATTTGCGGGGGCTCGGCCCGCGACTTCTTCAACGTGAATGCCTTTGCCACGCCCGCAGCCAATCAGTATGGAGATGAACAGCGCGGCTCGATCGAAGGGCCTTGCTCTTTCACCTGGAATGCATCGCTCGCGAAGGCCTTCCGCTTCGGACCGCAGGAGCGCCACCGAATCGATATCCGCTTTGAAGTGCAGAATTTGACCAACACACCGAGCTTTAACGGTCTCGCCACCACGTTTGGCTCGACGCTTTTCGGCCGCGTGACAAGCGCCGCTTCCATGCGTACGATGGATGGACAGATAAGGTTTAATTTCTGATGAACCGAATGCTGAATAGAATTGCAGTTTTGATCCTCGTGGGAGTTCTATGCGTAGGCCCAGCGGGCAGCCAGGCCCGGCAACAAGGCGGAAACCCGCCTGTTTCAGATCAGTCCAAGCCGCCACAGCAAGAACAAGGCGGAAAAGAGAAAGGCAATCAGCCTTCTCCGGCCGGCCCAATTCGCGCATCGTCCGATGTCGTGCGCATAGATGTCGAGGTCACCGATAAATCCGGCGAACCCATCAAAGGTCTGCGCGCGGACCAATTCATCGTCACCGACGACGGCAAGCCGCAAAAAATCACCTCCTTTTCCTATGCCGACATCGAAAAAATTGAGTCGGCCGGCCCCGTTGACGCAAAACCTATCGTCATTCCCGTGGATGCTCCGCCGGCGCCAGTGCTCGCCGATAACACCGCGCCCGATCCCACTCGGGACCACCGCATGATGGTCATGTTTTTTGATTTGACCTCCATGCAGACGGACGACATTCTGCGCGCTCACGATGCCGCGGAAAAATTCGTGAAGCAGCAAATCAGTCCGGCGGATCTTGTCGCCGTGGTCACTTTCAGCGTGCGCCTCAACGTCGTCGTCAATTTCACGAATGACCGCGCGGCCCTCGAGAGTGCGGTCGCCAAGCTCGTGCCTGGTGTGGCCTCCTCGCTCGGTGATCCTCTGTACGCAGCCGCGGCAAATGGTGAATACGACGTGCAGGAATATACGGGCGCCGCTTACACGCCCGATGAAACGGAATTCAACGTCTTCAATACCGATCAAAAGCTGGCCGCTGTCGAGAACCTGGCGAATGTACTTGCGGGTATTCCGGGCCGCAAAGCCCTGATCGAGTTCACAGGCGGAATCACGCAAACGGGCGAAGAAAATCGCACCGCTCTGCGGGCCGCCACGGACGCTGCGAATCGCGCCGATGTTTCCATCTATTCGATTGACGCACGCGGATTATTCGCTACCCCGCCGGGAGGCGACGTCACCACAAATGCAGCAACGGGAACTTCCATGTACTCCGGCGCTTCCGTTTTCCACCAGACTGACCAGCGCGAAGACACGCGCGATACGCTTGCCACCCTATCGTCGGATACCGGCGGCAAAGCGTTCTTCGACCTCGGCGATTTAAGCGACGCCTTCCCGAAAATTCAGGCCGACAACAATGGCTACTACTTGCTCGGCTACTACCTCCCTGCCGGCATCAAGCGCGACGGCCGCTGGCATTCGATTCGCGTCAAAGTCAACGCACCTGGCGCCCACGTTCGCTTCCGGGATGGCTACTTCGCGCCGCGAGATTTCCAGCATCTCGATAAGGAAGGCCGCGACCAGCAGTTGATCGAGGCCATGCAATCGGATAATCCGCAGTTGGATCTGCCGATCGCTGTCGAGACCACCATGTTCCGCCTGAACGATCAGCAGACCTACGTGCCAATCTCCGCCAAACTTTCCTCGAGCGCCCTTGACTGGGCGCAAAAACACGAAAAGCGAGAAGCGGTCTTCGATTTTGCCGCGCAGGTACGCGCTTACCCGCGCGGGCAATCTGTCGCGGAGCTGCGTGACACCATTACCGTCCAGCTCGAACAGCAACGGTTCCAACAGGTGAACCAATCGAGCCTCGTATATCAAGGCGGCGTCGTTGTCGCTCCGGGAAAATATCGCCTGAAATTCCTGGCACGCGAAAACGAGTCCGGCCGCATCGGCACTTTCGAGCAGGACATTACGATCCCTGAGCCGCAGCCGAATCGAATCATGCTCAGCTCCGTCCTGCTATCAAGCCAGCTCGTTCCCGTGGAGAAATCGGTGGAGGTGCAAACAAAAACGCAAGGAGCGCGCGCCGCCCTGACGAATTCACCTCTCGAAATGGAAGGCCAGAAAATCGTCCCGAGCGTTACCCGCTTCTTCTCGCCAAATCAAACGCTTTACGTTTTTTTCCAGGCTTACTATCCGGAGAAGGCGGACAAGTCCGCGAGATTTGACTCCAGCACGCTTCGCGCGGCGCTGATATTCTTCCGCAACGGAATTCAAGTGAACGCTACGCCGATCCTTGCACCTTCAGCCGTGGACGAAAAGACGCGCACCGCGTCCTTTCGAATCAGCCTTCCCCTCTCGAAGCTGCCTCCCGGCCGTTACACAGTGCAAGCGATTGTGATTGGCGCCGGCACGCAACAATGGAGTTTCGGACGAGCTTATCTTGCGCTCCAACAACCGCCGCCTCCGCCGTCGAGCACGGCCGCTCCAACATCGCCCTCGGCGGCGCCCCCGGAGACAAATCCGCAACCGCAGCCTCCTTCTCAATAGCAACAAGCTAGTTAAAGGCCGTTCTTGGTCCTTACGAATCCAGCGAGGCTCAACTCGTGTGCGGATGGGCAAGGTAATGCTGCCTCAAGACGTCCTTGCCGTAATCGTTGCCGTTGGGCGTGCGGACAACACAGTGGATATGTTGTCGTGTAGGCTTCTCGGGATCGGCAGCGAACTTCGCCTCCGCTGCGTCTGGCGCGCAACCCTAGCACGGGTTGCGCGCCACCCACAATGTCGGCGCGATCATTCTTATTTTGGTTTGTCCTTCTCGTTCTCCGAGGACTTTGCATCCTTCTTGGAAGAACCCTCTTTCTTCTCTTCCTTCTTCGGCGGGGTCTTCGCTTCTTCAGGTTTGGGCTGGGCGTTGGTCTTATTCGCCGGCGGATGAACGTCGTACATTTCATCCTTGGCTTTCACAGGTGGTGTGTACTTTACCGCCGGATGCTGCTGGGGCGGCGGAGCGGCCTCTTGCGGCTTGGCCGGCTCCTCGTAGGCATTCGCTGGATGAGCAGGCGGTGGAGGATTGTTCGGGCGCGCGGGAGGCGGCTCATTCGCGGGTCTTGCCGCAGCCGGCTCGTTCGCAGGCTTTGGTGGAGGCGGTTCACTCACCGGCTTTGCTGGCGGAGGCGGTGGGTTCTCGCGCGGCGGATTTACAGTCCTCGCCTCAGCCGGTGCCGCAGGAGGCGCGGCATTTCCGTGCGGCGGAGGCTCTGGGTTCTTGTTCCCGGCGGCTGGCTGCTTGGCTGGCGCGGGCTTCTCGGCGTTGACGACTGCGGGGCCGTGCCCTCCCGCCGGAGGAGCAGGCGGATTAATCTTGGCCACGACCTTGCGGTCCGTGAACGCCACCGTTGGCTTGGCAGTGGGGGCCGCCGGCTTTGCCGTGGCCGCGACGTAGCTGCTGCGCGTCGGAGCAACCGCCGCGGTTTCGACGGGGCGCGCGGCACGCACTTGTTCGGCGGAAACCTTCACGGCAACTTGCGCCACAGGCCGCGCGCTGACGAAATCTTCCCGGCGCACCACGGTGACGGCGGTAGGTTCGTTCGCGTAGGTGTAAGTGTTGACGATGACCGTCTTGTTGACGATTGTCGTGTTGTAAACGTTCGTCACCTGTGTGATGTTCACGACCCGCGTGTTTGTAATGTTCACGTTCTGGACGTACCGCGGACTGCAGTGATAGCCGGGAACCCACACATCTCGCGGGCCCAGCGGAAACCAGGCAACGCCCGTGATGCCGCCGCCAAACCCGATTGCTATGCTGGCGCCGCCGCCACCGACGAAGGCAACAAGGTGCGGAGCGTAAACAGGCCGAACGACGATCGGGCCGGGAACCCATCCCCAGGCTCCGCCAACGAGAACCCAACGCCCGTAGTGATACGGGGCATAGCCCCACGCTTCCTCACCGACCCACGTCCAGCCCCACGGGTTGATGAACACCCAGTGGCCGTAATGATAAGGAACCCAGCCGTAGGCAACTCCACGGGGATACCAAACGACGCCATAGTCGGGATCGTTTCGCCAGTCGCCGTAGTCGTCCATGTCGTAGTAGCCGTCAATGTCGCGCGAAACATAGCGGGCGGCGAATGCGTTGTTCTCACGCTGGTCGCGGCGCTCGCACCAGTTCTGGAAGTCGTCGTACTCCGGCGCCGGCTGGCTGGCGACGCCTAGCTCATCGGTGCCGACGAATTCGTAGCGTTGCCCCGGACCGACATCCCAGGACTCACCGCCGCCCATCACTTCACCGGCGCCTTCGCGGATGGTGAGCACCGTCCAGTTGCCGTCAGTACCTGTCTCGACGCGGTACTCGCCGGGGCGAACGAGTGTGAAGGCGAGATTCGGCGTGTCGATTTCGTAAGCGTCGCCCGGGTCAAGCCGCCGCAGGTGAATCTCGATGGTTCCCTGCGCGAGCTGAATCTGCACAGTGCGGTCGTCAATGTTGAGGAAGGAGATGCCCGTTTCACCCGAGAGGCGAATGGCGGTGCTGCCGATGTGGACCTCGCCACGGGAGTCGTGGTCAACCCAAAGATTGTCGCCGGTGGTCAGCGGACGATTGCGATCGGCTTCGACCCAGTCGTCTTCACCGGCGGGCTGGAAGGAAACGGAACCCTGGAGGTAATTAAGACGTGCGACTCTTCCAGGAGGATCATCATCAGCGGCCGCGGACTTTGGAAGCCCCCAAAATATACAGGCCGCGAAAAGCAAGAGGAGAACGAGCGGGAACGGTTTTCTCATGGACTTGGCTCCTTTCGCGATGCAACCCATTAATAGCACAGCGCGCGTTTCCAGCCAATGCGACGCAAGGAACCAGGCAAACCAAATCAGGACGCGGGTGTCGCTCATCGCGAAAATTCCTCCCGCTCATAAAACACTTTTTGAAAAAGTTAGTTGCGCGGCCTGAAAATCTCACACGAAAAAAGAAAAAACCGGAGCCCTGAACAACCGGGCCCCGGGTATGAAGGATGAATCCACTTCAATAAACTTAGCGTCCGTGGCCTCCACTGGAGTGGCCGCCACCACCATGCGCGGCGCCACCGCCGCTGCTGTGAGGCGCGCCTCCGGTGCTGCCATGCGAACCGGCCCCTGAAGGAGCGCTTGGTCCGCCGCGAGAGCCGCCCGGATATCCGCCGCGCGGCTGCACGATCGGCCGATTCATATTGAGCGGCGGCCGTGAGGAACCGCTGTAGCCGCCATACGGGCCGCGAGAAGCGTAGCCGGGCTGCGCGCCACGGGAAGCGGCCGGCGGAGAGTAGTGCTGCCAGCCACCGCGAGAGGCTTGCGAGCTCTGGGTGTTGGGCGTCGCCGGACGAGAAGCCGCCGAAGGCTGATTCGTGCGGCCGTTGGTTGCGCCGCTCGATGCTGTGTGGTTCGGAGGCGCCGAGGAGTGTGACGGCGCCGCGGCAGTGCCATTCGATCTTGCGCCGGAGTTCACCGAGCCACGCGAACTGTTATTCCACCCGCCGCCGCGGCTCGCATTATTCGCGGCCGCGGAATTTCTCGCCGACGGATTATAGAAGTGCTGCGAGCTGGCCGAGGCATTTCGCACGGAAGAAGCGCCCGGCGAGCGATTCGTCGAGGCGTAGCTTTCGTGCGACGGCGACATCGGTGATTTCCCTGTCATCATGCTGGCCTGTTTGAAGGAGGCCGCGCTCATCCCCGCCTGATGCGTTGGGACAGCCGACTTGCCGAACTGTTTTCCATCCATCGAAGAAATACCCGAGCGCATATGCTCGTTCGTCATCGCTTCGTGAACGTTCGAGAATCGAGTTCCCCGGTTGCCCCCGAGCGGCGCAACGCCGTGATTCCATCCAGCGACTCCTACAAATCCGCCGCGCCCGCCGAAGCGGCCGAACCACGGGTGGAAGAAATCACCGGGCCCGCATGGCAGCCAGCCGATGCGCCCGAATCCCCAGCCGAATCCGAAGCCAATTCCGAATCCGAATCCCGGCCCGCCCCAGCCGAAGAACGAGACATAAGCAGGCGCCCAGATGGGATAGTAACCGGGATAAACGCCGACGGGCCCCGGCCACCAGACCCAGTTGCCTCCATAAACGAACCAGCGACCGTAGTGATAAGGAGCCCAGCCCCACGGCTCGTAAGAAACCCAGGTCCAGCCGTAGTACGGCTGATAGACCCAGCGGCCGTCGCGATACGGCGCCCAGTCAGGGCCAACCGAGGGAGACCAAACGCGGCCGTAGTCAGGAACCTCGGTCCAGACTCCGTGATTATCGAGATCTTCCGTGCCGGTGTAATAAGGATTGGTGTTGTTCCAACTGCGCGCGGAGCGAATGCCGTGGTTGCGGTCGCGATTCCACTGATCCCAACCGTCTTCCGCGGGCGCCACAGAGACTTGATATTGAGGAGCATCCGTGCCGGCGACGGAGATCATTTTTCCGGCGTCCACTCGAGTGGTGCCTTGCGGCGTGGCGACCTCGACCGTCCCTCTACGGACGATCACTTTCGTATCCGAGTCGGAGTTCACGAGAATGCGGTATTCGCCTTCCCCATCGAGCGGACGAATCGAAGAGTTCGGCGTGTCGATGACGGATTTGGCGTCGCTGCCGCGGAGAATGTTGTAGGTGACGAGGCCCTGTCCGACTTGCACATGGATTTCATGGCGGCTGAGTCCCGCGAGGCGTGCCGTGGAGCGCTCGGACATGCGGAGGACGTTCGAGCCATTGAGCTCGAGTTCGGCGCGCGATTTGTCGCCGGTGGAGACGCGGTCGTCCTGCGACACAGGAGAATTTTGAGTGACGGCGACCCATTCACCATTGTCGCCGCGCTGCAGGGAGACATCCCCCTGAACAACGCTGATACGCGCAACACCCGGTTGCGATTCCGAAGCCTGTTGGTATTCCGCTTCGGATACATCTTGCTGATCTGACTGGTCGCCCTGGGCAGGCTGACCCTGGTCAACTTGCACATCCGACTGCGGCGCCGCGCCCTGCCCGCGGGCTGGAGCGGAAGCCGCGATCGTGAAAGCTGCTGCGATGACTGCGAGATAACTTTTCATTGTGCACCTGCTGGCGAATAGACAGCCAGCGTACAAACCCCGACCTCGGTCATGCAGGGGCAATGCCAAAGTGGAGCAATCGGAGATGCAGAGATAACTCCATATATTTCAATCAGTTGCAGCGAGGAAGACCGAAGGCATAAATCAGGGTGGTCGTTATCTACCGGTTCTTTTCGAGCGGCGGTGGTGGAAATCAACCAGTGGGAAGCAGAGGAGATAAATGACGTAAACGAGGTACAGGAAGTAGAGGAAAACCACCTTGCATGGCAGCGCAGGGTTGGTGGGCTTACTTGCCGGCCTGGAGAAGACGAACGCAAAAAACCGACCTGGTGCACGTGCGAAAATGTTCGATTAGAAATGGCCTCGATCGTTTGTTTTGAATGAGTTGCGGCGATTTCTAATCGTAAGCGTGTTCGATTAGAAATCCAATTGCAACCAGAGATGAACACGCATGAGCGCAGATAGGACGGAAGGTGGAAACATCCGAATGTGTGACGATTAGAAAATGTTAGTTGGCTTTGTTTTGAATGGGTTGCGGCGAATTCTAATAACGGGATGTGACGATTAGAAAGGCAGTGGCGAGTGTCCCGGTATCGCGCGGCAACCGCGCACCGGGATCCCGGTTCCTGGCCGGAACCGGCAATTTGTGGCAAGTGAGAGGTGGCCACTGAATGGCGATGGCGTTTAACGCAGGCTGGATCGGGTTCGATTGAGCGGATTGCGAGATTTTTTTCGCGAGCCATGGGGCACGATAGCAGTCGCGAGAAGAAAAATCTGCTGGCCGGAGGGATGGATTTGGGAGAGGGTTTTAGAACTGGACTGCTTTTGAACATCGCACCTGTACTTTTCTAATTTCCCCCGAGGTTAAATCCCTCGACATCTATGGGCTGCCGGGATATGAAAAAACCTACTGCGGAGAGCTAGCGAAAACAAAGCGGCGGCAAGCCGCCGCACTCCATATGAGCTGTGCCGGGCGGGAAAATTGCTCGGGGATCTCAGCGGCTCGCGCGAAGATCGTGGGGCGGGGTCAGCGCGAGCAAGCGGGCTGATTAAACTATATTTCTTGTGTTATATGAGTAGCGTTATGGAGCGCGGCTCTCTGCAATTGAAGGCGACCTTCACTCTTCTTCGGACTGTCGTAATCCTCCTGTTTGTATTTGGCCCGTTACTCCACACTATCCAGTCCAATACTTTCCTGAGCCGCGGCATGGGGACGAGCCAGCGTCCTCTTTGGGAGGTTGACCTATCGAAATTCGGTTACCAAGAAATGGAATGGGCACCTCGAAGCGCTGACGAGGTGAAGCAGGGAATGTGGGCCTTCCAACAGGGCGTTGCATTCACTGAGTCGAATGTGGTTGTTGCGTATTTCATCGTCCGTGATGAGCCATCAGGGGCCAAGTCCACCGACGCCAAGCCGGAGAGGTCGGATCCCTACCGATTGGTGGCCGTCTTCTTGAATGCAGACCGCGGCGAACTTATTAAAAGGCTCGATTGGCCCTTACCATCTGGCAAGCGGATGGTTGCGACTTCGCTTTTTTTCCCCGCGAGCAATCGACGGTTCATCGTGCAGACCGGGAATACGCTCACACTGTACTCTCCAAAGTTTGAAATTCTGGGGCGATATGAAGGTCACGAACAACTGAAAGCAATTGCAAGCCCGGCGGGGGACACTCTTCTCGTACGCGACTATGAGTGGAATGGGAGACAGTGGGCACCTCAATCCAGGCTGCTGGATACCGAAGATTTTAAAGTTCTGAAATCCTTCAGTAGTCCTTCGATCGAGTTCGGATTTATTTGGGGAAACGAATTCGTGTTGGAAGCCTACGGCCTGCCCTATTATGAGTCTCCTGAATCGCAACCAAAGGAGCTGCTCGCCAATAGAGGCTTTTGCAGTGGTTACGGGAGTTTCATAAACAAGGACACGGTGGCAGGTTTCACTTGCGATATCCACGAGGAGTTTCTTCTTATTTCGACAGAGGGCAAAATAATCCGTGAGCTCAATTTCAAGGGCGAACATCCGGGAGGACATGCCGTTGCGTCCCAGGACGGCCGACGATTCGCCGTGCCGACTGAAACGTGGGGATTATTCAATCCTGTAACTCCCAAGAAGCTTCCGGTGCACGTCTTCAATGTGGGTGACGAGAAACCTGTCCTGACATTGAACATTGAGCCCGACTTTGCAAAAACCTCGAATTTGCATATAGAAATCGGACAGACGTGGTTTGGTTGGCGCGCTCTTGCCTTATCTCCGGAGGGTGAGATGCTGGCAGTCAAGTCCGGCCCGATCGTACAGGTGTATCACTTGCCGGAAGTAGGGCGACCGAGTGAATGCACGAGCGACTGTAACAGCGGAACCGAAGCCTCCAATTTCGAGGCTGCGGCGAGACAGCGTTCGCCCGAATCGCCAGTTCCCACCTCATCAGTTCCCCAACAACTTGTTCAGGAGGCGCTCTCCTGGCTTCCTGCTGATACGGAGACGGTGATTGCGGCGAATGGTCCTTTTCCAATGCCGGAATTGCAACAAGAAGGCGATGAGACCGAGAGGCGCAAGGAGACTAGTGACGAAGTCGAAGAGGCATTCGAGCGGATACCGCTGTCGCTCTTCGGTTTCAAGCATGGACAGATGGTAAAGAAATTCAAAGGCGCAAAGGTGCTTTTCAGTGTTGAAGGCTCGCGTAATTTTCGCCCGCCGTCAGAACTAGGTGAAGGACCTTTTCAGGGGTGCGCTGTTGCCGTCTTCCAGGGCGACATTACGGAGCGGGCCGGCGCGTTCCTCCGAGATTCCGCGACTGAGATTTTGAGGACAGACCAGATTGAAGGGCAGAAGGTCGCCGTGTTTCAGGAGAGATTGGAAGAAGATACGTGGACGACGTTCGTAGCGTTTCCGAAACCGAATATAGCCGTGGCGGCGAGCAGCAAGGAATACCTGGCAGAGACGCTGGCGAGAATGAATGGAAAAAAAGGACGACGGGCGCTGCCTAACAGCCTAGCGGAATGGAAGCACGTAAATATGCAATCAGAATTCTGGGCCGTGCGACACTACGACAAGAAAGGTGCGACGACAGACCCTACCTCTCCCTTCGGAGGGGAAAAGTCAGCGAATATGCCCGATAAACAAGCGATCGGGCTGACATTCCAATTCAATCCACGGAAATCGAATACGGCGACGGTCACGTATCTCTCGGGAGACGAAAAGATACTTTCGAAGGTCGAAAAGCACCTGTTCCCGACGGAACATGATCCGGGTGCCGCAGCCTTGCATATCCAATACCGTCAACCAGAACCAGGGGTGGTGGAGGGCTCCTACGATCTTGCGGACGCGGACTCAGCGGCAAGTTTCATTTTCGTGCTAGAGGCGCTGCTGGGACATGCAATTTATGTTTGATGGAAAGTCCGTGAATATACATGCTGGTCCGACGGTGCTCGGGGCAGCAGAGAGCGCATGCTACGCCGGGGCGCAAACGAGGACAAAGCGGGAGCAAGAGCAAGGCAGAAGCAGGTCCCTCGCTGAGAACCGCTTCGGGATGACAGACTTCTTGCGCGTGTCGAAGGGTTCAGGCCAATGATTTCCGCGGAGAGCTAGCAAGAACAAAGCGGCGGCCCATCGACTTCGCTCAGGATAAACAAGCCACCCTTCGTGCCTCAGGGTAAACCGCACTCCATACGAGCGGTGGCACGAATTGAGCGGGAGGAAATTGGCGGCGAGGAAAAGGCACGGCCTGCCGTGCCCCTACGGCCTAAGGTCGCAACCTTCAAAGCAGCACAATCGAGTCGGTAGCGGGAGGCCGGTTACGGCGCTTCCTGTGCTTGACGGACGGGGATTCCAAAAGCACAATGCGCGATAGCGGGGGTATCCTACAACCCGATTAGGGAGAGAAAAGCGATGGAGAAGCTCCTAGCCCGATTGAGTTATTGGCTGTGCTTTTTGTGCGCCGCACTGGCGATCATCACGCGGCTGCTGAATGCGTGGGGAGCGCCGGCTTCGCTCCTGCAAGGCAGGAACAATCCGATCGGTTATCACAGCTTCATGGACGGAGTGCTGCTGTTCACGATGACCAGCATTACGGCAGCGTGCTTCGCCTATTTCAGCCGCAAGAGCGGCTAACTGGTATAGTGTCGTTCCGGCGCGCTGGAGCCGATGCCAGGCGCCGCACGAACTGAGCTGCTCGCATCGGGCAATACGCCACAGGTACCGTCCATGGATACGAAGCTCCTCAATGATCTGAAGCGCCTGCTGGGTGCGGAGATGGTGCTGCACCGGCCGGAAGAATTGATGCTGTACGAATATGACGGGTCGGTGGAATTAGCGCGGCCGAACTACGTCGTCTTTCCGCAAAATAGAGAGCAGGTGGTGGGGATTGTCGAGCTGGCGAACCGGTATCAAGTGCCGATGGTCGGGCGCGGAGCGGGAACGGGGCTTTCGGGCGGAGCGCTGGCGCGGAAGGGCGGGATCGTAGTTTCGTTCACGCGAATGAACCGGATAGTGGAGGTGGACACCGAGAATCAGTTTGCGGTGGTGCAGCCGGGAGTGGTGAACGCGGAACTGAGCGCAGTGACCGTGCCGCTGGGACTTTTTTATGCGCCGGACCCATCGAGCCAGCGGGCGTGCACGATCGGAGGAAACGTAGCGGAAAATTCCGGCGGGCCGCACACGCTGGCGTACGGGGTGACATCGAACCACGTGTTGTCGCTCGAAGTAGTGCTCCCGAATGCGGAGGTGGCGCGGTTGGGGAGCCGGGCGCTCGATCCGGTGGGATACGATTTGCCGGGGCTGTTTGTGGGGTCGGAGGGGACGCTCGCGCTGGTGACGCAAATTACGGTGAGGCTGCTGCGGTTGCCGGAGGCGACGAAAACGCTGCTGGCGATATTCGACACGCTCGATGACACGACCGAGACTGTGGCGGAACTGACGGCGCGCGGAATTACTCCGGCGGCGTGCGAAATGCTGGATGGGTGGACGCTGCGGGCGGTCGAAGCGTACGTGCACGCGGGATTTCCGCTCGATAGCGCGGCGGTGTTGCTGATTGACGTGGACGGCGTGAAGGAAGAGGTGGAAGAGCACGTGAAGGAAGTGGAGGACGTCTGCCAGAAGCACAAGGCGCGCGAGGTGCGCGTGGCGAAGGACGCGCGCGAGCGGGATTTGCTGTGGAAGGGGCGAAAGAACGCGTTTGGGGCGGTGGGCCGGTTTTCGCCCACGTATTTCGTGCAGGACGGCGTGATTCCCCGGACGAAGCTGCCGCAGACGATTCGGAGAATCGAAGAGATCAGCAAGAAGTATGGGTATCAGATCGGGAACATTTTTCACGCGGGCGACGGGAATCTGCACCCGCTGATCCTTTTCGACGCGCGCGACGAGAAGCAATTGCGCGAGGTGATCGCGGCGAGCGATGAAATTATTCAGTTCTGTGTGGAGATGGGTGGCGCGATCACGGGGGAGCACGGCGTGGGGATGGAAAAGGACCGGTTGATGCCGCTGCTTTTCAACGAGGCGGACCTGGACGTGATGCGGCGGGTGCGCGACGCGTTCAATCCGGCGGGGATTTTGAATCCGGAGAAAATTCTGCCGACGAAGAAAGGCTGCGGGGAAATTTTTTCCCGGCCAATGCCGACGGCGGGTGCGACGCCTGCATGAGCACCGCGAGCAAGACGGCTTCGATGCGGCTGCCCGACATCGTCGGGGCAGCGCACGTGATACAGGATCCGGCGCAGCTCGCGTTTTATGAAGTGGACGGCGTAAGGCCGGGAGCGGCGGTGCGGCCGGGGTCGCGCGAAGAGATTGCCGAGGTGGTGAAATTCGCGGCCGCGGAAAATCTGGCGGTGATTCCGTCGGGGGCGCGCACGAAGCTAGGGATGGGGCTGCCGCCGCGGAAATTCGATATCGCTCTCGACATGACGCGGATGGACCGCGTGCTGGCCTATGATCCCGCGGATTTGACGCTTTCGGTCGAAGCCGGACATTCGCTGCAGAAAGTTATGGGCGTCCTCGGGGACCACCAGCAATTCCTGCCGTTGCTCGTGCCCTATTTCAGCAAAACGACGATCGGAGGGACGATCGCTTCGGGCGTGGACTCGCCGCTGCGGCAATTCTACGGGACGGCGCGCGACTACGTGCTGGGGATGGAGTATGTGACCGGCGAGGGCGTGCTGGCAAAGACGGGCGGGAAAGTCGTGAAAAATGTGACGGGGTACGATTTGCACAAGCTGATGATCGGGGCGCTTGGAACGCTCGGCGTGATCGTGAGCGTGAATTTCAAGACGTTTCCCGCGCCGGTGGCGAGCCGGGGGTTTGTGGCCACGTTCGAGACGGCGGAGCGCGTGTTCGAAGTGCGGAAGCAGGTGGCGAAGTCGGTGCTGACGCCGATAACGATGGAGATTCTGAGCCCGCGCGTGGCGGAGCTTTTTGCGAGCGACGCGGCGGCGCGGATTGGGTCGGGGACGTTCGCGCCGAATGTGATTTCGGCGAAGCACTGGGCGTTCACGAGCGGTTATGCGGGGAATGACAAGGTGCTCGCACGATACGAGCGGGAACTGCGCGCGATGGCGGAGCAAACCGGCGCGGAACAGGTGACGGTGCTGGATGACAACACGAGGCCTGCGGCATTTTCGCGGAAGCGGGAATTTGTTGCGATTGCGCTGTCACCGGCCACGTCGCCGGCGACGACGATCATGAAGCTGAGCGCGCAGCCGGCGCGGCTAAAGGAATTGATGGATGAAGTTGGCCGGGCCGCGGAGGCCAATTCCCTGCCCTGGGCGGCGATGGTGCGGGGAGTGGGCGTCATTTATATTGCGCTGCTGCCGGCAGAGCGAAGCGAAGAAGCGCGCGGGCGCGTGGGGAACGCGACGAACCGGATTATCGCGGCGGGGGCGAAAGCGAACGCGAACGTGTCCATTCCGTGGGCGCCGACGGAGTGGAAAAGCGCGTTGGAAGTGTGGGGGAATCAGCGCGCGGATTTTCCGCTGATGCAGAAAGTGAAGAAGGTTTTCGACCCGCAAGGGATTCTCGCGCCGGGAAGATTTGTGGGAGGGCTCTAGGGCGATGGCCACGCCTCCGCAGACGCACGAAGAGGCGCAGCGGGAATTCGCGCTGACGCTGAGCGGATTTTCGGCGACGGACAAGCCTGAATACGGGGACTACTCGAAGTGCGTTCACTGCGGGCTCTGCTCGAACAATTGCCCGACGTACCGGCTGTGGGGCCGCGAGGCGGATTCGCCGCGCGGGCGGATCAAGCAGATGGCGCTGGTGGATGCGGGGCGGCTGGAGCTAGGCGAGACGTTCGTGACGCACATGGACCGGTGCCTGGCATGCAGGGCGTGCGAGTCGGTGTGCCCCTCGGGCGTCGAGTACGGGAAGCTGGCGGAACTCGCGCGGGCGCAGATCGAGCAGAAATACAAGCGGCCATTCCTGACGCGGGTGGCGCGCGATTTCGTTTACCGGCGGCTGCTCCCCTATCCGGGGAGGATCGCGCTCGCGGCGCGAATGTTGAAGCTATACCAAGCGACAGGACTGGCGGCGCTGGCTCGCGGGACGGGAATTCTCCGGCTGATGGGATTGCAAGAGCGAGAGCGGCTGCTGCCTGAAATCGACCACGAATTTTTTTTCAGCGAATTGGGAAAAACTTTTCCCGCGAAGGGGACGAAGCGCGCGAGGGTGGCGCTTTTCGCGGGCTGCATCGCGCAAGTGACATTCAGCGAGTTGAATCGAGCGACAATTCGCGTGCTCCAAGCGAATGGATGCGAGGTGGTGGTCCCGGCGGCGCAGGGATGCTGCGGCGCGCTCGCAGTACATGCCGGTGTGCGCGACGTCGCGCGCGGGCTGGCGCGGAAGAATCAATTGGCTTTCCCGCTCGAGGATTTCGACGCGATCATCAGCAACGCTGCCGGTTGCGGATCGACACTGAAGGAGTACGTGCATCTTTTTCCGGAGGAAGATGGCGCACACAAGCAGGCGGAGCGATTCTCGGCCAAGGTGAAGGACGTTTCGGAATTTCTTTCGGAACTTGGGCTCGTGGCGCCGCTCAAATCACTTCCGCTGCGCGTGACGTACCAGGATTCCTGCCACTTGTGCCACGGGCAGAAAGTACGCGAGGCGCCGCGGAAACTGATCCGCGCGGTCCCCGGCGTGGAATTTGTCGAGATGCAACTATCGGAGCAGTGCTGCGGGTCGGCGGGCGTTTACAACGTGACCGAAACGAAAGCTTCGCTGGATTTGCTGGCGCTGAAGATGGGCTACGCCCGGGAGACGAAGGCGCAGGCGATTGTCACGGCGAATCCGGGGTGCATGCTGCAAATGCGCGCGGGAGCGGCAGTTCATGGGACGGGGCAAGAAGTGATCCACGTGGTTGAATTGCTCGATCGGGCTGCAGCAACTTCCTAGAGTTTATTTCTCGCCAACAATGTAGCGGCAGCCGCGCGGGCCCATGAGCGCGGAGTGAACTGCGCCAGCTTCGACGTCGCAGCGGTCGCCGGAGCGGTATGTCTGCGAGCGGCCGCTTACGGTCAGCGTCATTTCCCCGTCGAGGATGATGTGCGCGGTCAAGCCGGCGTGCGTGTGGTCCGGGTAGCGCGCGCCGGGTCCGTCTTGCCAGACGAAGGTGTGGGTGAAGCCTTCGGATTCTAGTTGATTCAAGAGTTCGGTTGGATCTGGATGAGGCATGTTCCGCAGAAATTATAGCAAGGAGTGCCGGGCCTACGGCGCTTGGGAAAATTGGGAAACGGGTTCCCAGCCCGCCAAAAGGCGGCGGGCTGGGCTAAATTCTGCCGGACTCACAGCGTTTTAGAATCCAAATTCGAAATCATGTGATTGCGGGGGTGCTTGAAGCACACGCAGTGCCGCTAGCGAAAACAAAGCGGCGGCAAGCCACCGCACTCCATAGGGGCCGAGCATGGCGCGAAGTGGCGGGCCAGGGTAACTTCTTTCGCGTCCCGACAAGGAAGTCGGGACCCACAAAACGGGCTTACAGCGCTGAACCTCTACGTCAATCAAGGACTGTCCCTCGAAGGCTGAAGCCCAAATTAATGCGCGCTCGAAATGCCGGGGCCAAGACTGCGAACTCCTACTCGCAATCCAAATTCACTCGAGAACCAAGGGGGGCTTGCGGGCGGAGCGTGGTGGAGTCCCGCCCGCAAGTACTGATTGTTGCGAGGTGAAAAAACGCGCGCTCGCGCTATTCCGGGAGCGGTTTCGGACCGAACGCGCCGTGCGGGCGGCCCTTTTCGATGGTGTAGTCGGCGGGAACCTGAAAGAGCGAAGCGTCGGGTTCCGAGCGCTGAATGTTGGTGACTTGCATGACGGTTTCTCCGGTCCGGGGATCGGAGTGCTTGCTCATGACCACAATTTGCAAATCGGAGGAATACCAGCGCTCGCTGGTAATGACGATAGGCTTCTCGTTGCCGATGGCGCCCGCGGGAATGGTGCGAGTGGTGCGGGTACCAGTGGCGGAGACGCCGTTGATGGTCTGCGTACCGAGCGACGTGGTGGTCACGTTGGCTTGATCGGCAGGGCCGGCCTCGCGCTTGCCTTCGCGCGCGCCGCCACGCTTGCCGCCGTGTCCGGCCCCGCGAGCGGGAAACTGGCGTGCGATTTTCTTGTCGGCTTCGAGAATGTAATGATTGCCCGCAACGGGATCATTGATCATGGAAACCTGAGGAGCGGGCTTGCCGGACCCAGCCCAGCGACCCATGGCCGGCGGCGTCATATCGCGGCGCGTGCGGCCCTGGCTATCGCGAGCGAAGGTGCCGTTACTCGAGCGTTGAATCTGGTTGCCGTCGGAGAGCACTTGCGTCGTCTGGACGGTGGTGGTCGCCGAAAACGGAGCGCCCGTGACCGTCTTTCCGCCATAGCCACCTTCAAAACTCATGATGACAAACGGCTCGGGCGGACCGCCGGGGCCGGGCTCACCAGCCGAGACCCAAATGGCATCCTGATCGGGCGGGAGCGGCGGCGGCACGGCCGATGGAACACCGGACTGAGCGAAAGCGCTCATTCCGGAAAAAGCGAAGGCCGCCGCGAGACCAGCCACGGCCAACCATTTATTTCCTGTGCTCATTTTTCAACTTCCTCCTGAAGGATTTTCCGCGCCGCAAAAATTATTCGCCCGGGCCAAGCTGTGAAACCAAGCGGATGGCTTCCGGGGTACCGTCCACTCCAACAAGCAGATCGGCTTGAATCTGTTCATCGCCCGAGAAATCGTCAACGGGAATGCCGAACGAGGCGAGTTCGGGACGCGAGAGCCGGACACGGACGATGGCGCCGCCATCATCCGTGGCGGATTCGTCGGCATAGGGCAAAGGCACAAAGGCGGCGTCCTCTGTATCGCTCGAATTATCGGCAGTGGACTGCGGCTCCGTAACGGGCGCGGCCGCTACCGCAAGATTTGAACTCTGGACTTGGCTGGCCGCCGGAGCCGGTTGCGAATGAGCGGCTCCCGCGTCCGACGGCAGCGGAGCGAAAGACGAAGGCGGCAGGCGCCAGACGTGCAGATAAAAGGACAGCCCGACGAACAAAATGAAGGCAGCGGCCACGCCGAGCGCCGCGAGCCTCCAGCGAAGCTGGCGGCGGGCAACAGCGGTTTTTTGCCGCCGAAATTCCTGCACAAGCGCCGATTCGACGCGAGGAGAGACTCGAGAATTGGCATCGTGCCGCGCGAGATCGAGCAGAGAGTATTCCAGCCATTCGACTTCCGTGAGCAGCGCGGCGCATCGGCTGCAAGATTCCGCGTGGGCCATAGCGGCTTCGGCGAGCGAGGTCTCGGCCGGATCGGGGCGATAGAGCTGATGCGAAATTTTCTCGAAGGCAGCGCAATCCATCGAAACGGAGCTCTCGTCCATAGGCATCTTGCTCATTCTCCCACCACTGCGCGGCGCACCGGCCTCGGCTCGCGCAACTTCTCGAGCAGCAGCGCGCGCCCGCGGTGAAGGCGGGAGCGCACGGTGCCGATCGGGCAGGAAAGGGCTTCGGCGGCTTCCTCGTAACTCATTTCCTCGAGCTCGCAAAGAATCACCGCTTCACGGTAATTCTCCGGAAGAGTGGCGATCGCCTGGCGGACGCGGCCAATAGCCTCGAGAGAGGCGAAGAGATCGTGCGAATCGTTGAACGGACCGTGACCGTTTCCGTTTCCATTCGACGAGGCTGCCAGGCTCTTCGTGCCCAAATCGTCTTCTTCAATCAGCAGCGGGGCGGAGTGGCGATCCTGTTCCCAGCGCTTGCGAAGGTGATTGCGGGCCACGCCGAAAAGAAACGCGGAGAGGGTGCCGCGGGCGGGATCGAATCGTTTGGCGTCGCGAATCAGGGTCATGAAAACCTCTTGTGTCACATCCTCGGCCACAGCGGCATTCCCGCACATGTGCAGCGCGAAGCGGAAAATCGCGGGATGCCTCCGCCGATAGAGAAGCGTAAAGGCGTCTTCGTCCCCGGCGATCATGAGCCGGAGAAGGCCGTCGTCGGTTAAGTCCATGCTCCTCATCATCTCTAATAGGACGGCCCGTTACGGTTCTCGTTACATATTGCCGGGCGGGGGCCGGAAAGTTCCCGAAATTGACCCGGGGACCAGGGAGGGTTCGAAGACCTCAGGAATCAGAGGGGCGCATCATGCGGGCGGCCATTTTGACGACCAGGTTGCGCGGGACGAGTCGCTCGCTTTCCATCATCAGGCGGTTCATGGCGCCGGAGACGACGTAGCTCTTGCCGCGAGCGAGCCCCTCTAGGCCGACCCGCGCGACCTTTTCGGCCGTCTCGGCGGAGCGGAAGGTGCGCGCGGGCTGATGCGCGACTTCCTGGAATTCGGTGGTGGTCGAGCCGGGGCAAAGCGCGCAGACGCGAACGCCGAATTTGCGAACCTCTTCAGCTACCCCCTGGGCAAAAAGGAGGTCAAAGGCTTTTGTGGCGGCGTAGGCCGAATTAAAGGGCACGGCCTGAAAGGCAGCCGTGGACGCAACGATGAGGATGTCACCGTGCTGCCTGGCGACCATTTCATGAAGATAGAGGCGGGTAAGATGTACCACAGCGGAGCAATTGACCTGAATCATTTCCATCATCTTGGCGGCAGGAATTTCGTGGGCGTATCCGAATGCGCCGAAGCCGGCGTTGTTGACCAATAACTCGACTTCCAGGCCTTGATGACGGGTGAAGGCGTGAATTTCCTCGGGAGCTTCCGCGCGGGTCAGGTCGGCAGTGAAGACTTCGACTTTCACGTTGTGCTTCGCGGCAAGACCGGCAGCGAGTTTCTGGAGCCGGTCGGCGCGGCGGGCCGTCAGGATGAGGTGCGCTCCACCGGCGGCCAACTGCTCAGCCAGCGCCCAGCCTATGCCGGCGCTTGCGCCGGTGATCAGGGCCCACTTATTGGCCCAGGCTCTTTGGAGACTGCCGGACATGGGTGCCTCCGCCCTATAAGGGGGCATGAAACCACAAACGGGGGTGCTGCGGAAGCGAGAAAATCCAGAAAGGGAAAATCAGGCGCGGTCGAGCCAGGCGCGAGGAAGGACAGTCTCGCGGAAGCGGACCCCCTGCTCCTTCAAGCGATCGAGGAGGCGGCGAGCCCAAACGAATTCGGCGGCCAGTATCCCGAGACCCAGGATAATGGTTACCCACCCGGGGCCCGGGGTGACGATCATGACGATCCCGAGGGCAAGAACCGTGAAGCCGAAGAGGATCTTCAGGAAGCGCTTGGTCTGTTGCAATGTCCTAAAGAGCATCGTTTCAATCCGAGCCAACCGGCGGAGTCGATTACCGAGCCTCAAAGCGTTGGATGACAGCCGGGCGCGCGCAGGTGCAACATGCACGCGGAATTCCATTGATACTTTGGTGGCGGGGCCCGCTTGCTACCGCGATTCGCAGTGCTGATAATGGAGTTCGGCTGGAGCGGCAGTCGCATTAACCTCCGATGCTTTTCTTGAATGGAAAAACTTTTACCCGTTGAGGAGCAAAATGGAACTACTAAGCGTACGCATGGAGATTCCGGAAGGGGCGAACTTAATCTTGGGGCAAGCCCACTTCATCAAGACGGCGGAGGACCTACACGAGGCCGTCGTCAATACGGTGCCGGGCGCGAAATTTGCGGTGGCGTTCAACGAGGCGTCGGGGCCTTGCCTGGTCCGGGTCGAAGCCAATGATGAGGAGCTGCGGCGGGCGGCGATCGCGAATGCGCGGGAAATCGGAGCGGGACATGTCTTCGTGCTTCTGCTGAGGCAGGCGTATCCGATCAACCTGCTAAGCAGGATTCGAGATACGTTTGAGGTGTGCGCGATTTACTGCGCGAGCGCGAACCCGGTGGAAGTGATTGTCGCGGAGACCGCACAGGGACGTGGGGTGCTGGGCGTGGTGGATGGGAGCCCACCGAAGGGGGTCGAGGGGCCCGAGGACGCAAAACAGCGGCGCGAATTTGTGCGCAAGATCGGTTACAAGCTGCATTAGGCGGGGCTGGTGGGGAAGCCCCGGCAAAGGCTCCCGCCAGAATAGATGGAAGGATTGAAGTTCTAGAATTTGAAGACAACGCCGCCGAAGGCTTTCGGGCTGTACTGGTAGGTGTTGAAGTAGTTCGTCGCCACCATGTCGGCGCCAAGGCGCAGGGCCCAGCGGCTGCGCAATATGTCGATATCCGCTCCGCCACCCACCGTGAAGGCCCAGGCGTTCTGGGAGCCGTAGGAAGTACGCGGCGAGAGGTGCGACCAACCGAAGAGCGTGTGACCCCAGAGTTCGATTCCCCTCGGGCCTGACCAGCGGAAACGTGGGCCGCCACCGCCGAAGAGAAACCAGCCGTCGGCACCGAACTGCGAATCGCGGGTGGCCGCCATCTCGCCGTCGAGGCCGAACCAGCTAAATTTGTCGAAGTAATAGACGATGGAATAGTTGAAACCGTTCGTGTCGAGCGTCGCGTGCGAGTGCTCGTAAACTCGGGTGAAGGTATAGCCGAAATAAGCTTGCCAGTTGTAATTGACGAAGACGCCCTGGACGCCTTGCGGATCCGGCGCCGGGCTCGAAGGCGAAGCGTTTGCACCCGGCGAAAATAGTGATGGAGATGCCGGGGATGCGCCGGGCGAGAGTGCCGCCGGCGTAAGTCCGAGCGCGGGCGCGGCTGGCACTGGCGTCGTCACCGCCGCACCGGACGAAGGAGCGAGCGAGAAATACGGTGTCGCCATCAAACGAGCGTATGCCGGATTCTCCGCCGCCGAGCCTTCCGGCGCGACATTCTCCTGAGCCAGCGCGGCGGAAGTGCAAACCATCACCATTGCCAAAATGAATACGACGTGTCGCATCGCCTATGTCCCCCAGAGGGCGGGCTGATTTTTGCGCCCATAATTTGACTGATGAGGTATGCGAATGTCCACTGAATTCAATTGCCGGCCCCGGCACCACTATAACCTGAAGATGAGAACCCGCGGCATGGGGAAATGTTGCTCGGAGGATTTTTGCGGGCAGGCGGGGGAACGGTGGAATCGTCAGGCGAATGTCTCCCGGATCACACTTCCACGGACAATTCTCTCTTGACAGTTCGTTCGAGTTTGCTATGCTCGTGTCGCTGCCTTACCAGCAGCGCTTATCCAGAGTGGCCGAGGGGACAGGCCCGAAGACGCCACAGCAACCTGGTCCAAGCACCAAGGTGCTAATTCCTGCCCAGTGGGGAGAGATAAGATCCTCAACTGACCGGATCCCCGGTTATTTGAAGATTCCACTCCCGAACTGTAGTTGAACGCGGCGCATTCGCGTTTGTATTCGCGATTGGCGGCAGCGTTTAGGCGGCGCTATACGCGGCCTCAAAGTCGCTTTTGGTGGACTTTCGCGGCGCATCTGGCGCCGTTGCGAAGCCTATTAGGTGAATTTGGGAGTTCAGAATGACTCGGATTCCATCGGGAAATGAAGCGATCGCGGTGATCAAGATCGGCGGCTCGATCTTGAAGAACGCGCGCGCCTATCGCCGCGCTGCGATTTTTGTCCGCAACAGGCATAGAGCTTCGCCGGAGGAGCGGTTGGTGGTGGTCGTGTCGGCGCAGGAGGGAGCGACAGACGCGCTTGAAAGGACAGCTACTGGAATTGTTGAGCGACCGGATGTGGCGGCGCTTGATTTGCTGTGGTCCACGGGCGAGTTGCGCTCGGTGGCGCTGCTGGTGCTGCATTTGCAGCAGTTGGGTGTCTCGGCAGCGGCGCTGAATATTCACGAGGCAGGGTTAAGCGCTGAGAAATTGAGCCGCGGACCGAGCAGTGGGCGCAGTAGAGAGTGCGTCCGGCTCAATCCGTGCTGGATCCATAGCGCGCTCGCGACGTGTGCCGTCGCCGTGGTGCCCGGCTTCTTCGGCGCGGACGGGAGAAATGCGGTCGTTTCGCTCGGCCGTGGCGGATCGGATTTGACCGCGGTGATTCTGGCGGAAGGATTACAGGCTTGCCGGTGCGAATTGCTGAAAGATGTTCCCGGATATTTCACGAGCGATCCGCATCGCGACCCGGAGGCGCGGCACTTGCCGCGGTTGACGTTTGATGAGGCGCTCGCGCTCGCCGATGGCGGCTGCGACCTCGTTCAGCGGCAAGCCGTCGAAGCAGCGGCGCAATGCGGGCTCCCGCTCGTCATCCGATCGCTCGACAACACAGCGCCTGCGAGCCTGATCACAGAGGCGGCTTTAGAGCCGGCGCACGCCGAAGCGGTGCCGTCGGCTGTTGCTGCTTCATGAGAAATTTGCGAATGCGGAAAATTCACGAGTTTGCGGAATTTGAGAGAACGAAACACACGAAAGGAGCAGAAAAATGAAGTTCGCCACCAGGACCATCCACGCGGGACAGCCTTCGGAGCCTGAAACGGGTTCATTGATTGCGCCGATTTTTCAAACCTCGACCTACCAGCAGGAAGCCCCCGGCCACGACAGGGGCTTCAACTACTCGCGCACGAACAATCCGACGCGCCAGCGCCTCGAAGTAGTTCTCGCGGAACTCGAAGGCGTGCGCCACGCGGCTGTCTATGCTTCGGGGCTCGCGGCGGAGAACGCCGTGCTGCAAGCGTACCTGCGCCCGGGCGATGAGGTGGTGATCCCGATTGACGTGTACGGCGGGACGTATCGAATACTCAATCAGGTGTACCGTCCGATCGGGGTGGTCATCAAGCAATTCGACCTTGCCGATCAGGAAGAGCTCGAGGCGTCGATCACGCCGCAGACGCGTCTTGTGTGGATTGAGACGCCGACAAATCCGCGCCTGCTCGTTTACGATATCGCGGGCATTTGCAAAATCGCGCATGAACGCGGCGCGCTCGTCGCGGTGGACAACACGTTTGCCACGCCATATTTTCAGCAGCCGTTCGAGCTAGGCGCGGACATCGTCATCCACAGCGTGACGAAATATCTCGCCGGGCACTCCGACCTGATCCAGGGCGCGGCGCTCGCGAAGGACGCCGCCGTCTTCGAGCCTATCAAATTCTTGCAGAATGCGACAGGCGCCGTTCCATCGCCCTTCGATTGCTGGCTTACGCTGCGCGGATTACAGACGCTCGAAATCCGCATGCAGCGCCATGAAGAAAACGCCAGCGCCGTCGCGAACGCGTTGAAGGGTCACCCGCTCGTAAGCCGCGTCTATTTCCCCGGGCTCTCGGATCATCCCGGGCACGAAATCGCGCGCCGGCAAATGAGCGGCTTTGGCGGGATGTTGTCGTTCGAGCTGAATGGCACGGCAGAAGAGGTGGTATCGTTTGCTTCGTCGCGGCGGTATTTCACGCTGGGAGAAAGTCTCGGCAGCGTGAAGTCGCTGCTGTGTCACCCGGCAACGATGACGCACGCTTCGATTCCGCCCGAAGCGCGCGCGCAACTCGGCATTTCGGACAAGTTGATTCGCCTTTCGCCCGGATGCGAGCATGCCGACGATCTGGTGGAAGATTTACTCGAAGGGCTTGCGGAACTTGAAAGCGCGCGCGCCCGAGGAAAGGCAGTGACGGCGAGTGCCTAGTCGCAATCCAAGTCGAAAATCGCGCTCGAAAATTGATGTGGGAATTTTGGGCGCGACAGGGACCGTCGGACAGCAATTCGCCGTGCTGCTCGCGGGCCATCCATGGTTCCGGCTGGCGTGGCTTGCGGCGAGCGAACGTTCAGCGGGGCGGCACTACGGCGATTCGCCCTGGCGAATGGCCACACCGCTCTCCGATGAATTCGCTCGGCTGCCGGTCGAGCACTTGAAGGCCGACGCGGGTCCGAAGCTCGTCTTTTCGGCGCTCGATTCGTCGGTCGCCGGCGAAGTGGAAGCGGAATTCGCGGCGGCCGGCCACACCGTCGTGAGCAACGCGCGCAATCACCGCATGGACCCTCTCGTTCCGCTGTTGATTCCGGAAATCAATGCGAGCCATGTGGAGCTGCTGCCGCTGCAAAAAAAGAAGTCGGGCAGGAAGGGCGAAATCGTCACGAACCCTAATTGCTCGGTCGTGGCTCTAGCCATGGCGCTCGCTGCGCTTCTTCCCTTTCGGCCACGACGCGTCGTCGTAACCACCATGCAGGCTCTTTCCGGTGCCGGCTATCCGGGAGTGGCCTCGCTCGATGCGACTGCAAACGTGATCCCCTTCATCGAGGGCGAAGAAGAAAAAATTGAACCCGAGACACGGAAAATTCTCGGGCGCTTTGCCGCGGGAAAAATCGAGCCGCATCCGGTAGCCATCAGCGCGACCACGACCCGGGTGCCAGTAATCAACGGGCACACTGAGAGCGTGTCGGTGGAATTGGAGGAAAAAGTCTCCCGCGAGGAAATTCTCAAAGCCTTCCGCGAATTTTCCGGCCCGCCCCAGAAACTCGGCCTGCCGAGCGCGCCCGCTCAGCCAATCGTTTACTTGGATGCCCCCGACCGGCCTCAACCGCGGCTCGACGCCGAGCGAGGCGGCGGCATGGTCGTCTTTATCGGCCGGCTTCGCCCGTGTGCCGTCCTCGGGCATAAATTTGTGGTGCTCGGCCACAACACGATTCGCGGCGCCGCCGGCGCCGCCATCCTCAACGCCGAACTCCTCGCCGCCAAAAATTTAATTCCCTAATAGCAAACTGCTGCCGATTTCCTGGTTGGGCCGCAATCGAATTGGCTACGTGCGAGTAAACTCCAAGCGTAAGTCTTTGGGAAAATGGCGGAGAGGGTGGGATTCGAACCCACGGTTGAGTTTCCCCAACACACGCTTTCCAAGCGTGCTCCTTAAACCGCTCGGACACCTCTCCGCGTCGGGAAGTATTTAGGAGCGTAACAAATTGACGGCGGAGCGGCAAACACGGGCGGGAGCGCTTCGCGCGACACTGCGGCGCGAAACAAATTCCTAAATTGTTTGCTACAATTTCTTTCGCGAATCCGGGGTAGTGCAATTGGTAGCACGCCAGCCTTTGGAGCTGGTTATCTTGGTTCGAGTCCAAGCCCCGGAGCCAAATTTTTGGCCGATTGAGACGCCTCGCCGCGCATACTCGTGCGCGCAGGCAAGCAAACCTCACCGGAAAATGGCGCTTAGCGGTTTCTGAGGATACGCAGCCGAATCTGTTCGGTTTTCGAAGGAAATTTCAGGACGCGCGGTCGCCGTTCTTTCAATAGCGCCGAAGTTCGCTGGAGCAGAGCTTCGAACTCACGATCCGTTAGAATCGTCTCCCTGGAAACAAATTTTTCACGATGGATCACGACTTCTCCGGACACCGCTTCTCGCCTGGGGGCGAGCTGGTGCAAAAAAGCCTAGACCTCGGAAGGCAGCGTGTCAAGAAAATTGGCTTGGCCGGAAGAAGAGTAAAGAGTAGAAATTTCTTGCCATGATTGTTGCCCCGCCCGATCTCTCATCGCGGCCGTTTCGCTTCACCTTCGAGCGCAAGATGGCTGCGCCACCACGCGCGCTTTTTCAGGCGTGGACGGAGCAATTCGACCGCTGGTTTGCCGCGCCGGGTTCCGTGCTGATGAAAGCCGAAGTGAACGAACCCTTCTTTTTCGAAACGCATTTTGAGGGGCAGCGGCATCCGCATTACGGCCGGTTCCTGAGGCTCGAGCGCGACAGCCTAATAGAATTGACATGGCTAACGGCGGCGACGGGCGGCGCCGAAACGGTGGTGACGGTTGAGTTGACCCCGCAAGGCGGGGGGACGCTCCTGCGGCTCACGCACGCGGGATTTCCCGACGAGCCCTCGAGAAAGCGCCACGAGGAAGCATGGCCCAAGGTGCTTGCGCACCTCGATCAATGTCTCGCACAGGGGGCGTGAAAAGTTCTCACCTCTGACCGTCTGCCGGACCCATCCCCGACCCAATCCGGAAAATCGTTCGCTTGCAGAATGCATCCCGAATCCGTAGGCTAACGGCAACATGGATTCCCAATTCGTCGTCCTGGGAGTGATCTGGTACATCGTATTTTTGTTTTCCACGACGTGCCACGAGGGCGCGCATGCGCTGGTAGCCAAAATCGGCGGCGATCCAACGGCGTTCCACGGCGGCCAGGTGTCCCTCAATCCCCTGCCGCATATTATGAGGGAGAAAATTGGGCTCCTGGTGGTTCCCATTTTGACCTACATTCTGCCGCCGCACTGGATGATCGGCTGGGCCAGCGCGCCCTACGATCCGGCCTGGCAGCAGCGCCATCCTCGGCGCGCAGCGTGGATGGCCCTGGCGGGGCCATGCGCCAATTTTTGCCTGATGATTCTGGCCGGGCTAGCAATCCGGGCGGGAATTTCCTTTGGAATTTTCCGCATGCCTGATTCAGCCGGCTTCACTCATGTCACGGAGGCCGCTGTGCCGGGGATGGCAGGGTTTGTGGCGACCTTTCTTAGCATCCTATTTGTACTGAATCTGCTCCTCGGGACATTTAACCTGCTACCCGTTCCGCCGCTCGATGGGATTACCGGCGTGACCTTGCTGATGAGCGAACGTACCGCCGTGCGCTTCCTCGAATGGGTCCGCACGGGAGGATATGGCATGATTGGGCTGGTTCTGGCCTGGTACGTATTCGGCAAGATTTTCGATTTCGTGTTCCAGTTCTCCCTGCTGGCGCTCTATCCCGGCTCGCATTGGAGCTGACCCCCACTTCGCAAGACGATTCCCAACCGGACTTTGTGGTTCGAATGGAAACAGAAGCTGCAAAAGGCACAGCCTAAGTACGGTGTGAATTTTTCAGTCGGAGATAAGTCCTTGCCTGCCAGTGTCCTCCGTCCGATGGCTTTGGCATGGCTTCTGCATGATGCCGCTGTGGAGGAAAAAATGGAATTCCAAGCGGACATGCCCGGCGGCTACCGGGTAGAAGTATCGGGGTGGGATAGCAAGGAAAATTTCTTCGTGGAAAAAGCCCTGCTTGAATGGGAGGGCGAAGGAAGAAAGGAAATCGCCCTCAAGAATTCGTTGCGGGAAGGCTGCATGGTGTTCGTGCGGCTTCTCCAACCGGTCACTGCCGGACAAAATTTTCCAATCGCATACCAAACGAAATCCGTAAGCAGCCGCGATGCGAATGGGCGGGTGCGCGTGGGACTCGAGCGAATGCGGCCGCGCGCAGTCGCAAAGGACACAATCGAGCTGAATGTGAAAACGACGATCAAGGTGGCTTAAGGGCGAAAGAAAAGAGTAAGCGGTCGAGTTGCAGATCCGGAGGGTTAGAAAATCCTCAGCTAAATCCCTACTTGGAAACGCTGTCCCGCTTTGGACGGCGGCGCCGTTAATCTTTGAATTCCCCAAATTGAATTTTGCATTCGACCACCGTCCGCCGCGAACCTATTTCTCCATTACCTTCAAGAATCCATGGACGTTAGCGTGTGACTGTCTCCCTCGCCGTGCTTGCAATCATAATTGCAGGTTCGCAGGCTTCGCGGTGCGTTCTGGCACTGGCATTGCCTAATTCATCGGACCAT
>Ga0187781_10000427_pt1 | contig 29996 bp, 20 predicted proteins | sample 0715_SJ02_MP02_2_FD_132447 | JGI IMG/M metagenome (GOLD analysis project Ga0187781, IMG submission 132447) | Tropical peat soil microbial communities from peatlands in Department of Meta, Colombia - 0715_SJ02_MP02_20_MG | ecosystem: Environmental > Terrestrial > Soil > Wetlands > Peat | place... | reverse complement strand
CTGCGAATCCCGCTCGGCGCCGCGCTGCGGCGCGCCGTCGGATTGCCGCGCTCGGCGTGGGGCACCGCGGTCGCGCATTTCGGCATCGGCGTGACGCTCCTTGGCATCGTCGTCGTCACCGCCTGGGGCGCGGAGCGGATCGCTGCGTTGCGGCCGGGCGAGACCGTCGATATCGCCCATTACCGTCTCAGCTTCGATGGTCTGTTCAACCGCTCCGGCCCGAACTATCGCGAGGTCGTCGCGCGCTTCACGGTACGCCGGACCAATGGCGATCTTCTCGGCGTCATGGAGCCGAGCCGCCGCACCTTTCCGGCGCGCAACATGGCGACCACCGAAGCCGCGTTGATGCGGCGCGGCGTGAGCCAGATCTATCTCTCGCTTGGCGATCCCGCCGCCGATGGCACCGTTCCGGTCCGGCTTTATTTCAAGCCGCTGGTGCTGTTGATCTGGCTCGGCGCGCTGATCATGTTTGTCGGCGGCGGCTTGTCGCTGTCGGATCGGCGGCTGCGCGTCGGCGCGCCGCGGCGGCGCGCGGCGAAGGCGGAAGCGCCGGCATTGCAGGCGGCGGAGTGATCGCCGTGCGTGCACGCAGCGTGCATATTTTATTTTGGACGGTCTTCTGCTTGTCGTTGCTCGGTTCGTTGCAGCTGCGCGCGGTCGAGCCAAGGGAGATGCTCGCCGACCCGGGGCTCGAGACGCGCGCGCGCAATCTCTCCAAAGAGCTGCGCTGCATGGTCTGTCAAAATCAATCGATCGACGATTCCGAGGCGCCGCTGGCGCATGATCTGCGCGTGCTCGTGCGTGAACGGTTGCAGGCCGGCGACAGCGACGAACAGGTGATCAACTTCCTCGTCGCGCGTTACGGCGAGTTCGTGCTGCTGCGGCCGCAATTTTCCTGGCACAACGCGGCATTGTGGGGGCTGCCGCCGGCCGCCTTGCTGGTCGGCATCGTCGCGATGGTTCTTGTCGTCCGCCGCCGGCGCGCGCCTTCCGCCGGGACGGCTAACCTGAGCGCTGCCGAAGAGGCACGCTTGACGGAACTTCTGCGCGACAGCTGATCGCGTTTGGGGTGACGTTCGCATTGGCGGCGACCGCGAGGTTTCTGTTGCATCGGCTTTAGGTTGTGAGCCGATCTGCACATTACGAACTTTTAACCCCGCCGACAGAGCGCCGTAAGGCGGCCTATCCCACATTCGCCAGCACACAACGGGGCCTAGGGGGGCACCTTCCGTCACCAAGGACGGGCAACGATTTGGAGAGAGGCTAATGAACGGTAATCTTGCACCCCGCCGCGTTTTGTCGGTGCGGCGATTTGGGCTTCTGGCGACAACGATCGCCGGTCTTGGCGCTGCGGCTTTCTTCGTCGCGCCCAGCCTGACGCCGGATGGCGCATTCTTCGCCGGTCCGGCGCATGCGCAGAATCTTTCGCAGGAAGCGCAGAAGCTCGGGCAGCGTCCCGTTGGCTTCGCCGATATCGTCGCCAAGGTGAAACCGGCGGTGATCTCGGTGCGCGTGAAGATCGACAAGCCGATGGGCCCCTCGCTCAGTGACGACGATGCGCCGTTCCCGCCCGGCTCCCCGATGGAGCGCTTCTTCCGCCGCTTCGGCATGCCGAATGGCGGCGAGGGCAACAATGGCAGCCATCACATGGTCACCGGTCAGGGTTCCGGCTTCTTCATCACCGCCGACGGCTATGCCGTGACCAACAATCACGTCGTGCAGGATGCCGAGAACGTGCAGGTCACGACCGATGACGGCAAGACTTACAGCGCCAAGGTCATCGGCACCGACTCCCGCACCGACCTCGCTCTGATCAAGGTCGACGGCAAGGACTTCCCGTTCGTGAAGCTGTCCGACACCGCGCCGCGCATCGGCGATTGGGTGCTCGCGGTCGGCAATCCGTTCGGGCTCGGCGGCACCGTGACCGCCGGCATCGTGTCGGCCCGCGGCCGCGACATTGGCGCCGGTCCGTATGACGACTTCATCCAGATCGACGCCCCGGTCAACAAAGGCAATTCCGGCGGCCCGAGCTTCGACGTCGAAGGCAATGTGATCGGCGTCAATACGGCGATCTTCTCGCCGTCCGGCGGTTCGGTCGGCATCGCCTTCGACATTCCGGCCGATACGGTGAAGAACGTGGTCGCGCAACTGCGCGACAAGGGCAGCGTCACCCGCGGGTGGATCGGCGTGCAGATTCAGCCGGTGACCTCGGAGATCGCCGAGGGTATGGGCCTGAAGAAAGCGTCCGGCGCGCTCGTCTCCGAGCCGCAAGCGAACAGCCCGGCGGCGAAGGCCGGCATCGAGAGCGGCGACGTCATCACCTCGGTCGACGGCAGCGCGGTGAACGATGCCCGCGATCTTGCCCGCCGCATCAGCACCATGGCGCCCGGCACCGCGGTCAAGCTCGGCCTGCTGCATCAGGGTCAGGAAAAGACCGTGACGGTGACGCTCGGCACGCTGACGAACGAGAAGGCCGCGGCCAACCAGGAAAAGTCCGGCGCCACGCCCGATAACGACATGCCGAAGCTCGGGCTGACGCTCGCGCCCAGCAACAAAGGCGCGGATGCCAGCGGCGTGGTCGTCACCGCCGTCGATCCGAACGGCGTCGCCGCCGATCACGGTTTCCAGGTCGGCGATGTCATCCTCGACGTCGGCGGCAAGTCGGTTTCCAACCCGTCGGACGTTCGCAAGCAACTCGCGGACGCCCGCAAGGAAGGCAAGCGCGCTCTTCTGTTTCGAGTGAAGTCGGGCGAGGGCACCCGTTTCGTCGCTCTCCCGCTCGGTAACGCCTGAGCATGGAGCCGAAGGGCGGATCCCGGCTTCGGCCAAGGGTCATGCTCAAGCAGTAATGGGGCATCCGCCGGCATCCGTCGCCCCCGCTGGCGGGCGTACCCTGGGGACGGACTGTAAGGTCCGTCCCCTCCAAACACCAACTCTGCCCCCGGCTATCGTCGCCCCCGCCGGGGCAGGGTTCGGTCGAGGGGGTGGCGGGCAAGCCTCGCCGCCCCCTCACTACCTTTAGGAGGTGCCCGTGCAACACGATATCATGGGTCGCGATGCCACCCTGCCCGGATTTCCCCTGGCCTTCGAAAAGCGACCATCGGCCATGCGCTTGCTCATCATCGAGGACGACCGCGACGCGGCCGATTATCTGGTCAAGGCGTTTCGCGAAGTCGGCCACATCGCCGATCGGGCGACCGACGGTGAAGAAGGCCTGGCGCTGGCGCTCGACGGCCAATACGACGTTCTGATCGTCGACCGCATGCTGCCGAAGCTCGACGGTCTGTCGGTCATCGGCGCCTTGCGCGACAAGTCGGTGGACACGCCGGTTCTCATTCTTTCCGCGCTCGGCCAGGTCGACGACCGGGTGAAGGGTTTGCGCTCCGGCGGCGACGATTATCTCGCCAAGCCGTATTCGTTCTCCGAGCTTTTGGCGCGCATCGAAGTGCTGGCGCGCCGGCGCGGCAGCCGCGGCGAGGAGACGATCTATCGCGTCGCCGATCTCGAGCTGAACCGCCTGTCGCATCAGGTCAGCCGGGCGGGGCAGGAGCTGCAGCTGCAGCCGCGCGAGTTCCGCTTGCTCGAATATTTGATGCGGCATGCCGGCCAGGTCGTCACCCGCACCATGCTGTTGGAGAATGTCTGGGACTATCACTTCGATCCACAGACCAACGTTATCGACGTGCACATTTCGAGGCTGCGGTCGAAGATCGACAAGGGTTTCGCCCAGCCGCTGCTGCACACGGTGCGCGGTGCCGGCTATATGATCCGCGACGAGGCGCGCTGATTTTCCCCGCTCGTTCCCGCCAAGGCGGGAATCCAGTTGCTGGTTCTCCGCTGGAGTTTACCCCCGACCGGATCGGGGGCGGGGACGAGCGGAAAGTGCATCACTCCGCCGGTATTTTTTGTTGCCCAGGCTCAACAACAGCACCGCTGGCCAGAAGCGCCGCGATTCTTTCGGCGGCAATGCCCCAATCGGCGAGGGCGGCGCGGGTGCTCTGTCCCAATTCCTGCGGCGGCGTCGGGCGGCCCGCCGGCGTACGGCTAAAGCGCGGTGTCGGCGCCGGCTGCATTACGCCGTCGATTTCGATGAAGGATTGGCGCGCGACGTTGTGCGGATGATGTGGCGCTTCGGCCATGCTCAGCACCGGCGCGAAGCAGGCATCGGTGCCTTCCAGGAGCTCGCACCATTGGTCGCGGCTGCGCCTCTTGAAAATTTCTTCGAGCTTGGTGCGCAACTGCGGTCCGTCGTCGGTGGTGTAAGGCAAGCCGAGCAGTTCGAACAGCTCCTCGCGGAATTTCAGCTCGATCGCCGCAATCGAGATATAGCGGCCGTCGGCGCATTCATAGGTGTCGTAAATCGCCGATCCGGAATCGAGTAGATTGGTGCCTCGTTCAAGGCTGTGCAGTCCCGCCGCGTACAAGCCGTAAAACATGGTCGTCAGCGACGCGGCCCCTTCGGTCATCGCCGCGTCCACCACCTGTCCTTTGCCCGAGCGCTGCGCTTCGAGCAGCGCGCAGGCCATGCCGAAGGCGAGATAGAGCGCGCCGCCGCCGAAATCCGCCGCAAGGTTCAGCGGCGGCGTCGGCTTGGCGCCCTTGCGTCCAATGGCGTGCAGCGTGCCGGCCAGCGCGATATAGTTGAGATCATGGCCGGCGGCATCCGCGAGCGGTCCGGTTTGTCCCCAGCCGGTCATCCGGCCGTAGACGAGACGCGGGTTGCGCTTGAGCGCGACCTCCGGGCCGAGCCCCAGCCGCTCCATCGTGCCGGGGCGGAAGCCTTCGATCAGACCGTCGGCTTTTTCGATGAGATCTCCGGCAAGCGCGATCCCGTCGGCATGTTTCAGATCGACGGCGATCGAGGGCCGCGAACGACCCAGCAAGCCGAAGCGTTTTGGCATCGCGATACCGAGCCCGCTCGGGGTGACCCGATCCAGGCGGATGACATCGGCGCCGAGATCGGCAAACAGCATCGCCGCCATCGGGCCGGGGCCGATGCCGACGAATTCGACAATGCGCAAGCCGGCAAGAGGTCCCATAGGCGCTCCCATAAGCGGTTCTTCAACCTTTCCGGTTGTTCACTGGCACCAGCCTATCTAGTCTGGCAAGGGATCGCGCAGAGAGGAGAGTGCGCGGTATTTCTTGTCAACAGGAAAAGCTTGTTCCTTGTCGTGCCGGAGATCGTTAATGACATCGCCTAACGCAGCACCCTTCCTGGCGGCGCGCGATTTTCTTATCCGGCATCGCGACGACTATGCGACCGCCTATCGCGATTTCCACTGGCCGCAGCTCGACCGTTTCAATTGGGCTTTGGATTATTTCGATCCGATGGCGCGCGGCAACGAGCGGCCGGCGCTGTGGCTGGTCGACGAGGGTGCGGGCGAAACCAAGCTCTCATTTGCGCAATTGAGCGAACGCTCGAACCGCGTCGCCAATACCTTGCGCGCGCTTGGCGTGCGCCGCGGCGACCGCATCTTGCTCATGCTCGGCAATGTGGCGCCATTGTGGGAAACAATGCTGGCAGCGATGAAGCTCGGCGCGGTGATCGTGCCGGCGACGATGCTGCTCGCGCGCAACGATCTTGCCGATCGCTTTGCCCGCGGCCGCGTCCGCCATGTGATTGCGGCCGCCGATGTTGCATCCAAATTCGACGATCTGCCGGGCGACTATACCCGCATCGCCGTCGGAAGAGACGTGCCGGGATGGATCTCCTACGACAAGAGCTACGAAGCCTCGGCGCAATTCGCGCCGGATGGCGACACGCGCGCGAACGATCCGTTTCTTCTCTATTTCACGTCCGGCACGACGGCGACGCCGAAGCTCGTTCTGCATAGTCATCAGAGCTACCCGGTCGGACACCTTTCGACCATGTACTGGATCGGATTGCGGCCGGGCGATGTGCATCTGAACATTTCCTCGCCGGGCTGGGCCAAGCATGCATGGAGCTGTTTCTTTGCTCCGTGGAACGCGGGCGCCACGGTATTCATCGTCAACCAGCCGCGCTTCAACGCGCGCGGATTGCTCGACACCATCGTGCGCTGCGGGGTGACGACCTTTTGCGCGCCGCCGACGGTGTGGCGCATGCTGATCCAGGAGGATCTCGCCGACTGGCCGGTGCGCTTGAAGGAGCTCATCAGCGCCGGCGAGCCGCTCAATCCGGAAGTGATCGAGCAGGTGCGGGCGGCGTGGCGGCTCACTATTCGCGACGGCTATGGTCAGACCGAAACCACCGCGCTTGCCGGCAACACGCCGGGTCAGAAAATCAAGCCGGGTTCGATGGGCCGGCCGCTGCCCGGCTATCGTGTCGCTTTGCTCGATCCCGATGGTGTGGCGCAGAACGAGGGCGAGATATGTCTTGACCTTGTGCCGCGCCCGACCGGGCTGATGCAGGGCTATCAGGGCAGCGATGGAGAGGTCATCCCGATCGGCGGTGCCGTCTATCGCACCGGCGACGTGGCTTCGCTCGATGCCGATGGTTACCTGACCTATGTCGGCCGGGCCGACGACGTTTTCAAATCCTCCGACTATCGCATCAGCCCGTTCGAGCTCGAGAGCGTCTTGATCGAGCATCCGGCCGTCGCCGAAGCCGCCGTCGTGCCGTCGCCGGATCCGATGCGGCTTGCTGTGCCGAAAGCCTTCCTTGCGCTCGCCGCCGGCCAGACACCCAATCGCGACACGGCGCTCTCGATTTTCCGCCATTGCCGGCAAACGCTCGCGCCGTTCAAGCGCGTGCGGCGGCTTCAATTCGCCGAGCTGCCCAAGACCATCTCCGGCAAGATCCGGCGGGTGGAATTGCGTCGTGCGGAGGCGGCCAAACGCGATCAAGGCAAGCGCACGCCGCTCGAATTCTGGGAAGAGGATTTTTCCGAGAGCGAGCTGCGTCCGCAGCGCGAGCGAGTCTGAGCGGTGGCGGCGCTGGGAAAATTGCTGCGCACGACGGCGTTTCAGCTGACGCTCGTTTATCTTTTCATCTTCGTTGTGTTTGCAGGGACACTGCTCGGTTATTTCGCGCTGAATACGCGCCGTCTGATCAACGAGCAGATTACCCGCACGGTCACCGGCGAAATCACGCGGCTTCGCGACCAATATAATCAAGCCGGCATCAGGGGGCTGGTGCTGTTTATAGATCTGCGTTCGCGCCGTCCCGGTTCGAGCCTCTATCTCGTCACCACGCCGAACGGGGAGGGGCTTGCGGGCAATGTCGGCTCGCTGGAGCCCGGCGTTCTCGACCATCCCGGATGGATGGAAACGTCCTACCGCCGCATCGAAGCTACCGATGATGTCGATCATCGCGCGCTGGTGCAGGTGGTGGAGCTGCCCGGCGGCTTCCGCCTTCTGGTCGGGCGCGATCTGGAGGAGCGCGAGCGCATCTACGGCATCATCGCCAATGCCGGGCGCTGGTCGTTCGCACTGGTCGTTGTGCTCGGGCTTGCCGGCGGATTCTTTGTCAGTAGCCGCGTGCTGAAGCGCATCGATGCGATGACCGGCACGGCCAACACCATTATGGCCGGCGATCTTTCCGGGCGGCTGCCGATTGCCGGCACCGGCGACGAGCTCGATCGGCTCGCCGAAAAAGTCAACGCCATGCTCGAGCGCATCGAGGCGCTGATGCGCGGGCTGAAAGAAGTCTCCGACAATATCGCCCACGATCTGAAAACGCCGCTGACCCGCATGCGCAATCGCTGCGAGCAGGCGTTGCGCACCGCCAAGAGCGATGGCGACTACCGCGCCGCGCTTGAATCCACGATCGCCGAGTCCGACGAGCTGATCCGCACCTTCGATGCGCTGTTGATGATCGCGCGCGCCGAATCCGGACAGGCGCGCGACAACATGGTCGAATTCGACGCCGCCGAGATCGCGCGCGACATTTGCGAGCTCTACGAGCCGTTGGCGGAGGAGAAAGGCCTTTCGATCAAAGTCGAAGCCCCGCTCTCGGCGCCGGTGCGCGGCAATCGCGAGCTGATCAGCCAGGCGCTGGCGAATTTGGTCGACAACGCCATCAAATATGCCGGGCCGGAGGTGAGCAAGATCAACGGCGCCGCCGCCGAAATCGTGCTTGGAGCCGACGCCCAGGGCGACCGCATTTCGTTGTCCGTTGCCGATCGCGGGCCCGGCATACCGGACGCCGACCGCGGCCGGGTGGTCGAGCGTTTCGTGCGGCTTGAGCAAAGCCGCACGCAGCCGGGTTCGGGCTTGGGGCTTAGTCTCGCTTCCGCGGTTGCGCGGCTTCACGGCGGCGAGCTGAAATTGGAAGATAACCATCCGGGGCTGCGGACCGTGCTCGCCCTGCCGCGCGCCGGCCCGGCGAGTGCGTGATGCGCCGGCCCAAATCCGGCAAACGCAAGAAGCGCGACCTCGAGCAAGCCACCCTCGCCGGGCGCATGGCCGGCGCGTTGCCGCGCGCTTCGCGGCAGGGCCGCGCGCACGTCGCCGAATGGCTGTCGGGCATTGGGCGGACGGCATCGGGCAAGGCGCTTGCGTTGCTGGTCGCGGCGCATCCGGCCCTGGCAAAGGCGCTTGGCGGCATTGCCGACTCGGCGCCCTATCTTTGGGACCTCGCCCGTGCCGATCCGGCGCGTTTGCTGCGGCTGCTCGCAAACGATCCGGAAACCGAATGGGCGGCGCTTCTAGCCGGTATGCGCAAGGCCGCCGCGGCGGCCAATGGCTCGGCGGTGCTCATGGGCGTGCTCCGCCGCGCCAAGGCGGAGGCAGCGCTTTTGATCGCGCTTGCAGATATCGGCGGGGTCTGGCCGGTTGCGCACCTTACTGCGGCGCTGACCGAAGTTGCCGACAACGCGCTCGCTGCCTGCATCAACCATCTTCTGGCCGAGGCGGCCAAGCAGGGCAAGCTTGTGGCGAGCGATCCCGACAATCCCGCCGCGGGCTCCGGCTACATCGTGCTCGCCATGGGAAAAATGGGCGGGTGCGAGCTGAATTTTTCCAGCGACATCGATCTCATCATTTTTTTCGATCCGGCGGCCGCCGCGCTTTCGCCGGATGTCGAGTCTTCGCCGTTTTACGTGCGCCTTACGCGCGGACTGGTGAAGCTTTTGCAGGAGCGCACGGCCGACGGTTATGTCTTTCGCGTCGATCTGCGGCTGCGGCCAGATCCGGCCTCGACACAGATCGCAATCGCGGCCGAAGCCGCCTTGGATTACTACGAAAGCCGCGGGCAAAATTGGGAACGCGCCGCGCTGATCAAGGCACGGCCGTGCGCCGGCGATCTTGCCGCGGGCGAGCGGCTCTTGCGCGAGCTGTCCCCGTTCATCTGGCGCAAGTATCTCGATTACGCGGCCGTCGCCGACGTGCACGCGATGAAGCAGCAGATTCACGCCTATCGCGGCCATGGCGAGATCGCGGTCGAAGGCCACAATATCAAGCTCGGCCGCGGCGGCATCCGCGAGATCGAGTTTTTCGTGCAGACCCAACAGCTCATCGCCGGCGGGCGCCACGCCGATCTGCGCGGCCGCCAGACCGTCGCCATGCTCAGTGCGCTCGCGGCCGGCGGCTGGATCGACGGCGCGGTGCGCGACGACCTGATCGCCGCTTACGACTTCCTCCGTCGCGTCGAGCACCGCCTGCAGATGATGGCGGACGAGCAGACCCATACCTTGCCGGCCGAGCGCGAGGCGCTGGAGACGTTCGCGCGCTTTCTCGGCTTCAAGAACCGCGATGAATTCGCCGCCATTCTGCTTAAGCACCTGCGCGCGGTCGAGAAGCACTATGTGAAATTGTTCGAGAGCGCGCCGGGCCTGCTGGCGCAGCAGCAGAATTTGTCGTTCGCGTTTGCCGACGGTGAGGCTGGGCGCGAGACGCTCGACCGGCTCGCAGAATTGGGCTTTCGCCAACCGCGCGAAGTCGCCGCCGCGGTGCGGCGCTGGCAGGACGGCACTTACAGCGCACTGCGGAGCGAGCAGGTGCGGGCGCTCCTCGTCGAACTCGTTCCCGTCATCGTCGATCAATTTGCCAGGTCGGAAAATCCGGATGCGGCCTTCGCCGCGTTTGACCGGTTTCTCGCCGGCTTGCGGCCGGGCAGCCGCCTGCTGCCGCTGCTGCGGCAAAATCCGGAGCTCGTTCGCTTTGTCGCCCTCATCCTCGGCGTGGCGCCGCGGCTTGCGGATATTCTGGCGCAGCATCCACATGTCATCGATCCGTTGATCGATCCCACTTTCTTTGGCGCGCTCCCCGACGCCGCGCGCCTGGAAGCGGAACTCGCGCATGCGCTCGACGCCTCGCGCGGCTACGAAGACATGCTCGATGCGATCCGGCTGTTCGGCCAGGAGCACATGTTCCTGATCGGCGCGCGCATCCTGTCGGGCTCGCTCTCGGCCGAGCAGGCCGGCGATGTGTTTGCCAATCTCGCCGACGTTCTCATCCGCGCCCTGCATAATCGCGTCGAGACCGATTTTGCCGCGGTCCATGGCCGCATCCGCGGTCAACAGACGGCGATCCTCGCGCTCGGCCGGCTCGGCGGGCGCGAGATGACGGCGAGTTCCGATCTCGATCTGATCGTCGTTTACGACTTCGACGCGGAGCATCCGAATTCGGACGGCAAGCGTCCGCTTTACGGCGCCCAGTATTTCGCACGGCTGACCCAGCGGCTGATCAGCGCGCTCACAGCGCGGACCAATTACGGAGTGCTCTACGAAGTCGATATGCGGCTACGGCCTTCCGGGCGCTCCGGCCCGCTCGCCACCCATATCGACGGCTTCGTCGACTATCAGCGCAGCCAAGCCTGGACCTGGGAGCACATGGCGCTGACCCGCGCGCGCGTCGTTTCAGCCCCGCCGGCTTTCAAGGCGCGCATCGAAGCGGCGGTTGCCGACGCGCTGCGGCGTCCGCGCGATGCCGATGCGATCGCTCGCGATGTCGTGGAAATGCGCACTGCGATTGCGACCGAAAAAGGCGACGCCGATCCTTGGGATTTCAAATACGCCGCCGGCGGGCTGATCGATATCGAGTTCGTCGCGCAATATCTGCAGCTTGTGCACGCCGAAGCCTCGCCGGAAATCCTCGACACTTCGACCGCGCGCGCGCTCGAGAAAGCGGCGCGCGCCGGCGTCTTGCGGGCGGAGGATGCCGATGTGCTGCGGCCGGCGGTGGCGCTGTTTCACAACCTCATTCAGATCTTGCGGCTGTGCCTGCCGAGCGCGTTTGACGCAAAGACGGCGAACGCGGGCGTGCTCGCGCTGTTGGCGCGCGCCGCCGACCTGCCGGATTTTCCTGCGCTGCAGGCGCACGTGGTCGAGACCGAGCGCCAGGTGCGCGCCTGTTTTCAGAGGATTTTGCAGGTCGCCTAGACCGTGATCCAATTCGCTTGAATCGGATCAGGGTCAAGCTTCATTGTTTTGAGCATGATCTTGTCCGAAAAGCGGTTTCCAGTTTTTGGGATCATGCTCTAATTACTTTGCTTTGGGCGCAGGCGCTTCCACCGGCCCGCCGGCCTTGCGCCAGGCGCCGAAGCCGCCGGCGACATGGGCGACCGGACGAAGGCCCATGCGCTGTGCGGTTTGCGCGGCGAGCGCCGAACGCCAGCCGCCGCCGCAAAAGAACACGAAGCCTTTGTCATCGGCAAAGGCCGGCTTGTGATAAGGGCTTTCCGGGTCGATCCAGAATTCCAGCATCCCGCGCGGACAATGAAAGGCGCCGGGAATGCGGCCTTCGCGCTCCAGTTCGCGAATGTCGCGAAGATCGACGAATATCACGTCGTCGCGGCCGTGTTGCGCGATCGCCTCTTCGATCGGCAGCGTCTCGATCTCACGCTCGGCGGCCTCGACCAGCGCGCGAAATCCCGTGGTGATCTTCTGCGGCATTCGATCGGCTCACATTGTCCTCACCGCGCAGGGCGAGGATGAGACATGCGTAGCATGGCAGCCGGAGCGTGCCAAAGCCACCCAGCTAGCAAGCAAGCGCGATGGCGGCAAAGGATGCGGGCGGCATAACGCTGCCGCCGCTCGAAGCCTGGCAGCGCGTCGGCCGCTTGCGAGCGGAGCCATCGCGGCGGTCCTCGTCGTCCGCGTCGTCAGACCCAACGGACGACGACTGCAGCGGCAAGCGCACCACCACCGTCGTTCCACCGCCCAGGATCGAGCGGATGCGCATTGCCCCGCCGTGCATCTCGACCAGCGATTTGGCGATGGCGAGGCCGAGACCTGATCCCTGATATCGTTTGGTGAGCTGGCTTTCCACTTGCTCGAACGGGCGGCCGAGCTTGTGCAGCGCATCCTTCGGGATGCCGATGCCGTTGTCTTGGATGGCGATGGTGACCACGCCGCGGCGCATGCGTCCACGGACGCTGACGGCGCCGCCCTCGGCCGTGAACTTCACTGCGTTCGACAGCAAATTCAACGCAATCTGCTTGAGGGCGCGGCGGTCGGCATAAAGCTTGATGCCGGAGGTGATTTCAGAATTGAGCGTAAGCCGCTTCTCGCTGGCGCGGCCGCCAACGACGCGGAGGCTGTCGGCGAGAATCTGATCGAGCTCTACGGTCTCCGGATTGAAGTGGACGCTGCCGGCCTCGATCTTCGACATGTCGAGGATGTCGTTGATGACATCGAGCAGATATTGACCGCTTTCGCGAATATCGCGGGAATACTCAGTGTACTTCGCCGCGCCGAGCGGGCCGAACATCGCCGACTCCATGATCTCCGAGAAGCCGATAATGGCGTTGAGCGGCGTGCGCAGCTCGTGGCTCATGTTGGCGAGGAATTTCGACTTGGCCTGGTTGGCTTCCTCGGCGCGGGTTTTTTCCTCGGCATATTTTTCGGCGAGGTCGGCGAGTTCGCCGGTCTGACGCTCGAGCGTCTGCTGCGAGTGGCGCAGATCGTTGATGGTGGCGATCCGCCGCTTTTCGCCGTCGATCAGCTTCTGCTCGTGCTGCTTGATTTTGGTGATGTCGGTGCCGACCGAGACATAGCCGCCGTCCTTGGTTCGCCGTTCGCTGATATGCATCCAGCGGCCGTCGGTGAGCTGCGCTTCGAAAGTGCGGGCGCCTTGCCGCTGGCCGTCCTCGTTGACATTCGTGGTGCGCACGATCGGCCGCGTGCCCGCGGCGACGACCGTCTCGTAAGGCGTGCCGGCGACGACGGCACCGTCGGGTAGGCGGTGCAGTTCCTGGAAAATCGAATTGCACAGCACCAGCCGATTGTCCGCATCCCATAGCACGAAGGCTTCCGGAATGGTCTCGATAGCGTCGCGCAACCGCAGATCGGCGGCGGTGGTGCGCTCGACCAGGTGCTTTTGCTCGGAGACGTCGACCGCGATGCCGATCAGATGCAGGCCAGTTTCGCCTTCCTGGCGCGCTAACTCGCAACGCACCCGCAGCCAGAGCCAGCGGCCGTCCGCATGCCGCATACGGAAGGCGTGATCGATCGATTGCAATTCGGCGTCGGCCAGGCGCCGCGCCAGCCCATACAGATCGACGTCTTCCGGATGCACCAGCGCGTTGAGCTCGCCGAAGGTCAGGAGCTCGTTCCGCGCCGGCAGGCCAAGCAGGTCGAACATCGAGCGCGACCAGAATACCCGGCCGCGCGCCAGGTCCCAGTCCCACAAGCCGCAGCGTCCGCGATTGAGCGCAGTATCGATGCGGGCGCGTACGGTGTCATGAATAAGATCGGCTTCGCGCGCGCGTGTGGCCTGCCAGTGAAAGGCGAAGCCGAGGATCAATACGACAAAGCCGGTCGTGGCCGACAGCGTGATGGTGAGCGCGGTGCCGGCGCGCCAGGCGGCAAGCGCTTCGCTTGCGGTCTCCACGATCGCGACCGCGCCGAGCGGATTGCGCAGGCCGCGGACGGTGGCCAACGCGGTCACCCCGTCGGGCAGCGTGATCTCCAGCGTGCCGGCCGCGGCACCGAATGTGGTCAAGGGCTGAGCGGGGCCAAGAAGGTCGAGAATGGGCCGGCCGAGCTTTTGCGGATCGTTCGGGAAGCTCGCGATGACCGCGCCGTCCGCGTCGGCGACCAGGACCAGTCGGTCGGCGGTCGCCGCCCATGCCGGCATGATGCGCTCCAGCGCCGCGGAATTGCGGTTGGGATTTCCGCGCAGGTCACGGCCGGTATATTCGAGCGCGAGCGTGATCTGATCGGCCAAGGCTTCGATCGCCTGCCGCGCGTCGCGCACGACCTGCCGGCGCTGCTCGAGCACCTGCACCACCGCGCCGACGCAAATCGTCAACAGAAAGGCGATGATCAGCGCCGGCACCGCGCGGCGCAAAAGTGGCTCTGCGCTGAGGAGGCGGCGGTAGGCCGGCTTGGCGATCGATTTCGCCAGACCCTGAATGGAATCCGAACGTAAAGACGCACTCGCCGTCTCGGCGCGCGCCATGCCTGCCTCCGCTTGGACTATTTCCCCGTACCCGCGATCGAAAGGAGTTGCCGCATCTCCTTGCGAATCATGGACATAAGAATCGATGCGAATCGATTTGTCGAGAGTCCGGAGTCAATATTTCTTTAACTTTTATCCAACGCGTCTTGCTGCGCGTGCGAGAGCGGGCGAAAGCGCGAGTCAAATCAAACAACTGGCGGAGGCGCGGCGATATAAGTCGCCAGCGCCGGCAAACTGCAAACCGCCGGCGCTCGAGCATGATCCGGAAAAGTGGACTCCGGTTTTCCGAAAAAGATCATGCTCAAACGAAATGCTGGAGCGGGATGACGATCTGAAGAAAAGTCATCCCGCTTTAATGCAGCGCCTGATAGCCCGCCTGGTAGCCGGCGACGACGAGCTCGATCGCGATCAGAGCGACGATGATGATTTCCAGCCGCAGCGACCGCCGGGTGTCGATAATGTCGGTGAGCACTTCGGCGGTATCGGCAATCACTGCGAGCTTGCGCGTCAACGTTTCGGTCCGCTCATGGAGCTCGTACTCGTCCTCCAGGCGTGCGTAGAGCCGGTCGAGGTCGGGACGATCCCAGACCACGTCCGGTTTCTCGGTCACCGCCACGCGGCCGGAAACGCGATGCTGCACGATCAGCGCATTGCCGATGATCTTGAGAATGGCGCTGCGCCCGGCGACCACGCGGCCATGATCGGCAAGCTGTCGCGCGAACGGCTCGACCAGATCGAACACGCTCGCCACTTCGCGCTCGTCGCGCGCCAGCACCACGCTTTTCGACAGCGCGTCGGCAATGACGATCAGGTGTTCCGGCGTCATCGTTTTCAGCGTGATCGGGCCGCCGGGAAGAATCTGATCGTCCTTGTCGGGTACGATCTCGATCAGCGCGGATTCTTCCTCGGACGGCGCCACCGGCCGCACCAGCCGCAGCCGCAGGCTGCGCAGGATCTGCTCTTCCTCAGCGGCGGTCAGCCCCATGAGCACGGCGACCCCATAGCGGAACAGCGTCACGAAGCCGCCGCTGCCATATTTGAAGGTGAGGGGGGCGGTCGAGACGACGCCGTCATGCTCGAGATTCGACGTATCGATGCGGTCGCTCAGAAGCAGCGCGCGGATGCGTTTACGCGGCTTGGCGGCGGTAATAACAGGCGCGCTGGCGAGCGTGGTGTCGGTCATGCCCAATATGTGGCCCTGGCGGCGTGATACATCAATGTTGCATAGCAGCATCGTTGCTCAATTGACTTAAAATGAGCGAATTTTGCAGTGCCTGCCAACAGTTTCGCGGACGAGGAAGGAAGTTCGTGCGAACGGCAGTTAATGCCTCGCAGTCCGTAGCCCTATGTTCGCGCGTTCCATACCGGAGGGTGCCCGATAAGCAGCCGCCCAAAGAACACGGCAAAGCCGCCGAAGGCGAGAATCCAGGCCACTGCCGCGATGTGAAGAAGCACGCGCGACGGCTCGAATGCCGCGATGATGCGCGCAAGCGCGGCGATCAAGGCGCACAGATAGATCAACTGTGTCGGCAAGGAAGCGGCCAGCTCCTGGCTGGTATGACCGAGGCTTGCCCGCGTCATGACGGCGAGCGTCATCAGGCCGACGGCACCCGCCATCCAGGCGTGAATGCCAGCGCTCGTTGGGAAGATCGCCGGCCAAACGACAGCCGCGCCCATCAGAAGGAAGCCGATCGGCACGAAGGCGTAGGCGACATGCAGTACCAGCACCAAGCGATCGGCGAGCGTACGATCACCTGCCCAGCGGCCATGGCGAACGGCCTGCAACAGTCCAGCGATGATCAGCAAGATACCGGCACCGACGAATTGGGGGAGGGCGATCCAACAAATGAGCGCAAGTGCGCTTGCGGCAATCGTTGCCGCGTCGAAGCGGGAAAATGGCTCCGGCAATCGGCCGGGATTGTTCCTGACGAGCCAATTGCGGGTGAAGCTCGGCACGACCCGTCCGCCGACAAGCATGATCAGTCCGATCAGCGCCGCCATGCCGATGCGGATGCCGTAATCAGCACTGCCGTTGCGAATGACTTCGGCGTGAAAGACAATATTGCCGGCGATCAGCACTCCGAGCACGACAAGGACGCGCAAATTACGCCAATTGCGGCCGGCAACGATCTCGCCGAAGGCGACGGCGGCGAAGATCAGAAGAAAGGCGACGTCGACCGCAGCGGCGAGCAAAAGGCCCCAAACGGCGGAGCCGGCAATGGCGATGCGACCGAGCAGCCAGAGCGCAAACAGTGCCGCCAGCGGATAGCCGTTCACCGGCAGCCGCTCGGTCCAGTTGGGGATGGCCGTGAGCAGAAAGCCGGCGACGGCAGCCGCCACATAGCCATAGATCATCTCGTGGATGTGCCAGTCGAGCGGTGCGAACGCAGTCGGCAGCGTCAGATGGCCGAAATATTGCGGCAGCCACAACACGATGGCGAGCGCGGCCCAAACGGCCGCGCCGAGAAAAAACGGGCGAAAACCGTAGGAGAAAAGAGCAGGGCCGGCATATTCCAGCCGGCGCCGCAGCGCTGCGGGGGCATTCATGCTCTGGAATCCTGGTTGCGCATGTCCTTATCGGAAAACCGGCCTCCACTTTTCCGGGACATGCGCTAATGCCCCATGCCCGACATGACTTGTCCGTTGAAGATGTCCGGATTCGGCGCGCCTTCGACATGCAGCACGCCGAGTAAACCACGCTCGGCGCGCGCCAGTGCGTGATCGACCAAGGTGTAGTTGCCCGGCACCTTGGTCCTGAACTCGGTGATCACGGCCCCGCCAGGCGCGACGCTCACGGTCTGGATGCCCTCAAGCGGTTGTGACATCACGCCGCCGAGCGCGTAGACCTTGTCGAAGATCTCGCCAATCACGTGAAAGGACGATGTGAAATTCGGGCCGCCAACGCCGAAGAAGATGCGCACGGTGTCGCCGACCTTCGCCTGCAGCGGATGCAATTTGGTAAGCGCGCCGACCGAGCCGTTGAACACGAAATATTCCGGGTGCTCGTTCAGAAGTTTCTCGACACTGAACTCGGCGCTGCCGTGCTGGCCATAGGGCACGTCGGTATAGATCTCGCCTTGCATGACATAGAACTCGTGATCGGCCGGCGGCAATCCTTCCTCCGGCTCCACCAGAATGAGTCCGTACATCCCGTTGGCGATGTGCTCGGCCACCATCGGCGTTGCGCAGTGATAGACAAAGAGCCCGGGCACCAGCGCCTTCCAGGTCATCGATTTTTCCTGGCCCGGATCGACTTGCAGCGCGGCGGCGCCGCCGCCCGGTCCAGTCGCGGCGTGGAAGTCGACCGAATGAATCATCGCGCTGTCGGCCGAGTTCTTCAGATGGATGTCGATGGTGTCGCCGACGCGCACGCGGATGAAAGGCCCGGGAACCTTGCCGTTGAACGTCCAGTAGCCGAAGGTCGTGCTCTCGGCCAACCGCCCTTCGACTTCGACACTGAGAAGATCGACCCGCACCGTCTGCGGCTCGCGCTTGCCGACCGGCGGCGGCAGGTCGGTCGGTTCGCGTGAGATGTCGGCTTCGACCAGCGTCTGCGGCGCCGGGCGCGTCGTGACGATGAATTGCCCCTGCATGCCGGCGAGCTGGTGGCCCGGCACGCTGCAGAAATAAATGAAGTCGCCGGCTTTGCTCGCGCGGAAGGCGATGGTGGTGCTGGCGCCCTTGCCGGTGACGCGCGGCGACTTGGCGTTCTGATCGGGAAATACGATGTCGTGCTCGGCGCCCTCGCCATTGATGAGCGTGAGCTGGACGACCTGTCCTTCCGACGCGGTCAGGATTGGATTGACCTTTCCGTCGATCGCGCCGCCGACCCCGATATAGACCATGCGGCCTTCGGCGATGCCCGAGCGCAAGGTGTAGTTGGCATCCGGCACGTAGGTGACCCCGGCGCTGGGCGCCGCTTGCGGTGGTTGATCGGCCGGCGCTTGCGCTGGAGCTTGCCTGGCCGCCGGTTGCGGCTCCGAAGGTGCATGCGTGGGCGCGGCGGCAGCCGCTTGGGCGCCGCCGCCAGCGGCCGCGAAATAGGCGATCACGTCGGCGCGGTCCTGCTCGGTCTTGAGCCCCGGGAAAGGCATCTTGTTGCCGGGCACGACCTTCTGCGGATCGGCGAGATACGCGTCGAGCGATTTCGCATCCCAAACGAAATTCGCCTGCTTCATCGCCGGCGAATAATTGTAGTTGGCTTCGGCCCCCGCTTTCCGGCCCATGATGCCGGCGAGCGAAGGACCGAGAAGCGCTTTGCCCGGCTCAATGGAATGGCAGGCTTGGCATTTTCTGAACACAAGCCGCCCGGCGATCGCGTCTCCGCCGGCCGGCGGAGACGCGGCTGCAGCGCTTGGAGCGGGAGCAGTCGTCGCCGGAGCGGTCGTCGTCTGCGGCTCAGCGGCCGCCATCTTGTGTGCCGCCGCGTGATCGGCGCTGGACGATGGCTGCGCTACCGATTGCGGCACTTTTGTCGTGGTTGCTGGCGCGGCGGGAGGAGGATTGGGGCTGGCGGATGGCGCCGACGGCATTGCCGCGGCCGTCTGGTGCTGCGCCGGTGCGGGCCTCTCTGATGCGGGCGGCATATCGGCGGAGCGAACGGCCGCGACCGGAGCCGTCGACGACGACTGATGCGAGGCGATAAAAAAGCCGCCCCCAATCACGCCTATGGCGATGACGACGATATACCAGTCGCGCAGCGTGGCGCGCGCTTGCTCCCACATGATTGGTTCCCCGGCATTCCAGTCTGGCTAATTCTGCTTCAGCGCTCGCGCCGACGTACTGAAAAGCAAGACACCTCGTCTTGGCGGGCGCCGATGTCGGGAAAGTGCGTCGCATTCGGGCGACCAGCGTTGACCTGGATCAAGGCCGGGTAAGGGCGTGAACGATCCGGTGGGCGGAATCCCTTTAAAGCGAGCGAAACCGGATGGATGGAAGCTGCCCGAAAGCGGCGTCCGATCAATTGTCCGCTAGCGTGCGCGCGACGATGTCGTGCACGTCGCGCGACAGCGACGGTACTGCTGCGACGCGGCGCAAAGTCGCCTCGGCTTGCGCGCGCCGTCTTGCTTCGAGCGCCCGCCAGGAGCGGAACGCGCCCATCAGGCGCGCGGCGACTTGCGGATTCTTCGGATCGAGTTCGAGCACGGCATCGGCGATGAAATTATAGCCGGCGCCGTCAAGCCGGTTGAACTGGGTGTGGTTGACCTGCGCGAACGACCCGATCAGCGAACGCACCCGGTTCGGGTTGGCCATCGAGAAGGACGGATGCCCGGTAAGCGCCTGTACGCGCTCGAGCGTCGCCCGCTCGGGAATGGCCGCCTGCAGCCCCAGCCATTTGTCGATGATTAGAGGATCGTCGGCATAGCGCGCATAGAAGTCATCAAGGGCGTGCGTGCGTTCCGGCCGCTCGTGCAGCGCCAGGACTTCGAGCGCGGCCATGCGGTCGGTCATATTGTCGGCGCCTTGATATTGGGCGAGCGCGAGCTTGATCGCCTCTTCTTCGCCGGTTGCCGCCAGAAGCGCGAGGCAGACGTTTTTCAGCGCGCGCCGTCCGGCGCTCGCAGCATCCGGCCGGTAAGGTCCGGGCGTGATCATTTGCCGATAGGTGCTCACCAGCGTCGTCTCCAGCGCGCCGCCGATGGCCGCGCGCAAATGCTTGCGCGCCGCAAAGATCGCGTCGGGATCGACATCGTGCCCGATCTCGCGCGCGATATCGGGCTCGCTCGGCGGCGTCAGCGTGAGCGCGACGAAGGCCGGCTCGAGGCTTTCGTCGGCGAGGATCGCGCCGAGCGCGGCGATAAATCCACCGTCATTGTGGGCAGCTCCGCCGATGCGCAGCGCGGCGACGTTCTCGGTCAGAAGCGACATCGCCAGCGTCTGCACGGCCTGCCAGCGGTTGAAAGGATCGCGATCGTGCGCCGCAAGGAAATGCAGATCATCACTCTTGATCGGGAGCGTCAGCTTGATCGGCGCCGAGAAACCGCGATTGACGGAAGCGATCGGCGGCTCGGCAACACCGGTGAACACGAAGCTTTGGCCCGGCGCCGTCAGTTCCAGCACGTCACGCTTGAGCGGACCTGAGTCGAGGATGAGCGGCAGATCGTTGCCGTCTTTGCCCACGAGCCCGAGCGCAAGCGGGATGACCATGGGTTTCTTATCGGGCTGGCCCGGCGTCGGCGGCACCGTCTGTTTGATGTCGAGCCGATAGGTCTTGGTGCGCGCATCGTAATGTGGCGCCGCTACGACTTCAGGCGTTCCGGCCTGGGTGTACCAGAGCATGAATTGCGAGAAATCGCGGCCAGAGACGTCGGCGAAGCATTGCACGAATTGCTCGACGGTCGCTGCTTCGCCGTCATGCCGCTCGAAATAAAGGTCCATGCCGCTACGAAACAATTCGGGGCCGAGCAGCGCCTTGATCATGCGCACGACCTCGCCGCCCTTGTCGTAGACCGTGGTCGTGTAGAAGTTGTTGATCTCGTGATAGAGCTCGGGCCGCACCGGGTGCGCGAGCGGCCCGGCATCTTCGACGAACTGATGCGAGCGCAGCGCGCGCACGTCGCTGATGCGCTCAACCGCCCGCGAGCGCATATCGGCGGAAAACTCCTCGTCGCGAAAGACCGTCAGGCCTTCTTTCAGGCAGAGCTGAAACCAGTCGCGGCAGGTGATGCGGTCGCCGGTCCAGTTGTGGAAATATTCGTGGGCGATCACCGCCTCGATATGGGCGTAGTCGGCGTCGGTCGCGGTAGCCGGCGAAGCCAGCACGTATTTGTCGTTGAAGACGTTGAGGCCCTTGTTCTCCATCGCGCCCATGTTGAAGGCAGAGACGGCGACGATCATGAAAATATCGAGATCGTACTCGCGCCCGAACACCTCTTCGTCCCAGCGCATGGCGCGCTTGAGGCTGTCCATGGCGTAGTAGCATCGATCCTCTTTGCCCGGCTCAACATAGATGTGCAGCGTGACCTCGCGGCCGGACATGGTGCGAAAGCTGTCGGCGACGCAGGCGAGATCGCCGCCGACCAGCGCGAACAGATAGCAAGGTTTCTTGAACGGATCGTGCCAGATCGCGAAATGCCGGTTGGTGCCGGGCACGTCGCCCTTGGCGATCAGATTGCCGTTGGAGAGAAGGACCGGCGCCTCGCTTTTGTCGGCCTCGATGCGCGTGGTGTAGATGGCCATCACGTCCGGCCGGTCGAGGAAATAGGTAATGCGGCGGAAACCTTCGGCTTCGCACTGTGTGCAATAGGTGGAACCGGCGCGGTAAAGTCCCATGAGCTGGGTATTGGCCGCCGGATCGATGACGGTTTCGATTTCGAGCGTGAAAGACCGGTTCGGCGGCTGCGCGATGGTGAGCTTGTCCGCCGTCGCCATGAAGGCTTCGCCGGGCAACGGCTTGCCGTCGAGCTTGAGCGAGCGAAGCTTGAGGTCCTCGCCGTCGAGCACCAGCGGCGCCGGTGTTGCCGCGCCATTGGGCTTTACGCGAAGCTTGGAGCGAACCGTGGTCGCGGTCGGGTCGAGCGAAACATCGAGATCGACGGTCTCGATCAGCCAGTCCGGCGGGCGATAATCCTTGAGGCGAATGGGGCGGGGTTCTTCGGTGCGCATGATCGGGTTGATTTAAAAGCTTTATGAGCCAATTGAAAGCGCGGGATCGCTGATTCCCGCTTAAGCCGAGGCATCCTTCATGCCAACAATGCAAGCCATGGTTCTGGACCGCCCGCACACACCGCTGGCGCGGCGCCAGCGGCCGGTTCCGCAGCCGGCTGCCGGCGAAATCCTCATCGCGGTCGAGGCCTGCGGCGTCTGCCGCACCGATCTGCATGTCGTCGATGGCGAGCTGCCTGATCCCAAGCTTCCGATCGTGCCGGGGCACGAGATCGTGGGCCGTGTCGCGGCCTTGGGGCCGGGCGTGCAGAATTTCGCGCTCGGTGCGCGCGTCGGCGTGCCGTGGCTCGGCACCGCCTGCGGCGTTTGTCCGTATTGCCGGTCGGGCCGCGAGAATCTCTGCGACGCCCCGGTCTTCACCGGCTACACCCGCGACGGCGGCTATGCGACGCATACGCTGGCGAATGCGCGCTTCTCGTTCGCGCTGCCTGACAATCTCGACGCGGCCGAGACGGCGCCGCTTCTCTGCGCCGGCCTGATCGGCTGGCGCAGCTATCGTATGGCGGGGGAGGGCGAAAGGCTCGGGCTTTATGGCTTCGGCGCCGCCGCCCACATTCTGGCCCAAGTCGCGGTCTGGCAGCGGCGACAGGTCTACGCCTTTACGCGCTCGGGTGACACCGCTTCGCAGAACTTTGCGCGTGCGCTCGGCGCGGTGTGGGCCGGCGGTTCCGACGAGATGCCACCGCAGAAACTCGATGCGGCTATCATCTTCGCGCCGGTCGGCGCGCTCGTGCCGGCGGCGCTTGCCGCAGTGAAGAAAGGCGGCCGCGTGGTTTGCGGCGGCATTCACATGTCGGACATTCCGAGCTTTCCCTATCGGCTGTTATGGGAAGAACGCCAGCTTCTGTCGGTGGCAAACTTGACCCGCCGCGACGCTTACGAATTTTTGTCGGTCGCGCCACAGGCCGGGATCAAGATGCAGGTGACGCGCTATCCGCTCGCAGAAGCCAACGCCGCGCTCGACGATCTGCGTCAAGGCCGCTTCGAAGGGGCGGCGGTGCTTGTTCCGTAGGCCCAAGACTCGTCATTGCCGGGCTTCGACCCGGTAATCCATAGTGAACCGGCCGGGCGCATGGACCACCGGGCTGAACATCAAGCCCGGCGGTGACGGTTATGGTGAACTAGCGCGCCTCGGCTCGGCGTGGCCGACGACCCGCGCAACCGTCGGAAAGCGCCGGCGCAGTCCGCGCTCGACACCGTCGACAAGGTTGTGCACGGCACGCACCGACAAAGCCGGATCGACCCGGCAGTGAAAGTTCACGATCTCGCCGTCGGCGGTTTCGCGAACGCGCACGTCATGCACTTCGCCGAGTTCCGTGTTGCCGGTCGCGAGCGCCGCAAGCGCTTCGCGAATTTCCGCTACACGGGCCGCATCCGCGTCGCGGCCCGCAAGCATGACGGCCGGCAGCGGCTCGATGTGGGTTTCGACCTCAACCTCAGGTCCAAGTTCGTCGCGGATGGCTTCCTCGAGCCGGCTCGCCGTCTCGTGCGCGGCTGCAAGCGGCAGCGTGCCATCGACTTCAAGGTCGGCGGACACCGACAAGCGATCGCCGATCGCTTGCACCGCCACGTGGTGGACGGCAAGCCCGCTATTGCGGGCAATGAGCATCACCCGTTCACGCACGGTTTCATCATCGAGCGCGTGCGGCTCGGTGGTGATGGTCGTCTCGGCTTCCGGATATTCGGCGCGGATCGCGCGTGCGAGCCGATCCTTGATCATGGCGACCCGATCGAGCGGCAAGGTGCGGCTCACGCCGACGGCGAGATCGACGAACAGCACGGCGCCGGCCGGCCGTGCCCGCACCCGCTCCACATCGACAATGCCCGGCACCCGGTGCGCGATCGCGGCCACCTTTTCGCGCACGCCCGCCGGCGCGGTGTCGGTCAAGGTATCGATGGTCCGCCGCCCGAGCCGCCAGCCGGCGATGCAGATGAACACCGCGACGATCAGGGCGGCCGCCGAGTCGGCCCACGCATAGCCGAGCGCGACGCCGCCGAGTCCGATCAGCACCGCGATCGACGACCACATGTCGGAGGAAAAGTGCAGCGCGTCGGCTTCCAGCGCCTGGCTTGCGGTTTTTTCGGCGACGCGTTCGAGCGTGCGCGCGCGGAAGAAATCGACCAGAACGGAAAGGCCGATGATGGCAAATGCGTAGGGTGTCGCCTCCACCATATGGGCTTGCTCGCCGAGCAGCCGGCTCGCCGCCTCGTAGGCAACGCCGGCGGCCAGTACGAAAAGCAAGGCGGTTTCGGCAAGCGCGGCCACGCTTTCGATCTTGCCGTGGCCATATTGGTGCTCGGCGTCGGCCGGCTTGCCGGAGACGCGCACGGCCGCATAAGTGAGCACGGTGGCGGCGAAATCGAGAAGCGAATGACCGGCCTCCGACAGGATCGCCAGCGAACCGGTCATGATCCCGACGACCGCTTTTGCCCCGGTCAGCGCGGCGGAGGCGGCTATCGATCCCAGCGCGGCTTTTTCCTTGTCGTTCATGGCCGATGCGTTTTAAGGCCGCGTCATCCACTTGCGGCAATGCCGATGAGCACGGCGAGGCCAGCACATAGCGGCGAATAGGCCAGCGTGTCGAGACGTGCAAATCTGGTGTCGCGTACGCGCTTGAAGAAGCCGACATAGCGAAAGTCGCCGATCGCGCGCAGCGCGAATACGGCCGCGAGCAGCCAGGCGGCGATTCGAACAAAGATATTGTCGCCGGCGAATCCGGGCAGCGCGAGCCAGCCAATCCGCAACGCCAGGAGCGCGGCGGCAGCGCACAAAGCTGCGGCGACCATCGCCGTGGCCAACGCCGATGGCTTGATGACCGGGCGTCCCTGCGCAGTCGGGATGGCTGCGTTTTTGCCGGCTTTGCCGCCTGCCGCCCAGTAGAGATGAACGCCGGCGAGAAAAACCAGCATCACGACGGCAATCGCGCCTGCGATCATTCGTTGTTCCTTGCGCGACGCTCCGCGCGCCCGCAGCGACGCGTTGGATATAGAGATAGGAGCCCATCGCCGGCCGTTCCGCTACTGCAGAGGCCGCGCCGGCCGGTGCAGAAAACTAAGTGAGGCGAAGGCCCCGATCCAGGAACCGGCACCGGCGAAAGCGACATAGAGCCAGTTTTCGGTGTAGTGGATGACGGCAAAGGACGACAGCAAATACCAAATGCAGCTCCAGTTCGCCGCCGGCACGCGGCGGCGCGCGACCACGGCGGACGTGAACATCACGTACACCGCGTCCGTGGCGGCGGTCGCCAGCACGACACCGGCGGCGATCAGCGGATCGATTGTCGACAGGATCATACCGTTCCTCTTGGGGCTGGAGCGGGCGAGGCGTTGGAAGCGGGCCGGCATCGGCCCAAGCGCGCCCTGACCATAGCCGGCCCGGCCGGCAGCGCAGGAATACGAGGATTGCACGAACGAAAGTTGAAGGGCTTAAGGAATTCGGGCACTTGATAAACAGCTTCCGCTGTTGCACCTAACATCCGGATTTTACGAGGTTGCACGTTGGCCGCAGTCGCCCACCGATTTTCCGTCGCTCCGATGATGGATGGGAGGTGAGGTCCGGAACGGCTAAGCAAGACACAGTTCCGCTGTTGCTGGCGGCGCACGAGCAACGAGCTTGGCAAGCCGGCGAAGGTTCTGCGCGATGGCGCCGAGAGTGAACTGATCTTGTGCGCCTCGCGGGCCGCGCAATCTAAGTCGGCCAAGCCGCAAGATGCGCTTGAGATGGGCAAATAGCATCTCGACGCGTTTGCGATTGCGGCGCGACTGCTCAAACGCGGCAGTGCCAACGAGCGCCCGCGCGACATCGCGCGCATCTTCGTGGATGCTGCGCGGGATTTTACGTGCGGGCGCCTTCGGACAGCATCTAGGCTTCAGCGGGCAAGGGCCCCAGTCCGAGACCCTGGCTCGATACAGCAATGTCGTTCCATCGTGGACGCGACCTGTCGTGTGCAACAGTTTGCCCTGCGGGCAGACATAGACGTCGCGTGCCACAGGGCCCGGCGCTACTTGCCACCGTATCGATTAGCGACGGCGGCCAGCCGGGCGATGACCAAGAACGGTCGGCGATATCGCCTCCATTCTCATTGTTGCCCTGAGCATCGCCTTCATCGGCTGGGCGATGATTCTTCTTGCATCACGCGTGCCAGCGGTTCGCCGACCGTTTCGTACCAGCGCAGAATGCCTTCCCACGTTTCCACTGCCGTTTCCGCGAACCAGAAAAGCTCGCGATCTTCAAGATCGATAACGCCTTCGTCCACCAGATAATCGAAATCGACTGCGCGGCGCCAAAACTGTTCGCCGACCAGAATTACGGGCATCGGCTTGATCTTTCGCGTTTGAATAAGCGTCAAGACCTCAAACAACTCGTCGAGGGTCCCGTAACCGCCCGGGAATGCGACCAAGGCTCGTGCCCGCAGCAAGAGGTGCATCTTGCGCAAGGCGAAGTAGTGGAAGCGAAAGCAGAGACTGGGCGTGACATAGGGATTAGGATATTGCTCGTGCGGCAGTTCGATATTTAACCCCACCGACTTGGCACCGACGTCGAAAGCGCCGCGGTTGGCCGCTTCCATAAGACCGGGTCCGCCGCCGGTCATGATGACCAGTCGTGCAAGCCCCGCTCTGCCGACCAGCCGCCCAAATTCTTGCGCCACCTCGTAATAATGGCTTTTGGCGACGATGCGTTCGGCCGCCAACAGCCGGACCTGCAGTTCCCGATTTTCCGGGTTAGAACGGGCGGCCGCGCGCAAAGCCTCGACGTTGCGGCGTGCAGCGGCCGCCTCCGGGATGCGCGTACTGCCGTAAACAACGATAGTATGATCGATACGTTGCTCTGCTAGGATGACGTCAGGCTTGAGGTATTCGATCTCCAGACGCGGACCGCGAATATCGGGACGACCGATGAAATCGGCATCCTGTTCGGCGAGACGATAGGTCGGACTCGAACGAATAGCCTCTACGGCTGGCGGTGCACGTGGGTCTTCCTCTGATGGCTTCGGCCGCTGCCAAGGCAACGGCTCTCGACGCTTCTGCGGGTGCGGCGGCGGGGGAATAGACTTCGTTGGCTTTGACATCGCCCGGAAACCCTTTGGCGTTGGCCCGAGGCCGGCGAACAGATAGAACGCGGCCCGACCGCGGTATGGCGCGAATGGCGCCAGCGGTCTTGTCGCTGCACTACCGTTGCCCGAGCCTCCGTCCCCTAAATAGTGCCCTACCGCAGTGAACTCCAAGAGCGCCGAACGGCATCCCGATGCGGACGAGCCATGCCCCGCACGAGCACATACTCAGCAGATCGCGGACCGAAACCAGTCAGCCACTTGAGTGTCTCACTGCTTTGTACATCTGAAATCGTTGTCAGGGAATTGAGGCCGGGAAAAAGCCCGCCAACAATCAGGCGCCCCGCCGCACTGGCCCGGACACACTGAGCAAGCGCCAAACCCGTGTCCTCAGTTGGCAGTCCGTCGCAACCGCAAATTGCCTTCCTTTCAAGCCAGGCAGCCGAAAGTTCAATGGGTTCGACAATCGATGGATCGTCGTTTTCTGGCTTATCGACCCGCGTCGAGCGAGACCTCGCCCGTGTGATGATTGCGCCGAATCGCCAGCAATTGCTGAGTCGGTGCGCCATTCCAACGGGGCGGGTAATTGTGGAAACGGCTGCCGTGCACGTCCAAGACTTCCACAAGGGCGAGGCGTGCTAGGGGGCTGCCCTGAACGACCCGACCGCACATGTTGTGTGTGTTATATTCGCGCACTCTCAGAGCCAACTGGCGTAATGGCCCTCCCGAAATCGCCGTTGCAGGTGGAACGATTGGAAAGTGTCGCCTTCGATGAAGCAGTCTGTCTTGGATAAATTGGAGAAACGTCTTGGCCGACTACATGCAAGGCAGCGTTTGGGCATCGAAAGCGATCACGAGGCTCAAATATTCGGACAAGGCATAAACTTTTTCCACATCGAAAACTGGTACTCAATTCACTCGCTGATCCGAGGCGTTCTCAAACTCAGCGGACTGTACGGGCGAGGGCTGCAGAACGCCGCGCGCATTCAGGTGCGACACAACTACATTTACTCAGAAAAATTGCCATTCGTGTTCGACGGCTACACTCTCCTGCATCTGAGCGATCTGCACGTTGACATGAATGACGGTGCAATGCGCCGTTTGGAGGAACTGCTTCCCGCTCTCGAATACGACCTTTGCGTCATCACCGGCGACTTTCGCGGCGCGACTTTTGGGCCTTTTGACGCCGCCCTTGAGGGTATGAGGCGGTTGCGATTGCGTATTCGGACGCCCGTGTTTGCCGTGTTGGGCAATCACGATACGATACGCATGGTACCTGATCTCGAAGACATGGAAATACGGATGCTTCTGAATGAATGCCAACCGATCTCGCGCGGCAGCGACCATATTTTTTTGGCCGGTATCGATGACGCCCATTACTTCCGGGTGGACAACATAGAGAAGGCCGCAGGACGCATCCCGCATGAGGCATTTTCAATCCTTCTTTCGCATACCCCGGAAATCTATCGGCAAGCCGCACACGCCGGTTTTGACGTGCTGCTGAGCGGGCATACCCACGGCGGTCAAATCTGCCTGCCGGGCGGTATCCCAATCACGCTTGATTCGGTCCTGCCTCGTTCCATGGGATCAGGCGCTTGGACCTATCACGGAATGGCTGGTTACACCTCCGTCGGCGCTGGATCGTCGGTAGTAGCAGTGCGGATCAACTGCCTGCCTGAAATTACGCTCCACCACCTGCAATGCGGCTCAGATCCCTCAGTACGGCCGGTCCCGAACGTGCAATTCGAAAAGGATGCGTGAAAGCAGGAGTTCGCCGACTAAAAAGAGCGCAGTGCCGAGGAAGATATCCGCTGCCGAAAGAGGGACAGTCAAACTGCAGACCAGCAGCGGCAGTAGTGACTCGGGTATCTGATCCAATCCCAATGCTCTACTGCTTGGCGGCAAACCGAGTCGGCGTTTCGTGAAGCTTGAGAGCAAGTCTCCAGCCATTGCGGCAGCCGCTATAAGAGTCCCGACCTCCGGTCGGAGTCCGAGCAGCAATGCGCCTGCCGTCGTTACAGCGAGCGAGCTTATTATCCCACGAATGGTTTTGGATGAGCCGAAAACGGGCTGTCCGTCACTGAGTGTCGCACCTGCATCAAGCGCTCTAGCGAAGCGGTCGCCGAAAATCCGTTTGGCAATAACCGGCGCTCCATTTGCCAAGATCAACAATACCAGCAGTCGCGCCAAGAATTGATAGTGGATCATCTTGAGCTTTGGCGAAGTGATTCAGACATGCTTCGCTCCTACCATTGTGCTCAATTGGTCGCTTGTCGAGCAGCCCAAAGTTGGTGGCTAGGGCCGCCCTGGTGAGGCCGGGGCCTGGCCGCAGAAATGATTACCTGCGGCTTACCCGCACGTTCACCGGCTGATGCCTGCGGCCGGTCAATGTTTGAAGATCGCGCGCTCGGCGTCGGCCGCAAAAGCGACAGCCCTCTGCGCGCTTTGGGAGCCATCAGTGGCTGCTATGATTAGTTTCAGCAACCTCCTCCTTCTGCTTGATGGCTGTAGCGTGGTCTGCGAAAAGGAGCCATTGGCCAGCATGGCGCGGCCGCGCTTACGACGCGTAGTCCCCAACGACGCCAGCCATTATGGAGCAGACAATAAATGCCGTGGACTCCGAATGACGCCGAGCGGCACACGCACAAGGCCACGACGTGGGCGCTGAAAGAGCTTTGGGCGAAAGTCGCCAACGAAAGCTTGCAACGAACCGGTGACGAAGGGCGCGCGATCCGGGAAGCAAACGCCGTGGTCGCGCGTCAGGCGGAAGCCAGCTCGTAGCGAGAGACCCGTTAAAGAAGGCCGCGGCGAGAGCGCGGGGCGAGCGGCAGGCAATGACGCGCGCTGCTTTCACCATCAACCGCATCCTTGACCGGCGAGCATGCGCCGCTTCAGCGCATCCGCGATTTGAACCTAAGAATCTCGCCGTCGACCGCGAACGTCCCATAGCCGCGATGG
>Ga0187781_10000426_pt1 | contig 30010 bp, 26 predicted proteins | sample 0715_SJ02_MP02_2_FD_132447 | JGI IMG/M metagenome (GOLD analysis project Ga0187781, IMG submission 132447) | Tropical peat soil microbial communities from peatlands in Department of Meta, Colombia - 0715_SJ02_MP02_20_MG | ecosystem: Environmental > Terrestrial > Soil > Wetlands > Peat | place... | reverse complement strand
TGGCCGACAAGCCGGTTACCGTGAGGCGGGAACGGATCGGGCAGAAGATCGGGCGTCTCGGCGACCGGGACATGGCTCGGCTGGGAATGGCGTTGGCGTTTGTGTTGGGGCTCGCGGACTAGCGACGCGTCGGGTCCTGTCGATAAACAGGAAGACTCGCCTGCGGCTGGTAGCGGCCTGATGTGGCATTTTGCGATACCCGACCACCAAAGCGTGCAAAATCGTGGAGTGGCGCGCCAGGGTCGATAAAGATGGGCAACATTGCTTCGCCGTGCCGCTATGATGCGCTATCCGTTCTCGCGCTGAGCTGCGCTGGCGCAGGCGCGGCTCGCGGGAAATTTTGCGATTGAAGGCCTTTTCAGGCCGCGGCTCGCTTCGTCGCGCGTCGCGCCGGCTTGGGCTGCGGAATGAGGAGGTCCGCCGGCACCTGAAAGCGGGCCCGCAACCGCTGCACCATCGCCATGCTCAGTTCCTTCTTGCCCTGAAGCACCTCGCTCACACGGCTCGGCGTCCCGAGGATAGGCGCCATGTCCGCTCGCGTAAGCCCGTGCTGGTCCATGATGTGCCGGATCAGTTCCGCAGTGCTCGGCGGTCGGCGGGGCCATTTGCTCTCCTCATAGGCGGCGATCAGACGGGCCTGCGCTTGGAGCCGTGCGACATCGGCCGGATCCTCGGAACTCCAAAGCCGATCAACGAGGGCCCGTGCGCGAGCAAGCTCGGCGTCGCTGTCGATTAGGATCAGGGTCGCATCCATCACACGGTCTCCGCATCAATCCTGTCATATTCGGCGTGGCTTCCAAAGAACCGGATCGCCAAAGCCCCCGCCCGATACTGGACGGCCGCCACCAGTCGGTAGTCGTTGCCCTTGATGTTGAAAACAACCCGGCTGGCCTTGAGAATGCTCGCTTTTGGGTATGACGCCTTAACATCCTCTGGATTGCGCCAGTTGGCGCGGGTCACAATATCGAGCCAGGCTTGGTATTGCGACCGCGCAACTTTAATCCCCTTATGGCCGGAGCGATCCGCCAAATAGCGCTCGACCAAATCCGCGCCAATGACTATCATCGATCAAGGATAGCACTGGTGTCCAAAAATTGGAAATGGCGCCCCATCGCGCCGAATGGCGTGACCGGCTCCGGCGACGCGTCATGGCGTGCTTTAGCGAGCGGAGATGGCGCCGGCTGCGGGATTCGAACCGGCGGCCCATCGATTAAAGGAGCGAAGAGAGCGGGCCGCCAAGCTTTCTCTCCGCTTCGCGCCCAAACCGCCCCTTGCGCGCCGGCTCGCTCTCCCCTATACACCCCCTCCATCCCACAGGCGAAAGTCCTCGCGCCTCCTGATTCAAGGCGGCGCTCCGGTGGTTGTTTCGTGAAGCAACCCAAACCTTCGCCGAGGCCAAAACCGGAGAAGACTCAAAATGGCTCTGCCCGATTTCACCATGCGCGGCCTCCTGGAGGCCGGCGCCCACTTCGGCCATCAGTCCCACCGCTGGAACCCGAAGATGGCGCCCTTCATCTTCGGCGCCCGCAACAACATCCACATCATCGACCTCGCGCAGACCGTGCCGCTGCTGCATCAGGCGCTGAAGGTCGTCTCCGACACCGTGGCCAAGGGCGGACGCGTGCTGTTCGTCGGCACCAAGCGCCAGGCGCAGGACCAGATCGCCGACGCCGCCAAGCGCAGCGCGCAATATTACATCAACTCCCGCTGGCTGGGCGGCACGCTGACCAACTGGAAGACCATCTCCGGCTCGATCCAGCGCCTGCGCAAGCTCGACGAGCAGCTCTCTGCCGGCTCTGGGGGCGTCACCAAGAAGGAGCGCCTGCTGCTCACGCGCGAGCGCGACAAGCTCGATAAGGCGCTCGGCGGCATCAAGGAGATGGGCGGCACGCCCGACCTCATCTTCATCATCGACACCAACAAGGAGGCGCTGGCGATCAAGGAGGCCAACCGGCTCAAGATACCGGTCGTCGCCATCCTCGACACCAACTGCGATCCCGACGGCGTGAGCTATCCGGTTCCCGGCAATGACGACGCCGGACGCGCCATCGCGCTCTATTGCGACCTCATTGCGCGCGCGGCGATCGACGGCATCTCGCGCAGCCAGGGCGCGGCGGGCCTCGATCTCGGCGAGGCCGAGACGCCCGCGGTCGAGCCGGCGCTGGCCGCCGCGGAAGTCCCCGCGGCGGCGGAAGGTCCGGCGGAAACCTTCGAGCTGCTGGCCACTCCGCGGGGCGCGCCGGACGATCTCGCGAGGCTTCCGGGCGTTGGACCGCAGATTGTCAAAAAACTGAATGACGGCGGTGTTTTTCACTATTGGCAGATCGCCGCTTTGACCGCGGACGAAGCCACCAAGCTCGACGGCGACCTCAAGCTCGGCGGCCGTATCGCCCGCGACAACTGGATCGAGCAGGCGCGCGCGCTCTCGGTGGGCTGAGGCCCACAGGCAGAAGACTGAAGACGGAGATCGGAAAGCGGAAGCTCCCGCCTTCCACTTTCCGTCTTCCGATTTCTGAGTTCCGACTTCCGAAACCTTGAAAGGTTGACCCCATGGCCACGATCACCGCCGCGCTCGTCAAAGAACTGCGCGAGGCCACCGGCGCCGGCATGATGGATTGCAAGACCGCCCTGACCGAAAACGACGGCGAGTTCGAAGCCGCCGTCGACTGGCTGCGCAAGAAGGGGCTCTCGAAGGCCGCCAAGAAGGCCGGGCGCGTCGCCGCGGAAGGCCTCGTCGCCGCGCTCATCGACGGCGCGTCGGGCGTGGTCGTCGAGGTGAATTCCGAGACCGATTTCGTCGCCCGCAACGCAGACTTCCAGACGCTCACGCGCAACGTCGCCGAGGTCGCGCTCAAGACCGGCAAGACCGAGGTCGAGGAACTTGGGCTCCAGGCCTATCCCACGGGCGGCACGGTCGCGGAGGCGGTCACCACGGCGATCGCCAGCATCGGCGAGAACCTGACGCTGCGCCGCGCGGCGGAGCTGAAGGTCTCGGACGGCGTCGTCGGCCGCTATGTGCACACGCAGGTTTCCGAAGGCCTTGGCAAGATCGCGGTCATCGTCGCGCTCGAGTCGAAGGGCGACAAGGAGGTGCTTTCGACCCTCGCGCGCCAGCTCGCCATGCATGTCGCCTCGGCCAATCCGCTGGCGATGAAGCCCGAGGAGCTCGACCCTGCGGTCGTCGAGCGCGAGAAGAACCTCTTGGCCGAGAAGAACGCCGGCAAGCCGCCGCATGTGCTCGAAAAGATCATCGAGTCGGGGCTTAAGACTTACTACAAGGAAGTGCTGCTGCCCGAGCAGGTCTCGAACCACCCCGACCACGGCGGCAAGACCGTGGCGCAGGCGGTGAAAGAAACCGAGGGCAAGGCCGGCGCGCCGATCGCTATTCTCGGCTTCAGGCGCTATGCGCTGGGCGAAGGCATCGAGAAGGCGACTGGCGACTTCGCCGCGGAGGTTGCGGCGGCGGCGAAGGGGTGAATTATAAACGCCGCCGCGATCCTTGGCTCGCAGCGGCCTTTTCGACGACGCGCCGACGGCGGCCTTGACGCCGTCCCTCGCCGCCCGACTTCCCCCTCATCCAATGCGTGAAGGAGGGGGACAGACGATGGCGTATGAGATCAAGCACGGCCCCGAGCAAAAGGCCCTCGCGGATCGGCCGGAGACCGCAACGGCTTGTCTGGAGCGCGTCAAAGCGCTCAAGGCCAAGCAGGCTTTGAATATCAAAATCTATGATCGCAGCGGCGCCGAGATAACAATTGCCGAGCTTGAGAAGCGCGCCGAGAAAGAGATGCTTTGACGCGGGATTCGACTCTCGACAGGTTAGAAGTAATTATACGCCGACCATCCCCTGCAAATAGGGAATGGCAAAGGGGAGGAATCCAAATGGACCGGAGAATTTTCTTGTTCTCTCTTGGCCTGGGCGTCGCTGCGTTCCTGACGCCGGGCCTTGCGTTGGCGGAAGATCACTTGGCGGAATCCATCAGCCACACGAAGGAAGCGATCGATCACGGCAAGATGGGACACCCGGACGTTCTCGTCACCCATGCCGAAGCCGCGCTCACGCACGCTGAGGCGGCGGAGAAGGCGAAAGCCAATCCGCACACGCAGGAAGGCATTGTCCATCTGAAGGCGGCCATCGCCGAGGGCAAGAAGAAAGACGCCGCCGCCGCGACGAAGCACGCCGAAGAGGCGTTGACGCATTTGGAAGCCGCCACGAAATAGGCTGTCTGGAGTTAAGCGCTGCGCCCTTGCATCCAAGGCCGCAGCGTTTTTTGTTGTCGACATAAAACCAGCGACCCGCCTCGGCGCTTCGCGCCATTGCGGTTTGGTCGGCCGGCCATAGGCGTGCCTATGCGGTGCGAAGGCGGCTTGCCTAGGCGCCGCGCGCTTCGTATGAAGACTCCGCAATCTTTCGGGAGCGAAACGCGATGACGGACGGCGGCCGCAAGAGCGAATGGAAACGCGTCGTCGTCAAGCTTTCGGGCGAAGCGCTCATCGGCTCAGGCCAGCACGGCCTCGACGCGCCGACGCTGGAGCGCATCGCCCGCGACCTCGCCGCCGCCGCAGGGCTCGGGGTCGAGATCGCGGTCGTCGTCGGCGGCGGCAACTTCTTTCGCGGCATAGAGGGCGCGGACAAGGGCATCGAGCGCGCCCGCGCCGACTCGATCGGCATGCTCGCCACCGTCATGAACGGGCTCGCGCTGGAGCAGGCGATCGAGATGCAAGGCCGCCCTGCCCGCGCCCTCTCCTCGGTACCCATGCCGTCGCTGTGCGAGTCCTATTCGCGCCGGGCGGCGCTGCATCATCTCGCCAAAGGGCGCATCGCGATCCTGGCCGGCGGCACCGGCAATCCGTTCTTCACGACCGACACTGGCGCGGCGCTACGCGCGGCGGAGCTGTCCGCGGACGCCGTGCTGAAAGCGACGCAGGTCGACGGCGTCTACACCGCCGATCCCAAGCGCGACCCCGCCGCCCGCCGCTACGACGTGGTGACCCATGATGAAGCCATCGCGAAGAACCTCGCGGTCATGGACACGGCGGCCTTCGCGCTCGCGCGCGAGAACAAGATTCCGATCGTCGTGTTCTCGATAGAGCCGGAAGGCGCGATCACGGCGACGCTGCGCGGCGCCGGGCGCGCGACGCGGGTGATCCCTTGAGCCCGCTTTTATCGCCCGGCGGCCCCGCAGCCGCGAAAATCTCGCTGAAGGAGGCGCTCGACGTTCACTGAGCGGCGTTCGCCTTGGGCGCAGCCTGATTTTCTATCCCCGGAAGCGGCGGCTGCTTGGGCTGCGACCTGGCGAGATTCATGTCTCCCAGTCCGTCGGAGCCCTTGGCGGGCGTGGACGCCGCCTTCGGTTGGCTCGGCGCCGAGGGCGTTTGCGTCGACGCCGGCGGCCCGTTGACAGGCTGCGGCTTGTTCAAGGCCGGCGCCGCCGGGACATTGGTCGGATTATTTGGCGGCGGAGCGGCGGCGAGAGCCGGAGCGCCGGGGCCCTGACTTGGGACTTGCGTCTTATGCGGCGGCGAATGCGGCGCCTCGACGCGGGCCGCCTCGGCGCGCTTTTGCTCCGGCGAGGCCTTTTCCGCAGGCCGAGCGGACCGCTGGCGCGGCGTCGCCTCCTTGCGGCTCTCGTAAGCTCCGGGCGGCTCATGCGGGCGTGGAACAGGAGGCCGGATATACTCGCCCTCGGTGAAATCACGCGGCGCGTAGGCGCGGCCCGGGCCCGGCTCGCCGTAAGCATCCGGGGGGTCAATGGGCCAGGATCTCAGCACCTCTCCTTCGTAAGCGTCGATGAGGAACCTCATCCTTCGTCCGCCGGCGTCGACGCCGGAAGCGATGATCTCGTCTCCCGCCTCGCGCAGCGCGCCGACAAGACGGTAGCCGCGCCGCGCCAGCAGCTTGGCGACGAGTCCTCGCCAAGCCGGCGGATGGTAATAGGGCTCCGATCCGATGGCCGATCGAGGCGGAGTGTCGTCATAAGGATCGTAGCCGTAAGGCGAGCGAACGCCTTGGCCCCACACGGGCTCCGACGCAAGGAGCGCCGCCAATAGGACGACCGGCGCGAGACGCGCGTCGAGGACGAGGGCTCTCGTCTGTTCCAACAGGCCTTTCATTTTGAACCCGCTCCTTGCCCAGCCCCTATCGCTGGGAGTTTCAGGGATGAATGCGGCGCGCCTTGGGCGAAACCGCATAATTTTCACGTCTCGAGCCTCCACGCCCGCCCTTCGTTGCTCAGCGACCGCGGTCTGCTCCGCCATCGCCTGGCTTCGTGTTCGGCTGAATCGCGGGAGAAGCCTGGTCCAGCGCCTTCAGCTGAGCTTCTATCTGCGCAAGCCATGACTGGCGTTTCGCATCCAGGCGATCCTTCGCCGCCAGCGCATGCAGATTCCCCAAAGCGGCTTCGAGATGTTCCCGTTGCCTGCCCTTGTCCAGCTCCGCGAGCCGCCAATGCGGCACGATGGAATACGCAAGCGACTGCGCGTCGTTTGGATCGGCGCCGACGAGCGCCTGATAGATCGACAGGGCTAGCTCGAAAGCGGCGATGGCGCCTTCCAGGTCCCCCTGCTTGGCGAGGATCGATCCGACCCGCTCGTGACTGACGGCGAGATCGCGGCGCCAGCTCGCGTTCTGGGGATTGGAGGCCAAAGCCTTTCCTCTGTTCGTCAGCGCTTCGCGATAAGAGTTCAGCGCTCCCTTGAGGTCGTTCTGCGCCTGCTGCACGTCGCCGATTTTTTCGTTGCTTATCGACAGATCCCAGCGCCATTGCGGGTTTTCGGCGTCGGAAGAGGAAAGAGCCTGGGCGATGGCGAGATCCTCGAGGTAGCTCTTCAGCGCTCCGGATGAATCGCCTAAAGCCTGCTGCGCGTCGCCGAGCCTTTCGTAGCTCACGGACAAGTCCCGTCTAAAGCTCGCATTGTCGGGCTTGGCGGCGGAGAGAGCCGCCATCAGCTTCGTCGACTCTCGCGCGGCTTCGAGCGCCCCCGAAAAATCGCCCGTGGCGAGCCGAGCTTGCGCGATCTCGTTGAGGACCACGGATTCGCTGCGTTTCAGATTGTCGCTCGCCCCGCTGCTCTCGATCACTTTCTCTTGCAGCCTGTGGGCATTGCTCAAAATATCCAGTTTCACGGCTGGCGGCGCGAAGGACAATTCCTTGAGCCGTTCTGCAAGATCGAGCGCCAGACGATCAGCCGCGTCGGTGAGCTGCGACGCAGCTTTCTGCACGTGCTCGCGCTGCGTCAGCGCTTCTCTCCTCGCCGAAGCCGCCCCCATCCATTGCCATCCCGCAAAGGCGGCGAGAAAGAGGGCGCCGGCGAGACCAAGCGAGGAGGCCAGGGCCCCCCACCGCGCGTTCTGCGCGCGCCTTCTCTGCCTCTCGCTCTCTTTTTGCAGTCGCTCCACTTCCGAGCGCGCGCGCTGCTCCTCCTCGCCGCGGACCTGCTTCGTCTGGTCGAAGCAGGCCACGAGATAGGCGCGGTCCGTCACGTCAAGCAGCGCGGTCAAATCCGAACGTCCATAAAGGCGCTGCGCCTGCTCCAGCAGCACGCCGCTATGCGCCGCAAAAGCGGGAAGGCGCGAACGCTTCTCCCATCTGCGCGACGCGCGCTTGACCCCGTCAAGCAGAGCGAAGCTCTCAAATTCCTCCTCGAGCCAATTCGCAAGCGCTCCCCAGCGGCGCAGCAAGGCCTCATGCGCGAGCTCAAAGGTCGTTTCCCCGGAGACGGCATTGACCTTTTGGGTCAGCAAGCGCTCGGCGACGAGATGCTCGATCAGCGGGCGGGCGTCTTGTGGAATTTGCTCGGCGCCTGCGATGCGCCGGCGCGCGGTTCTCGTCGCGAGATCGACTCCAGCCAGACCAGGAACGAGCGCCCCGCGCAAGAGCGCCAGTCGCGCTTCCTTTTCCTTGGGAATGCGCGGATCGGCGTCGGCCGTCCGGAGGACGCGCTCGAACGTGGCGTCGATCGCGCCGGCTAGTCCTCCGAAGCTTTCATAATCCGCGCGCGTGAGGCGCTTGGCCGCGCCCGACGCGCGATAGAGCTTCTCCAACGCGAAAGCGAGCAAGGGCAAGGAGTCGCCGCCGCATTCCTTGACGTCCTCGAGCAGCGCTTGCGTCAGGTCGGGGTCGATCTCCAATGTCCCGCCCGCCTGCGCGACGCGCTTCGCCGGGCCTTCGATGGCGGCGCGAAGCCCCTCCGGCGGCAGGGAGGCGAGCGGAAAGACATGTTCCTTCACGCCGCCAAGAGCGCTCGCGCGCGCAAGATCGCCGTAGGAATCCGAACGCATCGCAAGAACGAGAAGGACCGCAGGATCGTCGCTCGCGGCGAGATTCCGCAGCGCTCTCAGCAAACTGTCGGATTCGCCGGCGCCCTCCGCGCGAAACAGCTCCTCCGCCCGATCTACGCCGACGACCAGCGTCGGCGGCTTCGGACCGACCGCGGCGCGCCCGGCGACGTCTCTCAGCAAGGCGCGCAGCGCATCCGAGCCGCCGGCGAGCGCCTCGCGGATTTTCGCGACGCTCGACTCTCCGCCGGCCTTCTCGGTCGCGCGCACGAGCGCCGCCGCGAGCCCGTCGGCGCCGTTGATCGCCGCCGATCCGGGTCGGATGACCGGCAAAGGAAAAAAATTACGCCTGTCGCGCTCGAGCCTTGGCCACAACCCCGCCCGCAGGAAGGAGGATTTTCCCACCCCCGGAACGCCGAGAACGAGGAAAAGGCGCGGGCCTGGCGCCTCGACCAGCCCGCGATGCGCATCGAGCGCTTCGATCAACGGCTCCTCGCGTCCAAAGAACACGCCGGCGTCAGCGGCCTCCAAGGCGTCAAATCCGCGATAAGGAGCTCTCCCTGAATCCTCTTTCGGCGGCCAGTCGAAAAAGCGCGCATCGACCGCGATCTGCGCAAGCGCCGCCTTGAGCTTTTCGAGCCCTTCGACGGAAAACGAGATCTGCTTCGCTTCCCCGCCCCCGTCGGCGGCGACAGGAAACGTTTGCTGGTTCTCGCCGCCGTGCAGCGGCACGACGCGATCGGATCGCGCAAGAACGAGGCCCGGCTCGTCCAGGGGGAGATCTTCGATCAGCGCGACGACGACGGCCTTGTTGAGCTCGCGCGCGACGTCATATTCGTCGCGGCGATCCCGCGACGCCAGCCACTCGCGAGAAACGAGAATTACGACGGCGTTGCAGCGGCTCGCATACTCGCGCCGCGCCCGGCGTCTGCTATCGTCTTCTTGAGCGCCTTCAGCCCGCTCAGGCCCAAGCGCGACCTCGTCCCAGCCGTTGGCGTTCAGCCAGTCACGAAGCGCGCGGGCCTCAAAGACCCCATCGCTCGAATAGGAAAGAAAGATTCGCGACATGAGCGGCTCCGCTGTCAGGTCCCAAGCTCGAGACAGTTGAGACATAGGCCGAATGAATGAGCGGTGAACGGACGCGGACCAAAAACATTCAAAGCTGAGGGAAGGCGGCTTCGGTCACTTGTCTCCGCCCGCGTCGGGCTGTCGATTATCGATCGGCCACAGGACCTCGGGCAAGGGGCGCGGAGAGCCGAAAAGCTCCTGGGTCGCGCGCATGTTCCAAACCGCTAATCCCTCCCGCGAGTTCCGGAAGAAGTCTTTCGACTTGTTGTAAAGACTCATGCTGACGCGGTGACAAATCATGTCGGCCGTGAGATCGGCGCCCTGGTCAAGGAATTCTCCGCACTCGACAAAAAACGTCGAGGACAGCTGAAGCAATATTTTGTAATACGGAAAAACGCTGTCCTTTTCTGTGATTATTGGCGCCTTGACTCCAAGGAAAAATGCTGAAATCAGAGCATAAAGCTCATTATCACAAAGATCACTGTCAGAATCTCCGGCATTTAGGCCAATGACCCTGCCAGAAAATAGCAGCGGCAGCCTTGTCAAAGGAAATCTGCTTGTCTCAGCGAAGGCTCGGTCGAACTCGATGCAAAAACGTATTCGTTTCGCTTTTGTCTGGACAAGATATGTCCGTCCCGAGCTCGTCGAGAGCTTTTCGACGTCGCGAAGAAGCGGGGGCAAAATAAAATCCTCTGCCGCCGCCTCGTATAAGGCGCGACAAGCCTCAAAAACCTCGTCCTCGCCGAGAGGCGGCACTTTCGCCCTCAAGTCATCCCCTGCCCCGCGCCTTCCGCAAGGGGCCGCAACGCCGAAGAAAGAGGCCACAGCGGAACGGGCGCTATGCCGGTCCAATACGGGATTTGGCGCCGAAACCCGCCCCCCGCCTTCCGCGAAAAGCGTATTTCCGTTGGCCGCGATGTCGCGACGCCGCCCCGGCAATTGCGTCGCCACAAAGTAACGCCATATGGACCTCAAAGAAAGGCTAACAAGCGGGAGCGCGACAGAAGACGCCTCCGTCAGGGCTCATGGGACATCGAATGTCTACACGCTCAAGGCGCTAGCGTTCGGTGCAGAATCGAAACTCGACGGAGTCCGCCAAATTCAGCGCGGAACTCAACCTCGAGCCGCTGCAAATGGTGCAGCTCAATCCATGTTTTGATGAAATGGGTCGGCGCCATCAGCGTCACGTCTCCGCCATCCACGGACACAAGATCAAGCCTGCTGAACCAAGATTGATAGAGCGCGTCTCCCAATTGAACTCTTAATCTATCGCGAATAGATTCCCAATGACGCTCTAAAGCGTCATCAACTTTGGTATTTTGCTCATCACCTGCGGGCATTTTCATCATACCTTAGACGCCGACAGACGATCTTGAACGCCGGCAACGATGATGGCGCGCAAAACCGCGGTATCTTACCCGTGTAATCACCCAAGCAGGGGACGGCTTGGACCGTATAGGATGTCTCGGTATGAGACAAGCGTTAAACATTGCTTAAGGTCATGGGCTCGCTAAAAACTTTAACCTTGTGACAAATTTATCACACTAAGCTTGGCTGTGATTGGCGGCCCCTGTCGCCGGCGACTGTACTCGCGGCGCCCAAAGCCATCGCAAATGAGTGTTTCAGTTCATTTTTGCGTCCGGGCGAGCCGCGAAGACGCGCCAGCCCGAGAGGTTTTGGTTCGCCGACCTAAAGCAATGCTCATGTCAGCTTGGCAAGCCCACAAAAAAGGGGCCGCTGTCGATAGCGGCCCAAGTCAGGGAGGAGTCGACTCATCCAGTCGACAACCCATCATATCCCCATTGCGGGCCAAGGTCTGTGTCCCAACGGCAACACTTGCCAACATAATGAGGCCCAGCTCAGTTCCAGGTTGTGTTGAAAGGCGTCGCAAAAGGGCGTTGGGATCGCCCTTAAGCGCATTCCGATCACACCGCGTCGGCTAAACCAGGCGTCATTGCGAGCGAAGCGAAGCAATCCAGGTCGCGGATGAAACTTCCGACGTTGATCTCGGCGGCGAAAATTCCAAATACTTCTCGTGTAGCCCTGGATTGCTTCGCTTCGCTCGCAATGACGGCTCCCAATTTGATCGGAATTTGCTCTAGTAGCTCGGTTTTGCCGATTGCGCCGGCGCGGGTCCGCGGTAGGCTTGAGGCGGCAAGCTGGCGTCGAGACGCGATTGCGCAGGAACGGGAGAGACCGACGCGTCTTTTTGCTCGGACGGCGATCGCGACGCTTCGCTCGGCGCCAGGAACCGCCGCTCCGTCGGGGCGGCCTGAGGCGGAACGACGATCGCCCTGCCGGCGTGCGTTCTTGGACGCAGGCGATGAGGGGGACGACCGTTTCCGGCGTCGCGGGAGGCGGCCGTCTTGGTCGCCGCCAGCGCAGCTTCGAGCGACGTGTCGACGATTGCTTGGGCTTGCGGCGCCGCGTCCACGAAGGCGCTGTCGGGCGCGTCCTTCCAGGTCGCGGCGATCGTTTCGAGGGCGCTCGGATCGCCGAGCTGCAGGCCTTCGAATATCGCCGCAAGCTCGTCGGCAGTGACTTTCGGCCGGCACAGCCGCAGGCGAATCGAAGCCGACTTTTTGCCCGCCCAGTCGCCGCCGGGCAGATCGTCGAGCCACTGCCAGGCGAAAACGCAACGCAGATCGCCCGAGGCGCCAATGGCGAGGCCATAGGGTCCGAGCGCATTGGCGAGCTGACGCTTCACGACGCGCATCTCGAGGCCTTTGAACCGCGCGGCGATTTCTTTGGCTATGCCCTCCTTCGTCGGCGGGCCCATCGGGATTTTCGCGCCTCGCCGCCTCGCCCCTTCGAAGCGGATGTCGATCGCAAGATCGTTCCATCCTCCGGCGTGTTGGCGCCGATCGAGCGACTGACTTTGCCGCCAGCCGTCGGCATAGATTTTCTCGGCCACGGGACCGAGCGGGCCTGTGGACGGCGGCGGCGCCAAGACCGTCTTGATGACCGGCTCGTCGCCACGGCGCGCCTTGCCGCCGATCGACTCGCCGAGCGGCGCGGCCGAGGCCAGATAGTTTCGATCGCTCTCGTTGCGGGAGCAGGCGGCGAGAGAAAGCAGGAGGAGGAGGAGAAGGGGGGAACGGCGTCTCATCTCAGCGACTCGGCGAAGGAAATTGTCCGTAGACGGGGGCGAGAGTCATGCCGGCGGCGGGTCCTGCGAACGGGGCGGGCGGGGCGGCGGCTCTTTGAGCCGGATCCGCCGCCTGCTCCGACCATTGCGAGCCGGCCGGCGCCCGCTGCTCCGAGGCGGGCGGCCAGGTGGCGACGTCAATTCCGTTCCAGCCCGGCAGCAGGCCGAAGCCGTAGCGCTCATAGGGCATGGCGCCGATTCCCGGAACGCGACGCGCAACGAGCGGCGCAAGACCACGCGTTGGATCGGGGCGAAGCGCCGGATCCGGCCGCTGCGCCGGCGCGCTGCGTCCCGTCGCCGCGAGAGGCGGGAAGCGCAACGGGTTCTCGGGCATGACCGCCGATGGGAACTTGCCCTTGAGATTGCGCAGCGCGCCCGCGAGCCGCGTCTCGTCGGGCGCAGCGTCGTCTCCGGGCCGCGAGGCGTTTTTCTGATCCGTGATCGGCGAAGACCAGGCGGTTTGATCGTAGTTCGGCGCGGCGCCGGGGATCAGCGCCGGACCCGGAACCGGATACTGCGTCGTGCGCAGGCTCGCCCCGTGCATCTTGCCTGCGTCCTTGCCGCTGCAGGGCGTTGGCGGATGGTAGTAGCCGTCTGGGAAAAGCAGCTCGATGAGCTTCGAGTCGAGGCCGTCATAACGATTGGCGAGCTCATAGAACTCCTTGCCGCGCCGCAGCCGCTGCAAGGTCAGCGCATAGCCGAACACGCTCGCGTCCTTCGGCAGCCAGGCGACGGCCCGTTCAAACCAGAACAGCGCGACGTCGAGCTGGCAGCTGTTGTAGGCATACCAGGCCAGCGCCTGGGCGCCTTCGCCGGAAGCCGTCTCCATTGCGACGCGCGCGTAGCGCGCGAGGCGCGCCGGCTCGATATAGGGCGGCGCGGCGCGCGTCAGGTCGCGCTCCAAGAGATCGACGAACAAGATGCTGTTGTTGACGAGCGGCTCGCGCCAGGCGTAGGCGACCTCCTCGGCCTCCCGCAGCTGGCCGCGCGCGCGCAGCGTATGAGCGAGGCCGTGCGCGATCATCGCGTCGCCGCCATTGGCGATGGCCGCTTTGAACCACTCCAGCGCGTCCTGAAAGTCACGGCGCTTGTAATCGTACCAGGCGACCAGCCCGAGCTGATCCGCCTTGCCGCCGTCTCGCGCCTGCGCCTCGAAGGCGGCGACGTCGGCCGCAGGAACTTCTTCGGCGCGCTCGTCATGCAGAAAGGCGGCCATCCGCTGGCGCGTGATGTCGAGCATGATCGAGCGATAGGCCGGCGCGCCGTCGGCGTCTGGCCGCATCGCCAAAAGCAGCTTCTCGACGTCGGACATGCGCAACAGGCCGATCGCCTTCTGCACGGTGGCGATCTGTATCTTTCTGTCGCCATAGTCTGAGAGAATCTGCTTGAATTGCGCGGCGGCCAAGGCCTCGCGGCGCGTGCGCGCATAGGCCTCCGCGATGATCCAGCGGATGTCGACGTCGTTTTCGGCGGGATCGGCGTCCAGCGTGTCGAGCAGCGCGGCGATCTCCCGCCAGCGCCCTTCGGCCGCAAGGGGGGAAAGGCGGAAGCGCAATTCCTTGCGCCGCAGCTTCAACATCAGATCCGCCGAAGGCTTCCAGCCCGGGGTCTCGGCGGCGTGGGCCTCGATGGCCGCGCGCAGCTCTTCCAGCCGGTCCGCGCTGTAGAGCGCCCAGAGCGGCCCTTCGTCCTCGGCGCTTGCGGCTTGCGCGTAAAGATCCGTCGGCGGCTCGAAATCGGGGTAAAGCCGCTTCAGCCGCGCAAGCTCGGCGTCGACGCGCGCGGTCTGATTGAGCGAAGCGTAATAGCGCAAGGCGTATGCGTCGGGGCCCGGGCGCGTATCGATCGCGACCGGCTTTTCCACGACGGCGACAGGCGTCGGGGCTTTTCCTGAGCGAAGCAGGTGGACGGCGGCAAAGGCCGCAAAGGCGACGGCGGCGTAACGCCACGCCCGCCGGTCGAGCTTGTCAAACGCCATCAGCTGGGGAGGCATGACGCATACCTCATACGCATCGCGACCAGCGTCAGCATGTGCAGCGTGGCCGGGTAGTAATTCTCATGCGCGTGGCTCGCGAGCATCATGCGAGGCGCCTTCGCGCCCTCATAGACGCAGGCGACAAGGGCGCCGATCGCCCCTATGGCGTCTCCGCCGAATGGGCCCAGATCCTTCCCGGTCGTTACATCGATCATCGCCAAGGCGCCGTGCGTGCGCTTCACGAGCGCCATGAACGGCGCATATTGCTCGCGCTCGCCGAGCCCAGCCCAGGCCATGTACAGCGGCACGCGCACCGCATTGTAAGAGAAAGCGGGGGCGAAGCCCGCCGCCGGCGCCACCTTGTCGTCTTTGAGCGACATCCAATCCGCCGGCAAGGGGCCGGAGAGGCGGCGCGTTTGGTCAAGCAGCGACAGACCTGTCTCGCTTAGCCCGGCCCAATCAAATTCCGGCGCGACGAGCGCGAGGCGCGCGAAGGCGGGAAAAACATAATAGCTCAAATTGATGACTGGACCGTCGGATCGGTCGTCGGCGTGGAATCCCGAAACTCCCGGCAGCAAGATCGCACCGAGCTTGGTCTTGAAGAGCACGACCTTGCGCGCCGCTTCGACGGCGATGCGCCTTCCTGCGATGGCATAAGCCGGCTCGCGCCAGCAATCCGCCGCCTCGGCGAGCGCCCAGGCGATCAGAATGTCGCCGTCGCTGGCGTTGTTCACGTCGGCGACCGCGGGCCGCTTCTGAGGCTCCCACCGCCAGGCGACGAGCTCGTCGTCGCGCACCATCAGATTGGCTCGGGTCCAGCCCCAAAGGCGGTCGAAGGTCTCGCGATCGTTGGCGGCGACGGCGAGCAGCATGGCGTAGCCCTGGCCTTCGCTGTGGCTGATCTGTCCATTCCCGGTGTCGACGACGCGTCCTTGATCCGTGACGAAGCGCGTCTTATAGGCCTGCCAGAGCTCTGGCGCCGCCAGAACGCCGCCGAGCGGCCGCGGCGTGGCGTCAAGCAGAAGGCGCGGCGGCGCTTTTTCGACGTGCGGCGCTTCCTGGGCGGTCCGCGGCTCAACGGACGCGTCCGCGCCGGCAGCCGAAGCGGCCATGGCGCACCAGGCGCCGAATGCGAGAAGAAGCAGACGCGCTTTCACTGCGTCCTCCTTCCGACCTTGCGCACGAAGAGCCGGGTGGCGAAGGCGAGCAGCGACGCCAGCGTCAATGCCGCCAGCACGAAGACTGGCGGATGCAACGACAGCCACCCCGCGGCGATGAGACGAATGTTGCCGAGCGAGAACGGCTGCGTCGGGATGAACCTCGAATTCTCGGCCGGCGTGGCGTCGATGCGCGCTTCACCTGCGTCTAAAAACGACAGGCGCCCGGAAATTTGCCGCGCAATACGGGGATCGACGAGGCAGCGCACATTTTCCGCAAGCTCTTCGGCGTTGGGCGCCGTGACGACCGTCCAAACATCCCTCGCGCTCTCGCCGATCACGCCCTGACCAACGAGCAGCAGCTCGTCCTCCGTCAGCATTGGATCGCTTGCGGCGAGCTTTCCCAAGCGTCGCGACGCCCAAACGCGGGCGCCGCCGAATTTGTCTTTGGCCCAATCCATCGAACGCAAGATTTGCTCGCTCGCGCGCCGAAGCCAGTCGTCGTCTCCATGGAGCCTTGCGCTCCATTCGCCAAAAAGGTCTCGCTCGCCGCGCGCCGTCGCCGCGCCGACGTTTGGAAGCTCGCGCGTCAGGGCGCCGACCGCCGAATAGTCGACATTGGAGGGATCGAGCCAGCTCAACGGGGTGCGTCGCCGTTTTGGCGGCAACGCCTCCTGGCAAGCGATGGGGAAGTTCTTCTGCAGCACGAGTCGATTTCGCGTTTCGCGCGTGAAATCCGGCAGCGTCTCGCTGCCCTGCGGCTGGTGCGGCCGATCAATTTGCGCGTTCCAGGCCTCGCGCATTTGCGCCGCGGGAATGTCGAGCGACGCGAGGAGCTCGGGTTTAAGCGCGCTAAACGGCGCCACGGCGAGCGTCGGGCCTTCCCCCTTCAAAGGCGGCGTCGACGTGAACGAAAAATCGATCGGTCGCCCTGCGGCGAGCGCGAGATGCGCCGCGATCGTCATGCCCGCGCCGATCGATTTATCATCCCGGCTCGGCAGATAGAGCTTCGGATGGACCGCAGCGTCTGCGTAAGGGAATCCGCCCGTCGCCGTCACTGCGAGGTCCGGCGCGCGCCCAATCCGCGCCATCGCCGGCAACTCGAGCTCGCTGTCGCCAAGCATGAGGAAGCGGCTGGGAGCGCCGATCGCGGCGAGCGGATCGCAGGCCGCGTCGTCGGGCGTCTGCGTCTGCGCCTCAATCTCGATGCGGTTGAGGCCAGGCTTGAACGAACCGAGCGGCAAGGGCAGCGGATTGTCCTTGAAAACGTCGCCGGACGCTTTCGGCAGAAGCAACGAGACCGCCGCGCGACCGTCGACGTTGACGACGAGCTGCGCGCCCGGCGCCAGCCCCGCCGCATAGCCGCCGGCGAGGCGAAGCGTCGCGCGCGCATAGTCCGCCGGATAGAAGTCCGAGGGCATGAAAATGTTGACGCCCGCGCGGAAAAGACGTCCCGAGAACTCCTGGCTCGCGATGCCGAGATCGGCGAGCTTGACGCGCTCCGCGCCGTCGAGACGAAGCCCCGGAGAAGCGGCGGCGGCGCGCAGTCCCGAAGGCGAGCCGACGGGCGCCGCCGCGGTCTTGATGAGCTTGATCGCTTCCTCGATCTGCCCGTTGTCCGCGCCCGTCACGACGATCGTCGTTCGCCGTCCGGCTCTCGCGGGAAGCACGACGGCACGCGGGCCGTCGCCGGCCGCGAAGCCGTCGAGACGCGCCGCGACCTCTTTCGCATTGCCCACGACGAGATTGATTCCATAGCGGCCGCTTGCGGGCGGTCCTATCTCCACGACTGGCTGCTCGAAGCGGCCCTCGATCGCGATCATCTCGACGAGGCGCAGCGCGCGCGCCATGTCCTCGGATGGCGCGTCCTTTTCCAACACGAGGCGGATCGGCAAGGCCCCCTGCTCGTCTGGCGGCGCCGCGCCGAGATCGGCAAGACTGTCGATGCTGGCCTCGGTCGCGTTCAACACGAGGCCGGTGCGGATCGGATCGATCTGCGTCCACAACTCGCGGGTGGCCGCTAATGTGCAGTCGACGCGATGACGCTGGCTGGCCGTGATCCGCACTGAATTGAGACCCGGCTGCAAAAGCCCTTCCGGGATGTCGAAGCTCACGCTCTCCACGGAATTGAAGAAGCGGATCGCCGCCTCCCCGACGAGCGCGTCGTTGATGGTCAGCGTGAGCGTCGAGGCCTCCGGCATCACCGAGACGGCGGCGAGATAGCCGAGCTGAAACCGCAATTTTCTCTGGGCTTGCGCGGCCGTGACGTAGATCGGCCACTCGGACGCGTCGATCTCGCCGGCGAGGCGGTAGCCTTGGATGTTGTTGGTGAAATGCCGCAACGCGAGGCCGGGCGCCAGACCGTCTTCCGCCACGGGCGTCGGCGCCGGCTCAGGCGCTACGATCGGCTGCGCGGCGAGAGGCGAAACGAGCGCCGCGGCCACGGCGCTCGCCCGCAAGAGCGCTCTGAAAGGCCTTACGCGCGCGATCATGCGGCCCTCCCGCTCGTCGCAGATTGGGGACCGGCCGCGTCCATGCAGACACAAGACGCTTCAGCGCGCGCGAGCGTCGGTTCCGCATCGCTCGAATTTGGCTGCCGCGGATCGGGCGCCTGTCCCATCGGGTTGAAGGAGGACGACGAGAGCCGTGCGGCGCGCCCGCCCGACGCCTCCGGCGACCCGCTCGATTCGAAATCTTTCGCCGCGGCGCGCCTGCGCCGCTTCGGAGCTTTCGTCGCCCTCGCGCTACGTTTTTTCGCAGCGGCGGACCATTTGCCCGACCTCGCGCGCACGGCTTTGCCCGAGACCGGATCCTGCGGCGCAGAATCGATCGTCCGCGACGCTGGCTCGCTTTCCGCGGCGGCGATCTCCCTCGCTGCGCCGGCGCCATTGGCCGTTTCAAAAAAAGGCCATGCAGGCGAAGGCGTCGCGTCGACGATCGGTTCGATCGCGTCAGCTGCAATTCGACGCAAAAGCTTGATGGGAGTTTCGGGCGGCGGCGATTCGCGCTCGGCCCGGGCCGCGCTCGCTTTCTCGGGCGCCAGATAGCTGAAGGCGCGGAGCGGCTCGAGCAAGGCCCAGCGCGCAAACTCCATCAATCCGGCGAGAACGCTTTTGTGCTTGCGCCTTCCTTCGAGAAACGTCGACAAAGCCTCAGGGTCGCCGTGCATGAGGTCGGCGAGCGTGAAATATTCTTGCGGCGCCATGACGTCGAAGACGCAACCCCAGAGCCCGTCGCCGTCGGCCGGCGCGCGAATGAACTTGACCGGCAATGTCGCCGCGCCGGCCATGCGCCCGACCGTATCGACATGGAGCCTCATCCTCGCCTCGTCGTTCTCGAGCAGAAAGCCGGGAACCTCGGCGCGAAAGCGCAAGGCGCATCCTGAGACCGAGACATTCGCGACCTCGCACTCAAGTCTCTGGCCGAGCGCTTCCAGCGTCGCGGTCCGATGTATGGGAAGTCGCGGATGGCGATCGGTCTGCTTGCGCTCGGCGACGGCGCCGAGAGCGACTGCGGCGACGACGAGATTGAACGCGTTCCAAATCCCGACGATCAGCATCAGATCGCCGACGCCGGCTTCGAAGAAATAGCGATAGCCGGCGACGGCCGCGCCCAAAGCCAACAAGCCAAAAATGGCGAAGAAGGGCCAGGAGAGCTCCGATAGATGGTCATTGTCGAGCGTCAGGCCTTTGGCGGTCACGTTGAACGTCGGCTTGCGCGGATTCATGCAGACGGAGACGAGCGCCTTCGAGAGAAACACGCCCTGGCAATATTCATACAGCTCCGAGATCAAAGGCCAGCGCACGCAGCCATACAGATAGTTCTGCAGCATCAGATTGGCGGTCATGTAAGTGAGCGTGTAGGCGACGAATTCGTCGACGTTGCAAACGAAAATCTTGACGTTGAAGAAGATGTAGCTCAAGGGCGCCAGCATGAAGACGAGGCGCGGAAACGGGAACAGCCAGAACGTCATGCTCGAGAGGTAGCCGAGCCTCTGGATGGGCTTCAGCCCCTTTTTGAACAGCGGATTCTTGAGCAGCATGATTTGCATCATGCCCTGGCACCAGCGGATGCGCTGACCGATGAAGCTCTCGAAAGTTTCGGGTTGCAGCCCCACGATCAGCGGCTTGTCGACGAAGACGCTGTGCCAGCCGCGGGAATGAAGCTCGAACGCGGTTTCGCAGTCCTCGGTTATGGTGACGCCAGAAAAGCCGCCGGCTTCGAGCAGCGCGGCGCGACGCAGCAGCGCCGCTGAACCGCAAAAGAAGGACGCATCCCATTTGTCGAGACCTCGCTGCGTCAGCGAATAGAACATTTCGTTTTCCGACGGCATGCGCTGAAACGTGCGCAGGTTCTTCTCGATCGGATCGGGATTGAGAAAGACGTGCGGCGTCTGAACGAGGAACAGCCGATCGTCGTCGAGGAAATAGGAAGCGGTCTCCTGGAGGAAGGAACGGAACGGCGCGTGATCCGCATCGAAAACGGCGACCACCTCGCCCTTCGAATTGGCGAGGCCGTTGTTCAGGTTTCCGGCCTTGGCGTGCTCGTTGCGCGCGCGCGTCAGATAGAGCGCGCCCATCCGGGCGCACAGCGACTGCAGAGTGGCGCGGCGCAGACGCGCCGCCTCCGCCTTCACGGGATCCTTATCGTTGCACTTCTGATCCGTGCCGCCGTCGTCGAGCACCCATACATTGAGCTTGTCTTCGGGGTAGTCCATCGAGCGCGCGGCGGCGACCGTCACCGCCAAGATCGTCTCGTCCTCGTTGTAGGTGGGGATGAAGACGTCGATGGTCGGCAATTCGTCGTCGCGACGCTGTGGCTGGGTCTTGCGTTTGATGGGATCGACGCCGATGACTAGGCTGATCGCCAGAATCGCGAAACAATAGGCTTCGGCTGCAAAGAGGATCAGTCCGAGCGCGAAACCGGCGAAATCGGAGAGAGCAGGCAGCGTGTAGAAGGCGCGCCAATAGGCGTAGCGGATGATGACGAAGCTCGCCAGCGCCAGGAAGAGGTCTCGCGCGGCGACGCCGCGGCCGAACATCCTTACAAGGATCAGCAGGAAGATGATGGTCGCGGAGAGGGAGAGCTGCGCGGAGGCGCTGACCGGCTGCGCCAACAGCGCCAAAGCCGCCATCCCCGCCAAGACCCACGCCAACGCGCTCACCCGAACCATGCACTCGCCTCAGCTCAAGCCGATGGGGCGAATGTACTCGTGGGGCCTAAATTCTGCGTTAATAGTGAATCCTGGGTTTTTCCCGGCCAAACGACATTTGGGGCGAGCTCCGCCGCAGCTGAAAGACTTTTGCGATCGAAATCTGCTGCAACATTTAGGTTTTACGTGATTTCTTCTCGCTCGCGCGCCTAGGCGGCGATGGAAAGCGCGCTGTCTGCATCAAAATGTCAGACGCGCATCCAACAATCCATAACCGCCGGGGCCGCGGACTTGATCCTGCAAATATCCGCCGGAAATCCCGAACTGCACCCCGCCGAATCTCAAGCCTGACAAGTGGAGGCCGCCTCGCCACTGATGGAAAAAGTCGTCGCCGAGCGCCAGGGCTTCGGGACCGACGAACACCCCGCCGCCGATCGCCAGGCCGAATTTCAAACGCGTGTAATAGGCGTTGTGGTCCGTCGAATAGGTCGCGATCGTGGAGATCATCGTTTGATCGCTGGGGCGGGCGTAAAAATCGGCGCCGATCTTCAAGCCGGCATGCGTCCCCTTGACGGTGTTGTCGGGGTCGTTCGGCGAAATTGCGTCATGCGACACTTCGACGCCGCCAAAGAGCGCGAATTGCCACAGCCGTTCAATCCACTCGTAGCCGAGCATCGCCGCGCCCTGCTCGAAATAGCCGTTGACGCGCCCGACCCAGGGTTCAGAAGCGTAATAGACGTAGGAGCCGCCAAAGCCGCCGAGGCGAATGCGCAAGCCGCTTTCGGCGAGCGGCGAGAGCGGCGCGATCGTCCCGATCATGGCCCCGGAGACAGCCTGCTGCGAGGTCGCCTCGAAGGCGAAATCAATGGCGACGGAGGGCTGCGGCTTCGGCGGCGCGAGCTCTTCGGCGCCCGTGTACCAATCGGCGGCGCCCGCCGCCGACGTCAACGCCAGATAAGCCGTCGCCCACCCGAGAACATTACCGCGCATGCTCTTGTTCCACTCGCCGCGCGCCTAAGCGAACTCATAGGCGGAAGGCCTTCGCTTTTGCGTACATTAGCGCGCACATCGCGGGAGGGAGTTAATATGCGGCGTCGAGAACGACAGTTTTAGAGTTTTATTTAACGAATAGTTGACGAGCTGGGCAGCGCGCGCGGGGCGGACGCGCTACAGCTCGAGCCGCAGCGTCAGCGCGGCCCGGCGGTCGCCGTTGGCGCGCTGATAGTAGTTCTCGCGCCGTCCGATAATTTTAAACCCCGCGCGCTCGTAAAGCGACAGCGCGGCGCCGTTGTCGTCGGCGACCTCCAGGAAGATCAGCCGCGCGCCGCCGCGCTCCAGGTTCAACAGATGCCGGTCGAGCAGCGCCTTGCCGAGTCCCGCTCCCCTGCGGGCCGGATCGACGGCGAAGGTCAGAACCTCGGCGTCGGGCGGAGTGAGGCGCGACATGATGAAGCCGCCGAGCGGGCCCTTTGGCGCGGCCTCGTTCACCGCGCCGTCGGCGAGGATCGAGCCGTCGGCGAGATAGTTTTCGAAATCCGCGCCCGACCAGGGGAAGGCGAAGGATGCGGCGTGGAGCCGCTCGCATTCGTCGCCGCGATCCGCGCGAATGGGCTGCACGGAAAAGATCGGCTTGGCGAAGAACCCTTTTATGAGGGACATGACTCGTTCACATCCCCGCCGGGCCGGGCCTCGTTGATAGCCGCAGACGGCGGTTCCAAGCGATTCGGCTTCTCCTCAGCGACAGGCGCGGACGCGTCGTTTGGCGCGGTTTCGAAAGCATGCTCGGGCTCCGCGAGATCCGCCGCCCCGGAGGGCGCCGAGACGACGCGCGCAAAGGCGACGGGCTTTGCGTCCGGCGGCTTGAGGTAGAGCGGGCGCGCAGGCGCGTCGTCGGGGTTGGCGACGAGGCCGAGACGGGCGACGAAAACGATGTCGGGCGCGGGGGCGTCGCTGACGACCCGCGCCGAAAGGCCGTTGGCGCGCGCCTGCGCCTCAAGCAGCGCGGCCCCGGATCCGACGAGCAGGAGCTTCTGCGTCGAGCCGCCGCCTTGCCCGAAGGGGGGATAATCGCCAAGCGCGCGCAGGGCCTCGGCGACGCCGGCGCGGCGCGGCGGCGCCAGCATGCGCCCGTCCGGGCCGAAGGCCGCGACGTAGACCTGGCCGTGGCGGGCGTCGATCGCCGCCGCGATCACGCCTTCGAAGGGCTCCAAAAAACTCGGGGCGGCGAGCGCCGAGAGCGTCGAAACGCCCACGAGCTCGATGCGCCGCGCGAGAGCGATGGCCTGCGCCGCGGCGAGCCCGATGCGCACGCCGGTGAAGGAGCCCGGCCCTACCGTGACCGCGACCCGATCGAGCGAGGCGAAGCCGCCGTCGACCGCGCCCACCACGCGCTGGATCAGCGGCCCGATCGCCTCGGCATGGCCGCGCTCCATCGGCCGCGACTCCAGCGCCAGCGGCTCGATCTCATGCGAATCGAGCACGCAGGCGGAAACGGCGGGCAGCGCAGTGTCTATGGCGAGCAGGCGCATGGCGGGAACGGATGAGCGATAGATGACGGAGGATAGGTATAGAACATTGTCAAGCCATTGTCGTCTGCTCGGATGAGGACGGCGGATGACGGAAGACAGACAGTCCCCCTTCCCTCTTCCGCCCTCCGCTCTCAGATTTGCTCGATTCCCCGGATTTCGGGCAAAAAGTGCCGCAGCAGATTCTCGACCCCATGCCTGAGCGTCGCCGCGGACGACGGACAGCCCGAGCAGGCGCCCTTCATCTTCAGATAAACCACGCCGTCGCGAAAGCCGCGGAAGACGATGTCGCCGCCGTCACTGGCGACCGCCGGGCGCACGCGCCTCTCGATGATGTCCTTGATCGTCGCGACCTTCTCGGCGTCGCAGGCGTCGAAGAATTCGGCGTCTGCCCTGTCCAGCGAGGCGCCGGAGACGAACAGCGGCGCGCTGGCGGCGAAATGCTCCATGATGACGCCGAGCACCGAGGGCTTCAGATGCGCCCATTCCACGTCGGACTTTGTGACCGAGACGAAGTCCTGCCCGAACATCACCGCCTCGACGCCCGCGAGCGAGAGCAGCGCCTCGGCGAGCGGCGATTCGGCGGCGCTTTCGCGCGTGCGGAACTCCAGCGCGCCGCGTTCCAGCACGGTCTGACCGGGCAGGAATTTGAGCGTCGCCGGATTGGGCGTGGCTTCGGTCTGGATGAACATTCAAGCTCTCTCATTCGGGCGAAAACGGCTGTCGCCCGTCCTGGCGCGTCCTTAACATAAGGCGCGGCGGCGTGCAGGAAATCGGCTATTGCGCAGGTCCTCTTCCCGCCTGCTTGCCAGCGGGTGAAAAAAGCCGCAGACTTCCCTCATGTCGGACGAGCTCGCGCTGCTTGCGGCCAATCACGCCTATTACGACGCCTTCAACGCCCGCGACGAAGAAGCGATGGCGGCGCTGTGGGCGCAGCACAACGTCTCCTGCGTGCATCCCGGCTGGCCGCCGCTCCTTGGCCGAGAGGCGGTGCTCTCGTCCTATGAGGAGATATTCCGCAACCCGCGCCAGAAAAACATCGCGCATCGCCACGTTCACTGCCTCATCGACGGCGACAACGGCCGCGTGATCTGCGTCGAGACCGTGGGCGAGGCGGCGCTCGTTGCGACGAACTGGCATAGGCTGATAGAGGGGAGATGGCTGCTCGTGCACCATCAGGCGAGCCCGCTCGCCTTCGACCTGGCGGAGAGCGATCGCCTTCTCATGCACTGACGCGGCGCGCCTCGATTTGTCCCCCAACTTCCGGGATTCGAACCTCATGAAGATCGCCAGCCCGTCCCTTCTTGCGCTGCTGCTTCTTTTCCCCGCCTGCGCCCCCCGCGCAGAGACCGTCGCGCTCTCGTGCCATGTGGCGTCGGCGGAGGGGGCGCAGAACGATCTCGTCGTCGAGATCGGCAATGGGCATGTGCGCTATGGCCCGAGCGGAGACGCCCTCGTCGCCGCGCAGTCGATCTCGGGATTCTCGGAGGGCGGGGAAACCATCAGATTCAAGCAGAACTTTCCGGCGACCCACACCGTTTGGGACTGGTCGATCGACCGCAGCTCGGGAGAGATCACGATCAAATATATCAACACGCTGAACGGAAAGCCCTTTCTGACGAAGCGCGGAACCTGCCGCTAGAGGCTTGCTCCATCAAATTGGCGCGCGGGACGCCCGCTCTCCGGAGGGCGCGCGTCCCGCGCGCCAAAGACGCCCTGCCACTTTCGAGCAAGGCGGCCGTTGGGCTTCTTCGCTCTACGCCAGGTTTTTTTGCAAAAACGCCAGCGTGCGCCGCCAGGCGTCCTCGGCAGGCCCTTGGCGGTAGCTCTCGCGATAGTCGGCGAAAAAGGCGTGCGGGGCGCCCTCATAGACGACGATCTCCGCCGGCGCGCCGGCGACCTTGAGGCGCCGACGCATCTCCTCGATCTGCTCCGGCGGGATCGACGGATCGGCGCCGCCGTAAAGCCCGAGCGTCGCAACCTTGATCTCGCCCGCGACATCGAGCGGCCAGCGCGGCTGCGCGGGCGTGGCCCCGCTGGCCAGGCGCCCATACCAAGGAATGGCGGCCTTCAGCCGCGGATTATGCGCGGCGTAAAGCCGAACGATGCGCCCGCCCCAGCAAAAGCCGGTCGCCGCCGCGCGGGCCGCGTCGCCGCCATGCGTGCTGGCGAAATCGAGCGCCGCGTCGAGATCGCCCATCGTCTCGCTGTCGGGAACCCTGGCGACGATGGAGCGGATCGCGGCGAGGTCCAAAAGGCCGGCGACGTCGCCGTGGCGGGTCAGGAAGTCCGGCGCGATGGCGAAATAGCCCGCCTGCGCGAATCGCCGGACGACGTCGCGAATATGGTCGTTGAGGCCGAAGATTTCCTCGGCGACGAGCACCACGGGCAGCTTCTCGCCGCCGATGGGCTTGGCGAAATAAGCCTTGGTCTCGCCGGCAGGCGCCACGAGGCGAACGTCTTGCGCCTCGAGGCCTTTGTCGGCGGTGTGGATGGCGGCCATGCGAGCCTCCGTGTGTCGAGCTGCGACGCCTTGTGCAAAATCTAGCGCGCGAGCGCAATTCCGGGGCGCCTCGCGGATCGCTCGTCTGGCGGCGAAGCGGGCAAATTGCTATCAGCTCCTTGAAGCATCGAAACCCGAAGGAGCCAGCATGACCGACGGCGCGCAAAAGAGCGAAGACGACGCCCCCCAGCCCACCCGCGTCGATCCCAAGCTTCTGGAGATTCTGGTGTGCCCGCTGACCAAGGCGACGCTCGAATATGACGCCGAGCGCCAGGAGCTCATCTCCCGCCCGGCCAAGCTCGCCTATCCGATCCGCGACGGCATTCCGATCATGCTGCCGGAGGAGGGCCGCAAGCTCGACTGAGGTCTGGCGGCCTGACTCTCAAGTGGGGACCAAAAACTCATCTTGAACGGAAAGCCCCTTAAACCTGTTGGCGGAGCATTTTCGGCAATCGGGATAGCTTTACTGCATCATGAGCCAACAGCAAAGGTAATGTGGCGCGTCATTGCTTCGCTTTGCTCGCAATGACGGAACCTTGTTTTCGCCACCGTCCTTATGCCGCAGTAGAGATAGAAGGACTTCTCGCGACGCCGCCCCTCCCTCACGGCGATGGCGACGCAAGGGATTTTGCGCGAGATTTGGCGCATGCAGGGAGGCGGCGGGCGTCGCTCGTAATGCCGATGAAGGCCGCAACCTGCTCCCTCTCCCCGCTTGCGGGGAGAGGGCTGAGGTGAGGGGCTTTCCCCGATGCTTGGAGCTTCATCGCGACGAGCGTTCCGGCAACCTCCCGGCGCCCCCTCACCCTCACCCTCTCCCCGCTCGCGGGGAGAGGGGGGCGGCAGGCGTTGCGCATAACGCCGATGAAGGCCGCAACCTGCTCCCTCTCCCCGTTTACGGGGAGAGGGCTGGGGTGAGGGGCTATCCACGGCGCCGCTACACTGTGGTTCGGTTCTCCACGGCGGCGAGGATGGTCTCGCAGACGCCCTCGAGATTTGAGAACACGTCGTCGTTCGTCAGGCGCAGAATGCGAAGCCCCTGCGATTTAAGAAAGGCGTCGCGGCAGCGGTCATGCGCGCGCTCTTCGTCCGTCCAATGCGTCGCGCCGTCGATCTCGACGACGAGATCATGCTCTCGACAGACGAAGTCGGCGAAGCAAGGGCCGATGGGCTCCTGGCGCACGAATTTATAACCGTTGAGGCGCCGATCCCTGAGCTTTTGCCACAGCAGCCGCTCCGCCGGGGTCTGATCCTTGCGCAGCCGCCGGCTGCGCGATGTCTGGAACGATCTTGCGCCGCGCATCGAAATGAGTCCTTGATGCCGACGATCATCGTTCACATCGATGAAACGTGCAACGGGGACTCCCTCTCCCCGCTTGCGGGGAGAGGGCTGGGGTGAGCTTTCCCCCACGTGCGCCGACTCGTCGCGACGCGCATTCGAGAACCTCCCGACGGCCCCTCACCCTAACCCTCTCCCCGTAAACGGGGAGAGGGGGGCGGCGGGCGCCCGCGCGAAACCTTGATGAAGCCCCAACCTGCTCCCTCTCCCCGCGTAGCCCGTCGCTTGCGACGGGCCCTCGTTCCTCGTCCGCGATATGGGCGTGGCGCCGATGCCCTTGCGCGCGCGCCTCGCTCGGCGAGAGGCCGTAGACGGAGCGGAAGGCGCGGCTGAAAGCGGCTTCGTCGCTAAAACCCCAGCGGAGCGCGATCTCGGATATTGGTCCCGCGTTTCGCCCCGGCGTGACGAGCTCATGAAAGCAGCGCCCGAGCCGGCGGCGCCGAACATGGGCCTGGACGCCGCCGAGCGGCTCGAAAAGGCGATACAGAGTGGCGCGCGACAGACTGAACTCTTTGCAGATCAGCTCCGCGTCCAGCGCGGGATTGGCGAGCTCCTCCTCGATAAATTTTCGGATCGCGCCCAAGGACGCTTTCATGAGGCCGCCACGGACCAGATCATTCGCCTCAAGGTGCGGGCCGGCGCACGCCGCGATGAGATGAAGAGTGGATTCCGCCGCCGCGGCCGCTTCCGCCAGGGTCATGTGTGACGTTTGCCCGACGAGATAGCGCGACAGCAGGCCCCCGAGCGCGCTCGCTGCGGAAAGCTTCAGGCCATGCAGCCCGTCGGGGTCCTTGAGCAGCGGCGCTAGCAGGCTGCGGGGAATCGCCAGATTGACGCTGCGGAAACCGATTTCCTCAATATGGGCCTCGCGTGTGAAATCCAAAATCCAGACGTCGCCGACAGCGACGTCCATTCCTCTTCCCTTCGACTTCGGCGGCCAGACCTCCGGATGTATAAACCTGGACCAGATAATGGTCTATCGGGCTTCTTGAGATCGTGCGCGCCGAGCGGCCGAACTTGATCTTGTCGCTGTGGCTCGCGCCCAGCACCAGCGAACCGAGATGCCAGGCCGAGAAGCCGAACTTGAAATTCTCGACGTTTTCCCTTGTGGCTCGAGGTCGAACATTGTCGCGACGGTGTCGGACCACTCCTGAAAAGCCGCTTCGCCCGTGTTCTTGCCGAAGGGCAGGATCAGGCTAGGAAGGTTGTTGGAAGCGTTGGATTCGGTCATTCGATACTCGCGTATCGCTTATCGCGGCGCGCGCCGTCGCCGTCGCCGCCGAAGCAGCCTAGGCGCAACCTTACTGGCGCGAATGACTTTTTCAACTGAAGTTCGCAATTTCTTTTAATATGAGACGTGCCGCTTCCTGCCGAAGCGCCCGAACTCTCTGCAGGTTAGGAACCAATCGGCAGGAAACCGTGCGACGCGACGCGATCAGCGCAGCGCGTCGAAGGCGCCGTCCGCCTCCATGAGCTCCAGCAGCATGCCCTCGCGCAGGCCGCGATCGGCGATGCGCGTGCGCTGCGCGGGAAACAGCTCGCGGATCGCCTCGAAGATCGCGCAGCCGGCGAGCACGAGATCGGCGCGTTGCGGCCCGATGCAGCAATTGGCGACGCGCGCCTCGAAATCCATGCCGCGCAGGGTCGCGATGGCGGAGGAAGCCTGCTCGTTCGACATCCACAGCCCGTCGATGCGCCAGCGGTCGTAGCGTTTGAGGCCGAGATGCACGCCGGCGAGCGTCGTGACCGTGCCGGAGGCGCCGAGCAGATGAAAGCGGTCGCAGCGCGGCTGCGCCTTCATGGCCTCGGCGAAAGGCGCGAGCTGGGCGCGCGCGAGCGCGGTCATCGCCTTGAAGGCCTGGTCGCTGACGTTGCGTCCGCCGAAGGTCTCGGCGAGAGTCACGACGCCGAGCTCGAGCGAGGTCCAGTCTATGAGGTCAAGCCGTCCAAGCGGCGCTCCGGCGCGGCGCGCCAGCCAGACGAGCTCGGTCGAGCCGCCGCCGATGTCGAACAGAAGCACGCTGCCCGAGTCGCGATCGACCAGCGCGCCGCAACCGCGCGCGGCGAATCTCGCCTCCGTCGCGCGATCGATGATCTCGAGATCGAGGCCGGTGCGCTCGTAGACGAGCGCGATGAACTCGTCGCCATTGACGGCGGCGCGGCAGGCCTGGGTCGCGATGAGTCGCGCCCGCGTGACGCCGCGCGCGTCCATCTTGGCCCGGCAGACGTCGAGCGCCTCGATCGTGCGGGCGATCGCCTCCTCGCTGATGCGCCCGGAGCGCCCCACGCCCTCGCCGAGCCGGACGATGCGGGAAAAGGCGTCGACGATGCGCAGCAGCTCGCCGCGCCGGCGCGGGCGCAGCTCCGGACGAGCGATGAGCAGACGACAGTTGTTGGTGCCAAGATCGAGCGCGGCGTAAGTGTGCGACGCGGAGGGGAGGCCCGTCGCGCGCCCCGCGGCGGGAATAGCGGCTGCGCTCGCGCCGAGGAGGTGGGGCGGGCCGTTCGCGAGCATCCGCTCTGCGTCTGCGGACGGGTCCGTCCCGGTCAAGCGCTCCTCCCAGTGCAAGCCCATGCCGCCGCGGCGGGCTCGTCTCTTCATGCAGGATTACGGCCATTCCCGCAAGCGACATGAAGGCGTCGCGCTCCCGTCGAGCCGCTGCGCCGTCAAGCTTTGGCCGAAAAACCGAACTCTGCCGCGCCGCTCCAGAATCGACTGCGAAGGCGCGATCGGCTATGTCGCGCCTACGCCAATGACCAGCACGTCCACCGCCGACACCTCAACTCCAGCGTCCTCGCCTTGCGCGCCGCTAGCAGGGCGCTACGTCGCGCTCGTGCATCCGGCGTGGCACAGCTGCGGCACCTATC